>Ga0256406_1002097_pt1 | contig 29532 bp, 26 predicted proteins | sample RumenRJG_03DNA_FD_185986 | JGI IMG/M metagenome (GOLD analysis project Ga0256406, IMG submission 185986) | Bovine rumen microbial communities from Lethbridge, Alberta, Canada - RJG_03 | ecosystem: Host-associated > Mammals > Digestive system > Stomach > Rumen | place: Canada: Alberta | collected... | reverse complement strand
GTCGATGTAGGTTTTGCAGGCTTCAACCATAGTCGCTACTGCTACCTTAGTTTTTTGTGGCATACAAATACGCTCCCCTTAGTAGGACGTTGGTTTTTTCATTGTCCTATCTAAGGGGAGCATATCAGTGATGAGGGGCGGTTTTTATTTTGTTTACCTGCTTAGGGAGTAATCAGAAATTCCAGCTGAGCGTCGTGTAGAAGCGGGAGCGGTTGTCGTGGACGTGGTTCGTCAGAGATTTGCCACGGAAGTATTTAATGCTGTACTGCACGTTCTTCATGAGGTTGTAGAAGCAGCCAACTTCAACACCTTTCTGACCGGCTTTGGCACCATCGCCGAAGTTGGTTTTGACGATGGCATCAGGGCCGAGGTAACGGTAGCCGATATAGGCACCGAAGAGGTGAGCGCGGTCAGCCGGAATCCAAGGATTGCCGCGGAACTGCAGCTCGACGTTGTAGGCCTTGTTGTTGCCGTGCTGGTCGCCGTGGGCGTACATCGTCTCGAGGTTAAGGTTGCGCACGAGTTTGTAGTTTACGAGGCCGGCTACGATGTTCAGCCAATCATGGTCATAGGCGGCCGAGCGGAAACGGTAATAACCGAGCGAAGCGTTGGTCTTTTTATTGAAAGTATAATCTATAACAGCGCCATACAAATCTTTACGTTGCGTTTTGTCTACGTTACCGCTGTTAGGATTAGTCAAGTTATCGCCACCAGCATTGCCTTTGCTTACCAAAGTGGTATTGGTCCAATCAGTGCCGTTGGGGACGGACTGTAGCACATGAATAGGCTGACTGGAGTGATAACGTACGAAGTCCGTATAGGGGTTGTAGCTGTAAGTTTTATAGGTCTGGTCGGCAATATAAACATTGTTAGTTGTATCATAAGTCTGCCAGTCTACCCATTGCTTGGAACTCCAGTCAACATCAGCATCAACGGCCATATCCCAGTCTTTGACATCCATGCGGCCACCAAAGATATGCGTGGCATAGTTCTTGCCCCAGTGCTCGAAGGAAGCACCCTTGATATTGGCATCATTGATGAAGCCGTTCATCGTCCACGGCTGGAAATCACCGAATTTGACGTATTGGCCGGTCTTGCCCAAATTGCCTTCGACCCAGATCTTATCCAGATGGAAGTCGTTGCTACGTTTATAGCCGCCATTATAAGCGTCATCGAAGGACTTTTCGTCATTAAAGCCGTTGCCCTGGTCGGTGCCCCATTTGTTGACAAAGTTGCCGTGTACCTGCCAGCCGGAACCGGGTACGGTAGCCGTGGCGTTGAGGTCAAATTCCTTTTCCCACCAAGGACCTTCATTGTTTTTGGGACCTTTATGGTAATCACGCATATACTTCTGCGCGAAAGAACCACTCCACTTGACGTTGTCGCTGTTCTTCTCGAGGTTGGCGACGCGGACGCCGAGGCTGTTGAGCTCATCCCCGAACTCAGCGGACAGTTTGTCGATGAGGACTTTATCATCGCTGGATACGTTCTTGGCGCTGCTCTTGGCCATAGCCTTCGCGACCATCTGTGCCATCTCGTAGCGCGTGATGTTCTTGTTACCGTTGAACGTACCGTCACCGTAGCCCTCGATGACCCCGTCCTTGGCCAGCTGGTTTACTGCGTCGTAGGCCCAGTGGTCAGCCGGTACATCGGTGAACGGATTGGTGGCGGCAAAGCCGATGCTGGCGGTACTGGAAACTGCCGCCGCCACGGCCAGAGCCATGATGTGTTGCTTCTTCATAAACTTACTCCCCCTAAGGTGTTTGATGATAAGAACTAATAGCAAATTATCGTGAATAATCTTGCTTGAATACGATAATACAATAATAATATCCCTTTGTCAATAAAAAATATAACTTTTAAAATAAAAAGTATCACTTGTTTAAAAGTGCTTTGTGGGCAAGCTATAATTTGTCTTCGGCTGGACATAGCGTATTTTCCCAGGCATTAAATGAAACAAATTTTGCAAGCGCACGCGGCAGAGGGACGTGCGGATAGCTTATCAATATTTTCTTGAAATATGTCATATCTTTTTATTGACAAAGAGAATACTAAAACGTATAATAAAAACCACAAGGAACAAATAATAAAGAATTATCAAAAACAATATGGTAACAGTCGATTTCTGGGAGGTAATTACCATGAAAAACATCTATCTCGTTTGTAACGCCGGTATGTCCACGTCCATCCTGGTCAAGAAGATGCAGGAGGCTGCGGCCAAAGAGAAACTCGATGATGTGCATATCGAGGCTTTCTCGGTGGAGGTGCTCGACCAGCGCGTTGATACGGCTGACTGTGTACTGCTCGGCCCGCAGATTCGCCACATGCTCGGCGATGTGAAGAAAGTCGTCAATGGCAAATGCCCAGTCGATGTCATCGATATGCGTGACTACGGCATGATTCGCGGCGACAAGGTGTTGGCCAAGGCCATGAAGATGATGGCTGCTTAATATTTGGGAAACAATTACTGGCTGCTGGCAGGGCTTATTTCTGCTTTCGTCTTGCGGCAGCTGGTATTGTTTTATAAGAGTAATATGTTTCATAGGAGGAATCATTAAATCATGGGTTCTTTTGTTTCCACCTTTGAACGAATCATGATGCCGATAGCGGGGCGTATCTCCAGCAATAAATATCTGCTGGCCATGCGTGATGCGTTCTCCATGCTGTTGCCGTTCATCATTGTCGGTTCGTTCTTTGGTATCATCGAGTGGGTTGTCCTGGATCCTTGGGGCACTATCATGGGTGAGAATGGCCTGAACCTCGGTGCCACGCTCACGGGGCTCACGGGCGATGCCTACAAGGCTTCGGGGTTCGTGGCCACCATGCAGATGTTGCAGGGGCTCTGCAACAACGTCGTAACGGTCGGTTTCGGCTGCTTCTCGTTCCTGCTTGTGGCGGCTTTCGCCTATCGTCTGGGCACGATTTGGGGCGGTGACCCGTTCTCCACGGCACTCACGGCTATCGGTGCTTTCATTATTATCACGCCGCAGCAGGTCATCGGTAAGGCCGGCGACAAACTGGGCGGTTTCAGCCTTGATTATTTCGGCAACAAGGGCGTGCTCACGGCCATAATCGTGGCTACGGTGGCGTCCTGGCTGTTCGTCAAGCTCTCTAAGAACGAGAAAATCCGCATCAAGATGCCGGATACGGTGCCGCCAGCGGTATCGCAGTCGTTCGCTGTGCTCGTGCCGGTACTGGTGACGTTGAGTGTATTCACGGTTTTCGCGACGTGCCTGTCGCAGGCTCAGTTCTTTGGCAAGGCCGCACTGAACGACCTCATCTACGCCATCATTCAGGCGCCGCTCATGGGCTTCTCGCAGGGCATTGGCTTCTCGCAGGGCATTGGCTTCTCGCTGTTGTACCAGTTCATTGTATGGTTCTTCTGGTGGTTCGGTATTCACGGCCACAACGTCACGGCAGCCATCCAGAACATGGTTTACATGCCGGCTCAGCTGGCTAACCAGGCGGGCGATGCCGCGTACATTTTCTCGAATGGCTTCTTCGAGGCGGGCCTCATGCACGTCATGGGCCTCGTCATCGCGATTTTCCTGTTCTCGAAAAAGGACAGCTGGCGCGCGGTTGCCAAACTCGGTGCCCCGGCCATGCTCTTCAATATTCAGGAGCCGCTGGCTTTCGGTATTCCTATCGTGCTGAACCCGCTGCTGCTCATCCCGTACATCCTCGCACCGCTTGCGAATACGGTTGTGGGCTGGCTGGCCGTTTCGGCAGGGATTGTGCCTATCTTTAAATATGTAGTGCCTTGGACGATGCCGTTGTTCTTCGGCGGTACCATCGGTACGGGCTCCGTCATGGGCGGCTTGTTGCAGGTCGTTTGGCTGGTCATGGATGTCTGCATCTATGCGCCGTTCGTCATCGCCTCGAATAAGGTGAAAGACGAGGAGGAAGAGGCCGAGGAGTCGGAGCCGCAGGATGAAGCGGCCTAAGGTACAACTGCATAAGGCACATCCCCTGGTGCCGGGCACTGTCCTTTCTCGTGAATAAATGTATATATGAATAGATAATAAAGTTAGGAGTATCCCCCATGGACGATAAAACCGTAGAACAATCCATGCAGCTTATCCTGCATTCGGGTACGGGCCGCTCGATGGCTATCGAGGCGGTGCGCAACCTGCTCGCGGATGGCGATGTCAAGGCCGCTCAGGACAAGGTCACGGCGGCTGGCAAGGAAATCGGCGAAGCGCATGACATTCAGACGGCGATGATGTCGGCTGAGTGCGCGGGTGAGCCCGTCGAAAAATCGATTTTGCTCATTCATGCCCAGGACCATTTTATGACGGCACTGGCAGTGCGTGATATGGCGCAGCTGATGGTTGAGATGTACGCGGCCTTGCACGCAGAAAAGTGAGGCGGGTATGGCTGTAAAGTATCAATTTCCGCAGGGCTTCTGGTGGGGCGCCGCCACGTCGGGGCCGCAGTCCGAGGGCCGCTTTCACAAAGCACACCGTAGTGTGTTTGACTACTGGTATGACACCGACCCGCAGGCATTTTTCAACGGCGTGGGGCCGAATGTGGCTTCAAACTTCTACAACGACTATGCGCGTGATATCGCGCTGATGAAAGAGGTCGGCCTGAACTCCGTGCGCACGTCCATCCAATGGACGCGTCTGATGAAGGATTTCGAGGCCGGTACGGTGGATGAGGATGGCGTGCGTTTCTACAACGCGGTCATCGACGAGTTCCTGCGTCAGGGTATCCGTCCGGTCATGAATTTGCACCATTTCGACCTGCCTGTAGAGTTGTACGAAAAGTACGGCGGCTGGGCCTCGAAAAAGGTCGTGGACCTCTTCGTCATTTTCGCCAAGAAATGCTTTGAGCTCTTTGGCGACCGCGTCAAGGACTGGGTCACGTTCAACGAGCCGATGGTGGTGGTCGAGGGCGAGTACCTCTATCAATTCCACTATCCTTTGCTCGTCGATGGTAAAAAAGCCTGCCAGGTGCTCTACAATCTGAATCTGGCTTCGGCCAAGGCCATCGAGGCTTTCCATGCCAGCGAGTGTGCACAGAATGGCGGCCGCATCGGTATCGTGCTGAACCTCACGCCAGCCTATCCGCGTTCGGATGACCCGGCAGATGTAGCAGCGGCGGCTTTTGCCGAGGATTACAAGAACAATTCGTTCCTCTACCCGGCGGTCAAGGGCCATTTCCCGGATAAGCTGGTCGAGACGCTGCGCACCGATGGTGTGCTCTGGGAGAGTACGCCCGAGGAGCTCGCCTGCATCAAGGCCAATACGGTAGATTTTCTGGGTGTGAACTACTATCAGCCGTTCCGCGCGATGGCACGCGAGACGCCGCTCGACCTCAGCAAGAGCTGGCTGCCCGAGAAACATTTCGAGCAGTATCATATGCCGGGCGCCCGCATGAATCCTTATCGCGGTTGGGAGATTTATCCTCAGGCTATCTACGATATCGCCATCAATGTACGCGACAATCTCGGCAATATCCCTTGGTATATTTCCGAGAACGGCATGGGCGTTGAGGGCGAGGAGAAGTACCGCAATGCGGAAGGCTTTATCGAGGACGATTACCGCATCGACTTCTTTAAAGAACACCTGGCCTGGCTGCACAAAGGCATTGAGGAAGGCTCGCACTGCTTCGGTTTCCATGCCTGGACGCCGATTGACTGCTGGTCCTGGATGAATGCCTATAAAAATCGCTACGGTTATATCGCACTGGACCTCGCTACTCAGACCAAGACCATCAAAAAGTCCGGGTATTGGATGCGCGAGGTTAGTAAAAATAATGGGTTTTGAGTAATTTTATATGGGTTTAGGTAAAGGAGTGTTTTTAGATGTTCCTGGTATCTCAGAAAAAATCCCTGCCTTGTGTTTTGGCGGCTGCGTTGGCGGTCGGTGTGCTGACGGGCGTGGATGCTCCGTCGCTTGGTGGTACGCCGCTGGCACCGGCAGCAGCGGAGGCTGCTGTCAGTAAGTCCTACGATTTCTCGCAGAACATCGGTGCCTGGACCTACAGTGGCAACTACAGCTACAGTGGTCAGGCAGTTGCGGCCTATGACCCGGCTTTCGGCGGCTCGTTGAAGCTGAGCGTAGATTTCTCCAAGGATAAGGATGCGACCTGGAGCGAGGTCAAGCTCTCGGACACGGCCATCACCAAGGATACGCCGCTGGTCGTCGATAACTGCAACGTGTTGCAGTTCGACCTCTACTATGACCCTGCCAAAATCGGCGGTGACAGCCTGTTCAAGGTCAAAGTTTTTGGCCAGGATGAAAAGGGCGATGAGGTCATCAATGATTTGGCCGATGATATCGGCATGAGCCGGGCAAAACCGGTCGAGGGCTCGACGTTCAAACGCGTGCACGTGAAAGTGCCTTTGATGGACGGCTACACGGGCAAACTCAGTCACCTCGAGGTCAGCATCGTGAGTTATCTCTCGGGCTACCAGGGTGATGTCTACATCAACAATCTGAAACTGTAAGCATATATTACGGAATGCAGTTCCCCTAAATCATAACCATTACAGGGCTGCCGCAGCCTGAATGGCCGCGGCAGTTTTTGTTTAACAGGAGTGTCAGGGAGGAAAATCGTGAAAAATCATTGGTTACAAAAAATGGTGCCGCTGACGCTGGTCACCGGCATGGTGTTCACTCTGCCCGCCGCATTGCCACAGTGCGTACCGCAGGCGGTGACCTGTACGGTGCAGGCGGCGGCCAAAGGTGTGAACTGGGAGTTCGGTAAGGACCTCGAGGGCTGGAAATATGGCGGCAAATGGGCCTATAAGGGCAAGCCGGCCGTGGCCTGGGACAAAGCCTTTGGCGGCAGCCTGCGCCTCGACGTTGACTATACGCCGACGGCGGACCAGAGCTGGTCGGAGGTCAAGCTCGAGTATGGCAAGGCAGCTAATACGCCGGTGAATGTGGCCGGCTGTAACGTGCTGACCTACGACTTGTATTTCAACCCCAAGGCCATGACCACGGGCTCGTTCAAGACCAAGGTCTATGCCAAGGACACGAGCGATAAAGAGGTCATCAACGTGGCGCCGGATATCGACCTCAGCCAGGCGCGGGATGCCGGCAACGGGATGAAGGTCGTCACGGTGCAGGTGCAGTTCCAGCCCGTAGAGAAGCCGTTGAAATACTTCATGTTCAGCATCGTGGGCAGTAACACGGACTATAAGGGGGCGCTCTACATCGGCAAGGTGCAGGCGAAATACCTCAAACTGCCCGATGGTTACGTCAATCATAAAGTCAAACCGGCGAAGCAGGCTGTGGTCGCTCCCGCGGCCCTGCAAATCCCCAGCGAGGTGAAGCTCGTCGATGCACAGGCCTCGGCGCGCACGGCGCAGCTCTACGCCTACATGCGGGGCATCGCGGACTCGCCCTATGTGCTCTACGGCCATCAGAACGAACTGCACAAGAAGGTCACGACGCTCCCGGTGCCCTCTGACACCTACGCGGTGGTCAAGGATAATGCGGCGGTCATCGGTGTGGATGGCCTCGCACTGACTGGTGATGAGCTCGACCTCACCGATGCTGAGAAGGCGGCAGGTGTTACCTATGCGCAGAAGCTCGCGGGTATCGTCATCCCTGTGGCACAAAAGGGTGCCATCGTCACCATGTCCTGCCATATGCCGAACTTTGACCTCGTGAGCAAAAAGCCCAAGGTCGACGGGCACTATGACTACTCGACCTACTCGCCCAATGTGACTTCGGGCGATGTGGTGCGCCGTATCCTGCCGGGCGGTGACCTCAATGCGGTCTACCGCGGCTATCTCGATATGGTGGCAGACTTTGCGGGACGTTTGCAGGCGGCGGATGTACCCATCATTTTCCGCCCGTTCCATGAGAACAACGGCAGCTGGTTCTGGTGGGGCGCGGCCTACTGCAGTGCCAGTGAGTATAAAAATCTCTTCCGCTATACGGTGGAGTATATGCGCGATGTGAAGGGCCTGCATAACCTGCTCTATGCTTATTCGCCGGGCGGCCCGTTCGCGGACACGGCGGACTACAACTCGCGTTACCCAGGTGACGGCTATATCGATATTACGGGCTTTGACGTCTATCACCGTGACCCTGCCAAGGGCGATGACTGGATGCAGGGCTTTGCCGATACCATGCAGGTCGTGCAGGACTTCGCGCAGGCGCACCACAAACTCGCGGCGGTGACGGAGACAGGCATTCTCGTTGGACAAAAGGGCGGTGCACTCGCCCGCACGGGGAACCAGCGTCTTGACTGGTTCAACGAGGCCCTGAAGACGATTTCGCCTTATCAGATGGCTTACTTTATGACGTGGTCGAACTTCAGCGAGGATAATTTCGATGAGCCGTACATGGTTTCGGCGAAGCGCGGGCATGAGATGATTGACGGCTTTACGCGCTTCTACAATGCGCCGGAGTCGGTCTTTGCGGGGCAGCTCGGCGACTATGGCCAGCTCAAGGTCAAGGTCGCGCCGGCTTTGGTCAAGGATGGTTATCTCACGGCACCGGGGGCCATGCAGCGTTTGCTGGAGCCCACGACGCTCACGGCCAAGGTACACGGCCCGGTGCAGCAGGTCAGTTTCCTGTTGCAGGACCGTCAGGGTAAAACCGTGGTCTCGCTGCCGGCAGTCAAGGGGCAGGGCGAGCAGGTACAGGCTGAGCTTACGGCGGCAGCGCTCGCGAGCCTCGGTCAGACTGTGGGCCGTGTGACGCTGGCGCTGGACGGTTAGGCGGCTGACAGCGTGACGGTACTCTACAATATGCCGGCACCTGCGCCAAACCCGCTGCTCATTGACGATTTTGAAAACTACTACGGCGACAACGGCCTGCTCAAGGGTGCGTACTCTACGAACTGCGGCTCGGGCTGCAGCGTGGACTTTGCGCTCACCTCCCAGCATCACGAGGGAGAGACGGGCCTCAGCTGCACGTACAAGCTGGCCAAGGGCGGCTATGCTGGTATCATCAAGAGTCTCAAAGGCGTTGATTGGTCAGCCTGCAAGGGCGTGCAGTTCTGGCTCGTGCCCGACGGCAAGGCCCAGAAGCTCATCTGTCAGCTCAACAGCAACGGCGAGGATTTTGAGGTCGATTTGACTAAATATGCAGCCAGTACGACGCCGCAGCTCGTGCAACTGCCGTTCAGCCAGTTCAAAGGCAAGAATGGCGGCAAGCTCGACACCAGTGCAATCCAGCATTTTGCGCTTTACTGCAACCAGCAGGGTGACAGTGCGGTGACTACGACGTTGGGCTTTGATGCAATCAGCGCCTATAGGTAAAATTTATACATATCTTTTTGTATATTGCGCGCTTAAAGGTTATAATATAGCTATACTAATAGAGAGAAAGCCCATAAAATATAGAGAGGATAGAACAGAATATGTTGAAGTACAAAGCTATAGCCAACAAACTGCGCGATGATATACAAAAAGGTGTTTATCAGCCGGGACAGCAGTTGGCTCTCGAAAAGGAGATGTGTCAGCAGTTCGCGGTAAGCCGCATCACCATCAAGCGGGCCGTGGACGAACTCGTGAAGCAGGGCCTCGTCGTGAAACGGCGCGGCTCGGGCACCTTCGTCAAGACGATGGAGGGCGAGGATGTCAAAGAACTCAGCATGGCTAACCAGTTCCTCGGTTTCGCGGCGACGTTTGCGGGCAAGGAGGTGGGCACAAAGGTGCTGCGCTTTGATATCGACCATCCCACGGCACAGGTGGCGGAGAAACTGCACATTGCCCCCGATGATTTTGTCTATCAGATCGAGCGCGTGCGTTCCATCGCCGGTGAGCCCATCGTCATTGAGTATACACAGATGCCGATTCAGCTCATCCCCGGCATCAAGATGGGCGTGCTCGAGACTTCGATTTATCACTATATCGAGCATGATTTGGGCCTTAAAATCCAGTCTGCCCACCGTGCCGTACGTGCCACTATGCCTACTGAACGTGAGCGTAAAGAACTGCAAATAACGGGTACGTTGCCTATCCTCGAGGTCTCGCAAGTAGCGTTTCTCGACGATGGCCGTCCGTTTGAGTATTCTGTTTCGCATCACCGCAGTGACAAGAGTACGTTCCGCTCGGTAAGTGTGCGCTGAGCCGGGCATAAAATTACCCCGTATCTTTTGGGTACGGGGTTTTGTTGTGTCTAAAATTTATTTTTTGTTTTTACGGTCTTTGGCGCGGCTCTTCGCGGCCTCTTCCTTGGCCTTGACCTTTGCCTCGAGGTCTTTTTCGTGTTTCATGTAGGCGTAGTCCACACCCATGCTCATGAGTTTGTGCTTGAATGCCATCATGGGGTGTCGCAGGAACATGCGTTTCTGCGAGTGCTGCATGATGTTGAGGAACTCTTTGGCCTGTTGTGCGCCAAAGCATTGGTCGGTGAACTGGCAGCGGTCGCAAATGGGCTTCGTGATGCCGTAGCGGCAACGGTTCATCTTGGTCATGACCGTGGCGAGGAGCGCCGTGCACTTCGGGCAGAGCTTATCGCCGTTTGTGCCGTGGTGTGCGTGGCAGTAGACGCCAAAGGTCTTGCGGATATTGTTCTTTTCTTTCGGAATGTTATTTTTGATTTCTACCGGTTTCCGCTTGGGCAGAAAGCGTGAGAAGATACTCATAGTTCAATCACCTTTCATTAAAATGCAGTATACTCTTACCATTCTATCGGTAAATGAGCGGAAAAGCAAGTCAAAGGGGTTATTTCATATGCAAGACTTTACCAAGGACGCGGTTTTATGTAAAATAGGAGTAGTGACTAAGCAACAGAAGTAATAAATATGTAGCTGAAGCATAATCTTTTAAGGAGGAGACGCCATGGCAGGGCGGCAAGAGGAGGAAAAATCAGCCGAACAACCACAGGACATGTTCAAGAACAGTTCGCTGAAGAAAATCCTCAACAACACCATCCATACAATAGAAGATAATAAAGCACAGGTCTTTGAAATTTACGAGACTGCCAAGGAAGAAGTCGAGACCTGTAACAAACAGCTGGCCGAGCTCCAGGAGCAGGCACGGCTGACCATCAATCGTGTCGACAAACTGAGCGAGCAGGAGCAAAAGGAGAAGCAAAAGCTCGTGCAGGTCTCGGCGAACTTTGCCGATTACTCGGAGGCGCGCATCCGCGACAGTTACGAGTCGGTCAAAAACGTGCAGGTGGAGCTGGGCGTAGAACGCGACAAGGAGAAGCAGCTGCGGTTGCAGCGCGACGCGATGGAACTGCGCCTGCGCCGTCTCAGCGGCATGCTGGACCAGGCAGAGCACCTGGCACTGGCTATCGGCTCGGTGCTGTCCTATCTGTCGACGCAGTTCACCGATGTCGTGTGGAAGATTGAAGCGGTACAGAAGGATAAATTTGTCGGGGCGCGCATCATCAAAGCGCAGGAAGAAGAGCGTTACCGCGTCTCGCGGGAAATTCATGACGGCCCCGCGCAGGATTTGGCGAACCTCATTTTCCAGACCTCCATCGTGGAGAAACTCATCGACTACGACCCCGAGGAGGCCAAGCATTCTTTGCAGGATTTGCGTCAGCAGATTCGCGAGTGCCTGACGAGCGTGCGGCAGGTCATCTTTGATATGCGGCCGATGGCGCTTGACGATTTGGGCCTGGAGGCGGCGCTGAACCAGCTCGTGCAAAAGCTGGCCCAGCGCGGTATCGTCTATGCGCGTTTTGATGCCGATGGCAAGCGCTATAATTTGCCGAAGCATGTGGAGATTGCTGTTTTCCGCATCGTGCAGGAGGCACTCTCCAATGTCGCGCATCATTCGGGCCAGACGAAGGCCACCGTGCGTATGCTCTATGCGCCGGGAGCACTCTCCGTACTGATTGAGGACCACGGCTGTGGCTTTGACAGCGAGGAGGCAAACCTCGATGATGAGCAGGCAGGCGAACATTTTGGTATTATCGGTATGCAGGAGCGGGCACGGCTCATCGGTGCTGATTTGAAAGTCACAGGCAAGGTCGGTCAGGGCACGCGGGTGCATCTGCGCGTTGAGCGCAACGTCACTAAGGCGATGGAGGAAGAGCGTAAGGCCGATATGGAGGCGGCGAAACAGGCCCGCAAGGCCGCTCAGGCGAAAGCTGAGGCGCGCAAGGCTGAGGCCGAGGCAAAACTGAAGGCGAAGCTGGCAGCCGCCGAGGCCAAAGCGGGCGCTGATACCGCCGCGGATGCCGAGACAAATGCCGACACCACGGAGGCGCCGGAGCCTACGTCCGAGGCAGAGGCAACTCCGGAGGCCGTTGCCTCGGACGCAGCAGCAGAGACTAATGATAAGGAATCATCGTGAAGCAGCAAGCAGAGACTAATACGTTAGAGCCCCAGGCACATGCGCCCATCGCCGAGGCCATGCGGCGCTATGCGGCGGCGGGCACTCTCGCTATGCACACGCCGGGTCATAAACAGGGCCTCGGCGCACACCCCCTGCTCCGGGAACTGCTCACGCCGCAAGGCCTGCGCGAAGAAGTCTCACTCATGGAGGAACTAGATGACCTGCATGAGCCGTCGACGTGTATTAAAGCGGCGCAGGAACTGGCGGCGGAGCTCTATGGTGCCGATGCGGCGTATTTTATCATCAATGGGACAACGGGGGCAAACCACGCCATGCTCATGGCGGCGCTTAAGCCCGGCGACACCGTGCTTCTGCCACGCAATGCCCACCGCTCCCTCGTGGGGGCGCTGGTACTCACGGGCGCGCGGCCGGTCTGGCTGTCACCTGAGGTCAATGCTGAGCTGGGTATCGCAATGGGCGTGCCGCTCGCGGCCATCAAGCAGGCAGTGCAGGCACATCCCGAGGCACGGGCACTCGTGCTCGTCTATCCGACGTATTACGGTGTGACGGTAGATTTACAGGCTATCGCTGACTATGTGCATAGTCAGGGTATGTTGCTGCTCGTGGATGAGGCGCACGGTCCGCACTTGAAGTTCAGTGAGGCTCTGCCGGCACAGGCTATCGACTGTGGTGCCGATATGGCGGCCCAGAGCACGCATAAAATCGTCGGCGCCATGACCCAGGCTTCACTGTTGCTGGTCAAGGGGGCGCGGGTAGACCGGGAGCGCGTGCGGCAGGCGGCGAGCCTGTTGCAGTCGACGAGCCCCAACCAGCTGCTATTAGCCTCTCTCGATATTGCGCGGTTGCAACTCTGGGAGAGTGGGCGCGAGCGCATCGGCCGGGCCGTGCAGCTCGCGACGCAGCTGCGGCAGGCTATCAACAGCGTGCCCGGGCTCTTTGCCTTTGGCCGTGAGGCCATGACGACACCGGGTGCGCAGGGGCTCGACGTCACGAAAATCACGGTGTCGGTGCGTGGCCTCGGTATTTCGGGGGCGCAGGCGGAGCATATTCTCAGGCATCAGTATAAAATCCAGTGTGAGCTCTCTGATGCCTACAACGTGCTCTTTATTATATCTTATGCCGACACTGAGGCTACCTGCACACGGTTATTGCAGGCGTTGCAGGGAATGGCGGCCACGGCTCATGGCTCTGCGGCACGCTTTGCGGTGCCCGAGGCCCTGCCCCCTGTGCCGGTACAGGCCATGACGCCGCGCGAGGCCTTTTTTGCGCCCGTGCGGTGTGTGCCCTTTGCGCAGGCCGAGGGCGAGGTGGCGGCGGAGCAGCTCATGTTTTATCCGCCGGGCATCCCCTTGCTCGTGCCGGGCGACCGTATTGACAGGCCAACTTTGGCGTATATCCGCGCCATGCAGCAGTTGGGGCTGAAAGTGGTGGGCCCCGCCGATGTCAGTTTGCAGACCCTGCAGGTTATCAAGTGATTATCCCGCTATTTAGTTGAGCATAGATATAGAGATTTGGGTATAGAACGAAAGGAAAACATAATGGCAAAAGGAAAACTCATTGCGCTGGAGGCGGGCGACGGCTCCGGCAAGGCAACGCAAGCGCAGATGCTCTACGACACGTTGAAAAACGCCGGCTACCCCGTGCATCTGGTCAGCTATCCCGACTACAGCTCGGAGTCCTCGGCGCTCGTGCGCATGTACCTGCGCGGTGACTTCGGCGACAAGGCGACCGATGTCAACGCCTATGCGGCGGCGACGTTCTACGCGGTGGATCGTTTCGCGGCTTATCGCACGAAATGGCGCAAATGGTATGAGGATGGCGATATCATCATCGCGGACCGTTATACTTCCTCGAACGTCGTGCACCAGTATGTCAAGATTCCCGACGAGCGCAAGCAGGATGACTTTATCGTCTGGCTTTGGGATTTGGAATATGTGAAATTCGGCCTGCCCATGCCCGATCAGGTGATTTTCCTCGATATGGATCCCGAGATTGCGGCGCGCCTCATCGCCCAGCGGGCCCGTGCGGAGCAAAAGGAAGAAGATATCCACGAACTCGACACGGACTATCAGCGCAAGGTGCATGATGCCTACGCGGATTTTGCCCAGCGCTATGGCTGGGCCCGTGTGGCGTGCAGTGAAAATGGCCTGCCGCGCGACGTCGATGCCATCCATGCCGATGTCGTGGAGATAGCTCGGCAGAGCCTCAAGCGCTGAGTTGGAAAGGATAATAACTTGATCAAAGAAGTTCTGGTCGTCGAGGGCAAGATGGACGTGGTGGCCATCAATAAAGCCGTGGAGGCGGACTGCATCATCACGGAGGGGTTCAACCTCAAGCCCCAGGCTCTCGCGAACATCGCCGAGGCCTATAAAAAGCGCGGCATCATTATTCTCACCGACCCCGATGCAGCGGGGGAGCGTATCCGCACCTATCTCACGCGGCGTTTTCCCGAGGCCAAGCACGCCTTTATCCCCGTGGAGGAGGCAACGGCTCACGATGATATCGGGGTCGAGCAGGCACAGCCCGAGGCCATCCGCAAGGCCCTCGCGAAGGTGCGCACACTCGACTGGGAGCCGAGCCATGAGTTCAGCAGCACTGACCTCATCGTCAATGGCCTCTCGGGTTCACCGGCTGCTGGGGCGCGGCGGGCGCAGCTCGGGGCTCTGCTCGGCCTAGGCTTTGCCAATGCCAAGACGTTCCTCAAGCGCCTCAACCACTACGGTGTGACACGCGCGGAGTTTGAGCAGGCAATAGCGCAGCTCGGGGAGGGAGAGGCATGAACCAGCAGGACGAAAAAATCCTCCAGCCGACCATCGCCAGTCGCGAGGTTACAACGCATATTCTCAAGGCCTTTGGCCTGCACATGAGTAAGAAACTGGGACAAAATTTCCTCATCGATGCGGGTGTTGTGCGCGGTATCGTGGCGGCGGCGGAGGTGCAGCCGGGCGACCGTGTGCTCGAGATTGGTCCGGGTATCGGCACGCTTACGCAGGGGCTCGCTGAGGCTGGCGCCACGGTCAAGGCCGTGGAGCTCGACAAGAAGCTGCCCGCTGTGCTCAAGGAGACGCTGGCGGCCTATCCGAATGTGGAGATTATTCCCGGAGATATTTTGAAGGTTAATATCCCCGAGATTATGGGGCCGGGGCCGTTCAAGGTAGCGGCGAATCTGCCGTACTACATTACGACGCCGATTTTGATGACACTTTTGGAGCGCCACCTGCCTATCACGCACCTCGTGACGATGGTGCAGAAAGAGGTGGCCGAGCGTATGACGGCGCAGCCGGGGTCACGTATCTATGGCGCGTTGTCGGTAGCCGTGCAGTATTATACAGAGCCGGAGATTGTACTCAATGTGCCTCCACGTTCCTTTATCCCTGCGCCGGAGGTGGACAGTGTGGTTATCGCCTGCCGTGTGCGGGAGACGCCTGCCGTGACTGTGCGGGATGAGAAACTTTTCTTCCGTGTAGTCAAGGCCGCCTTCGGCCAGCGCCGCAAGACGCTCGCGAATGCCCTGCGCGGGGGCGGGTTCCCCAAGGAACAGGTACGCGACGTCATGACGGCGGCGGGCATCGACCTCCTGCGGCGCGGGGAGACGCTGTCGCTGACGGAGTTTGGCCGCCTTGCCGATGCGTTTGCGGCAATGTGAGTAGAGCTATAGTATGCTTTACAGCCTGAATATATTAACCAAAAGTAGTAAAGTAAAATGTAATTCCTGTAGCATGTAAATGACCTGCATGTATACAGGAATTTTTTGTTGCGATGTATTGCTACTATGTATTTTTTGTTATACAATAAAGGACGTAGTTACGGAAAGGCATATCTGCAGCGTGCTTCTCCATACACACAAGACATTTAGTAAGAAAGCAGGAATTTATTATGGCAGCTACAGCCTGGGCGGTGTTACCGCCGGTCATTACCATCATCCTGGCCCTATGGACCAAGGAAGTGTACATGTCCCTCATCATCGGCATCCTTTCGGGTGCGTTGATTTTCACGGGGGGCAGTCCCATCGAGTCTATCCTCACGATGTTTACGGTGATGAGCGACAAGGTGGGCAAGAACGTCAATATTCTCGTGTTCCTCGTCATCCTCGGTATCCTCGTGGCGGCCATCGCCCGCAGTGGTGCGACGCGCGCCTATGGCGAGTGGGCGGCCCGCGTGATAAAAAACAAACGTGCGGCATCGCTCCTGACGGCTTTGCTGGGCATGGTCATCTTTATCGATGATTATTTCAACTGCCTCACGGTCGGCACGGTTATGCGCCCCGTGACGGATAAGTTCAAAATCGCCCGCACAAAAATCGCCTACATCATCGATGCGACGGCGGCGCCGGTCTGCATCATCGCCCCAATTTCCAGCTGGGCGGCGGCCGTGGGCTCTTCGCTCCCCGAGGACAGCACGATTGATGGTTTAGCGTTGTTCCTGGAGACGATTCCCTATAACCTCTATGCGTGGCTCACGTTGCTCTTTATGCTCTTTATCATCTGGACGGGCTGCGACTTCTCCAATATGAAGGAGAGTGTACTTGCCAATCAGGAACATTTCGAGATTCCTGACGAGTATAAGGATGCGGACGATGTCGAGAAGGTGGCTGAAGGCCACGGTAAAATCCTCGACCTCGTACTGCCACTTGTGGTGCTCATTGTGGCCTGCGTCTTTGGTATGCTCTACACGGGCGGTATCATGGAGGGCAAGGATATCGCGAAAGCCTTCGCGGACTGCGACTCAGCACAGGCACTCGTGCTCGGCTCCTTTATCGCTTTTGTTTTCACGGGCCTGTTGTATCTGCCGCGCGGCGTGGTGAGCTTCAACGCTTTCTGTGACAGTTTTGGCTGGGGCTTCAAGGCCATGACGCCGGCTATCTTCATTCTCTGCCTGGCTTGGACGCTGTCGGGCATTTGCAGTGACCAGTACCTCGACCTCGGCGGTTTTGTCGGCGCGGTCGTCAACAACAACGCTTCGGTGATTTCCTTCCTGCCGCCGATTTTCTTCCTGGTGGCGCTGGGCTTGGCCTTTGCTACGGGCACGTCCTGGGGCACGTTCGCTATCCTCATCCCGATTGCCGTGGCTATCCTCGGTACGGGCGATGAGAACATGCTCGTGCTCTGTGTCACGTCCATCCTTTCGGGGGCGGTGGCCGGCGACCACGCTTCGCCAATTTCCGATACGACGATTCTCGCCTCGGCGGGCGCGCAGTGCCATCACCTTGATCATGTGAACACGCAGCTCCCCTATGTGGCGGTTGTCGGTGTCTGCTGCCTCTGCGGCTATATCGTGGATGGCATCACGGCCAACGGCTGGCTGGGCCTGCTCACTGGTCTGGTATGCCTCGGTGTGGCTATGGTGGTTGTACGTTCGAAATGCCCCTCGCTGGAAAAGCAGGAAGTTGTAGAGCAGAACTAAACTAATTGGATAAGGCAAACGCCTGCACGGCCAAGCTGTGCAGGCGTTTTTGCGCGCAAAAAAACTGGCCCCGTGTGAGGTCAGCTTTTGTTTTTATACAGTTATAGTTTCTGAATCATCAACATGAGCGGATGCTCGTTGATTTTCCAGGTAAGGTTGCAGGCCCGCGTATAGGCGGGGACGCCGCCCCAGTTGTCCATTTGCTTCTCGATGTATTCGTAGCCGCTGCCGGTGAGCTGGTGCACGGGGCATTGCTCACAGAGGGTATTACGGCGGTGGAAGCGTTTATAGCAGGGCTCACCGGAGAACGTATCCGAGAGCGTCTGCCGCACAGTCTGGTTCATGTAGACGGGCACCATCGTTTCCTTGTCGACGATGTAGACGGCCTCTTGCAGATGGTCGAGGACATCGCGCAGGTGCTCGTTTTCCTGTTTCGTGCGGTCGTCGGACTCCTGCGGCAGCAGGATGTTGCCGAGCAGTACAGAGAACGTATGCAGGTCGGAGAGCTCCTCCTGGGTGAAGGTATGCGGCTCCGTGCACTCAAAGCCAAAACTGCCGATAGTATCGAAACCGTGCGTGATGAGACAGTGCGCGAAAGCTCCCACACGGAAGAACTGGCATGCCTTCTGGTACTGTGGGTCGAGTTTACTCGTATCGTGGCAGACGGCCAGTACACCATAGGCCATCGGGTGATACTGCGACAGAATCATCTGGTCGCGCTGGTTGATGAGTTCGGCGATATCGTCTTGCTTGTTTTTGTCATAGCGCTCGGCTTTCATCGTGACGCCATGCGGGCTCAACCATTCGTAAGTATTCGTGTACTGGTTGGCAGTTTTGTCATAGTGGTCGACGGCCACGCGGTCGAACTTGAACTGTTTGCCGAACATACCGAGGGTGAGGTCAATCGTAGCCCGCGGATTGTTCGTCTCGTAGAGCAGGCGGAAAATATACTCCAGCATGTTGTCCTTGAAGGCCTTTTGCTGGAAGTCCTCGAAGCTCTGCGGGTCGCGTTCGTTCGTGACGACGGCGTTGTTATTTAGCAGGCTGGGGCGGTAAAAGACGGCTTGATTTTTGCCGTTGCCCTTGGCCTCGTAGAGTGCGCGGTCGGCATGGCGGAACAATTCATCGAAGGTGATACCATGTTCGGGATAGAGCGCCACGCCGATACTGATAGAGAATTTCAGCTGGTGTTCACCGTCGGCATAGGTGCGGGAGAGCGTGCTGATGAGGGACTCGCAGCGGTTATGCAGTACGGTCGTGTTGATGGAGTTGCGGAACAGCACGACGAACTCATCGCCGCCGATACGGCCCATGATATCCGTACCGCGGAAGTTGCGCTCGATAGCCAGCCCCATGTCGGTGAGCACGGCATCGCCGAACAAATGCCCGAAGCAATCGTTGATTTCTTTAAAGCCATCGGCATCGATGAGCAGCATAGCGCAGTGGTCGCGCTTGGGTGAGACGCGTTCCAGCTCGCTGGTAATGCTGCGCTTGACACCGGCCTTGTTGAGCAGGCCCGTGAGATTATCGTGCTGTGCCTGATGTTCCATGCGCAGCTGCCAGGCCTTTTGGGCCTGGATGTTGCGTACGCTGCCGAAGATGGCCGTGGGGTGTCCCTGCTCGAAATAGACGACCGTATGCACATGCGCCCAGATATAATTGGTTTTCGTTACGCTGCGCAGGCGCAGTTTCGCCGCCATGCGGCGCTGGTGCATAGACGTCTTGCTCTTGGCCGGGCGATAGAGCATGCGCAGGAAGCGGTGCAGCAAGCGGATGTCGTCTGGATGCAGGATGTGGTCGAGCCACAGGTGTGACGAGGCATTTTCCATGCGTGCACCGGGCAGGGCATAGATGCGCCCTGCCTTCGGGTTGTGGAAAGTCATCACGTCGGTCGACAAATCCCAGTGGAAATAGAGCAGCCGGTCCAACTCGCCCAGCGCTTCGAAAATATCTTCATCGAAATGCTGAGGAATCTGGCTCTGCATTTTCTTCATAGCAGTGCCCTTTCTCTATACATAGTTTCACATAGGAAACGTAATAAGCAATAAAAATCAATGCCATTTTTATTATAAACTAAATAGGACTGTTTTGCTATAATTTTTCACTGAAAAAACGACGATGGCGCGGATATTTTGCCAGTTGCGTTAGAAATTAAAAATACTTGCCGTGGTGGTGCGGATTCGTTATGATAAAAGGCAAGCAAAGAAGGAGGGAGAGCCATGCTTTTTGACAGTCATAGCCACACGGAGATTTCGGCGGATTCGGAGATGACGGCGAGGGCTGCGCTGGCAGCAGCTGAGCGGGCAGGCGTGGGGCTCGTCTTTACGGAGCATCTTGATTGGGATTTTCCCGGGGAGGATAGCTTCGTTTTTGTGCCGCAGGCTTATTGGGAGCAGTATCATTCACTACGCAGTGACCATTTGCGGCTCGGTGTGGAGATTGGCCTCGAGGCGGGGACGGAGGCACGCAGTGCGGCCTTTGTGGAGCAGGCACCGTTTGACCTCGTCATTGGTTCCATTCATCTGCTCAACCATCAGGACTTATATTATCCAGAGACTTTTGCAGGCTGTGAGCAGCGTGAGGTGTACGCGCAGTATTTTACAGTGATGGCGGAGCAGGTGCGTCGCTGTGACTTCATCAATGTGCTCGGACACATCGACTACATCTGCCGCTACGCACCCTACGACAATCCTGAGTTGCAGTACAGTCAGTACAGCGAGCTCATCGACGCCGTGCTGCGCGCGGTGATTGAGACCGATAAGGTGCTCGAACTCAACACGCGCCGTCTTGGCAGCCGTCTCGCCCTCAAGGAGCTCGTGCCCGTCTATGCGCGTTATCATGAGCTTGGTGGCCGCTATGTGACGCTCGGCTCGGATGCGCACGTTCCCGAGGCCATCGCGGCCAACTTTGCCATCGCGCAGGACTTTACCGCGCAACTCGGCCTCCACCCCGTGACGTTCGTGGCGCGCCAAATGGTGGCCTGCCAATAAAAAGACTTGCATATACTGGGGCAACACGATAGAATAAAGGGAGTAATCATCTTTTATCAAGCAAGGAGGGAAAAACGATGAAACATATTCAGACGGTCAACAAACCTTCGCTGCAGGCTTCGCTGAAAAAAGGCGGTTGCGGTGAGTGCCAGGCCTCCTGCCAGTCCGCTTGCAAGACGTCCTGCACGGTGGGCAATCAGGTTTGCGAAAAGCAGTGATAAGTAGCGAGCCTTGTTTGAAGGAGCGCAGCGACGCGCAAACAAGTGTGAGTCACTTAGTCAAGTTGACGCGAAGCGGCAAGCTTGACATCCTTTAAACAATGTTTAGGTTAGCCACATAGTCAAGTCGTCATTTGGCGAGCTTGACTTCTTTTTTTGTCTAAGGAGAATCAATGAAAGCCAAAATTCATAAGTTCGAGCAAAACGGCAGTTATATCCTGCTGGACATCAACAGCGGAGCCGTGCATGTCATCGACAAAATGATTTACGATATCATGGATTATTTCACAGGCAGCAACGATGCCGAGGTCATGGCTAAACTCGCAGGTCAGTACGATGCGGCGGAGCTCCAGGAGGCACTCGGCGAGCTGCACGAGCTCATGGCGCAGGGCGAGCTTTTCGCGCCGGACATCGATGTGCCGCCAACTTTCAAACAGTCGGGCATCGTGAAGTCGCTCTGCCTCATGATTGCGCAGGATTGCAACCTGCGCTGCAAATACTGCTTCGGCGATGGCGGCAGCTACGGGCAGGAGCGTGCTGTGATGTCGCCGGAGACGGGGCGCGCAGCCGTCGACTTCCTCATCAAGGCCAGCGGTCCGCGCAAACACCTCGAGATGGACTTCTTCGGCGGCGAGCCGCTCATGAACATGCCGACGGTCAAGGCCGTGACGGAGTACGTGCACCAGCGCGAAAAAGAGACGGGCAAGACCATCAAACTCACCATGACCACGAATGGCATGTTGCTCAATGATGAGAACATCAAGTGGCTCAACGACAATAACTTTGCCGTTGTCCTCTCGCTCGATGGCCGCAAAGAGGTGCACGACGCTGTGCGTCCCACCGCAGGCGGACATGGCAGCTATGACCGCGTGGTGAAAAATTTCCACAAGTTCATCGACAGCCGCAAAGGTGGCAGCTCCGATTATCGGGGTTCCTATATCTTTTTGCGCGGCACCTATACGCACAAGAACCTTGATTTTACCAAGGATGTGCTGGCGATGCGTGACGAGGGCTTTGACATTCTCTCGATGGAACCGGTCGTGCTGAAGGACAACCCCGAGCTGGCCATCACGGAGGATGACCTGCCGCGCGTGCGCGAGGAGTATGACCGTCTGGTGCAGGCCTATATGGACTATCACCATCAGGGCAAGGGCTTTTTCTTCTTCCATTTCAACATGGATTTGTCCAACGGTCCCTGCGTGGCAAAACGACTCTCTGGTTGCGGTGCGGGGCATGAGTATCTGGCGGTGGCTGAGAACGGTGACCTCTATCCCTGCCATCAGTTCGTGGGCCGCGAGCGCTACAAGCTCGGCAGCCTAAAGATGGGCGTGACTAATAAAGAGTGGCCGCAGTATTTCCGCGAGAGCCACGTGCTCAACAAACCGAAGTGCCGCGACTGCTGGTGCAGGTTTTTCTGCTCGGGCGGCTGCCACGCGAATGCCGACCTGTTCCACGGTGACATTCGTGAGCCGTACGAAGTGGGCTGTGAGATTCAGCGCAAGCGCCTCGAGTGCGCGCTCTATGTACAGGCGATGCTCGCACTGGAGCAACGCGGTGAGTGATTAGCAGTCATAGCTTGCGATTGCTAATATTTATTGCAAAATTATTGACAATTTCACCCAAAATGTTTATGATAGGAACCGTAAGACGAACTTCTTAAAGAATTTAGGGGGTATTTTTCAAATGGCAGTAAAAGTTGCTATTAATGGTTTTGGCCGTATCGGCCGTCTTGCTTTCCGTCAGATGTTCGACGCTGAAGGCTATGAGGTTGTTGCTATCAACGATCTGACGAGCCCGAAGATGCTCGCTTACCTGCTGAAGTATGATTCTTCTCAGGGCAAGTACAAGTATGCTGACAAAGTTTCCGCTGGTGAGGACAGCATCACGGTTAATGGCAAGACCATTAAGATCTATGCAGAGAAAGACGCTGCAAACATTCCTTGGGCTAAACATGATGTTGATGTCGTGCTCGAGTGCACGGGCTTCTACACTTCCAAGGAGAAGGCTTCTGCTCATCTGAAGGCTGGCGCTAAGAAAGTTGTTATCTCCGCTCCGGCTGGCAAAGACCTCCCGACGATCGTGTTCAACACGAACCATAAGACCATCCCGGCTGGCACGCAGATCATCTCCGCTGCTTCCTGCACGACGAACTGCCTGGCTCCGATGGCTAAGGCTCTGAATGATTTCGCTTCCATCGAGGGCGGCATCATGCAGACGATTCACGCTTTCACGGGCGACCAGATGACGCTGGATGGCCCGCAGCGTAAAGGCAACCTGCGCCGCAGCCGTGCTGCTTCCGAGAACATCGTTCCGACGTCCTCCGGTGCTGCTAAAGCTATCGGCCTCGTTCTGCCGGAACTCGATGGCAAGCTGATCGGTGCTGCACAGCGCGTTCCGACCCCGACGGGCTCCACGACGCTGCTGTACGCTGTGGTTAACAAAGAAGTTACGGCTGAGGAAGTCAACAAGTTCATGAAGTCCCAGGCTACGGAGTCCTTCGGTTACAACGAGGACGAGATCGTGTCCAAGGATGTTGTTGGCATGCGTTTCGGCTCCCTGTTCGATGCTACGCAGACGATGGTTCAGCCGCTCGGCAATGGCAAATCCCTCGTGCAGGTCGTTTCCTGGTACGATAACGAGAACTCCTACACGAGCCAGATGGTTCGCACCATCAAATACTTCTCCGAGAATGTTAAATAATTCAGCTTTGGCTGCTTAGTTAACTAAATACAGGAAAAGATCTCTTGAGGTCCGGCCGTTCTGTTTGGGCCGGGCCTCAATTTTATTGTGGAGGTTTTTATTCATGGCTAAGAAAACCCTGAAAGATATCGATGTCAAAGGCAAAAAAGTACTCGTTCGCGTGGACTATAATGTGCCTTTCGATGAGAACCTGAACATCACGAATGATACGCGTATGGTACGCACGCTGCCGACGATTAACTATCTGCTCGACAACGGTGCTGCTGTCATTCTGATGTGCCATATCGGCCGTCCGACCGAGGCCCGTGAGGACAAGTTCTCCACGAAGCACCTCGTGAAACATCTCTCTGAGCTGCTGAAAAAAGACGTCAAATGGGCTGCGGACTGCGTAGGCCCCGAGGCTGAGAAAGCCGCTGCTGCGCTGAAACCGGGCGACGTGCTCCTGCTGGAGAACCTGCGTTATCACAAAGAAGAGAAGAAGAACGACCCCGCCTTTGCCAAGCAGCTCGCTTCGCTGGCTGACGTGGCCGTGGACGACGCTTTCGGCGTGTCCCATCGTGCTCATGCTTCGAACGCTGGTGTGCCGAAGTATCTCGAAACGGTCGCCGGTTTCCTCATGGAGAAAGAAATCAACTACATCGGCAACACGCTGGAGCATGCACAGCATCCGTTCGTGGCTATCATCGGCGGTGCCAAAGTCTCCGATAAAATCGGTGTCATCAGCAACATGATTGACAAAGTCGATACCATCATCATCGGCGGCGGCATGGCGCATACGTTCGATGCTGCTAAAGGCCTGCCGGTCGGTAACTCCCTCGTGGAGCCGGATAAATACGACCTCGCACGTGAGCTGCTGAAGAAGGCTGAGGATAAAGGCGTCAAGGTTGTTCTGCCGGTTGACCTTGTCATCGCGGATAAGTTCGCTGCTGATGCCAACACGAAGACCGTGGCAGTCGACCAGGTTCCGGAAGGCTGGGAAGCTCTGGACTCCGGCGAGAAGACGTCCGAGGAGTACACGAAGGCTCTGGAAGGCGCTAAGACGGTTATCTGGAACGGCCCGATGGGCGTGTTCGAGTTCGACGCTTTTGCGAAAGGCACGCTCGCTGTAGCCAAGGCTGTAGCTAAAGCTACCGAGAACGGTGCAGTCTCCATCGTCGGTGGCGGTGATTCCGTGGCAGCGCTGAAGAAGACTGGCCTCACGGACAAGATTTCTCACGTCTCCACGGGCGGCGGCGCTACGCTCGAGTACCTCGAGGGTAAAGAGATGCCGGGCATCGCTGCTCTCGCAGATAAATAATCGTATAAGTTTTTATGGGTGAGAGGTCTCCCTCCAGGGAGGCCCCTTTATCCTGTTTGTAACCAGGGGGAAGAAAACATGGCAAGAACTCCGATTATCGCTGGTAACTGGAAAATGAACAACACCATCGCGCAGGGCGTGGCGCTCGTCAAAGAGCTCGCACCGCTCGTCAAAGACGCGAAGGTCGATGTCGTCGTTTGCCCGACGGCTACGGCTCTGTCCTCTGTCGCTGCGGCGGTCAAGGGCACGAACATCCATGTCGGTGCACAGAACGTGCATTGGGAAGACCACGGCGCCTTCACGGGCGAGGTCTCCACGGGTATGTTGACGGAGATTGGTGTGGACTACTGCGTGCTCGGTCACAGCGAGCGCCGCGGCTACTTCGGCGAGACGGATGAGGGCGTGAACAAGCGCGCTCGTGCCGCTTTCGCTGCTGGCATCACGCCGATTATCTGCTGCGGCGAGCCGCTCGAGATTCGCGAGCGCGGCTCCTATCTTGAGATGGTCGCTTTCCAGGTGCTCGAGGCTCTCGCAGGCTTCACGCCGGAGGAAGTGGGTAAACTCGTCATCGCCTACGAGCCAATCTGGGCTATCGGCACGGGCAAGACGGCTTCCTTCGAGCAGGCTGAAGAGGTCTGCAAGCACATCCGCGAGACGGTTGCGGGCAAATTTGGCCAGGCGGCTGCGGACAGCATCCGCATCCAGTACGGCGGCAGCGTGAAACCGGCTACCATCAAAGATTTGATGAAGCAGCCGAACGTCGACGGTGCTCTCGTCGGCGGCGCTTCCCTGAAAGCCAAAGATTTCAGCGAAATCGTCAACTACTAATTAGTTAGTCTGTTTTTTCGACAAGGAGAAACAAAGATAATGGCAAAACTCAAAAATGCCCCCGTGGCGCTCATCATCATGGATGGTTGCGGCCTCGGCGGCAAGCTCGACAAGAGCAATGCGGTGGAGGCGGCTAAGACGCCAGTGCTCGACGGCCTTCTCGCCAACTACAATTCCAGCCATTTGCAGGCCTCTGGCGAGTTCGTCGGTCTGCCCGATGGCCAGATGGGCAACTCCGAGGTCGGCCATACGAACATCGGCGCGGGTCGTCTCGTCTATCAGCAGCTCACGCGCATCACGCGTGACATCAAGAACGGCGACTTCTTCAAAAATCAGGCGCTGCTCTCCATCATGCAGGGTGCCAAGGCCAAAGGCGGTGCCGTGCATCTCATGGGCCTCGTCTCGCCGGGCGGTGTGCACAGCCATCAGGCACATCTCTATGCACTGCTCGAAATGGCGAAACGCGAAGGCGTAGACAAAGTCTACGTGCATGCGTTCCTCGACGGCCGTGATGTGCCGCCCCAGAGCGCGCAGCCTTTCCTCGAGGAACTCGAGGCGAAATGCCAGGAAATCGGTGTCGGTCAGATTGCTACGGTCAGCGGCCGTTACTACGCTATGGACCGCGACAACCGTTGGGACCGCGAGCAGAAGGCCTATGAGGCCATTGCGCATGCGCAGGGTGCCACGGCTGACAGCGCAGTCGCGGGCCTCAAGGCCAGCTATGCCGCCGAGGTCAACGATGAGTTTGTCGTGCCGTTCGTGGTCAAAGGCTACAAAGGCATGGCTAACGGCGACGGTGCGATTTTCTTCAACTTCCGCCCCGACCGCGCACGCCAGCTCACGCACGCTTTCACCGACGAGAAGTTCGACGGCTTCCAGCGTGATGAGAGCCTCAAAATCCCGTTCACCACGTTCTCGCAGTATGAGGACGGCATGAACGCGCAGGTGGCTTTCCCGCCCGAGAGCATCGAAAAGACGCTCGGTGAGGTCATTCAGGATAATGGCATGACGCAGCTGCGTATTGCCGAGACTGAGAAATACGCGCACGTGACGTTCTTCTTCAACGGTGGCGTTGAGGAACCGTACAAGGGCGAGGACCGTATCCTCGTGCCGAGCCCGAAAGTCGCGACCTACGATTTGCAGCCCGAGATGAGCGCAGTTGAGGTCACGGATAAGGTCTGCGAGGCCATCCGCTCCGGCAAGTACGATTTCATCATCCTCAACTACGCGAACTGCGATATGGTCGGTCACACGGGTGTGTTCCCGGCGGTCGTCAAGGCCGTGGAGACTGTCGACAGCTGCGTAGGCCGTTTCGTGGCGGCCATCAAAGAGGTCGGCGGCGAGGTCTGCATCACGGCGGACCACGGCAATGCCGACAAGATGATGGACTACGTCAATAACCAGCCGTTCACGAAGCATACGACGAACGCCGTGCCGTTCATCGTGGTGTCCGACCGCGTGAAGTCTGTCAAGGACGGCGCGCTCTGCGATATCGCGCCGACGCTCCTGACGCTTGCCGGCGTAGACATCCCGAAAGAAATGACGGGCAAAAACCTCGTCGAACTCTAAGTTATAAAAGGTAAGTATTGCTGATGTGCGGGAGGGATTCATCCCATGCTAGCCCCGCACGTTGGCAGCTGGCTTGCCTGGTGTTATATTTTAGCAAAGAGAGGAATACGAACAATGATTGCTTATTCACAGAAAGTGGAAGACATGGCATGTGTAACGCAGGAAGTGCATCATGGTGCTGCGCCGATTCCTGAAGAGGGTAAATGGGTCAAATCCAAGAACATCCAGGACATCAGCGGCCTCACGCACGGCGTGGGCTGGTGCGCACCGCAGCAGGGCGCTTGCAAACTGACGCTGAATGTCAAAGACGGCATCATTCAGGAGTGCCTCGTTGAGACCATCGGCTGCTCGGGCATGACGCATTCTGCCGCTATGGCCGCAGAGATTCTGCCGGGCCTGACGGTGCTCGAGGCTCTGAACACTGACCTCGTTTGCGATGCTATCAACACGGCTATGCGCGAGCTGTTCCTGCAGATTGCCTATGGCCGTTCCCAGACGGCGTTCTCCGATGACGGTCTGCCGGTCGGTGCTGGTCTCGATGACCTCGGCAAAGGCCTGCGCAGCCAGGTCGGCACGCTGTATGGCACGCTGAAGAAAGGTCCGCGTTACCTCGAACTCGCAGAGGGTTATGTCAAACGCCTGGCTCTGGACAAAGAGGGCCGCATTATCGGCTACGAAGTTGTGCAGCTCGGCAAAGTTATGGACGATGTGCGCGCTGGTAAAGATGCCAACGAGTCCATCAAGAAGAACACGAGCACAAAGGGCCGCTTCGCCGATGGTGTGAAGTTCATCGACCCGCGTGAAGAGTAATCTTCCCCTTGTCCGAGTTTTTGGTAAGCGAAAGGAATGAATTAAATGTCATTATTCGAAGGCTATGAGCGCCGCATTGACAAAATCAACGAAGTTTGCAAAGAATACGGTATTGCGTCCATCGAAGATGCACGCAAAATCTGCAACGACAAGGGTATCGACCCGTACAAGACGGTCGAAGAGCTCCAGCCGATTGCATTCGAGAATGCTAAATGGGCCTACACGCTGGGCGCTGCTATCGCCATCAAGAAGGGCTGCAAGAAGGCTGTTGACGCCGCTAAAGCTATCGGCGAAGGCCTCCAGGCTTTCTGCGTACCGGGCTCCGTTGCTGACCACCGCAAAGTTGGTCTCGGCCACGGCAACCTCGGCGCTATGCTGCTCGATGAGAAAGCTGGCTGCTTTGCCTTCCTCGCAGGCCACGAGTCCTTCGCGGCTGCTGAGGGTGCTATCGGTATCGCGATGACGGCCAACAAAGTTCGTAAGAATCCGCTGCGTGTTATCCTGAACGGCCTCGGCAAAGACGCAGCTCAGATTATCAGCCGTATCAACGGCTTCACCTATGTTGTGACGGAGTATGACTACAAAGCCAACAAGGTCAACGTCGTTGAGGAAATCAAATACAGCGATGGTGAGCGTGCAAAGGTTAAGTGCTACGGCGCTGACTCCGTCCCCGAGGGTGTAGCTATCATGCACCTCGAGGATGTCGATATCTCCATCACGGGTAACTCCACGAACCCGACGCGCTTCCAGCATCCGGTTGCCGGCACGTACAAGAAGGAGTGCATCGAGAAGGGCAAGAAGTACTTCTCCGTGGCTTCCGGCGGCGGCACGGGCCGTACGCTCCATCCGGATAACATGGCAGCCGGCCCGGCTTCCTATGGTATGACGGATACGATGGGCCGTATGCACAGCGATGCGCAGTTCGCAGGCTCCTCCTCCGTACCGGCTCACGTCGATATGATGGGCCTCATCGGCGCCGGCAACAACCCGATGGTCGGCATGACCGTCGCCGTGGCCGTCTCCGTGCAGGAAGCCATGAACAAGTAATTACTGTCACGTAATAAATACCCCATGCTAGCAAAACAGGCAGCCCGTGCGGCTGCCTGTTTTTGCTTGTCTTTCTCGTTGGCTTGCAGTATAATAAACATAAGAAGAGGCACCGCCTAGCGGTCGCCCTCATCGAGTTATTCTTTGCAGAAACCGTCTCAAAGGGTGCAGCCTAGGAGGCGGTTATTTCTTTTTCGTTTCTATGGTAATCAGCCAGATGATGACTAAGGCCAAAATTAACTGTTCCATAGGCATCGCACCTCATTTCTGAGGGTAAAGATTGACCGCCAAACGAGTGCCTCCGTGTGTATTATAGCAAAAGGGGCTGTTGCACGTATCAACAACGTGTAGCAGCCCCTTTTAGTTTGCAAAAAATGTTGCCAAGGACTTAAAAATCCTTGGCAACAGGCGTAAAATATAGATATGCAAAATCAAATTTTACAA
>Ga0256406_1002096_pt1 | contig 29571 bp, 18 predicted proteins | sample RumenRJG_03DNA_FD_185986 | JGI IMG/M metagenome (GOLD analysis project Ga0256406, IMG submission 185986) | Bovine rumen microbial communities from Lethbridge, Alberta, Canada - RJG_03 | ecosystem: Host-associated > Mammals > Digestive system > Stomach > Rumen | place: Canada: Alberta | collected... | reverse complement strand
ATCGGCACCGCCATCGCACAGCAGGGCTTCAGCCTCGCAAATCTGAAATACAGCAGAGAGGATGAGACGGAAGCCGACCACATGGGACTTATCTTCGCAGCAATGGCAGGCTACGACCCACAGGTGGCTATCTCCTTCTGGCAGCGTATGTCGGCAGTCTCAGGCAGCAGCCAGAGCGACTTCCTCAGCGACCACCCCTCTGACGCGAAACGAATAGCTGCACTGAAGCAAGAGATGCCCGAAGCGCTGAAATATTATGCTGCTTCAGGATACGCTAAACAGACAACGACAAGTACGACCAAGAAGACAACATCAAAGAAGACAACAACAAAGAAGACTTCTACAAGAAAGAGAAGATAAAACTTTGCAGTAAGAGAAAAAAGGCGGCTCCCGCACGGGAGCCGCCTTTTTATTTATCATTCAAATCCGATGGCCGGATGCCATCGGAAGAATCATCAGTTAGAAGAAGAGGTAACGATTGTCAACAACGTTGGCCTTGATGTAGAGCTCGTTCATGAAGTTGCCAGCATACTGCATAGCCTTCTGACGGAGCTTGGCCTCCTCCTGAGCCTCATTGAACTTAGAAGCATTCTTTGTACGCTTCACCACCTGGAACTGGTAGACACCAGCCAGACCCTTGACAGGATGTGAAGAGAAAGCACCAGGCTTGGTGACATAAACCGCACCACTGAGCGCAGGCTCGCTGGCACTGGTAGCAGCCACAAAGACGGGAGCTGCGAAGGTAATCTGATTGACGGTGGATATAGTAGCGCCCTTAGCCTTAGCAGCACCGATGCTCTTGACAGACTTGGCCTTTGCAATGAGCATCTCAGCCTTCTTGTCACGAATCACCTCTGCCTTGACCATCTCCTTGACCTGGGGATCGTCGAGGCTACGGTAGCCGACAGGATGTATCTTCTCACAGATAACGAGAAGCAGGTTGTCGCCATTGTTTCCACACTCATACATAGGAGAAACCTCGCCCTCCTTGGCATCGAAGAGCCACTTCATAGCGTCGCGGGTAGAATGGATACCGGCGAGGTAATGCTGTGAAGTTGTGACATCATTAGCGGTCTCAACCTTATAGCCGTGCTTAGCAGCATTCTTCTCAATGTCAGAAGTTGTTGTGTTGGCACTAACGAAGGAGCTGAACTTGTTAAAGATGGCAGCACGTGTATCCTTGGAGTAGTCGATAGTCTTCTTGATGACGGCAGCTGTGAACTTGTCAATCATATTCTTGCGGTCAAGGACCTGAAGAATTACATTGCCCTGTGTGAGCTGGATGTTCTTCAGCTCATTGGGAGCCATGGTCTGCAAGCTGTTGAGATAGTTCTTGGTGTCGTTGTCCATAGATGTGGTGTACTCGTACTGGCGAGTTGTCATCCACTGCTCAGAACCCTCCTGACCATACTTCTTAGCAATAGTAGCAAAGTCAGCACCTGCCTTCAGCGCATTGTAGATAGAGTCGGCACGCTGATGAGCCTCATCAGGAGTTGTACCGGCCACCTGGATAGCACGGAACTTGACAGAGTCAGGAAGTTCCTGCTTAGCAATGAGCTTGATGATATTGAGGGTGTTGTCAGCCTTATTCTCCACAGGACCGAAGACTTGCCCCACTGCCATAGAATCAATCTTAGCGGCGATGTCAGTCGGGAAAGCCTCCTTGCCGACGGGAATACCGACATAAGGCACTTCAGAAGTGCTCCTGCGCACAACCTCGGCAGGATCAGCAGCAGAGGCCAGACTCTTGGCATAACCCCGGAACTGCTTCTGAAGATCAGCACGGTCAGCAGCAGAAGCCTTAATCTGCACATCGACATACTTGATGTCGCGGCTCTCCACGAACTGCTGGAAGCGAGGCTTCATCTCGTCGTACTTAGCCTTGAGGTCACTGTCGGTAATCTTCACCTTAGCATCCTGCACAGAGGAGTAAGGATAAGAAGCCAGCTGAATCTGGCTCTCCTCACTCTCCTCCTTGAAGGCTTGCTTAGCCTCGATAGGATTGGAAAGGAAGCAATGAGCCAAGAGGCCATTGTATTTCTGAATAAGGAGTTGCTGACGAAGGCTCTTCTCTATGTAGTTCCAATATTTGTAGATAGCCTCATACTGATCAGCAGCCTGAGGATTGGAAGACTTGATCTGGTTGTACTGAGCCAAGAACTGCTTGAGCTGGTTGGCATCGAAGCGGCCTGTCTGACGGTTAACAAACGGAGTAGAAAGAAGCATCTGGTTGGTGCCCTGGTTGAGGACGTTCTGCATCTCGCCGTCAGTGACGGTAAGGCCAAGCTTGTCGCACTCATGCTCGATAATCTTGTACTGAACATAGTTCTGCCATACCTGATCACGGAGCTGGTTGAGCTGATCGTCATTGAGATTGTCCTGACCCATGACCTTCATGGCGTCCTGCGCCTCGTCAACAAGACGTGCGAACTCATCGTAATTAATTTTTTCGCCTAAAACTTCACCAATCATCTGGCGCTGGTTGTTGCGCGAGGATTCGCAAGAGCGGAATGCCTCTTCAGCGATGAAGGCAAAAAGACCGAGACCGATGATAATTATCAAGGTGACGCCTCGGCTTCTAATTTTTCCTAATGCTGCCATTTTTCGTTTTTATGTTTTTATTTTATCTTCTAAGCAAATTTGCCCGCAAATTTACGAATTATTCAACAATTACCCATATTTTTCAGGGAGAAAATACGCTTAATCTTTATTTTCAACAGAAAGCCTGACAAGTTCTATCTTTGTAGCCGTAGACTTCAATATCTTGAAACTATATTTTCCTATCGTTATCACCTCGTTGAGTTTGGGGAAGCTTTGATATTCGTAAAGGATGAATCCGCTAATGGTCATATACTCATCACTCTCCGGCAAGTCAAGGCCGAACATGTCATTAACCTTGTCTATCTCCATTCTGCCAGACAGGATAAAGCTGCCGTCAGTGAGCTTCTTTGCGATAAGGTTATTGCTGTCGTGCTCGTCTTGGATGTCGCCAAAGATTTCCTCGACGATATCCTCAAGCGAAACGAGCCCGCTCGTACCGCCGAACTCGTCGACGACGACGCCTAAGCTTTTCTTCTGTTGCAGGAAGATACGCATGAGTTTCTGAGCTTGCATCGTTTCAGGAACAAACGGCATCTTGCGGATGGCGTCCTGCCAGCGGTCCGGCTTGCGGAACATCTCCTGACTATGGATATAGCCAACGATATGGTCGATGTCGCCTTTGAAAACGACAATTTTGGAGTTGCCGCTCTCGATGAACTTCTGCATAAGCTCCTCAGTGGAACAGTCGTCCATGTCAACGGCATTGATTTCCGTACGCGGAATCATACAGTCGCGGACCTTAATATCTGGGAAGTCGAGGGCATTTTGGAAAATCTTCACCTCGTCGCCGACATTCTGCTCCTTAGGGGTGTTCTCGATGGAGGATTGGACGAGGTAGTCGAGGTCCACCTTGGTAAAGCTGTCCTCAGATTCTTCCTTGTCTATCTTGATGCCTCCCATGCGCAACATGATGCGCGACAAGAATGTAGACAACTTACTGATAGGCCACAAGACAACATAGAAGACCGCCGCCATGGGGGCGAAAAACGACAAAAGCTTGTTGGGACTTGACTTAAAGAACGTCTTTGGCAGGAACTCTCCAGTAAAGAGCATGACAAGCGTGGAGAGGATGGTGTCGAAAGTCACTCTTGCCCCCGGCGGCATGCCTGCAAAGAGAGTAGAATCGAAAATCCGCGCAAAAAGAATACCATAGACGACAAGCACGATATTGTTGCCTACCAACATTGTGGAGACAAAACCATTGGGATGTCGATAGAAGAAGCTGATAAGTTTCTGTGAAAGGCCATTCTTCTCCTTATCCATCTCAGCAAGCATGCGGTTGCTCGAGACGAAGGCTATCTCCATGCCGGAGAAGAAGGCACTCAGCACCATAGTGATGAGAATTTCTATGATAGACGATATTTCAACTTGTTGCACAATGCTATTTTGTTGTTTTCTTTAGATTGGCTGCCTACCCCACGGCAGCACGATATTTGTCAAGAGCAGCGCTCGCTTACTGCGAGACATTACGCTGCGGCAAGGCTTTGGACCGCTGCTGAAGCAGCGAGCTGTCTTGTACTGCCTGGGCGCCATCGGAGCCTGAGGTTGCCCCTCCCTCGAAGTCTTCACTTTGGAATGAACCTTTGGTATTGGTGACGATATAATGAGTCATGCGCTCGTCAGAACGGAAATAGGAGCCTTGCAACGTGCGCTCTGGAGTTACTAAACGCGAGAATACGTATGAATACAACTCATGCTTGGACTCGTCCCAAAAAAGCTGCTCTGAAGCGAAACGCAGGCCATCCTTGGTGAGGATGCGTACACGCGAGCGAAGCTCCCAAAGGTGTTGCTGATCGAAATAATAAGCAGTGTCGCACTGGATATAAGCCTGAACATGAAACTTCTCGTCAAACTGCTCAAGAAAGAGCCCTTTGTCGAAAATCCAACGGGAGGGATGACGGTTCTGGTTCACTTCCCAACGTTCAGTGACAATGCGGTATTTGATGACACCGGAATCGGAGACAAGGGTATTAACACCATACGACGTCATCACGGCCACGGAATCGCGGTCGTGAATGGCGGGTGCAGTGTGCTCCACTGACTCCTGACAGGAGGTGATGACACCAACCAACGCAATGAATATGATGAGAAGGCTCTTTCGCATTGACCGACTTTCTAATCAAACGATTATTCTACCTTCCACTTTGCGAACCAACGCTCATTGAAGGTCAGGCCGATATTAATGCGGAATGTATTGTCGGTAATAAAGTTCTTTGCCGACTGCCGAACCCATTGCCCACTGATATTGAGTATAGAGCGGTTGTTCCAAGAGTTCATGATTGGAATACCGAAACCAATGCTGGCGCTAAGCTCTTTCGGACCATCCTGACCATTAATATAATAATAAGGTGTAGCATAAGAGACACCGGCACGATATCTCACTCTGTTGACAAAATGACGGCTTGACTGGTTGGGTGTATATTCCAAGCCCGCACTCACCTTGTGGCGGTCTTTGAAGAGTCCTGAGCGCAAAGCATAAGACGGAGTGCCATTCTCTAAGGAATAAGCAGGCTCGTCTACATCAGCCCATTTCTGCAAAGAATAGTCAACGCCTACCTTCAACTTATTGGAATGCAGATAAGCAAGTCCTACAGACAATGACGTTGGTATTTCAAACTTTAGCGAGGGGCTACCGGCACCAGGATAAGAAGTTGTATCAGCCACACCACTCTGTGTATCAGAGGTGATCATCGTCAGAGTGGGCTTGCCACCAATCTTATGGCCAGGAGTATAGACCGCACCTAAAGAGACTGCATCCTTTTTCGACACATTGAAGCTGTACTGCGCACCAAAGTCAAGCTTATAGCTTCTCACATCAGCAGTATAATATTTGGAAATCGTATTGGCAGAAGAAATGCTGTAACTGTTGATGATGGAACGGTTCATGCTGCCATATAGATAAGCGCCATTGACACCTATGGAGAAACCTTTAAACGGAGACCAACCTAAGCCGAGATAGATCTCGTGAAGGCCACCACTACCATCAAAGCTGTTGTAGGAGACGGTTCCCCGAGAGTCGTTGAGCGTTTCCGAGGAGGAATAGGAATAACCTACATTGGTGAAGGGAAGCAAACCAAAGCTGACGCCAAAATGCTTGAAAGCTCTGAATCCGGCCACGACATACTCGAAGTCGGCATTCTTCGCATTCTTGCTCACGCCGTTCTCCTTAAACTTAGATATCTGCCCCGACAAGCCGACATCGAAGATGAACGACAGGCTGTCAAGAGCAGAATAAGAAGCCGGGTTCAGACTGTTGACTTGATTATGCTCATGGAAAGCGACACCAACGCCATTCATGCCTCTGTTGAATCCCGTCGACTGGTCGGAGAGCATGCCAAGTCCAAACTGGCTATACGGTGAGTTTGTCCCGCTCTGTGCCATGGCTGTGGCAAAAGGAGACAGCAGCATGATGACTGCCAATGTATGAAACTTCATCTTCAAAATATTCCTTTTGTGTGACAAATTTCTCTCAATGTTGAAAATCAAGTGCAAAAGTATTGAAAAAAAACGATAAAACGAACGATAAGTCAAAATAATAAGGTATTTTTGCACTGTGAATATTTACATACGATACTTAACAAGCATTTTAATAGCCATAGCCGCTCTTCTACCCGAAACGGCCAATGCCCAAATACAAGCTGCCGAAAAGACCGCACAGCCTACTGCCACAGCCTCACAAAACGATCCGCTTGCAGCAATGGACAGTGTTGAGATAAGTCTCCTGACTTGTTCGCCGGGCGAACAGATTTGGAGTCTCTACGGACACACCGCCATACGTTTTGTCGACAAGTTGCATCATACGGATTTGGCTATCAACTATGGTCTCTTCGACTACAGCCAGAAATATTTCTACCTTAGATTTACTTTCGGGCGCACGGACTATCAGATGGGTATCGAGCCCATGGAGCTCTTTCTCCAAGAATACACTGATGACGGGAGAGGCGTCATACAGCAAAGGCTCAACCTTTCAAGAGAAGAAAAAATGGCTATAGCGCAGGCGCTGTCAGAGAACTATACGCCAATCAACCGCGTGTACCGATATAACTATTTCTACGACAACTGCACAACGCGAGCACGTGATATCATCACCAATCACCTCAATGGTAAAGTTGAATATGTCGTCAATGCCAAGGTCTCACCGACATGGCGACAGCTCGTCCACCAATGGAACGATGGTCATCCATGGATGAAGTTCGGTTGTGACCTGCTACTTGGCGTCGGCGCTGATAGAAAGACGGACTTCGCTCAGCAGCAGTTTATTCCCGATACGCTTCGAAAGGATTTCGACAAGGCTATGGTGGTAGAGCCCTCCGGCCGCAAGCATAAGCTCGTGGCCACTACCGAAAATATTCTCAGACCCGACGCCTCACGCGCAAAGACCTCAACAAACGTCTGGGACATCCTAACGCCCCGCGTCTTCTTTGCGCTATTGCTCGTCCTCACCCTTGCCATCTCAGCAATAGACTTTAGACGTAAAAAATTGACATGGCTCTACGATGCCCTCCTGCTGACACTGGACGGGCTGGCAGGCGTAGTACTCCTTGCCATGATCTTCTCCTACCATCCTACCGTAAGGGTCAACCTACAGATTCTGCTGCTCAACCCGCTGTCACTCTTCTGTGTCTACAGCGTGACACGCAGCTCCATGAAAGCACGCTTCAGTAAATATTGGAATATACTCATGGCATGCACGATATTGTTTGCCATAGGCGGTATTTTTCAAGATTATGCCGAAGGAATGTACTTGTTGGCATGCTCTTTGTTCATAAGGTTCGCAGTCAACCGTACGTTATACTACAACAAGCAGAAAAGCAAATAGAACGACATGCGATATTTAGCTCTCTTATTGGCAGCACTAACATCAGCAGAGATGCAGGCTTACGAGCTTGCACCCCGGCTTGTTGTCAATGTGACGATAGACCAGCTTCGTTCCGATTATGTTGAAGCCTTCAGCAATTTCTACTCTCAATATGGTTTCCGCCGCCTTTTAGACAAGGGACGCATCTATGACGCAGCCTCCTACAGTTTTTATCCGATAGATCGCGCATCGGCAACGGCCTCCATTGCCACGGGGACAACACCTTATTATAATGGTATCGTAGGCAACAGTTGGCTGGACCGCACGACCTTGCAACCTATAGGTTGTGTCGACGACGGGAAAGGCAGCTACACTGCTGACAGACTGCGTACAAGTACTATCGGCGACGAGCTAAAGCTCAACTCCAATGGTAAGGCACTCGTCTATTCCTTTGCCGCCGACCGTGAGTCCGCCATACTTCTTGCCGGTCATGCCGCTGACGGCGCTTTCTGGATAGAAGATGGCAACAGATGGACAACATCACCCTATTATTGCAAGTCTCTGCCAAAATGGGCAAGGGATTACAATGATAATTTTGAAGACTTCGAGAAGAAGAAGAAACTCTACCAAGTCAACGACAACGTTGTAGACATGGCACTGCAAGCCATGAACGCCACTGATTTGGGCAAAGATGATGTGACAGACATCATCAATGTCGTATTGTCTGCCAAAAAGTCAGATAACAAACCTGGCACTAAATGGCACGACGACATGGAAGCCGTCTACCACGAGTTGGACTATACCCTGGGACATTTCGTGGATGCCGTGGAGAGACGCATGGGGCTGTCGCAAGTTCTCTTTGTCGTCACGTCGACAGGATACAGCGAGGAGCCAGAAAATGATGTCGCGAAGTTCCGCATCCCTACCGGAACTTTCTACATCAACCGCACCGCCAGCCTTCTCAACATGTATCTCGGTGCTATCTATGGCTCCGGACGCTATGTCGAACAGGAATACAATAATGAGATCTATCTAAACCACCGGCTGATAGAGCAGAAGCGCATCTCCATGCAGGAGCTCCTCATACGTAGTCAGGAGTTTCTGTTGCAGAATGCCGGTGTCGCCGATGTATTCACCAGCGACCGATTGATGTCTGGCAACAACGACATTCTAAAAATACGTGCAGGACACAACCCAAGTCTCAGTGGAGATATCATCATCAATGTGGCACCCGGCTGGCGACTTCTCAATGAAGACACCGGACAGACCTTCTTCAGCCGCGCTTCCGTTGTGCCCTTTCCTATCATATTTTTTGGCACAGGCATCCAGCATGAGCGGGTGTCGACACCCGTTACCGTCGAGCAGATTGCGCCGACGATAGCAAAGGCAATACGCATAAGGGCACCAAACGCCTGCCAGGAAGCACCTCTTTTTTGAGAAAGTAAGCCGTCTGATGAGCAAAAAGATGTGATAACATGCTTATCGGCAATAAGTTTTTAGTAATTTTGCACCTATTAAGAATAAACAAAACTCAGATATGAACTTCAACAAGTTTTTGAAATCAATCTTCGGCGACAAGTCGAAGCGTGATATGCGCCTCATCCAGCCCCTTGTGGAAAAGGTCAAAGAGGCTTACCCCGACATTGCCAAACTTTCTAATGATGAACTCCGTGCCAAGAGCAAGGAGATACAGAAATATGTCCAGGATGCTGCCAAGCCTTACAAGGAGAAGATGGCAGAGCTTCGCGCCAAGATTGAAGACACCCCTATCGACGAGCGTGAACCTATCTTCAACGAGATAGATAAGCAAGACAAAGAGATGCTCGACGCCCTGGAGAAGGCACTCAACGACGTCATGCCCGTGGCTTTCAGCATCGTTAAGGACACAGCCCGCCGTTTCAGCGAGAATGAGGAGACCGTGGTGACGGCTACCGACTTTGACCGCGAGCTCGCTGCTAACCCCAAGAATGACTTCATCACCATTGATGGCGACAAAGCCATCTATCACAATGAGTGGACAGCTGGCGGTAACAAGATAAAGTGGGACATGGTCCACTACGACGTTCAGCTCTTTGGCGGTATCGCCCTGCATCAAGGCAAGATCGCCGAGATGGCAACCGGTGAGGGTAAGACGCTCGTAGGTACGCTCCCTGTCTTCCTTAACGCACTGACAGGCAATGGCGTACACATGGTCACCGTCAATGACTATCTGGCTAAGCGTGACTCAGAATGGATGGGTCCCCTCTATGAGTTCCACGGACTTTCTGTGGACTGCATTGACAAGCACCAGCCAAACTCTCCAGAGCGACGCAAGGCTTATCAGGCCGATATCACCTTCGGTACAAACAACGAGTTCGGCTTCGATTACCTTCGTGACAACATGGCGCTCTCACCTGAAGACCTTGTGCAGCGTCGCCATAACTTCGCCATCGTCGATGAGGTCGACTCCGTCCTCATTGATGACGCACGTACCCCGCTTATCATCTCTGGCCCTGTACCAAAGGGTGAGAACCAAATGTACGAGGAATACCAGCCGTTGGTAGAACGCCTCTATGACGTACAACGTAAGCAGGCCACAGAACTGCTTGCCGATGCACGTCAGAAGATAAGCGCCGCCCACAAAGAGACAGACAAGAACAAAGCTCAGCAACTCCTTGACGAAGGCTTCCTCAGTCTCTTCCGGTCCTACAAAGCCCTGCCAAAGAACAAGGCGCTCATCAAATACCTGTCAGAAGAAGGTATCAAGAGTGGACTCCAGAAGACAGAGGAGATCTACATGGAGAACAACAACCGCCGTATGCCGGAGGCTGTAGAACCTCTCTACTTTGTTGTAGATGAGAAGCTGAACTCCGCAGACCTTACCGACAAAGGTGCTGACTGGCTTGCCAACCAAGTCAACGACAAGGGTCTCTTCGTGCTTCCAGACATTGCCTCACAGCTTTCCGCTTTGGAGAATGAGAAAAACCTCACTGACCAGCAGCGGTTAGACAAGAAAGACGACCTGCTCAACAAATATGCTGTACAGAGCGACCGTGTACATACGATTCAGCAGTTGCTGAAAGCCTACACCATGTTCAATAAGGACGATGAATATGTCGTCATGGACGGTGAGGTGAAGATTGTTGATGAGCAGACCGGACGTATCATGGAAGGCCGCCGCTGGAGCGACGGTCTGCACCAGGCCATTGAGGCCAAGGAGCATGTCAAGGTTGAGGCCGCCACACAGACTTTCGCCACCATCACACTGCAGAACTACTTCCGCATGTATCATAAGCTCGCCGGTATGACCGGTACAGCTTCTACAGAGGCTGGTGAGTTCTGGGATATCTACAAGCTTGATGTCGTCGAGATACCTACCAATAAGCCCGTCATCCGTAAGGACCTGGATGACCGTGTCTATAAGACAGCCCGCGAGAAATACGCTGCTGTCATAGAAGAAGTTGAAGAGATGCGCGTACAAGGTCGTCCATGCCTTGTCGGTACCACCTCTGTGGAAATCAGTGAGCTCCTCTCACGTATGCTCACCATGCGCAAGATTCCTCACCATGTGCTTAACGCCAAGCTCCACCAGAAAGAGGCTCAGATCGTCGCCGAAGCTGGTAAGAGCACCATGGGACAGGTCTATATCTGTTCCGATGGCAAGGCCTTCACAGACAGACCATCCGCTGTCCGCTATCAGGACGCTCTGATAAAAGCCGCTACAGAAGGCAAGAAAGGCTCTGATGCCGACCTTGTAGGCAAGACAGCCGACAGCATTCTCCATACTGAGCAGCGACTGCTCGGTGCCGTCACCATTGCCACCAATATGGCCGGTCGTGGTACCGATATCAAGCTGACACCGGAAGTTAAGCAAGCTGGTGGACTCGCTATCATAGGTACGACGCGTCACGAGAGCCGCCGTGTTGACCGTCAGCTGCGTGGTCGTGCCGGACGCCAGGGCGATCCGGGCTCCTCTGTCTTCTACGTCTCCTTGGAAGACGACCTCATGCGCAAGTTTGGCTCCGAGCGTATCGCAAAAGTCATGGACCGTCTGGGTTTTGAGGACGGAGAGCGTATTGAGAGCCCGATGATTTCCAAGAGTATTGAGCGCGCACAAAAGAAGGTTGAGGAAAACAACTTTGGTATCCGTAAGAACCTTCTGGAGTATGATGACGTGATGAACAAGCAGCGTACCGTCATCTACGAGAAGCGTCGTCATGCACTGATGGGTGAGCGTATCGGCATGGACATCTCCAATGTCATCTGGGACCGCGTTGTCAACATCATCGAGAGCAACAACTACGATGGTATCAAAGAGCAGTTCTTCGAGATCCTGTCCATGGAGGTGCCTTTCACAGAAGAAGAGTTCGAGAATGGTGACCGCGGAGAACTTGAAGAGCGCGCTTTCCAGGATGCCATGGCAGCCTTTAAGCGCAAGACAGACCGTATCCAGAGCGATGCTTTCCCCGTCATCAAGAATGTCTATGAGAATCAGGGAAATATCTATCAGTTCATTCTCATCCCCATCACAGACGGCCGCAATGTGGTACAGCTTCGCGTTAACCTCAAGGAGGCTTACGAGACAGAAGCAAAGAATATCGTCAAGGAGTTTGAGAAGTTCGTCGTCCTCCATATCATCGATGACGACTGGAAAGAGAATCTCCGCCAGCTCGACGAGCTCCGTCATAGCGTTCAGAATGCATCCTATGAGCAGAAGGATCCGCTCCTTGTCTTCAAACTTGAGAGTGCCAAGCTGTGGGATCAGATGATCAACGATATGAACAACCGCATCGCCAGCTTCCTGATGCGCGGTCAGATTCCAATCCAGCAGCCCGATGCCCCCGTCCAGGAGGCTAAAGCTGTGGAGCACCAGCAGCGATACAATGAGCAGAAAGTGAACATTGACGAAGTTGAGGAAGCACAGCGTCGTGCCGCCGCACAAGATACCCGCGAAGGCGAGGGACAGACACAGCACCAGCCTATCATCCGCGAGAAGATGCCTCGGCCCAATGATCCCTGCCCATGCGGAAGTGGCAAGAAGTTTAAGAACTGCCACGGACGCGGACTGAGATAAAGGTAAAGAATAAAAAGGTAAAAAGGTAAAAAGGTAAAAAGGTAAAAAGGGTAAAAGCAAGAGCTTTATGACTTGCTTTTACCCTTTTGCTTTTTCGTCTTTATAATTATTATCCTATTTACCCTTTTACCTTTCTTTGTATCATTCCCATTAGAGGCTGTAAGAAAAGCCTATGGAGACAAACTCCTTAAACATCCAATAGCCATTATCTTCATCACGGGTGCGGCCATCATCAAAGCGGGGATAGAGATAAAGCTGAGTGGCAAGGTATTTATTGAACTGGAAAGAGAACGTATTCTCCCATTCCGCTTCCATTCTGTCATAGGCAGTATAGCCATAGAGACGTGTCTTCCAGGTGATGTTATCAGCAAACTTCCATGCCAAGTCCACCGTGACCTGCGAACCATAGTCATTAAGAGCATGGTGACCGCTCTCAATACCATTCTGCGTGGCAAGGCTCAGACGTCCGACATATTTAAAGTTGTAGGCCAATGGTGCCAAGTGCACACTGCCCTTTAATCTGCCTTTCAGACAGTCCACACTATAGTCCATACCTAACGAGAGGTTAAGATTGAAAGGAGAGAAGAAATCAGACTGCACGGTCCGGCTGTTTGAAGCGTAGTGGCGTGCCCATTGTGTCTGCGCCACAAGCTGAAAAGTATAATACCAGCGCTTGGTAGCCTGGAGGCCCAGTTTCCCGGTATAACGTAGCAGATCTTCAGTAGGTTTGGCTTTGTGAATGCTGTCACTCTTTGTGGTCTGCATACCCAATTTCATCTCCAGTTTATTATCCCACTTCACCTTTTGCTTGTTATTATAGTTGGCCGTCAAAGTCACCGAACCCATCATAGAATAGTTGCTTTCGCCACCTTGATACCAGTTGTCAGTGAGATAGTTCTGTAGAAACTGCAGATAATAATCCCCTCCTATCGTCCAGAAATTCGGCTTAAAGACGACCAAATCCACAGGAATGGCCTCCGGGTCCTTCGGCAGTGTCTTCTCCACAGATATAGATGGGTTCTCAGTAACTGTACGAGGCACTACAACAGGGCCAAGCTTATCAAGTCTGCTTTCGGTATTTACGACAAGGTCAGGATGGTTAAGATATAGTTTCAGCAAGTCCTCGTCAATAGGCTCCAGTTCTCTGTCAAGAGAAAAAGCACGGTTGGCAACACCATGATAGAATGTAAAAGGCAGAAAGAGAGGTGCCACGTCGATATCTCTCAGCTGCGGTGCCTTGACACTGTCTGTATAGAGAGAGTCACGAAAGGAAGACAGCCGGTCAAGGTAACGCTTACGGATTTTCATTTCCGGCATTCTCCCATCACGATGTTGATGGAAGTGCGACTGTGTCACGGCAGCAGAAGCTGATGAGACATGGATGAAAAGAAGACCGGCCAATAAGATGACATTGGTAAACATGATTTTATGCTCTTTTGCCAAAATGTGATAATATTATTTGCAAAGGTAGCAAATCAATAAGAAAATACCAAAATGATTTGTTGTGTATCTCACAAAATAGCCGTATCTTTGCAACAAATTTTTATAATCAATTTAATCTTCACTGATTGTGGCAGAGACAAAGTACATTTTCGTCACCGGCGGCGTGGTTTCCTCGCTTGGTAAGGGAATCATCTCCTCGTCGATAGGTAAGCTTCTCCAGGCAAGAGGCTACAACATCACCATTCAAAAGTTTGACCCGTACATCAATATCGACCCAGGCACGCTCAACCCCTACGAGCATGGCGAATGCTACGTCACCGTCGACGGTATGGAGACCGACCTCGACCTTGGCCACTACGAGCGCTTCACCGATATCAAGACCACCAAGGCCAACTCCATGACAACAGGCCGCATCTACAAATCTGTCATCGACAAAGAGCGCCGCGGCGACTATCTGGGCAAGACCATACAGGTTGTGCCTCATATCACAGACGAGATAAAGCGTAACATCAAGCTACTCGGAAAGAAATATCATTATGATTTCGTCATCACTGAGATAGGCGGTACTATCGGTGATATCGAGAGTGCTCCGTTCTTGGAGGCTATCCGCCAGCTAAAATGGGAGCTCGGAAAGAATGCTGTAAACATCCACCTCACCTACATTCCCTATCTTCGCGCTGCGGGCGAGCTGAAGACGAAGCCCACCCAGCACAGTGTCAAAGAGCTGCAGAGCGTTGGTATCCAGCCCGACATCCTTGTCCTGAGAACCGAGAAGCATCTTGAAGACGGCATCCGCAAGAAAGTAGCTGCATTCTGTAACGTTGACTTCGACTGTGTTGTGCAGAGCGAAGACCTGCCCAGCATCTACGAGGTTCCTGTGAACATGCAGAGCCAAGGCCTCGACGCCGCTATCCTCAGAAAGGTCGGCGAGCCAGTAGGACCAACACCGGCTCTCGGACCATGGAGGGCCTTCCTGGAGCGCATGAAGAATGCGACGGAAGAAGTTCACATCGGCCTTGTAGGCAAGTATGACCTGCAGGACGCTTACAAGAGCATACGCGAGAGCCTTTATCAGGCCGGCACCTACAACGACCACAAGACAAAGCTGACTTTCATCAACTCTGAGTATCTCACGGAGGACAACGTTGCCGAGAAACTGAAAGGACAGGATGGTATTGTCATCTGCCCGGGATTCGGCCAGCGCGGCATCGAGGGTAAGGTCATTGCAGCCAAATACTGCCGCACCCACGACATCCCAACTTTTGGAATCTGCCTCGGCATGCAGATGATGGTGATAGAGTTTGCACGCAACGTCCTCAACTACAAAGACGCTAACAGCCGTGAGATGGATGAGAAGACCCCACACAATGTCATCGACATCATGGAAGAGCAGAAGAACATCACCAACATGGGTGGCACGATGCGTTTAGGTGCTTACGAGTGCGACCTGAAGCAGGGCTCACGCGTCTTCAATATCTATAAGAAAGAACATATCCAGGAGCGTCACCGCCACCGCTATGAGTTCAACAACGATTACGAAAAGGAGTTTGAGCGCAACGGCATGATGTGCGTAGGCCGCAACCCAGAGTCCGACCTCGTCGAGATTGTAGAGATTCCTTCTTTGAAATGGTATATCGGCACGCAGTTCCACCCCGAATACCAATCCACGGTGCTGCATCCACATCCGCTGTTTGTAGACTTTGTCAAGACTGCAATAGAAAATCAGAAGAAATAATATCTCTCCACAAAGAAGAGATCAAGAAAAAACTATCAGATAACGAAATAATAAGATTACCGCCATAGCACCCATAATTCCATCTCCAATTGGAGAAGGAATTATGGGTCAAGATTTAATAACATGGACAAGAATTCAATAATAGGCTTCATACTCATCGCTGCTGTCCTTATCGGATTCAGCATCTATTCGCAGCCTTCTAAAGAGGAGCAGCGCGCTGCCTTCGTAAAAGACTCTTTAGAGCAAGTCGCCAGAGCTAAAGCTGAGAAAGCTGCACAGACAGCGGCTTTCAAGAAGCAACAAGCCGCCAAGCTGAAAGTCGCTCAAGACACCACAGCTCTCTTCCACAAAGCCCTTACCGGCACTGCACAGAACATCGTACTACAGAACAGCAAGCTCGCGCTGACTTTCAACACCAAGGGCGCTGTTGTGACTAAGGCTTATGTGAAAAACGAGAAGGGCTCGAAGAGATATATCGGCCACGACATTGCCGACAAGAGTGGTAAGCATGACGATATCCACGGCGTAACACTCTTCAACGGGAAGGAACAATCTCTGAACTATACGCTCGTCGCCAAAGAGATGAACATCAACAGCGCCGACCTCTATTTCACGCCTTCCAATGTTACTGACTCCACCGTGACCTTTACCGCTGAGGCCGGACAGGGTAAGAATCTCGTACTCACATACAAGTTAGGTAAAGACTACATGCTCCACATGAGTCTGAAAGCAACCGGTATGGCTGGACTCTTCGACCCCAACAGTTCTAAGCTCAACATCAACTGGCACGAGATGGTGCGCGAGCAAGAGAGAGGCTTCACCTTTGAGAACAGATACGCACGCCTCGACTGGAAGAACACCGATGGCGGCACCGACTACCTCAGTGAGAGTGCCAACAAGCAGCAGACCACAGAGGAAGCCATGGACTGGGTAGCCTACAAGAACCAGTTCTTCTCTTCCGTCATCATTGCCAAGGATGGATTCGACAAAGGCGCTAATCTTGAGAGCACGGTCTACGACAAGAAGGCACAGGAGAACAGGGCCAGAAGATACCTCAAGGACTTCAAGGCTAACATGAAGACGGCATTCGACCCCACCGGGGCCAAGCCGACAGAATTGGAGTTCTATTATGGCCCCAACGACTTCTATATCCTCAAGAACGTAGAGAAAGAGAGCACTTTCAACAAAGAGCTTGACATGGAGCGCATCGTCTACCTGGGCTGGCCGCTCTTCCGCATCATCAACCGATGGTTCCTCATGCCCGTCTTCACATGGCTCACATCCTGGGGCTTCAACATGGGTATAGTGCTCATTCTCATCACGCTGCTTCTGAAAGCCATCACCTACCCGATGGTGAAGAAGAGCTATATGTCGTCGGCTAAGATGCGCGTGTTGAAACCGAAACTTGAGGAAGCAACCAAACAGTATGACAAGCCAGAAGATGCCATGCAGAAACAGCAGGCCATGATGGCTGAATACTCTAAATACGGGGTCTCACCGCTCAGCGGCTGTCTGCCTATGCTCATACAGATGCCTATCTGGGTGGCTATGTTCAACTTTGTGCCTAACGCTATCCAGCTCCGCGGACAGAGCTTCCTCTGGATGCACGACCTCTCCACCTACGACCCGCTGGCTGAATGGAGCACAAATATCTTCCTCATCGGTGACCATCTGTCATTGACGTGCATTCTCTTCTGCGCTGCACAGATTATCTACACGTGGTTTACCATGCAACTGCAGAAAGACCAGATGGTAGGACAGCAGGCTGAGCAGATGAAGATGATGCAGTGGATGATGTACATCATGCCGCTGATGTTCTTCTTCATCTTCAACGACTATTCAGCAGGACTTAACTTCTACTATTTCATCTCACTGCTCTTCTCTGCCATCATCATGTTTGTCCTGCGCAAGACAACAGACGACGAGAAGCTCCTTGCCATTTTGGAGAAACGCTATCAGGAGAATAAAGACAACCCCAAGAAGATGAGCGGTCTCGCTGCGCGTTTGCAGGCGCTGCAGCAGATGCAGCAACAGCAGATGGAGATGCAGAAGAAGAATAAGAAATAAGCTGGCAGGCCGCTAAAGCGGCGCAAACAAAGTTTTTATATGAACAAAGCAATAGCTATGCTGCTCGGCGCCATACTCCTTGGCGCCCCTCATGCAGAGGCACAAACCATGATTGGTAAAAATAATATTACGTTGACGTCAGACCTCATGACCCCAGAGGCTCTCTGGGCCATGGGACGCATTGGCACTACAGCAGCCTCACCTGACGGCAAGCAAGTCGTCTATCAGGTCAGTTACTACAGCGTAAAGGAGAACAAAAGCCACACTGTGCTCTATATCCAGAGTACAAAGGTGAACAAAAAGGGTGTGGAGAAGCCCGTACTGCTCACCACCGACGCCAAGAGCGAGAGCGACCCGGCATGGATAGAAAACGGTAAAAATATAGCCTTCCTCCGTGACGGACAACTGTGGAAGATGAATCCCGACGGCTCTGCACGCATCAAGCTCACCGACTCGAAGATAGACATCGAGGGCTTCAAGTTCTCTCCCGACGGTAGCAAAGTCATCCTCATCAAGAGTCTGCCCTACCACGAGTCCATCAAGGAGAATCCCTCTGACCTGCCCAAGGCTACAGGACGTCTCATCACTGACCTCAACTATCGCCATTGGGACCACTACGTAGAGACGGTAGCCCATCCTTTTGTAGCAGATGTCAACAGCGACAAGATCGGTGAAGGGACAGACATTCTCAATGGTGAGCCATACGAATGCCCAATGGCTCCGTTTGGCGGCATCGAGCAGCTCAACTGGAGCGTAGACTCCAAAGCCATCGCCTATACTTGCCGTAAGAAAGTGGGTGTAGACTATGCCATCTCCACCGATGCGGACATCTATCTCTATAATGTGGAGAGTGGGAAAACACGCAACCTCTGCAAGCCGGAAGGCTATAAAGAGCCGAAGGTAGACCCGACAAAGAGCATGCGCAACCAGGCTGTCAACCAGCAGAGTGGCGACATGCAGGTCGGATACGATGTCAACCCGGCATTCTCACCCGATGGGCAGTATCTGGCATGGCAAAGCATGAAGCACGACGGCTATGAGAGTGACCGTAACAGACTCTGCGTCTTGAACCTCAAAACCGGTGAGAAGAAATATGTCACCGAGAAGTTTGACTCCAACGTCGACGGATTTGTCTGGGCCAATGACAGCAAGACACTGTACTTCACAGGATGCTGGCATGCCGTAGAGAATGTTTATCAGACCAACCTCAACGGCGACTTTATGCAGATCAGCAAAGATGAATGGGCTGACTATGGCTCCATCCAAATGCTCGGAAATGGGGCTAAGGACAAGAATCTCTTGGTCACAAAGCACTCCATGCTGCATCCTGACGATATCTACATTCTCACCCCCAACAACAAAAAGGCTAAATCATCGGTGATTGCGCAAATCACCGACGAGAACAAGCATATCTTCGACCAGCTTGCACAGCCTACCATACAGCAGCGTTGGGTCAACACCACTGATGGCAAGCAGGAACTCGTCTGGATTATTCTTCCCCCACATTTCGACGCCACAAAGAAATATCCCACATTATTATATTGTGAGGGTGGCCCACAAAGCCCTGTCTCACAATTCTGGAGCTATCGTTGGAACTTCTCCATCATGGCAGCCCACGGCTACGTTATTGTAGCCCCTAACCGTCGTGGCCTTCCAGGCTTTGGTTCCGCATGGAATGAGGAGGTCAGCCGCGACTGGACAGGACAGTGCATGGATGACTATCTCTCTGCCATCGACGACGCTGCCAACAACCTCCCTTATGTTGACAAGGACAAGCTTGGTGCTGTAGGTGCCTCCTTTGGCGGATTCTCTGTCTACTACCTCGCTGGCCACCACAACAAGCGCTTCAAGTGCTTCATCGCTCACGACGGTGCCTTCAATCTTGAGTCAATGTATACCGACACGGAGGAAGCCTGGTTCTCCAACTGGGAGTATGACGATGCATACTGGAATAAAGACCAGACCGAGGCTGCTAAGAAGACCTACGAAAACAGCCCGCACAAAGCCGTAGCCAACTGGGATACGCCTATTCTCTGCATCCATGGCGAGAAAGACTATCGCATCAATGCCAACCAGGGATTTGGCGCCTTCAATGCAGCACGCATGAAGGGCATACCGGCCGAGCTGCTGCTCTTCCCCGACGAAAACCATTGGGTGTTGAAGCCTCAGAATGGTATCCTGTGGCAACGCACCTTCTTCAACTGGCTTGACCGCTGGCTGAAATAATCCGTAAAAAACAACAAACAGAAAATATCACTCACTCTAATGGTAGAAAAGATTCAAAAGAAACTCAACGACAGCACGGCCATGCGTTGGACCGCGCTCTGCATGGTAGCCTTCGTGATGCTCTGCGGATACGTCCTCGCCGACGTCATGGACCCCCTCAAGCCTCTCTTGGAGAAGGAACTCAACTGGACAAGCTCAGAATACGGCATCTTCACCAGTGCCTACGGATGGTTCAATGTCTTCCTCCTCATGCTCATCTTCGGTGGAATGATTCTCGACCGCATGGGTGTCCGTTTCACAGGTCTGTGCTCTTCCATCGTCATGGTGGTAGGCTGTGCTATCAAATATGCTGCTATAGCCGGATATCTCGGCAATATGACTGACACCATCTTAGGCATCCACTCCATGGTCTTCTATGCCAGCTTAGGCTTCGCCATCTTCGGTGTCGGCGTAGAGACGGCTGGCATCACCGTGTCAAAGATTATCGTCAAGTGGTTTAAGGGCAAGGAAATGGCCCTGGCCATGGGCATGGAGATGGCTACGGCACGTATCGGTACCATGTTGGCCATGGCCATCACAGTACCTATCGCCAACGCCTTCCACAGCGTGTCGGCACCTATTCTGATGTGCCTCATTCTGCTCTGCATCGGTTTCATTTCCATGTTCATCTACACCTTCATGGACCGCAAGCTCGATGCACAGCTTGCTGAAGAGCAGGAGCCCGACGACCCGTTCAAATTCTCCGACATCATACCTATCGTCAAGAACCGTGGCTTCTGGCTCATTGCCATCCTCTGCGTGCTGTTCTATTCGGCTGTCTTCCCCTTCCTCAAATATGCTGCCGACCTGATGGTGCAGAAATATAACGTCTCCACCGAACTTGCCGGACTCATTCCCAGTCTGCTGCCTTTAGGCACGCTCTTCCTCACCCCACTGTTCGGTTACGTCTACGACCGCATTGGTAAGGGTGCCACCATCATGATTATCGGTGCCATCATGCTCATTGGCGTACACGCTTTGTTTGCTGTGCCCTTCATTAACAATTGGGTTGTGGCGGTCATCCTCACCGTGGTCTTAGGCATCGCCTTCTCACTCGTCCCCAGCGCCATGTGGCCTTCTGTGCCAAAGATTATCCCTGAGAAGCAGTTAGGCACTGCCTATTCTCTTATCTTCTGGGTACAGAACTGGGGTCTCATGGGCGTGCCCTTGCTCATCGGCATCGTACTTGATGACTTCTGCAAACTTCCCAACCCGGGACCTCATGGTGCCACAGCTTACGACTACACCCTTCCGATGCTCATTTTCACCGGTTTTGGCGTCCTCGCACTGATCTTCGCCATCTTGCTGAAGATGGAGGATAAGCGCAAGCACTATGGCCTGGAAGAGGCTAACATCAAGAAGTAACTTTTTTATCGGCAGACTCACCAAATTCGTCAGTATAATAAACTTTTTGTCATGTCACAAAACAACAACACACAACTTGGTGAGTCTGCATTCTCACGCTGGTCCATCCTCATCCTTGCCTCGCTCGTGATGATGATGGGCTATATTTTTTGGGATATTGTCTCACCTGTCTCCTCACTACTAAAAGCGCCAATAGCTCAAGGCGGAATGGCATGGTCATCGGCGGAATATGGCTTCTATGCCGGCAGCTATTCCATCTTCAATATCTTTCTGTTGATGCTGTTCTTCGGAGGCATTATCCTTGACAAATGTGGTATCCGACTGACTGGTCTGTTAGCCACAGGATGCATGCTCCTCGGTGCCGTTATCAACTACTATGCGCTGACGGTCATTTCTCCAGTCTCTGTCACAACACCCTGGATAACGCTTCTCGGTCTTATCCCCTCCCCCATCAAGACACAAGTTCTCATATCTTCACTCGGCTTTGCTCTCTTCGGCATGGGATGTGACATCACAGGCATCACGATCTCAAAGATTATTACAAAATGGTTTGCTGGCCACGAGCTTGCTTCGGCGATGGGCGTTCAGGTCGCTACGGCACGTTTAGGCACTGCATCGGCACTGAGCCTCAGTCCGCTTTTAGCACAGTCGTTCGGCATCTCGGCTTCTGTATTGGCAGGGGTTGCCGTACTCGTCTTCTCATTTATCCTTTTTATTGTCTATTGTCCTATTGACAGAGTTTTCGATAAACAACACCGAACGGCTCGGTACACCTTGCAGCAACCAACGACAGTATCATCACAAAGAGAGGGTGGAGATGATGGCTTCCGGTTTAACGACTTTGTCAAAGTCCTTCGCACGCCAGGATTCTGGCTGGTAGCCTTCGTATGTGTGTTCTTCTATTCATCCATCCGTCCGTTCATGAAGTTCGCAACTGACCTTCTCGTCAACTCCTTCAACGTCAATGACGAAACAGCAGGATGGATAGTAGCAGCTATCCCATATGGCACGATTCTTCTCACTCCTGCCTTCGGTGCCATCAATGACCGACACAACAATGGACCTATCTTGATGACAATAGGATGCGCCATTGTCAGCGCCAGTCACCTGCTTCTTGCGTTTCCCCTGAGTCATTCCGCATGGTATGCTTTAGCCATCATGGTATTCGAGGGAATCGCCTTCTCTTTGGTACCCAGCGCTCTATGGCCGCAAGTCCCTAAGATCGTACCGTTAAAACAACTCGGAACAGCTTACAGCATCATCTATTACATTCAAAACATTGGACTGATGATAGTCCCGGTCATAGCGGGCCACGTTATAGACGCACATACTGCAACCAACGGACACATCGACTATACCATGCCAATGCTCTTCTTTGCTGTATTCGGTATAGCCGCGCTTGGAGTCTCCTACGCATTAATAATAAAAACAAAAAAATAAAGGCACGCCTGTCCCGACAGTTCAGGCCCTGATAGCGGAGGTGACGCAAGTGGTAGCAACAAAGGTTGAGGCCGTTTAAAACCGTCTGTTTAGTAATCTATGACAAATGCCACAGACTTCCGCGACAAATGCCACAGACTTCCGCGACAAATGCCACAGACTTCCGCGGCATATGCCACACATCAAAAAACTGCAAGAAGAAAGAACTAATCCAAGTCGCTAAAATACTTTTGGCCTTTGGCATAATAACGCCAAAGAATACTGAACTTCTTCCGCTCCGGCACGGGGTTGAGCTTGCGTGTGCGGGCTATTTCCGCACGGTCTTTATCAAAGTCGTGTTTCCACTGGTGGAAGGCCCTGCGCCCACGTATGACTGCCTTGAAATCACCAAAGTTACGCTTCAGTATCAACATCTCCAAAGCAGCAAGCCAGTCAAGCAGACAGCGCATCCGCATGACGCCATGCAGTTCGTCGTCAGGCAGATTCTTATAGAGCATCGTGAGGTTATTGCGGAAATTGAGATAGGTCTTCATCGGATTCCCTTTAGGCAATGTTCCGCCACCGACATGATAGACATAGCTCTCCGGCAGACAGACAACACGGCGTCCACGCTGACGAAGGCGCCAACAAAGATCTATCTCCTCACAGTGGGCAAAGAAACGGGCATCAAGGCCACCTGCCTCCCAATAGTCTTGGGAACGCACCAGAAGGCACGCACCAGTGGCCCACAGCACGTCAGCGGCATAGTCGTACTGACCGTTGTCACACTCTACGGTATCGAAAATACGGCCACGACAGAATGGGTAACCATAACGGTCAAGGAAGCCGCCGGAAGCACCGGCATATTCAAAGCTGTCCTTTGCTGTCTCTGATAGCAATTTAGGCTGGCAGGCTGCAACATCATGATGAGCATCCATATATTCTATAAGCGGTGTGAGCCAATGGTGCGTCACCTCGACGTCAGAGTTGAGCAACACATAGTAGTCGGCAGTTATCTGAGCCAACGCACGGTTGTAGCCCTCCGCAAAGCCATAGTTTCTATCAAGTTGCAACGTTTTGACACTGGGAAATTTCTGCGCCAACAGCTCCATGGAGCCATCGGTAGAGGCATTGTCAGCGACCCATACGTCGGCCTCGTCTTGTGAGAAATTTATCACGGTAGGCAGAAAACGGCCAAGCATCTTTTCGCCGTTCCAGTTGAGGATTACTATTGCTGTCCGCATAAGGATAAAAGATTATAGAATTTCAGCGACTCTCAGAGCACTTTTGTCGAAATTGAAGCCGCCCAACTTCACACGCACTATCTCATTATCCAGGCGGTCGTTATCTGCCGACGGCGGCAACTCCACCCGAATATAGTTCTCGGTGAACCCGTGCATGGCCTTACCCCTTGCTGCCTTCTCAAAAAGCACGTCAGCCTCCTGACCGATATGCTGGGCATAGAAAGCCTGCGTCTTCTCGTCAGAGAGTTTCAGAAGTCTGTGTACGCGGTCCTTCTTGTCCTTGTCATTGACCTTATACTTAATGGCTAAGGCAGAGGTTCCCGGACGCTCTGAATAGGGGAAGACATGGAGCTGGGTGACAGGCAACGACTTGATAAACTCGTAAGCATCCTCGAAATATTCGGGACGCTCACCACGACAGCCGACCATAACATCCACGCCAATGAAGGCGTCGGGCATGAGTTGTTTGATGAGGTGTATCTTATGGGCAAAAACGTCACGTGTGTAGCGTCGGTGCATAAGGCGAAGCACCTCATCATTGCCACTCTGAAGCGGAATGTGGAAATGTGGCATGAATGCACGGCTCGTAGCGCAATAGGCTATCAGCTCGTCGCTGATGAGGTCGGGCTCTATAGAGCTTATCCTAAAACGCTTGATGCCCTCCACTTTGTCAAGGGCCTTTACCAAGTCGATAAACGTCTCATGGGTTGTCTCACCAAAGTCGCCGATATTGACGCCGGTGAGTACAATCTCCTTGCCACCTTCTGCTGCCGCCTGCTCAGCCTGCTCTACGAGGGAGGCGATAGAGGGATTACGCGAGAAACCGCGGGCATAGGGAATTGTACAGTAGGTACAGAAATAGCTGCAACCATCCTGTACTTTCAAGAAATAGCGCGTACGGTTGCCTCGCGAACATGATGGTTGGAAGGTTTTGATGTCCTTTGTCTTCACATGGTGAGCCTGATGGAGATGGCCCTCACGGGGCTGTGTCCAGGCATCATTGAGGAATTGGATGAGATCAGCCTTCTCATTAGACCCCAAGACGAGGTCCACGCCATCCATACGACTCACCTTCTCACTGTCAAGCTGGGCATAGCATCCCGTCACGACAACGAAGGAGCCGGGATTCTCGCGCACCATACGGTGGATGGCCTGACGACATTTGTGGTCGGCCATCTCGGTGACAGAACAAGTGTTGATGAGACATATATCGGCATGCTCGCCCTTCTCAGCAGGGGTAACGCCCATACCACTGAGAAGCTTTGCAAATGTGGAGGTCTCAGAGAAATTAAGCTTGCAACCAAGCGTATAATATGCGGCTTTCTTTCCTTGAAAGGCTGCGGTATCTATCATATACAATCTATTTTGTCGTGCAAAGATACGCTTTTATTACCATATAACAGACATCAAAAAGAGATTTTATCACCTGTAGACATCGATTGGGTACAAAGACGTATTTAAACTATGTTAAGTTTCCATTTTTGCCTCGCTCTTCCCACGATTAATAAGTAACTTTGAAGGCAAATTCGAATCATCACCAATGAAAATATTCAAATATCTCTTTGTCTTTATCGGTATCACAACGCTTGTAGGGTGTGGTACACAGAAGAATATCGTCAATAAACCTTCCAGCCCCGTTGCCACCCCAACGACGTCCCCCGACTCCTCACGCTATATTCAGCTGCCGTCCAAAGACTTCCGCGCCGTATGGATAGCTACAATTGGGGGGATAGACTGGCCTCGTGAGCGTTTCGACGAAGAATCACAGAAGCAATGGTATGAGCAGATGCTCGACACACTTCAGAAATTGAATATCAACACCGTCTTCTTCCAGGTCAGACCTAAGGCCGACGCCTTCTATGACTCTCCTTATGAGCCTTGGAGCGAATATATCACCGGATACCGCGGGAAGGCACCGAGCTATGATGTGCTGAACTGGCTCATCCGTGAAACCCATAAGCGCGGTATGGCTTTCCACGCATGGATGAACCCCTACCGTATCGGCGCTAAGAAGACAGCAAGAGGAAAGTTTGACCCTTTAGACCCGAAAATTCCAAAGGAGCTTGTCAAAGACTATCGACTTGTGCGTATCTACAACCCGGCACTGCCTGAGACAAGGCAGCGGCTGTGCCGCATCGTCGCTGACATGCTGAGAAAATATGATGTTGACGGTATCCATTTCGACGACTATTTCTACCCCGACCTGCAGAAGGGGGAGAAGATGCATGATGATGCCGAATACCGCAAGTATGGCAAGGGGTTCCCGTCCATAGAGGAATTTCGTCGCGCTATGGTCGACTCACTCATTGCAAACGTTCATGATACGATAAAAGCTGTAAGACCTTCTGTAGTTTTCTCTATCTCGCCGCAGGGCAACTATGAGAACAACTACCGCACTATGTACGCCGACATTGCACTATGGTCGGCTAAAGGGTGGTGCGACGTTATCATACCGCAACTCTACTGGAGCACGGAGCGATGGTTCAGACCCCGATTGGAATGGTTTGCAGAAAATGCGGCTAAGAAGAGCCACCTGATGATTGGCTATGGACTGTACAAGTTTGATAAGAATGCAAAAAGCTCCTACTTCCGGACTTCTGATGACCTGGCCTTGCAGATGAAAGAAGCCTACGACAATACCAACGTCTCTGGCTCAGCACTCTACAGCGCTATCTGGCTGATGAAGAACCCTGTCGGTATCAACCAGGCCATCAGCGAGAAGTTTCGCACCCCTGCCCTGCCGCCTTACCTCGGACAGCTGCCGGAAAACAAGCCAGAGAGACCTGTTGAGGCACAGTCGAATGGAATGAAGCTGTCGTGGGACAAGGTCGAAGGATGCTATTATGCTGTCTACAAAGAAACGGATGGCGAGACGGCACAACTGGTCAGCATTGCAGAATCAAATAACTTTACTGTCAAAGAAGACGGAAAATATTTTGTTACAGCTGTTAGAAAAGGCAACAATGCAGAAAGTATTCCATCAAATATAATCACTGTAAACAATGAAAAAGATTTTGCTGACTCTTCTCATGGGTCTGATGCTGGTAACTCCAAGCTTCTCGCAAATTCAGCGTCCAAAGCTCATCGTTGGTCTCGTCGTTGACCAAATGCGATGGGATTACCTATACTATTATTACAACCAATATCGCAGCAACGGTCTTAGAAGACTCGTTGACAATGGCTTCAGCTTCGAGAACACTCTTATCAACTATGTGCCTACTGTCACGGCTATCGGTCATAGCAGCATCTATACAGGCAGTGTGCCTGCATTGACAGGCATAGCCGGAAACAACTTCTACATGAATGGCAAGCCCGTCTACTGCTGCGATGACTCCACCGTCACAAGCGTAGGATCCAACAGCAAGGAGGGCATGATGTCGCCACGCAATCTGTGGGCAACAGGTATAGGCGATGTATTGAAAATTGCTACGGATTATAGAAGCAAAGTCATAGGCATTGCTCTCAAGGACCGTGCCGCCATATTACCGGCTGGGCACGCTGCTGATGCCGCATATTGGTGGGACCAGTCTGCAGGACATTTCATCACATCGACCTACTACATGAAACAGCTCCCGGAATGGGTGGTGAGAACCAACAAACTCGTACAGGAAAAACCAGGTACCAATGTCAAGACAAGTGTGCCGGGCGTAACAAAAACTTTCCAGTTAGCGGAAGCTGCTGTAGAGAATGAGCAACTTGGACAAGACAGTATCACTGACCTGTTAGCTGTCAGCGTTTCTTCCACTGACGCCATAGGACACACCTACGGCACTCGCGGAAAGGAAAACTACGATGTCTTCATGGAACTCGACAGACAGGTGGCTGACTTTCTCGACTTCTTGGATAAGAAAGTCGGAAAAGGAAACTATCTGCTCTTTCTCTCTGCCGACCACGGCGGAGCCCACAATCATAACTTAATGACCGAGCACAAGATTCCTGGCGGGGGACTAAATCTGTACAAGAACCTCAAGCCCATCGAGATTGAACTCGAGAAAGAACTGGGATTTGCTCCAGTCATCAAAGACGAGAATGCTGGTAGGATTTACCTCAACCATGAAGGAATCGCTAAATCGTCAAAGACATTGGCCGAAGTAAAGAAGGCAGTCTGCAAAAAGCTGCAAGAGAATGAGAACATCCTCTACGCTGTGGACTATGAGAACGTGCTGACAACAAGCATACCGCAACCCATCCGGGAGTTGATTGTAAACGGATATAATAAAAAGCGCAGTGGAGACATCTACTATGTACCTAAAGCTGGATGGGAGAATGTCGACGATGCACCAACTTACAAAGGTACCACTCATGCAGAATGGAATCCGTACGATGCTCATATACCATTCATCCTCTACGGATGGAATGTTAAGCATGGACAGACATCTGCACAAGCACACATTACTGACATTGCTCCCACCATTTGCGCAATGATGCACATACAAATGCCTAACAGCTGTGTAGGAACTTCGCTCAGCGACTACTTAAAATAACCGTTAGAAAACACTATGCCATAGAAAATATGAATGAAAAGCAGATAAGTCTCAAAGACAATACGGACAAAGCTAAATGGTATGTCCTGACAGTAAGTTTCAGAAAGGAAACTGCTATACAGCGAAAACTGACTTCTCTAGGCTTTGAGGCTTATCTGCCTATGCGATACCAAATAAGAAAAATCAATGGTAACGACATCAGGTTATTCGAACCCGCCATCTACGGGATGGTTTTTGTGAAAGGAGAGAAGGACAACCTAATAAACTACCTACATCGAAGCCAATACAAGAAATATACACACCTGAAAACGCAAAAACTTACAAACGGAGAGACAGAAGACATCATTATCAAGGATAATGATATGGTAAGCTTTCAAAGACTTAATAATGTCCAAGGCTCTGACCTTAACTATTACAGACCAGAACAACTGCACATTGAGAAAGGCTCGAAAGTAAAAATTATGGAAGGCCCCTTTGAAGGAATCACCGGAACTGTTCAGAGACTACCAGGCAAACGTGGACAATACCTTATCGTGAGCTTACCAAATGTAGCAATAGCAGCTGTAAGTATAAAGCCTAAATACATTCAACCTATTGAAAAGACAATTGCCAAATCTAAAGACGTCGTAAAAGATTCGAGGACGCTTATCGGAAAGGCAATATCGCTATTAATAGGAACCGCATCAAAAGACAAAGTTAACTATAAAGAAGAGACTAAAGAAGAAATAAAACAAATTCATCTATCATTACAGGACTGCAAGACATACATGCCAAATGACAAGGCACATTGGCTCCTGGCTGATTATGCCTATCAAATAATAACTAGAAAAGATACAGGAGAGTTAGAGGTTCAAATCAGAAATATGCTCAGTCAGCTCAAGCCAAATAACTTAATTATTCCCTACGCTCATATTTTGTTCTTTATAGCTACAGGCAATAATAAAGAACTTCAGGCAATTGACACCATCATCAACAAATGGGATGCAACAAAATACAGCAATCAGCAGAAAGCGCTTATATCTATACGAAGAAAGATAATGGGCAAATAACGTATAAATAAGAATATCTATCCATTACACACTATCCATTATCCATTA
>Ga0256406_1002095_pt1 | contig 29574 bp, 21 predicted proteins | sample RumenRJG_03DNA_FD_185986 | JGI IMG/M metagenome (GOLD analysis project Ga0256406, IMG submission 185986) | Bovine rumen microbial communities from Lethbridge, Alberta, Canada - RJG_03 | ecosystem: Host-associated > Mammals > Digestive system > Stomach > Rumen | place: Canada: Alberta | collected... | reverse complement strand
AAGCCTGAACCATCAGGATACACGGAATTCTGACAGAACCCGGACGGTGCTCGGACACTGTCCGGGTTCTGTCACCCTGAAACAGAAAAAGAGACTGGCTTATCTGCGGGAAATTCTGATATACTTTTCTGTATTGATGTCAGTTATGGAGGGATTCAACATGGAAAATCAGAACGCAATGTTTTGCTTCCAGTGCCAGGAGACCATGGGCGGAACCGGCTGCACGCGCGTCGGCATGTGCGGTAAAAAACCGGATCTTGCTGCCATGCAGGATCTTCTGACTTATGTGACAAAAGGACTTTCTGCAGTGACGACACAGCTGCGGAGGGAAAAAACAGATATATCTGAAGAGGTCAACCGCCTGATCAGTGAAAATCTGACGGCGACCATGACAAATGTCTGCTTTGATACCGATGTCATCAGAGCAAGAATCACGGAGACCATCCGCGTCAGGGACAGCCTGGCCGGCAGGGTAAAGAAGAAAGAGGCCATCCCGGAAGCAGCACTGTGGAGCGGTTCTCCGGAGGAATATGAGGCAAAGGCAGCTTCTCCGGAAGTCGGGGTGATGGCATCTCAGGATGCCGATATCCGGAGCTTCAGGGAACTCATTACCTGCGGGGTCAGAGGACTTGCCTCCTTCCGCACCGAGGCGGCCGCAGCCGGCGGGACGGATGCGGATGTGGACGCATTTATCCAGAGAGCACTTTCACAGACGTTCGACGATACCATGACGGGCGGAAATCTCCTTGCCCTTGTCATGGAGACCGGAAGATACGGTGTGAGAGCCATGGATCTCCTGGACAGAACACTGTCCGGCGCCTTCGGAAATCCGGCGGCAGGTACGGTGCCGTCCGCGCGCAGAAACCGTCCGGGTATCCTTGTGGCAGGGTATGATCTGCATGATCTTTCCATGCTGCTTGAACAGACGAAGGACAGAAATGTCGACGTCTATACCTACAGTGAAATGGCAGCCGCAGACTTTTATCCGGAGCTGGCTGCCTGTCCGAATCTTGTCGGCAGTTACGGCGGCGCATGGTGGCAGCAGAAGACTGATTTTGAGCAGTTCGGCGGACCTGTTCTTATCACCGGCGGCGGCATCGTGCCTCCGAAAGAGAAGGTTCTTGCACAGATGTTCACCACCGGTACAGCTGCCTTTCCGGGCGCAGTGCACATCGAAGCAGATGCGGACGGAAGGAAGGATTTTTCTGCTGTGATCGAGGCGGCGGAAAAGGCCGGCGCGCCGGAAGCCTCCGAAGGTGTCGTGAGAGCAGGCGGTTATGCGCACCATCAGATGGGAGAACTGCTCGACCGTCTGACGACAGGCATTCAGACAGGGGCCATCTCGAAGCTCTTTGTGCTGGCGGGGAGCGACGGCCGGGCAAAGAACAGAAGCTATTATTCGGACATCGTGAAGGCGATGCCGGATGATGCGGTGATCCTTACGGCGGGTTCTCTGAAATACCGTTTTCCGGAAATTCCGGCGGATCGGGAAGTGGCCGGTGTGCCCCGGATCATGGATGCCGGCAGGATCAGTGATGTCTATTCCATCATCCAGCTCCTGCTTGCCCTGAAGGACAGACTGGGACTGGACAATCTGAACCAGCTTCCGGTGGTGTATGACATCGCATGGCATGATCAGAGAGATATCATTGTGATGCTCTCTCTTCTGTATCTTGATGTGAAGCACATGCATATCGGACCGACCTTCCCGGCATTCCTGTCAAAGAATGTGCAGGATGTACTGGTGAAGTATTTCGGCCTGACACAGATCAGAACCGTACAGGAGGATATGGAGAGCTTCATGGGCAGCTCAGATGCGCTGATTCAGCCGGATATGATCGTCGGCGATATCGTGCAGACGTATCCGTCGCTCGTTCCGGTCATGATGAACTGCGGTCTGCACTGCATCGGCTGCGGTGTTTCCACCATGGAGACACTGGAAGAAGCCTGCATGACACACGGCCTCGACGTCTATGACATTCTGGATATCCTGAATGACCAGCTGGCTCAGGAGGGAAAGACCAGATCCTGAGGCCGGCCTGCCGGCACAGACCCGGGAGGGACTGATCAGATACCATAACAGCTTTTATAAAAAATAAGGACTGCCGTTTCCGTTTTCTGACGGGCGGCAGTCCTTCTTCGTTACTGATCCTTCGCCTGCTCCGACATCTCTGCATTCATGACAGAGGTCGTCAGAGCGGCATCGATGGTTCCTTTGCTGGATTCCTCGTTCAGGCAGGCATCCTTCTGAAGCTTCGGTGCGGGCTTCGGAGATCTGTCGACAGGTGTGGCATCGCCGATTCCCATCGCCTCTCCCGCCACACCGAGACCTGCGATGATGCCGGTGAGATCGGAGGGAATGTAGATTTTTGTTGCACGGCCGTCGGATACATCCTTCAGGGCTTCGATTCCCTTGAGCTTCAGCACGGAATCATCGATCTGCGCTTCCTTGATTGCCCGGAGACCATCGGCCTCTGCCTGATAAACAAGGGAGATGGATCTGGCGCGGCCTTCTGCAAGAGCAATCTGTGCGTCTCTTTCAGCTTCGGCGGAGAGTATCTTTGCCTTTTTATCACCTTCGGCTCTGCTGACAACGGCCTCCTGATGAGCCTGTGCTTCCAGGACGGTCTGGCGGCGCTCACGCTCCGCACGCATCTGTTTTGTCATGACCTCCTCGATTTCCTTCGGCGGCTGAATGTTCTTGATCTCCACACGGGTGACTTTCAGTCCCCACGGATCCGTGGCTTCATCGAGGATCGTCTGCAGCTTTCCGTTGATCTGGTCCCGGCTGGTCAGCGTCTGGTCCAGTTCCATCTCACCGATGATGTTGCGCAGCGTCGTCGCCGAGAGATTCTGAAGTCCGGCGATCGGGTTTTCCACACCATAGGTGAACAGACGCGGATCAAAAACGTAGCAGAACACGACAGAGTCGATCTGCATCGTGACATTATCCTTCGTGATTACCGGCTGCGGCGGGAAATCAAGCACCTGTTCCTTGAGAGACACCTTTGTCGCGATCCGCTCTACGAACGGCGTCTTGAAGTGAATGCCGGCGGACCAGGTTGTCTTGTATTTTCCCAGATGTTCCACCACATAGGCGCTCGCCTGCGGCACGATGCGGACATTTGCGAAAATCAGCCAGAGGATAAGTACGATCACAATGATGACAAGTACAGCCATAAAAAACCTCCTTCATCTTTAAATAAATTTTAATGGTTGCTGTTGAATAATTATACCACATGAGACGTGATTTCCGGTGTTAACTGCGTGTAGGAAAAAAGTTATTTTCAGCTTCGGCGGCGGGAAACAGAATGAAAGTTTACACGCGGCAGCGGGATGGATTATACTTTATTCATCTGAAAATGACAGAAATCAGAAAAATGCCGGACATCAGCATGACAGCAGGCATACCAGAACAACAGCAGGCAGCAGCTGACTTATGGAGGAGGCAGCATGGAGATACGGGGGAAAAGAAAAATCCGGGTGATCGATGATCCGGCGGCGGATGCGGCGGAAAAGCTTGGCGTTCCGTGCCGCATAAGAAAAATCCGGACCGTGCCCGGTGCCGTGGCACCGTTCTGCACGACGGGTCAGCTTGAGCACGCGGACGGACGCACGTATCTTCGTCACTGCGGTCCGGTGGCAGTCACCAATGCGCTGCTGGCGCTGGCACGCCGCGAAGACGTCACCGTCGGTGCATCACCGGAGGAAATTTTCAGGACGGTGACGGAGATCGGCAGGAGACGCGGTATTTACTGGAACATGAATCTGTTCAGGATTTTCGGGGGAACGAACGATCTCAGGGCCGGTGAGTATCTGCGCACCTGTTTCCGTACATTCGGCCTTGCGGCGGGTGTCCGGTTCTGTCAGCCGCTGTCCGGGGACGATCTGCTTCATCCTGTCCGAAAGGAGCATCTGCTTTATCTGGAGCTCTGGCATCATCCGCTGTATGGCAGCCATCACCTGATCTGCTGCGGGGCCTGTGAAACCGTCAGCATCGCCGCCCGTCAGAAGGTGAGACGGAAGCAATATCTGGCCGTTGCCGACGGGTGGTCTGAGAACATGAGATATCTGGATCTCAGTGAGATCGGACGGTGCAGATTTTTTGAGATATGCCCTGAAAATGACAGGCAGCATGGCGAAAGGCGGAACGCAGCGGAAGACAGCGGCGTTTGATATCACGTCAGAGAGCCTTATGGAAGAAGGAGAAGATAAATGATGACGGGAAATCAGAATGAGACACCGGCTGCAGCCGGCAGCGGCAGGGAAAACGAGCTCGAGATGCGTTATCTGAAAACGCTCGCCGAACTATATCCTACGATTGCGGATGCTTCGACAGAGATCATCAATCTGGAGGCAATCCTGAATCTTCCGAAAGGAACCGAGCATTTTATCACGGATATCCACGGAGAATATGAGGCTTTTATTCATGTGCTGAAGAATGGTTCAGGCGCAGTGAAAATGAAAATCAATGATGTGTTCGGAAGGACACTGCCGGAGACGGATAAGAACACACTGGCGACGCTCATCTATTATCCGCGGGAGAAAATGGACCTGATCCGGAAGTCGGAAAAGGATATCAAAGACTGGTACCGCATCACGATCTACCGGCTGATCGAGATCTGCAAGAGGGCGGCGTCGAAGTACACGCGCTCCAAGGTCCGCAAGGCGATGCCGAAGGAATTCTCGTACGTGATTGAGGAACTGATCACGGAAAAGCCGGAGATTACGGACAAGGAGGCGTATTACAACGCCATTATCGATACGATCATCGAGGTAGACCGCGCGGAGGAACTGATCATCGCGCTCAGCCATCTGATCCAGCGTCTGGTGGTGGATCACCTTCATATTCTCGGGGACATCTATGACCGCGGACCCGGTCCGGACAAAATCATGGACCGGCTGATGCACTATCATTCTCTGGACATCTGCTGGGGCAATCATGATATCACGTGGATGGGTGCCGCTGCGGGCTCGAAGGAGTGCATCGCGACCGTTCTCCGGATTCAGGCGAGGTACGGGAACTTTGATATTCTGGAGGACGGATACGGCATCAACATGCTGCCGCTCGCAACCTTCGCGATGAAGGCCTATGCGGACGATCCCTGCACGCTGTTCAGGATCATCGACCGCGAGAGAAGCGACTACGATGATGTGGAGACATCCCTGAACATGAAGATGCACAAGGCCATCTCCATCATCCAGTTCAAGCTGGACGGACAGCTCTTCCGCCGCCACCCTGAATTTCATATGGAGTCCCGCATGCTGCTGGACAAAATCGATTATCAGAAGGGAACGATTCTCCTGGAAGGGAAGGAATACCGGCTGCTTGACACGAACTTCCCGACGATCGATCCCGAGGATCCCTACCGCCTTACCGATGAGGAAGAGTATGTCATGGACCGCATGCAGAGTGCATTCCGGCAGTGTGAAAAGCTGCAGGCGCACATGCAGTTTCTGCTCAACAAAGGCAGCCTGTACCGGGTGTACAACAACAATCTCCTCTACCACGGATGTATTCCGCTGGACGAACAGGGGGAATTTGAACAGGTGGAGATCTACGGCAGAAAATTTGCGGGCAGGCAGCTGTACGACGAACTGGAAAAATACGTCCGCCGGGCATTTTTCTCTGTCAGCAGCGAGGAGAGACAGAAGGGCTGCGATATCATGTACTGGATCTGGTGCAGTCCGAAGTCCCCGCTTTTCGGCAAGAACAAAATGACGACCTTCGAGCGGTATTTTATCGCGGAGAAGGAAACGCATGTGGAGACGAAAAATCCCTATTACCGTCTCATGGACAATGAGGAGGTCATGAACCGCGTGCTTGCCGAGTTCGGACTCGGACCGGACGGCCATATCGTGAACGGACATGTGCCTGTGCTGCAGAGCCAAGGTGAAAGCCCGTCCAAATGCGGCGGCAAAGTGCTCGTCATAGACGGCGGTTTTTCCAAGGCGTATCAGAAACAGACCGGCATCGCCGGCTATACGCTGACGTATAATTCCTACGGCATGAACCTCGTGGCGCACGAACCTTTCACGTCAAAGGAAGATGCCATTCAGAACGAGACGGATATTCATAACGACAAGATTATTACCATCCGCGCCAGAGAAAGGATACTGATCCGCGATACCGATATCGGCAAGAAAATCAAGGGCAGGATCAGTGATCTGATGAAACTTCTCGATGCCTACAGAAGCGGTGTCATTGCGGAGAGTGCATCGCGCAGCTGACAGGGCGCGTGAGCGTGCGGTTTGTTGCGGCTCAGATGCGCTTGCGTTATAATCGACGGAGAGTATAAAAGCCTAGAGATAAGGGAACAGGGTGAGTATTTTGAGTACGAACAGACAAGTCAGAGCGGGATTTGTATATGACCTTCCGAAGCTTGTTGTGACACAGGCTGACGGGCTTTCACTGAAGGTCCCGGAAGGGGACAGAACAGAAGCTTCGTTTCAGATCAGTGCGGAGGACGGGAGCTTCATCCACGGCCGTGTGCTTGCTGACACGACGAGGATCAGCTTCGCGAAGACGGAATTTGAGGGCCGGGCATGCGAGATTGTCTTTGCCTATTCGGCGAAGGGGCTTTCGGCGGGCCCGGGGCCGGAAAGTCATATCCTGATCCGGAGCAATCTGTCCGAGACAGAGATTCCGGTGCGTGTGGAAGTGACAGAGATGCCGGAAGACGGTGAATTTGAAGAGGTACACACGCTCGATGATTTTTCAAAGGTGTGCCAGCGCAGTCTCCGGGAGGGCTTCCATCTGTTCACCAATCCCGGTTTCCGCGGCATCCTGAACGGAAACAACCGTCAGTTTCTGGCGCTTTACAGGGGCATGTCCAGAAACCCCGTCACCTATCAGCATCTCGAGGAATTTCTTGTCGCGACGGGGAAGAAGGAGCCTGTCGTCATTTCCATGGACCGTCAGGAAAAGGCGGTCTATCATCTGGACGTATCACAGAAGGATACGCTTTACGTATACCGGAGCACATGGGGCTATGTGCACCTTGAGGTCGAGACAGAGGGGAGCTTTCTCGAGGTAGATAAAAAGGTCATCACCGGCGATGATTTTATCGGCAGGGTATACGGGCTGGAATACGTGGTGCACAGAGAACGTCTGGGCGACGGCCGTTCCTTCGGAAAAATCAGAATCCGCGGCGTTCATCAGACGATCGAATATCAGATTGAGGCCTCCGTCAGATCAGAGTCGGAGATCCGCCCGCAGACAGTCCGCGCGAGGAATATGGCATGGATCCTCAGAGATTTTCTGAATCTGCAGCTTCATATCCTGGATTATCCTTCATGGGCGGAGAGCACGTCCATGACCGTCAGCGGCATGCTCGGAGAAAATCCGTCTGATGTATGGGCCATTCTGTACAGGGCTTATCTGGAATATACAAGAGAAGACTATTCAAAGGCGATCGAAGTGCTCTGGCCCGTCCGCGACGGAACGATCAGAATCCGCGATGACGAGCAGAGGGGGCTGTATCTGTATCTCGCGAAGAAGGTGGAGCTTCTGCCTCAGGAGAAGACAGATATTCTTTCGACGCTGAAGAAATATTCGGCCCGCCATCCGGCGAGCTATCTGCTGCTGCGCCTGGTTCACGAGGAAGAGGACCTGTCACTTTACACCAGTGCGGATCTCATGCAGGCGTTTGAAAACTGTTTCAATGCCGGCTGCACGAGTCCGTTCCTTTACCTGGATGCGTGGACGCTGCTTTCGTCGGAGGAGGCGCTCCTGAGGAGACTTTCTCCGTTTATGATCCATGTCCTCTGCTTCGGGGCGAAGAACGGAAAAATCACCGAGGGACTGCTGCAGAGAGCGGCATTCCTGTGCGGTAACCTGAAGACGTTTCACCCGCTGCTGTTCCGTCTGCTGACGAAGGGCTATGAGAAGTGGCAGGATGACGAGATCCTTGAGGCCATCTGCAAGCTTGCCATCAAGGGCAATCCGACGGACCCCGCAGATTTCCGCTGGTATTCAGATGCCGTGGAACGGGATATCCGGGTCACAAGGCTGTATGAATACTACATGGAGACGTATCACATGCCGGCCAGGCAGGAGCTGCCGCTGCCGATCAAGATGTATTTCGCCACGAACAATACGCTCGGCGAACGGAAAAAAGCGCTTCTGTATGCCAGCATTGTTCTTCACAAAAAGGAGGATGAAACCAGCTATCTCAACTACGCGGGAACCATCCGCACCTTTGCATCGGAGGCACTGAAGAGAAAAAGAATCGACGACAACTATGCCGTTCTCTACCGTGAATTTTTCCTGAATCCGAAGGATATCGGGACTGCAGCGATGATGGCGCCTGTGCTCTTCACCAGAAAAATCACCGTCGATGATCCGGCGATCCGCAGGGTTATTGTGTGCGGTACGGCACTGAAAAAAGAAGAATCAGCGCCTGTGCGGGACGGCGTTGCGTATATCAGCAAATATACGGATGAGGAGTGCGTGCTTTTCGAGGACGTCAACCAGATCCGCTATGCCACCTCCGTTCCCTTTACGGAGCAGAAGCTTTTTGATGAGCGCGACTGTGCAAAGACGATTCTGGAATACGGCATCGATGATCCGGGATGTGAGCTCTGCGTCTGCAGAGAAAAGGCGTTTCAGATGGATGTCAATCAGGATACGCAGGCGGCATACCGGGCGGCTTCCAGAAACAGCGCGTTTACAGATGACTACAGGGATACGCTCAGACGCAAGCTGCTTGCCTGGGATGAGGAGCACCCGGGAGAAAAAATCCTGCCCGACGCCGTTCAGGCATCGGAACTGGACGATTACGCCCGCGCGGATAAGGCCGGGACGGTGGCTGTGCTCATCAGGAGCGGCAGGTACGAGGACGCTTTCCGCGTGATCGAGAAGTACGGCGCGGAATCGGTGCCGGTGGATCAGCAGAGGGAACTGGCCGAAGATATGATCCGTACCGGCCGGCATCCGGACAGCCCGGTGCTTTATACCATGGCCAGGGAAATCTTCAGGAAGAAGGCGGCCCGGAAGAATGTGCTGTCCTGGCTTGTGGATCATCCGGACGGATCCGTCACGGAGCTTGCAGCGCTCTGGAAGGAGGCTTCCGCCTGGGGCATCAGGTGCACTTCGCTTGGAGAGACGATTCTTCTCCGGTGCGTGGAGACGCATCAGTTCCCGGACGGGGAGACAGATATCCTGAAGGACTGTGTCAGCAGAGGAGGAAGGCAGGAAGTCATCAATGCCTATCTTGCCTATGCCTGCAGCTGCTATTTCCTGGGACACAGGGAAACCAGGAGCGAGATTTTTGCCATGACGGAGGACGCCGTAAAACGAGGCGCTCTTCAGTACGATGTATGCGGGCTTGCGCTTCTGAAATACTATTCGGGTCTGGATGCACTGGATGCATCCCGCACCGCGCTCTGCAGAAAACTGCTTGCTGTGATGGATTCGAAGGGATACCGGTTCGATTTTTACAACGGACTGCCGAAAAATCTGATTCAGGCGTATCAGATTGACGACCGCGTGTTTATCGAGGAACAGAGAAATCCCGAGTGCCGCGTGACGATCCATTACCGTCTCACGGAGGCGGACGGCGCTGCCGGTGAGTGGGTGACGGAGCCGATGAAAAATATGTACCAGGGGATTTTCTCAAAGGAATTCCTTCTGTTTTACGGGGAGACGCTGACCTACTATCTGACGGTGGTCTCCGACAGCGGTACAGTCAATACCGACAGCTACGAGCTCTCGCTGGTGGATATGGATACAGAGGGCCGCACGAAATACAGGCTTCTGAACAGAATGCTTGAGGCCAGAGATAAGAATGATGCCGCCGCGCTGAATGAGGCGATGGATACTTATCTTCTGCAGGATGCCTGGGTGAAGAGGTTCCTGTCTGTGATGTAACGGACGGCGGAACTAAGGGGACTGAGCTCCGGAAAAAAGCGGGGCGGAAGAGGAACGGAACATGAATGCAGCGGAACGCAGACTGATTGCGGGAATTGATCTGAACAGTGAGCATCCCATGATCTGCTATTATGAGCAGGAGACGGACCACACGGTGACAGCGCCTCTGAAGGTCGGAAATGATGATATTTCCTTCCGGGATATTCTGGAGGAGATGGAGGAGATCGAGTATGACGAGGAAGCGCCGTTCAGCGAGCGGCAGGCAAGGACAGACGAACTGGCGGGCCAGGTCGCATCGACGCTGAAAAAGGCACTGTCCACGCTCGGTCTCAGAGACGCCGGCAGTCAGATTGTCGGCCTGACGGTCACGGTGCCGCATCTGACAAAACTGCTTGTGAGCCTGATCCGGTCGGTCTTCCGGGAACTCGGTATAGAACGTGACAGAGGTTTTCTTCAGGATTACCGGGAAAGCTATTACTATTATACGCTGTACCAGAAACCGGAGCTGTGGAACAGGAGCGTCGGATTTTTCGAGTTCGACGGCAACAGAATCAGCTTTACTTCCCTCACGCACAACCGGCAGACGCGCCCGGTGACCGTCAGCTGTACGGAAGGAGTATCCATCACGCTGAAGGGCGAGAAGAATACCTGGGATGAACAGTTTTCCAATATGATTCAGGCTTCGCTCCGGCAGAACATTTATTCCTGCATTTTCCTTCAGGGCGATACCTTTGACAAACAGTGGGCGGCGAGATCCGTCTCTCTTCTGCTGAGGGGCGGAAGAAAGGTCTTCATCACGGACAATCTCTACGCGAGAGGTGCGTGCTATACGGCAAGAGAAAAGACGCTGACCCGCAGGCTGTCCGATTATCTGTACCTCGGAGAGGATCTGGTCAGAACGAATCTCGGCATGCAGATGATCGTACAGGGGCGGGAGACCTATTATCCGCTGATCTCCGCCGGCGTCAACTGGTATGAGGCAGACAGGGACTGCGAATGCATTCTCGAAGGCGATCCGGAACTGACTTTTCTGGTGAGCAGCATGGAGAGTACGGAAAATTCTCTGACGAAGATGCCGCTGCCCGGCCTTGAAAAAATCGACCGTCCGGAGGGAACGACACGGCTTCATATTCATGTGGGATATGATTCGCCGGGCAGATGTGTGATCCTTGTGGAGGATCTGGGATTCGGCGACCTGTACCCGTCCGGCGGACAGGCATGGAAGGAAGTTCTGGAGGGATGATCAGTTGAGCAGCAGAGTTATTCTATGTCAGGTTAAAAAGGCGGAGAACCCGTATTATATCGAGGACATCAACCGCTGTCTGTATTCCATTGAGGAGCTGTGCTGGTTTGTCGATCACAATCTGGCACTGGCAGCGGACGGATTTTTTGACTCGACGCTGACGGACTGGATCCGCTCGGAGCTGGGTCTTCATGATCTTGCGGACCGGATGGACCGCATCATGCAGGAGTCCGGGGAAGAAACTTTCGGACAGGACGTATCCGGGCAGGAGAAATCCGGGGAAGAATCTCTTTCCGAAAGCGCGGCGGAACAAAGCGGCGCCGAACAGAGAGATGTGAGGGGGGATCATACCCTCGAACAGCTGATTGATGCGCTGAATGCCGAGATCAGCTGGATCTATGTGAAAGACAGGGCAGCTTTCCGCCGGGAAATCGCGGAACTGCTTCACCTTCTTCCCGGGGAGAGGATGAAGAGACGCGCAGATACACTCGTAGGATACGGCAAGTATACCCGTGCCGTCCGGGTTTATAAAAAGATCCTGAGAGATGCGGACGAGGAGGTGCTGCCTCCGGAGACGCCTGAGGAGACGACCGGATCGGAAGAGACGGAGACGGCAGAAAGCACCGGGAACGATTCCGGAGAAACAGCCGGGGACGAGCTGAGTACAGACAGTACAGAGAACGTGTCCGCTGAGGCCGTGCCGGCAGAGGAAACAACAGAAGAACCGGCAGAAGAAACAGCAGAGGACACAGCAGAAGAACCGGCCGGGGATGCGGTGAGCGCTGACGAGACAGCGGATGTGTCCGCTGAGGCCGTGCCGGCAGAAGAAAGCACGGATCATGCATCCGGAGACGCACTGAAGGAAGCGGCGGAAAGTACAGAAAACATCTCCGGGGAACCGGCAGAGGAGCCGGCAGAGGAATCGGCCGCGGATGCGGTGAGCGCTGACGGTACAGAGGAGGTGTCCGCAGAGGCCGTGCCGGCAGAAGAAAGCACGGATCATGCATCCGGAGACGCACTGAAGGAAGCGGCGGAAAGTACAGAAAACTCCTCCGAGGAAACAGCAGAGGACACAGCAGAAGACACAGCAGAGGAACCGGCAGTGGACACAGCAGAGGAAACGGCAGAGGAACCGGCCGGGGATGCGGTGAGCGCTGACGAGACAGCGGATGTGTCCGCTGAGGCCGTGCCGGCAGAAGAAAGCACGGATCATGCATCCGGAGACGCACAGACGGAAGCAGCGGGCAGCGCAGCCTGCGCGGTAAAGACGGAGACGGCAGAAGTTTCCGCACCCGTCCGCCGCGAATCAGAGAAGGAAGAACGGATCCGTAAACTGAAGGGAACCGTGTGGCACAATATGGGTGTGGCGTACTCGAGGCTGTTCCAGTTTGACGAGGCGTGCGGCTGCCTGAAGAAAGGTTATGAGCTGCTCCACAACGGAGCCTCTCTTCAGGATTACCTGTACTGCGTGAACATCAGCCGGGGATCAGAGGCTTACAACCGCCTGGCGGAACAGTACGGCGTTGACCCTGAAACGAAGGAGGAAATGGATCGCAGTATGGCATCCTTCCGTCCGCCGGCAAGACCGGAAAATGATGATGAGGCGCTGAACGCCTGGGTACGCGGATATCACCGCGAAACGGCACCGTAAGGTATTCAGCTTTCACATGGAAAAGATGAAAAAATGTCATCAGTAACCCTGTTGACATTGAGGATTTATCGTGGCATTATTCGATTAACAACTGATATGTAAACCGATGACGTGGAAGTAAAACGGCAGGAAGCACTCACAGAGAGTCCGGATGGATGAGAACCGGGCAGCAGGCACCGTCGCAGAATGGTCCACCGAGGGCATGGGGAACGACCGGAGGAAAGGTCCAGTATCCGTGACGGCCGGCAGCCGTTATCCTGCCGGGGATATGATGGTATCTCACGAGTGTGTGCACAGCACAAATCAAGGTGGCACCACGGGTTTATTTTCGAATGACTCGCCCTTGACAGAAAACCTGTATTTCTGTCGGGGGCGATTTTTTTATCCTTTCATACCCCCGCCGGAGGAAAGGAAGGGTGTAATGAAACAGACATCGCTTGAAGAGGTCAGGCGGATCGCCGCATCCGGTGATTACAGAAGAATTCCTGTCGCGCGTTCCATTTTCGCGGACATCCGGACGCCGGTTGAGACACTGAGGGCACTGCAGAATGTGAGCAGTCACTGCTTCCTGCTGGAATCCGTCGAGGATTCAAGGCAGTGGGGACGGTACACTTTCCTCGGGTTTGATCCGTCGCTTGAGATCGCCTGTAAAAATCATGAACTGACCGTCACCAGCGGCAGCAGCCGGCTGAAGCAGCATGTGGATCATCCGGGAGAAGTCATCCGCCAGATCGTGAGAGACAACCGCTCTCCGGGCCTCGGCGATATGCCCACCCTGACTTCCGGCCTGGTCGGTTATTTTTCCTACGATTACATCCGGTACGGTGAACCGAATCTGAAGCTTGACGCGCCGGACACGGAAAAATTTGACGACGTGAACCTGATGCTTTTTGACAAGCTGATCGTCTATGATAACTTCCGTCAGCAGATCCTGCTGATCGCCAATGTGCATACGGAAGATCTGGAGAGGGATTACAACCGGGCGGTGCTGACGCTGGATGAGATGGAGCAGATCGTCCGCCACGGGAAGCCCGGAAAAGTGCCCAAAGGACATCTTCTTGAGGAACTGAAGCCCTCGCTTTCAGAAGAAGCGTACTGCAGAGCCGTCGGGGAGATCAAACATTACATCAGAGAGGGCGACATTTTCCAGCTTGTCTTTTCCAATCTGCTGTCGGCTCCGTACGAAGGAAGCCTGCTGGATACGTACCGGGTTTTAAGGACCACAAATCCTTCGCCGTATATGTTTTATTTTTCCGGCGATGACGTGGAGATCGCGGGAGCATCCCCGGAAACGCTGGTCAAAGTGGAAAACGGAGAAATCAGAACGTTCCCGCTGGCAGGCACGAGGCCGAGAGGCCGCACGGAGGCCGAAGACAGAGCTCTGGAGGAAGGGCTGCTGAAGGATAAAAAGGAACTGGCCGAGCACAACATGCTGGTCGACCTGGGACGTAATGATCTCGGAAGGCTGTGTAAATTCGGAACGGTCGAGGTGGAACGGTACATGGATATCCTGAAATACTCTCACGTCATGCACATCGGATCCGAGGTGAAGGGTGTGCTTAGAGACGACAGAGATGCTATCGATGCCGTGGATGCCGTTCTTCCTGTGGGAACGCTCTCCGGGGCGCCGAAATTCAGAGCCTGTGAGCTGATCAACCAGCTCGAGGGCGACCACCGGGGAATTTACGGAGGCGCCATCGGATACATCGATTTTGCCGGCAACCTTGACGTCTGCATCGCCATCCGGCTCGCCTTCAAACGGAACGGCCGGGTGTTCGTCCGGTCGGGCGCAGGCATTGTAGCCGACAGTGTGCCGGAGAAAGAATATCAGGAGTGCATCAACAAGGCGAAGGCCGTGACAGAAGCTCTTCATATGGCGGAGGAGGCGGAAGCATGATTTTACTGATTGATAATTACGACAGTTTTTCCTATAACCTCTGGCAGCTGATCGGATCGCTGGATCCGGACACAGAGGTGATCCGCAATGATGCCAGAACGGTGGCAGAGATCGGTGCGATGAAACCGGAATGCATCATCCTTTCGCCGGGGCCGGGCCGTCCTTCGGATGCCGGTGTCTGCGAGGACGTGGTCCGCACCTTCCGCGGAAAAATCCCGCTGTTCGGTGTGTGTCTCGGCCATCAGGCGATATCGGAGGCATACGGTGCGACGGTAACCTACGCGGGAAAGCTGATGCACGGCATGCAGTCCGAGGTAAAAATCGACACGACGAGTCCTCTCTTCCGGGGCATGCCTGAGGTGATCACGGCGGGACGCTATCATTCCCTGGCCGTGAAAAGCGATACGCTTCCGCCGGACCTGAAGGAGATCGCGGAATCCGACGACAACGAGGTGATGGCAGTTGCCGATGAAAAAAGAAAGGTATACGGACTTCAGTTTCATCCGGAATCCATCATGACACCGGACGGAAAGACGATCCTTAAGAATTTCCTCGACATTGCCGGGGTGCTGAAAGCCGCCTGACAGGAGAAGAAGAGAAGTCAGAAAAGAAGAGCCATCACAAATCCGCAAGATCAGAAATGAACAGAGAAAACCAGAGATAAAAGAAAACCAGAGATAAAAGAAAACCAGAGATAAAAGAAAACCAGAGATAAAAGAAAACCAGAGATAAAAGAAAACCAGAGCAGATGATCAGCAAAAATGATCAGCGATAAAAGCCGGTGAAAGGAGCTGTGAACCATGATTAAAGAAGCCATCGTGAAAATTGTAAATAAAGGGGATCTGACGTATGACGAAGCCTATCAGGTGATGAAAGAAATCATGACCGGAGAGACAACGCCGACGCAGAATGCCGCTTTTCTGGCGGCGCTCTCCACCAAGTCCACGAAGGCGGAGACGATTGATGAGATTTCCGGCTGTGCCGCCGCCATGCGTGAACAGGCCACACCGGTTCCGCATCCGGGGATGGAGGTGCTGGAAATCGTCGGAACCGGCGGCGACGGGTCGCATTCCTTCAATATCTCCACAACGACGGCTTTTGTCGTTGCAGCCTCGGGGGTAAAGGTCGCAAAGCACGGCAACCGTGCGGCTTCCTCGAATTCGGGAACGGCCGACTGCCAGGAGGCGCTCGGCGTCAATATTCATCAGGATCCTGCAAAGGCGCTTTCTCTGCTGAAGAATCCCGGCATGTGCTTCCTGTTCGCACAGCAGTATCATGCGGCGATGAAATATGTGGGACCGATCAGAAAAGAACTGGGATTCCGGACGGTATTCAATATTCTCGGACCGCTGACCAATCCGGCCAGCCCGGAATATTTCCTGCTCGGCGTATACGACGAATATCTGGTCGAGCCGGTCGCCAAGGTTCTCGACAGGCTCGGCGTGAAGAGAGCACTCGTCGTCTACGGCCAGGACAAAATGGATGAGATTTCGATATCGGCTCCTTCCACCGTCTGTGAACTGAAAAACGGATACTACAGAACAACCGTCATAAAACCGGAGGACTTCGGCATGACGCGCGGCACAAAGGATGAAATCGTCGGAGGAACGCCTGAGGAGAACGCGGAAATCACCAGAGGCATTCTTTCCGGAAAAATCACCGGCGCAAAGAAAAATATTGTCATGCTGAATGCCGGCGCGGCCATGTATACGGCGGGAAGAACCGCGAGCATGGCGGAAGGCGTAAAGCTGGCCGGTGAACTGATCGACAGCGGAAGGGCAATGAAGACCATGGAGACCTATATCCGGGCATCGCAGGAGTAAACGTATGAATATACTGGATCAGCTTGCGGATTATGCAAGATTCCGTGTGAAAGAAGCGGAAAAGAAAATGCCGGCATCCGGGATGCGGTCGCTGGCGGAAAGCATGGGAAGCGACACGGGATTTCCTTTTGAAAAAGCCCTGTCGGCCCCCGGGGTCAGCTTTATCTGTGAAGTGAAGCGGGCCTCTCCGTCAAAGGGACTGATCGCACCCGACTTTCCGTATCTTTCCATAGCGAAGGAGTACGAGGCGGCCGGCGCCGACGCCATTTCCTGCCTGACTGAGCCGAAATGGTTTCTCGGCAGTAACGAATACCTGAAGGAGATTTCCGCCGCGGTGCATATACCGGTGCTGAGAAAGGATTTTACGGTCGATCCGTACATGATTTATGAGGCGAAAGTGCTCGGCGCCTCGGCCGTTCTTCTGATCACCGCTATCCTTTCCCGGGAGGAACTTAAGGAATACCGGGAGATCGCCGAAAGCCTCGGCCTTTCCGCTATCGTGGAAGCGCATGACAGCGCCGAGGTGGAAACCGCAGCGGCATCCGGCGCCGGCATCATCGGCGTCAATAACAGGAACCTGAAGGATTTTTCCGTAGACATCCGGAATGCCGGAAACTTAAGGAATCTCGTTCCGGAGGGCACGATTTTTATTTCGGAGAGCGGGATACGAACGGCGGAGGATGTCGAAAAGCTGTACAGAAACGGAACGGACGCGGTGCTGATCGGAGAGACACTGATGCGGGCGAAGGACAGAAAAGCAAAGCTCGCCGAGCTGAAGAGCAGGCTCTGAGGACAGGGCGGAAACGTCCGGTATGATTTCCGGTAACAGAGGTATGACAATGACGAAAATAAAATTCTGCGGCATGCGGCGCAGGGAGGATATACTGGCGGCGAATGAGATCCACCCGGATTACATCGGCATGATCTGCTCGGATGGTTTCCGGCGGTCCGTGCCGCAGGAGAAAGCAGCGGAGCTGAAATCACTGCTTGATCCGGAGATCCTTTCGGTCGGCGTGTTCGTCGATGAGCCTTATGAGAAGATCGCGGCATATCTGAAAAAAGGTATCATCGATATCGTTCAGCTGCACGGCAGTGAAAGTCAGTATTACATCGAAAAGCTGCGCGAGGTCATGATTTTTCAGGACACGCTGGTTCCGGTGATCAGGGCATATCAGATCCGCTCGGAAAAGGATCTGGAGGCCGCCCGTCATTCCGTGGCGGATTATGTGCTGCTGGACAGCGGCAGAGGAACGGGCAGGACCTTCGACTGGTCCGTGATCCATGATATCGGGCGGGATTTTTTCCTCGCAGGAGGACTGACGCCGGAGAACGCGGGCAGTGCGGTGGATGCGGTTCATCCGTTTGCGATAGATATGAGCAGCGGCATAGAGACGGACGGGATGAAGGATCCGGACAAGATGAGAAGAGCAGCAGAGGAGGTAAGAAAGAGATGACAAACCCGGATGGAAGATTTGGAGAATTCGGCGGGCAGTACGTGCCCGAGACACTGATGAATGAGCTGATTCATCTGGAAAAAGCATACAACCATTATAAGAACGACCCTGAATTCAATGCGGAGCTGAACGATCTCCTGAATAATTATGCGGGACGTCCTTCGAGACTGTACTACGCGAAGAAGATGACGGAGGATCTGGGCGGCGCAAAAATCTATCTCAAGCGCGAGGATCTGAATCACACCGGTGCGCACAAAATCAACAACTGTCTCGGTCAGGTCCTGCTGGCGAAGAAGATGGGCAAGACGAGAGTCATCGCCGAGACAGGCGCCGGACAGCACGGTGTGGCGACAGCTACGGTGGCGGCCCTGATGGGGCTCGAGTGCGAGGTTTTCATGGGCGAGCTCGACTGTCAGAGACAGAAGCTGAATGTGTACCGGATGGAACTGCTCGGTGCAAAGGTTCATCATGTGAAATCCGGCTCGCAGGTGCTGAAGGATGCCGTCAACGAGGCCATGAGAGAATGGGCGGGAAGAACGGAAGATACGCATTATGTGATCGGTTCCGTCATGGGCCCTCATCCGTTCCCGACCATGGTCCGTGATTTTCAGGCCGTGATCTCCAGAGAGGCGAGAGAGCAGATTCTGAAGGCCGAAGGAAAACTGCCGGATGCCGTGATCGCCTGCGTGGGCGGCGGTTCCAACGCCATCGGTGCTTTCTATCATTTTATTCCCGATAAGGACGTCAGACTGATCGGCTGCGAGGCTGCGGGCAGAGGCGTGGATACCGGTGAGACGGCCGCAACGATCGCCACCGGAAAAATGGGTGTTTTCCACGGCATGAAATCACTGTTCTGCCAGAACGAATACGGTCAGATTGACAAGGTTTACTCGATTTCCGCAGGACTTGACTATCCGGGAATCGGACCGGAGCACGCATATCTGCATTCCATCGGACGTGCGCAGTATGTACCGATTACCGATGAAGAAGCCGTCAATGCCTTTGAGTATCTGTCGAGAACGGAAGGCATCATCCCTGCGGTAGAGAGTGCACACGCCGTCGCTTATGCCATGAAGCTTGCTCCGAAGATGCGGAAGGATCAGACCATCATCATCTGCATTTCCGGCCGTGGCGACAAGGATGTGGCTTCAGTCGCAAAATACCGCGGAATCAATATTGATGTCGACTGAGGAGGTTGGAAGATATGAAAGCAAAAAGAATCGAAGACGCGTTTAAAAACGGAAAAGCATTCATTCCTTTTATTACGGCGGGAGACCCCTCGATCGAAAAGACGGAGGAATATATTCTTGCCATGGAAAAAGCGGGCGCTGACCTGATTGAGATCGGCATTCCGTTTTCTGATCCGATCGCGGAAGGCGTGGTGATTCAGGAGGCGGATCTGCGTTCTCTGGAGGCCGGCACAACGACCGATGATGTTTTTGCCATGGTGGCCAGGCTTCGCGAGAAGACAGATATGCCGCTGGTGTTTATGACATACCTCAACATCGTCTTCTATTACGGTTATGAAAAGTTTTTCTCAAACTGTGAAAAGGTGGGCATCTCCGGCATCATTATTCCCGATATGCCATTTGAGGAGAAGGATGAATGTGAATCCATCGCCGCGTCGCACGGCGTTGATGTGGTATCCATGATCGCGCCGACCTCTGAGGACAGAATCCGGACCATCGCGTCAGGTGCAAAGGGATTTATCTATGTCGTGTCATCGATGGGCGTGACCGGTGTGAGGAAGGAGATTACGACGGACCTCGGATCGATTCTGAAGGCCATCCGCGATTCCGGCACAAAGGCGCCGGCGGCTATCGGATTCGGCATCAGCACGCCGGAACAGGCGAAAAAAATGGCATTCCTGGCCGATGGGGTTATCGTCGGGTCCGCTATCGTAAAGATTGTGGCAAAATACGGCAAAGAGGCGGCGGAGCCGGTTTACGATTACGTGAAGTCAATGAAGGATGCCATAAGAGGAATGTGAGGTACATTGTATAAGTCTGCGCGCTGCTTCGCACTTCGTGCTCCCGCGGCGCTGCAGGTGACCGACTTCGTCGGTCTGACGCGGCGTTCGCCTCACCGCATCACACTTCGTGTGAGCGGATGCGGCTCACTGCCCGCGCATATTCGCATTTTCGCGCTGCTTCGCATCGCTCCATGCTCATACCTGCTGTCGTCGCAAAGCCATAGTCGGCCTTGCGCACCCTTCGGGTGTGCAGTCCGCTGCAGGCATGAGTGGGTAATGAGGTACACTGTATAAGTCTGCGCGCCGCTGCGCACTTCGTGCTCCCGCGGCGCTGCAGGCATTCGCATTTTCGCGCCGCTTCGCATCGCTCCATGCTCATACCTGCTGTCGTCGCAAAGCCATAGTCGGCCTTGCGCACCCTTCGGGTGTGCAGTCCGCCTCTGGCATGCGACGGACTTATACAGTGTACGTTGCTGAAAGTGGGATTTCGATGATATAATGACTCCGGCTGTGTTTTCTGCAGCCGGAGTTTTCTGTGCGGCGGACGGGGTCTGCGGGATCCGGGTACCGGTGTCTGCTGCACGTAAACATCCATACTACAAGTAGTGCCACATACTGTATAAGCTACGGATTGCTCCGTGCTTCGCACTCCCGCAATCCTACAGGTATTCGCACTTACGTTCCGCTTACGCGTCACTTCGTGCTCATACCTGTTGCCTTCGAAACCGCATACAGTCTCTTACACACGCTTCGCGTGTGACGAGTCTGTCTGCGATTCGAAGAGCTATACAGTAAAGTGATGAAACGGGGAATGATATGCTGGATGTATGTCTGCTTGGAACAGGTGGTATGATGCCGCTGCCGGAGCGCTGGCTGACAGCGCTTCTGACACGCTATAATGGCAGCAGTCTTCTGATCGACTGCGGCGAGGGCACACAGATCACGATGAAAAAACACGGATGGACTTTCAAGTCCGTCGATACGGTGTGCTTTACGCACTTCCATGCGGATCATATCAGCGGCTTTCCGGGATTTCTGCTGGCCATGGCCAATGCGGAACGCACGGAACCGCTGACCGTGATCGGCCCGAAGGGCGTCGATCGCGTGGTATCGGGACTCCGCGTCATTGCGCCGGAGCTGCCGTTTGAACTGAAGTTCATTGAACTTTCGGGACCGGAGCAGAAGCTTTCCGTGAACGGATATCAGATCACGGCATTCCGTCTGCAGCACAGCATGACCTGTTACGGATACACACTGGAAATCCCGAGGGCGGGCCGTTTTGATGCGGCGCGCGCGAAAGCGCAGCATATTCCGATCCGTTTCTGGAATCCGCTTCAGAAGGGACAGACCATAACGGATAACGGTGTGACCTATACGCCGGACATGGTGCTCGGGGAAAAAAGACGCGGTCTGAAGGTTACCTACTGCACGGATACGCGTCCCGTGGCGAGAATCGCGGATTATGCGAAGCATGCGGATCTGTTCGTGTGTGAGGGCATGTACGGCGATCCGGAGAAGCTGGAAAAGGCGAAGGAGCACCGTCATATGACCATGTATGATGCGGCGCGTCTTGCCGCAGCAGCGGAGCCTCAGAGATTCTGGCTGACGCATTTTTCACCTTCCATGATGCATCCGGAATGGTATATGCGTGACGTGAAGAAGATTTTTCCGGCGGCGGAGGCCGGAGAAGACGGAAAATATCTGGATCTTTGTTTTGATGATGAATAAGAGGCCTGAATGAAGGATATCAGAATACTTGGCATTGAGACAAGCTGTGATGAGACGGCTGCCTCTGTTGTGCTGAACGGGCGCACGGTGCTGTCCAATGTGATCTCATCCCAGATTGATGTACATACACTGTTCGGGGGCGTTGTTCCCGAAATTGCTTCCAGAAAGCATATTGAAAAAATCGACCAGGTCATCACCATGGCGCTGGATAAGGCGGGCGTGGGCTTCGGCGATCTGGATGCCGTGGCCGTGACTTACGGGCCGGGGCTCGTCGGCGCACTTCTTGTCGGCGTCTCTGAGGCGAAGGCGATCGCGTGGGCACGTCATCTCCCGCTGATCGGCGTCCATCATATCGAGGGCCATGTGTCGGCCAATTATATTGAACATCCGGATCTGGAGCCGCCTTTTATGTGCGAGATCATTTCAGGCGGCCACACACATCTGGTCATTGTGGAGGATTACGGAAAGTTCCGGATTCTCGGACGCACGAGGGATGATGCGGCCGGCGAGGCGTTCGACAAGGTCGCGCGCGCCATCGGTCTCGGCTATCCCGGCGGACCGAAGATTGACCGGGCTGCCCGGGAGGGAAACCCGGCTGCGATCGATTTTCCGAGAAGTCATGTGGAGGACAAGGGAAAGACGAATCTCACCTTTGCCCGCGGATCACATGAAATGAGTCCCTATGATTTCAGCTTCAGCGGTCTGAAATCAGCGGTGCTGAATTATCTGAATCAGTGCCGTATGACAGGACAGGAGTGGCATCAGGCCGATGTGGCCGCATCTTTCCAGGCGGCTGTGGTGGATTCACTGACAGATACGGCCATGCGCGCTGTGAAGGATTTCGGCGTGGACCGTTTTGCCATCGCCGGCGGCGTCGCGGCAAATTCCGCACTGCGTGCCGCCATGAAGCAGGCGTGTGAAGAAAATCATGTCACCTTTTATTATCCGTCACCGGTTTACTGCACGGACAATGCAGCCATGATCGCGACAGCGGGATATTATGAATATATCAGCGGCAGAAGAAGCGGCTGGAATCTGAATGCGGTTCCGAATCTCCAGCTCGGGGAGCGCTGATGTGCTGCGCGGGATAATGATGCCGTCAGAAAAGCAGGAACCGGACCCGTTCAGAGAAGAAGCGGGAGATTCGAAGGATAAGGAGTCAGAAAATGAGTCAGGATCAGTGTATCGCGGTAATCGTTGCTGCCGGCGCGGGGCGCAGAATGGGCGGTCCTGTAAGCAAGCAGTATATGGAACTGAAGGGAAAGCCGGTGCTCGCGTATTCGATCGAGCCTTTCCAGAATTCATCCCGCATCACGGGGATCGTTCTCGTGGTCAGTGCCGGCCAGGAAGACTATGTGCAGCTTCACATCGTGAACAGGTACGGCTTTTCAAAGGTGCGCAAAATCTGTGCGGGCGGTGCCGAGCGTTATGACTCTGTCTATCGCGGTCTGAAGGCAGCAGGCCCGTGTGATTACATATTTATTCATGACGGCGTTCGGCCGTTTGTTACGGAGGAGATCATCGAAAGAGGCTACCTTGTCGCGCAGGAATATGGTTCCGCGATCTGCGGCATGCCTTCGAAGGATACCGTAAAAATCGCCGACGCGTCCGGCATTGTCGAGGAGACGCCGCAGCGTTCCCGCGTGTGGACGGTGCAGACACCTCAGATTTTCCGCTACGGTGAGATCATGAAGGCATACGAGGAGCTTCAGGGATTTGACCGGACCGGCATCACCGATGATGCCATGGTACTGGAAACCATGGGCGGAACGAATATCCGCATGTTTACGGGAAGCTACTCGAATATCAAGCTGACAACGCCGGAGGATATGGATCTGGCAGAATTTATGATCGACCGGCGCAGGGGACGGGACTGACTTTTTCTGAGGGGGAACAGGTAAATGTCTTTTTCAACGATGCTGTTTCTTTTACTTTTTCTGCCGGTATATCTGCTTTTTTACTATACGGCGGGATCGATACACGCGAAGAACATCCTTCTGCTCGTGGCATCGCTGATTTTTTATGCATTCGGTGGAATACGCTATCTTCTTCTGCTGCTCGTGATGGCGGCGGCCGGCTGGCTCGCCGGAATTCTGATTGAAAAATCGGAGGGAAAGCCTGTCGCGAGGACATATCTGATACTGTCGGTGGCTGTTTTTCTGACCGTGCTCGGTATCTTCAAATATACGGGATTTTTTGTCGGTACACTCGGCGCCGTGCTGAAGAAGGGCTGGACGGTCGAAATCGCACTGCCGCTCGGCATTTCCTTTTATACTTTCAAACTGATTTCCTATGCGGCGGATGTATATCACGGCCGGGTGGAGGCCGAAAGAAGCTATCCGGCCTTTCTTCTGTATATCGCCAGTTTTCATCAGGTGCTGCAGGGACCGATCCAGACCTATGCCGACATGAAAAAGGAACTGTTCAGCAGAAAGGTCAGTCCGTCGATGATATCCGCCGGCATCTGGCGTTTTTCCGTCGGCATGGCAAAGAAGACCATCCTTGCGGATCACTGCGGGGAACTGGCGGATCTGCTGATCCCGCTGTCGGATCAGGTGGCATCGGCACCGACACTGGCCGTGTGGATCGGTTCGGCTATCTACACGATGCAGATTTATCTTGATTTTTCCGCGTACACGGACATGGCCGTTGGCCTCGGCAAAATGGCCGGCTTCCACTATCCGGAAAACTTCAATGAGCCGTATACGGCTGTTTCCGTCAAGGATTTCTGGCGGCGCTGGCATATGACGCTCAGCAGCTTTTTCCGGGATTATGTCTATATTCCGCTTGGCGGCAGCAGGGTCAGCCCGTCGAGAACAACCGTCAATCTGCTGGTTGTCTGGGTACTCACAGGACTCTGGCATGGCGCCAGCTGGAACTTTGTGCTCTGGGGCATGTTCTATTTCGTGCTGATCGTGTTTGAAAACCGGATGATCCGGATGAACAGAAAACCATGGCCGGTGGTACTGCAGCATATCTATACGATCTTTGTGTTCAACTTCGGCTGGCTGATTTTCCGTTTTTCGGATTTCGGGCAGCTGGGGAGCGCCGTGCGGGGATTCTTCGGACTCAGCGGATCGTTTACCAGTGCGGCGGTACGGCTGAATGTGATGAACAATATCTGGTTTCTGATTTTCTGCGTGCTGGCATGTACGCCGTTCTTTAAGAAACTGGAAAAATATCTTGAAAAACTGACGGTACGGAACAGAAAACCGGCAGCGGTGATTTTTGCGTCAAAGACCGTGCTGGCGGCCGTGCTGCTGCTCCTGTCCCTGTTCATGATGACAGGCAGCACCTATACACCGTTTTTGTATAATCAGTTCTGACAGAGAGGCAGACAGTCATGAATAAATCGGACAGACGTGCGGAACGGTATCAGGCAGAATCCCGCAGGGCAAAAAAGAAGTGGAACAGGATCTGCATTATGGTTTTCCTTGGTTTTCTTCTGCTTTTCGGTGTGATCGGACTGCTGATTTTTCTGCGTCCGACACGTTCGGCAGAAGAGAAAAGAAACCTGACATCATTTCCGCAGCTGATGGCATCCGGCATCTGGGACGGCTCTTTCTTCGACGGCATTTCAAAGTGGTATGCGGACACCTATCCGACGCGTGAGAGTATGATCAGCGCAGGGAACAGCCTGGAAAATATCTGGGGCGTGCGTACAGCGGCTATTTATAACGGAAACGCGGCTGCAGCAACGGCAGGTGCAGGGGAGAATGCTGCGGACGGGAGTGCGGACAGCACCGGTTCCGGTACAGGAGAATCCCCGACCGGTACGGAGAGCGTTCTGGCTTCCTCAGCCGCATCTTCGGATTCGTCGGACAGCGGGAACCTGATGGACAGCGGCGGCGGAGCCATTCAGATGACGCCGGAGGTGGCCGGTACGATTTACGTTGCCGACGGTTCCGGCTTTGAACTGTTCTATTACAATGCTGAGCAGACGACGCATTTTGCCGAAATGCTGAACAGTGTCAGAGACAGACTGAATGATTCTGTTCAGCTTTATGCCATGCCGGTTCCCGATGCCTTCGGCATCATGCTGTCCGAGGATGTCCAGGCTTCTCTCGATGCAGGAAGCGAGAAAGAGGCCGAGAAGGCACTGTTTGATCAGACCGGTGCCGGCGTTCATGCGGTGAAACTTTATGATCTGCTCCGGAGTCACAATAATGAATATATATACTTCCGGACCGATCACCACTGGACGCAGCTCGGTGCCTATTATGCTTATTGTCAGTTCTGCAAGGAGAAGGGCATAAAAGCTCACAGCCTTGATGAATACACAAAGAAGGATTTCGGAGAATTCCTCGGTACTTTTTATACGGCGAGCAATCAGGCGGCGGAACTGAAGAAGAATGCGGATACCCTTTATGCGTGGGTGCCGCTTTCGACCAATGATATGAAGTATACCGGAACAGACGGACAGACATACGACTGGAAGATCATCATGGATGCGGATGATTATGATGTGGGCGGCAAGTATTCCTGCTTTGCAGCCGGAGATGAGCCGTATGCTGTGATCGATAATCCGAAGATCAGTGACGGCTCCACCTGCGTTGTGGTCAAGGATTCCTATGCGGACTGCTTTGTTCCGTTCCTGACGGATCATTACGATAAGGTGTATATCATGGATTACCGCTATTATAACGGTGATCTGACGAGCTTTGCCAACAGTCAGAAGAGCTGTGATGTCATTATCCTCACCAGTATTGTATTTGCGCAGAGTGCAGACCGCGCGAATATGATAGAGGCTCTCTTCCCGGACAGCAGCAGTCAATAAAAATCTTGCATTTGAATAACGGCTATGATATATTTTAATAGTTCGGCAGGCAGCAGGTCTGCTGAACAGATACGGAGCGGTATCGAAGCGGTCATAACGAGGCGGTCTTGAAAACCGTTTGTCCGCAAGGACACAAGGGTTCGAATCCCTTCCGCTCCGCTTTGAAATCCCATTTGAATGACGGTGGATGAAGAGGTCAGGGTGTAAACCCTGGCTTTTTTCATACCGGGAAATCCGGACTGCATCAGCCTCGGGAGAAAGACAGTGCCGGAGTAATCGGAGATTCGGCAGACGGTGGTGCCGGAACAGTCGGAGATTCGGCAGGCGGCGGTGCCGGAGCAGGCGGAGATTCGGCAGGCGGCGGTGCCGGGGCATGCGGAGATTCGACAGACAGCGGCGCCGGAGCATTCGGAGATTCGATGGAAAAGTGTCCCGGGAGACCGGAGCAGAGGGAAGACAGGCAGGAGAAGGTTCGGACAATGACAGATAAGACGTGCGGCAGGACGGGAAAATCGATGATGCGGGAAGCAGCAGAAAATAACGGACACGGAGAGGATTTTTCCGGAAAAGTGATCGGAAAGGCGGAGGACATGCTGAAGGATCACATGGCTGTTTATCCGGAAGCCCCGATGAAAGAAACGGCCGCGGTGCTTGTTCCGGTGATCAGAAAAGCGGACGGTCCGGCTCTTCTTTATGAGAGGCGCGCCTCGACGCTCTCCGCACAGCCGGGAGAAATCTGTTTTCCCGGCGGCCGGCTGGAAAAAGGGGAAACCCCGGTTCAGGCAGCTGTCCGCGAAACCTGTGAGGAACTTCTGGTAAGAGAAGATCAGATCAGGATTCTGGGTCAGATGAACGGTGTCACGGGTCCGGCAGGAGCTCCGGTCTGGCCGGTTGTCGCGGAGCTTTCCGGATACGGCGGCGATTTTTCCACAGATGAGGTAGGGGAGATCCTGACAGTTCCGGTTTCATGGCTCATGCAGAATCCGCCGAAGATCTACAATACGTACCTTGAAACCGTGCCGGCGCCGGATTTTCCATACGAGCTGATCCCCGGCGGAAGAAATTATCCCTGGAGGAGAAAAATTCACAGAGTCTGGTTCTATCAGTTCCATGATACTGTACTGTGGGGCCTGACTGCCCACATCACCGATTCATTTATCCGGCTTCTCGAGGCAGACGGATGAGCGTGTCCGAAGCGGAACGTATCCTGATGTCTGCTGAAACGGACGCCTTTTCCGCGTGCTGATCGCTGCTGCATATCCCCCACCCGGCAAACAGAGAAAAAAAGCCGGGTGGGGATTTTTCTTTCATCAGACAATCGCAAATGGTGGGAACGGGGAGAAAGAAATCAGAGCGAAAAACGGAAAAAGTGGGGGATGGTTGACAAAAATTAAAATATATGTAATAATGTCAATAAATCGTAACAATTTCGACCAGATGATTATGAATAACAGAGAAAATATCCGCGAAATGGTCGGAGAAAAACATCCGTGAAACGGTCAGAGGGACGAACGTCTGCGAAACGGCCGGAAATCACGGAAACAGGGTTTCAGGAGAAAATACATGGAAAAAACAAAATATTTCGGGAAAGGACTGATTGGCTGTCTGATTCTGGCACTCGCCGGAAATATGCTCTGGTTTTCTGCACGGAATACCATGGCTGATACGGCAGAAGTGGATGATGCAGCGGAGCAGCGTATGGTGGTCGGTTCATCTGAGGATGACAGCGGGCTGACGGCGGTTTATCGATTGTATAACAGTGAAACCGGTGAGCATCTGTACTCGCTCAGCACTCATGAGAGAGAAGTTCTGGTCACACAGTATAACTGGACAGACGAGGGAACGGCATGGTATGTTCCTTCCGGTTCCGGAACGCCGGTCTACCGTCTTTATAATCCGAAGACGGGACTTCATCATTACACCACAGATGTAAATGAATACCGTTCACTTCCGGCCTGTGGCTGGAATCAGGAAGGCATTTCATTTTACTCAGACGATTCTAAGACCTGTCCGGTCTACAGAGAATATAATCCCCAGTCAGGTAATCACAATTTCACAACATCGCTGGAAGAACACACAGCCCTTACGACCGAGTATAACTGGAATGACGAAAATACGGCTTTTTACGCTGCCAGTGAAGGTGATCCGAATGACACAATGAAAATTCCGCTGGTCGAGCAGGCGGAGAGCGCCTCTGTGGACACTTCGGAATTTGTGCGCACGGATGCGGACGGTATCACAGCAAAAGATATTCTGTGGATGACAACCGTTGTTTCCAGGGAAATCCGCGGAGGAAGCCGTGATGCAAAAGTCGGCGTGGCGGCAGTGATTCTGAACAGAGTGGAAAGCAAAGTCTATGATTTCAGGAATCTGAATACCGTGGAAGATGTACTTGGACCGAACGGAGGCTTTATCGCCTATGGTGTGCCGGCTGTGACGGAAGAGGAAATCTATCAGGTACTGACAGACTCACGTTACAATTATGATGAGTGTCACGAAGCTGTCATTGCCGCACTCAAAGGTGAAGATCCGACAGACGGTGCACTGGGTTTCTGGACGATCACCTACTGGAACAGCAAAGGCGGATGCAGCTGGGCAACGTGGTCAAAACCGTTTGCAGATGATAATACCATCTTCTTCGGATGGTAAAATCCGGACGGTGGTGATATGTGCTTAAAAAGGCGGAGAGGAGGCAGTCATGCTTCGTCTCCGCATCTTTTTCAGGACTGCTTTTCACTTTGTTCCGGCCTGTTTCCGGGGAATTTTAAAAAAAATAAAATTTCCTCTTGCACGGTATGGGAACTTGTGATATTATATCAACTGTTCGCCCGCTGAACGGGTTCACATCCATGACCTGTCAGACAGGAACGGACAGCTGAAGAATTGAATAACTTATTTTTGATTCGAGCAGTCTCATGGAGATGTACCCAAGCTGGCCGAAGGGGCTCCCCTGGAAAGGGAGTAGGTCGTGAGAAGCGGCGCAAGAGTTCAAATCTCTTCATCTCCGCTCGGCGGATTTATTCCGGCGAATAACAATGAACATTGACAACTGAACAGTAAAACACATCCTCGAAAATTCAAAAATTTCAATTTTCGAACGGAGACTCGGATGGATTTCGAAAGTGTGAAAACATTTGAGAAAGAGATCCGACGAATCC
>Ga0256406_1002093_pt1 | contig 29591 bp, 27 predicted proteins | sample RumenRJG_03DNA_FD_185986 | JGI IMG/M metagenome (GOLD analysis project Ga0256406, IMG submission 185986) | Bovine rumen microbial communities from Lethbridge, Alberta, Canada - RJG_03 | ecosystem: Host-associated > Mammals > Digestive system > Stomach > Rumen | place: Canada: Alberta | collected... | reverse complement strand
TAATCAGCCATTGTTATTTGTCCTCCTTCGTCATGTCGATATGATAGCCCAGACCAGGAACAACCTTCAGGTTGATCAGACGGGTAGCACCCAGTTTGTTCAGGTATTCGTCATGATCTTTCAGGTCGAACACCCATTCTTTGCAGAAGGCATCGAAGTCTTCCTGGGTCTTGCTGACTACGTCATAGACTTTCAGGAACGGGTTATCATAGTCGTACAGGCCATAGCACTGAGAAGGATGAGCACCGTAAGGAGCCAGCACCACAGCATCTACGCACATGCCGGGGATATCGTTCTTCGTGGGATCTCTGCGGATTTCTTCATTGCTGATGATTTCTTCGCAGGTAACGATGGTGTATTTAGCAGCTTCGGCAATATCCACATCCTGGAATTTGCCGCCCCAGATGCGAACGGTGCCATCCGGAGAAGCCTGCTGTGCATGGATGATGGCCACATCGATCTGCGGAACAGGAACAGCAACGACTTTTTCACCCGGTTTGAAGGGGTTGTCGATGTATTTGAATTTGTCATCAGGAACTTTGTCCAGGGTCTTGCGGACTTCCTTGCTGATGCCCCATTCATCGGTCAGGCCGGAGCCCTGCATCAGGGTTACAGGCAGGAACGGCAGACCCAGAGCAGCGGCATGCCACATCATGTAGATAACATCCTGGGAGTAATCTTCCATGGTCAGCTTGCCGGCTTCGAACCATTTTCTGAACCGTCTGGAAACGTTGGTTACACCGGAGTTGGCGGTATAGCAGTTGATGTAGGCTTTCACACGGCCATTGCCGATCAGCATATCCCAGTCGCCGCCGGCAGCGCCGCCCAGGCCCGTCAGATCCGTGATACCCTGTCTCAGGATTTCATACACAGCTGCATAAGGTTTACGGTCAGTCGTAAAGCCACCCAGAGCAATGTGATCACCGCTGTGCACGTACTTTGCGATTGCGTCTTTTAACGTCATTACTTTACTCAAAGCAAAAACCTCCTTAAGATCCAAACCAGTTTCTGAAACAACCGGAATCCTCCTCTAAGAAATAATCCATCCCCCTTTATGAGTATTTTTTACATTCGCATCCCGGTTGGACCGACTGTATTCAGTGTACGAAATGATTATAACACAAATAAATTTTTTTTTAAATCTTTCTTGACGTGATTCGTTGATTTTTTTGCAAATATATAAAAATTCTAATAACTTATTACAAAACAGCTCTTTTTTTAGCTTTTTTATTTCAAATTTTACACAAAAAAGAAGGTGTTCCACAAGAAACACCTTCTTTTTCCCTCGATATGCATTGTCATTACGGCTGTTCCTGCCGCTTTTGCCAGCGTCTCGCCGCCTGTGCCAGCTGGTCCGGATCATTTTCCAGGGTTCCGTCCTGGACCCGCTGGAGCAGGACGGGCATCAGAGCCCGGAGCTGCCTGGGCTGGATGCCCAACGCCAGCGCATCCCGGCCGGAAAAGTCCAGATCCGACGTATGGACGGGCATGAGATAGGCCATCTTCACCAGCCGCTTGCCATACATCTGGGCGTGGATCACATCGTTCTTGTCCGCATTGGTGGCCGCCACATCGGCGATACACACCGCCGTCAGCTGCTTGAAGGCCTCCGCCATCTCCTTGTTCACCCGGAAATGGCCGCTGCGGGCCTCTTTCCGCAGCCAGCGCCAGGTCTTGTCATCCTCCTGGGCGCTGATGAAGCCGAAATGCATGTGGTTCTTCACCAGCCAGGCCACTCGGTCCACGGTTTCCCGGGGCAGCTGCAGCCGGGTGAGGATCTGCCGGGCCAGCGCCGCGCCCACCACTTCATGGCCGTGGTCGCTGGGCTGGCCTTCTTTATTCACGCCCCGGACCCCTTCCAGGCCCTTGGCCACATCGTGGAGCAGCAGCGCCCAGCCTACTTCCAGGCTCCTGTCCCCCTTATCCAGGGCCACGGCCGTATGCTGCCAGGCATCATAGCGGTGGAAATGGGGATTCTGGGGAAGGCCCACCAGATGTTCCAGTTCCGGCAGGATGGGCACCGCCGCATATTTTCCCTGCCGCTTCACCCGGCAGCTTTCCGCCGCCAGGCCGCTGCGCACCATGAGATCCATGCCTTCTCCGGCCCAGGTGCCCATGAGCAGCTTGTTCAGTTCCGTGCGCACCCGTTCCAGGGAAAGCCCCCGGACCCGTTCCAGATTCTTCCGGATGGCGGGCAGGATGGACCCATCGGGCGTAAAGCCCAGCTGACCGATGAACCGGCAGGCCCGGAACATGCGCAGGGCATCTTCCCGGAACCGCTGGTCCGCCTCCCCCACCGTGCGCAGCACCCGGCCGTGGAGATCCTCCAGCCCGTGGAAACAGTCGATGATCTCCCCGTCGCGTCCCAGGGCCAGGGCGTTGATGGTGAAATCCCGGCGGGCCAGATCCTCTTCCAGGGTCTCACAGTACCAGACGGCCGCCGGCCGGTGGGAATCCTCCACCCCATAGGCTTCGTTCCGGTAGGCGGCCACTTCCACCCCGTGCTTCTCCACCCGCAGGATGACCACCCCGAAGTTCTGGCCCAGTTCGCTGACCACCGGGATACCGGCCCGCTCCGCCACCTGTTTGATTTCCTCCGGGCGGGCATTCGTCACCACATCGTAGTCGTCGGGCACCCGGCCCAGCAGGAGATCCCGCACGGCACCGCCCACCACATGGGCCTCATAGCCGGCGTCCAGCAGAACGGCCAGCACTTTATTCACATACGAAGGAATCCGCAGTTCCATGATGGTTCCCCTTTCTCCGACCGTTCAGCGATCCATTGCCAGCAGGGTGAAGACCCCCACTTCCAGGGCCGGATCACTGGCCAGTTTCAGCGTGCAGTGGAATTCCCGTTCCATGTCCTTCACGCCCTGCTCCCGCAGCCAGCTGTAGACCATGGGATGGACCGTGAGCAGCAGGGTGTGGCTCATGTTCCCTTCACTGAAGCTGCTGCGCAGCCGGCGCCGGATCTCCACGTACACGCTTTCCGGAGATTCCACCCGGCCGCTGCCGCCGCACAGGGGACAGGTACTGTACAGGATGCTGGACAGGTTCTTCCGGGCTTTCATCCGGGTCATTTCCACCAGGTTCAGGTGGGTGATGTCGATGACCCTGGGTTTCATCTTGTCCGAAGCGAACTCATGCTTCAGGATCTGCAGGATCTCATCCTGTTCTTCCTGGCTGTCCATATCGATGAAATCGGCCACGATGATGCCGCCGATATCCCGCAGCCGCAGCTGGCGGGCGATTTCCCGGGCCGCCTCCCGGTTCGTCACCATGCTGGTGGCATCCCGGTCCGCCGCCGAGGCGAATTTTCCGCTGTTCACGTCGATGACGGTCATGGCCTCTGTGTAGTCGAACACCAGATAGCCGCCGCCGGGCAGCCACACCACCCGGTCGGAGATGCTCTCGATGTCCTCGTCCAGATGGTAGAACGAAAACAGGTCTTCCTTCCCTTTGTACCATTTCACCTGGATCTGGGAAAGGCCCATCTCCCGGAGCAGTTCCTCCAGCCGGTGGCAGGTCTGTTCCTCGTCCACGATGATGCGCTGGATCTTCGGGGTGGCGTAATCCCGGATGAGCCGGATGGCCAGGTCCAGTTCCCGGTACAGCAGCTGCGGGCCCCGGCCCACCCGGCTCCGGCGCAGCAGCACGTCCCAGCCGTGGAGCAGCTGCTCCAGGTCGGCCCGGATGTCTGCCTCCTCTGCATGGGAAGCCGCCGTCCGGATCACCAGCCCCATGTTTTCCGGCAGCAGCTCCTCTGCCCACTCCCGCAGCACCTTCCGCTGGGTCTTGCACGTGATCTTCCGGGACAGGCTGATGCGGCTGCCATAGGGTTCCAGCACCACATACCGGCCCGGCAGGGTGATGTCCCTGGTCACGGCCGGTCCCTTGTTTCCCCGGGCGTCCTTCACCACCTGCACCAGGAGCATCTGTCCTTCCGAAAGTTTCTCCCCCTTCTGCAGGGTCAGGAACCCGTTCTTGCCCACATTCAGGTCGATGAAGGCGGCCTGGATACCGGGGACCACATTGGACACCCGGCCCCGGTACACATTGCCCACCAGGTTGTCGGAATGGCGCCGCTCCACCGCATATTCCCGGAGCCGGTCATCCTCCACCAGCCCCATGCGGGTCTCTTCCGGCCGGACGCTTACATAGATGGTATCCATGACGCCACCTCAGTCTTCCCCGATGAGAGGTTTCTTATGGCCGGCCTCGTCCCGGGTGTACAGATCCACCCGGCGGATGTCCGCCTGTTCAAAAGACAGGGGCACCTGGAACTGGTCCCGGAGCACCTGCAGGAACTCGGAGGCCTTCATGCTGCCCGTGGGCGTGATCTTGCAGTCAAAAGCCAGCTGCAGTTCTCCGTCCTTCCACTGGCTCTCCACCGCAGGGATGAATTCTTTCACGTCGATGGTCTTGGGTTTGCCCTTTCCTTTTTTGTGGGTCTTGGTATAGGGCACCGTCTCCGCCGCCGCAAAGGCTGCCAGACCCGCTGCCGGATCTTCGCTGCAGGGAACCAGCACTTCATAGCGGGCCCCCTGGGCCACAGCCATGAGCTTGGGAGCCTTGTCGTCCGCCAGGTCCGCCTTCACGATATGGATCCCCATGGGCAGGGCCCGGCGGATGGGTTCCACCAGTTCTTCCAGGGGCCGCTCCTCCTGGAGCTTGATTTCCACGAACTCACAGGAACTGGTCACGCCCACGCTGAGGGCGGAGGCCAGGGAAAACCGCATATGAGGGTTGAACCCCTCGGAATAGGCTACCGGTGTACCGGCCCGGCGCAGGGCCTTCTCGATGCTCCGCTGGTATTCCAGGTGGGAAATGAACCGGATGCCCGGTTCCTTGGTAATCTGCAGCCGCAGTTTCATACGTTTTCCCCCTTCCAGTCGATGATCTTGATGCCCAGCTGCTGGCACACGCCGCAGCCGGTGCAGGTATCCCGCCGGCAGTCATGGGTCAGGGCCGCCTGCTGGGCTTTTTCGTATTCACTCCACAGGAACCGGCGGCTCACCCCGCAGCTGGTATGCTCCCAGGGGAAGATCTCCTCTTTGCCCCGGGGCCGGCTGTTGTAGAAGTCGGTGGTCAGGCCGCAGTCCTCGATAGCCTGTTTCCACCGGTCGTAGTCGAAGAACTCACCCCAGCTGTCGAACTTGGCGCCCCGCTGCCAGGCCAGGTAGATGGCTTTGCCCAGCCGCCGGTCACCCCGGGCCAGCACCCCTTCCATAAGGCTGGTACGGGAATCGTGGTACTGGTAGTGGATGTTCTTCAGGCTGGCGAAGGCATGCTTCAGCAGCATGTGCTTCCGGTCGAACTCCTCTTTGGTGTTCTGCCCCACCCACTGGAAGGGCGTATAGGGTTTCGGCACGAAGTTGGACACGCTGACCGTGACCTGGGCTCCCATATGGCCGGTGATTTCCTTGTACTTCCACTGGACCATCTGGGCCAGCTTGGCGATGGCCAGCACGTCCTCGTCGGTTTCCGTGGGCAGGCCGATCATGAAGTACAGCTTCACCTTGGTCCAGCCGTTCTCGAAGGCGGCACCCACGGCGTTCATCAGGTTCTCTTCCGTGACGCCCTTGTTGATCACATCCCGCATACGCTGGCTGCCCGCTTCCGGAGCGAACGTCAGGCCGCTCTTGCGCACCTGCTGCACTTCCTGGGCCAGCTTCACGGAGAAGCTGTCGATGCGCAGGGACGGCAGGGATACACTGACCTTTTCGTCCCCGAATTCCTTCAGCAGTTCCCGGATCAAAGGTTCCAGATGGGAGTAATCTGCCGTGCTCAGGGAGAACAGGGAGATTTCGTTGTACCCGGTGGCCGGAACCAGTTTCCGGGCCAGTTCCAGCACCGTCTGGGGTTTCCGTTCCCGCACGGGCCGGTAGATGATCCCGGCGTTGCAGAACCGGCAGCCCCGGCTGCAACCCCGGAACAGTTCCAGCATGATCCGGTCGTGGACCGTATCGCTGTAGGGTACGATGGGATGGGTGGGGAAGTCCAGGGCATCCAGGTCCTGTTCCGCCCGCTTGTACACCACCGCAGGAGCCGTGGGTTCCAGCGGCTTCTTGCCGGTGATGGTGCCATCCGGACCGTAGGTGATCTCATAGAAGCTGGGGACATACACCCCCTGGATCTTCGACACCCGGCGCAAAAATTCCAGCCGTCCGCCGGGCTTGCCTTCCCGCTTCCAGTCCCGGTACAGCAGCGTCACTTCCTGGATGATCCGCTCGCCGTCGCCCAGCATGCAGAAATCCAGGAAATCGGCCAGGGGTTCGCTGTTGAATACGCAGCAGCCGCCGGCACACACAAAGGGATCGTCCAGGGTCCGGTCTTTGGCCAGCACGGGCACACCGCCCATGTCCAGCATGTTCAGGATGTTGGAATAGGACATTTCGTACAGCAGGGTGAAGCCCAGCAGGTCGAAATCGTCCAGCTTCCGGGAATTTTCCAGGCTGGTCAGGGGCAGCTTCCGCTCCCGCATCTTCTCCTCCATGTCCACCCAGGGGGCAAAGGCCCGTTCCGCGGCCACTTTCGGCAGTTTATTCAGGATTTCGTACAGGATCTTATAGCCCAGGTAGCTCATCCCGATTTCGTACGTATCGGGGAACGCCAGGCAGAAGGATACTTCCGTCTCCGCCTCGGGCTTCACAATGCTGCCGAATTCCATGCCCGTATACCGGGCCGGCTTCTCCACAGCACTGAGGATGTCAATGGGAAAATCTTTATGCATAGTCTCTCCTTAATGAAAACGCAGGGTCTGATGATGGGCGTTGATATTGAGCAGCAGGGCCACCATGAGCATGTTCGTGGTCAGGGAGCTGACCCCGTAGCTCATGAAGGGCAGCGGTACCCCGGTCACCGGCATGATGCCGCTGGTCATGCCCACATTCACCAGGATGTGGAACAGGAACATGGAAACGATGCCCACAGAAAGCAGGGTGCCGAAATCGTCCGCCGCATGGAGGGCGATGGAAAGGCCCCGGTAGATCACGATGCCGTACAGCAGCAGGATGATGGTGGTGCCGATGAAGCCGAATTCCTCCCCGGCCACGGCAAAGATGAAGTCCGTATGGTTTTCCGGCAGGAAGTTCAGCTGGCTCTGGGTCCCGGCGAACAGGCCCTTGCCCGTGAACAGCCCGGAACCGATGGCGATCATGGACTGGATTACGTGGTAACCGCTGCCGTAGGGTTCCAGCCCCGGGTTCAGGAACACCCGGATCCGGTTCCGCTGGTATTCGTGGAGGAATTTCCACACGAGAGGAGCCGAGGCCAGCCCCAGTCCGCCCATGATCAGGAAGTACCGGATGCGGAATCCGCAGCAAATCATGATGCCCAGCAAAATGGCCAGGAACACCAGGGACGTCCCCAGGTCAGGCTGCTTCATGACGAACAGGAACGGGATCAGCACATAGCCGAACACCGGCAGCCAGCTGCGGAAATCCGTCAGCAGGGGCAGCCGGTCGTCCACAAAGGAAGACAGGCTGATGATCATGATGGCCTTGGCGAATTCACTGGGCTGGATGCTGATGGGTCCCAGCTGCAGCCAGCGCTGGGCACCCAGGGCGCTCTTCCCCACCAGCATGACGGCCAGCAGCATCAGGATATTGAAGATGTAGAGAGGCCGGGCCAGGCTTTTCAGCACCCGGTAATCGAAGCGCATGAGGAAGGCCCCCAGCACCAGATTGATGGCCGCGAAGCTCAGCTGCCGCAGCACGAAGCTGTAGCGCTTGGGCCCCGGGATGTTGGCATGGGTGGCACTGCCGATGAGCAGGATGCCGATGGTGATCAGCAGCAGGACGCTGATCAGCAGCGGTTTATCGATGTTCCGGAAATATTTTTTAAACGAAAAATGCAAATGCAGACGCATGGTATCTCCTTATTTGGGCATGGCCTTTCCCTGCCGCCGCACCCGGGGATCCGTGAATACGTATTCCAGGATGTTCTTGACGATAGGGGCTGCGGAAATGGTCCCGAAACTGCCCTGTTCCACGATGCAGACCACGACCAGCTGCGGTTTCGTGGTGGGGGCATAGGCGATGAACCAGCCGTGTTCCAGGCCATGGGGGTTTTCTGCCGTACCAGTCTTGCCGGCCGCAGGCACGGGCAGGTTCTTCAGGAACGAAGCCGTACCGCCGCTTTCCGTAACTGCCTCCAGGCCTTCCTGGATCAGTTTCAGGGTGGATTCAGAGATGGGCAGCTTGCCCTCTTCCTCCGGTTCGAAGGTCTTGGCCACACTGCCGTCATCGTTCAGGATCTTGCTGACCAGATGGGGCTTGTACCGTTTTCCGTCGGTGGCTACGGCACTGAGCATCTCCGCCACCTGAAGAGGGGTGGTCAGGGTAAAGCCCTGGCCGATGGCCGTGTTGAACGTATCCCCCAGATACCAGTCCTCATCGAAGACTTTCTTCTTGTAGGCCGGAGAAGCGATCAATCCCTGGGCCTCCCCGTGGAGGTCGATGCCGGTGGTCTGGCCGAAGCCGAACTCTTTGGCATATTTGTCCAGGGCATCGATGCCCACCCGGTTGCCCATTTCGTAGAAGTACACGTTATCGGAAGCCGCCAGGGCCCGCTTGAAGTTGATGTACCCCAGGGCTTCACCGCCGGCGTTCCGCATATCGATCAGCCAGTGCCGGCCGGAGTCGTAGATCAGTTCGTCCGGGGTCACTTTCTTTTCTTCCAGGGCCGCGGACCCGGTGACGATCTTGAACGTGGAGCCGGGCGGATATTCCCCGGCGATGACCTTGTCCGTCATGGGATGGAACGGGTCCGTGTTCAGGTATTTCCAGTTCTTCTCGCTGATGCCGTTCACGAACCAGTTGGGGTCGAACCCGGGCCGGGAGACCAGGGCCTTCACTTCCCCGTTGTTGGGATCCAGGGCCACCACGGCGGCGCCCCGGGCCCCGATGGCCCGCAGCTGCCGGTCCACGGCTTCTTCCGCCACCCGCTGCAGCTTGGCATCGATGGTCAGCACCAGGCCCTGGCCCGGTTTCGGTTCTACTTTGTCCATGATCTGGACCACCCGGCCGGCCACGTCCACTTCTTCCCGGTAACTGCCGTCCTCGCCCCGCAGGTAGGAGTCGTAGTAGTTCTCCAGGCCGAATTTGCCGATGATGTCTCCGGCCTTCAGGTCGCTGTAGGCGCCCTGTTCGATTTCATAATCGCTGATTTCGCCCACGTAGCCCAGAGCGTGGACGGCCAGCTGTTTGTTGGGATAGTTCCGTACCGGCTGCACTTCCAGCATGACGCCGGGCAGATAGCGCAGGTTCTCCTCCACTTTGTCCACCACTTCCGGCGAGGCATTGCGTACCAGACGGATGGGTTCCGAACTGCCGCCGGAAAGCCGGATGGTTTCCTTGATATCCGCCACCGGGATGTTCAGCAGCTGGCTCAGCCGCTCCAGGGTCTCTTCCTTGTAGGCCCCGGTCTGGCGCACCAGGGACACCATGACCCCCGGCTTGTTGTTGGCCAGTTCCTCCCCGTTGCAGTCGTAGATGATGCCCCGGGGGGCCAGGATCCGGGTATAGCGGGTCCGGTTCCCTTCCGCCTGACGGCGGTAGTAGCTCCCTTTGATGATTTGCAGATAGAACATCCGTCCGATCAGGATCAGGATGACCAGAAACCCGGTCACCATCATGAATTCCAGACGGTATGCATATTTCTTATTCAGCACGGCAGACTCCTACAGATGATAGTAATAATCCATGCGGCTGCGGACCCGTTTCTTCAGTTTGTGGTACAAAAACCACATCACCGGAGCCACCACCAGGTTCCAGCCCATGCTCTTCAGGGTGAGGAGCACCAGCGGCCACAGGGGCAGCCAGCGTCCCAGCGCCACGCACAGGAACAGTCCCCGGGCCACCTGCAGCAGCAGGGTCACCAGCCCGGTCAGGATCAGATAGGTGGGCAGACGATCGGCGAACATGTTCATCCGGTTGTGCCCCACCAGGTAACCCAGGGCCGCCCGGGTCACCATATGCCAGCCAAAATAGCTGAACGTGACAATGTCCAATAAAGCACCAATACCCAGTCCGTACCATGCGCCCCGGCGCTCCCCCTGGTCCAGAGCATAGAGCAGGAGGAACAACAGCAGCAGGTCAGGAGACTGGGTGGTGTTGAAGAATAAGAACCAATGATTTTCCAGAGTGAAAAGGAACAGGGTAAAGACCAGCCAGGCCAGTGCAAGAAGGATCATCCTTTGCCTCCTTTACCCGACTGGGCGTCCGGATCCTTGCCTTCCTGGCGCAGGAAATCCGCAAAGCCATGATAGTTGGTGATGACCCGGGCTTCTTCCAGATGCCCGTAATCCACGGACGGCGCAATGGTAGCCGTTTTGGTCAGGCCGCCGGCGTCCATCTGCACATCCTCCACGGTCCCGATCACGAGACCTTCCGGATGATACCCGCTGTAGCCGCTGGTCACAATGGTATCCCCGGGCAGGATATCTGCATTCCGGCTCAGGTTGCGCATTTCCAGCAGCTGGTCCGGACCGGCCACGCCGTTCACGATGCCGGCCGCCCGGGAATCCCCGCGCAGGTTCAGACCGCCGATGCGGCTGCGGGTGCTGGAGATCAGCAGCACCTTGGCCATATGGGGATAGACCCCGTCCACGATGCCGATCAGCCCGGAGGCATTCACCACGGGCATGTTCACTTCCAGGCCGTCCGCCTTGCCTTTGTCGATGAGGATCACATCCCGGAAATCACCCAGATCCCGGCTGATGACCTTGGACGATACCATCTTCCACTGGGGATGGAGGTTGCTGAACTTCAGCAGCTTGGCCAGCCGTTCGTTCTCCGCCTTCATACCGATCAGTTCCACGTTGCTCTGGCGCAGTTCCTCATTTTCCGCCTTCAGGGCCGCATTCTCTTTTTCCAGCGCCGACTTGGAAGCAAAATAATTCCCCGTCCCCTTGAAACCGCCGCCGATGCCGCCCACCACGAAGCTGATGGGCCGGGTCAGGGTGGATAACACCGTATTCACGGCCGGGAAGCGATGGAACGCATCCCACAGCACCCCTCCGATCAGCAGGAGGACCACCAGGAGCGCTCCCAGTCTGGCTTTCTGTTCCTTTCTCATCTTGTATCTATCTCTCCGTTAGCCATTCCGCCGGGGCCGGGGCCCCTTCCGGAACAAATTCATATTGTCGGCTGCTACGCCCGTCCCCTTGGCCACACAGGACAGGGCATTTTCCGCCACCCGGACCCGCAGGCCCGTTTCCCGGGCCAGCAGCCAGTCGAAATTCCGCAGCAGCGCTCCGCCGCCGGTAAGGACGATGCCGCCCTCGATCACATCCCGGGCCAGCAGATCCGGCAGGGCTTCCAGAAGCCCCCGGACACATTCCGTCATGCGGTGGACCGGTTCCCAGAACGCTTCCCGCAGCTGGTTCTGGTCCACAGTCACGCTGCGGGGCAGCCCCGTCACCAGGTCCCGGCCCCGGATGTCCATATAGGCCGGAGGCGCGGTCTCCCGCACGGTGCCGATCTCGATCTTGGCCTGCTCTGCCTGGAGCAGCCCGATAAGAAGATTATACTTTTTCTTGCAGTACTGGACAAGGGCCTGGTCCAGATCCCGGCCGCCGCAGCGCAGGGTCCGGGACAGGGCGATCTTGCCCTGGGTGAGCACCGCTGCTTCCGTGCAGCCGGCGCCCAGTTCCACGATCAGCCGTCCCCGGGCCTCCTTCACGTCCAGCCCGGCGCCCAGGGCCGCTGCCAGAGGACCCTCCAGCAGGTAGGCTTCTCCGGCCCCGGCTTCCATGGCCGCATCCAGCACGGCCCGCCGTTCCACGCTGTTCACGCCGCAGGGCACGCTGAGCACTAGCCGGGGCCGCAGCAGCGGGCGTTTGCCCAGGGCCTGGCGCAGGAACCGCTTCAGCATGTCCTTCGTCAGGTCGAAATCGGCGATGACCCCATCCTGCAGCGGACGGACCACCCGGATGCCCTCCGGGGTCCGGCCCAGCATCTGCCGGGCCTCCTTCCCCACGGCCAGCAGCTTGCCCCGCCGCTCGTCCACAGCCACCACGGAGGGTTCATCCAGGATGATGCCTTCCTCTTGCAGCAGGATCCGGGTATGATCCGTTCCCAGATCCACCCCCAGGTCCGTACTGAAAGACCCTAAAAGATCAAACATCCTGTTTCCCCTTCCTTTCGTTATAACAAACCATGTTCCTTGAAACTATAATAGATGCCGTCTCCGATGATCAGATGATCCACCAGGGGGATGCCCATGACTTTCCCCGTATCCCACAGGGTCCGGGTCAGTTCCCGGTCTTCCCGGCTGGGAGTGGGATCCCCGGACGGATGGTTGTGCACGGCCAGGATGGCTGCCGCATGCTGCAGCAGGGCCGGCGCGTACGCTTCCCGGGGATGGACCACCGAAGCATTGAGGGAGCCTTCGGAAATGGGCTCGATGCCCGTCACCTTCCCCTTGCTGTTCAAAAGGATCACCCAGAAATGCTCGTGGGTCTCATAGCGCAGCCGGGGCATGACCAGCATGGCGCCATCCTCCGGACAGTGGATGGTCTTCATTGGCTGACCCTCCGCCCCGGCCAGCCGGCGTCCCAGTTCCAGGGCCGCCATGATCACCGTGGCCTTGGCCGGTCCGATGCCCGGGATCCGGGTCAGTTCCCGGGGATCCTGGGTCCGGGCCAGCCGGGCGTCCTTCAGCAGGTCGCCGGTCAGTTCCCGGGCGATGTCCAGGGCAGAATGGTCCTTCCGCCCGGTGCCGATCAAAATGGCCAGCAGCTCCGTGATGCTGAGGGCGGCCGGCCCCCGGCTCAGCAGCCGTTCACGAGGCCGCTCCTCCGGAATCATTTCTCGTATCAGGTAGTGTGTCATATCGTGCACCATCCAATTCTGCGAATATTGTCCGTAACGGGGCCAGAGGAAGGCCCACCACATTGCTGTAGGACCCTCTGATGGAGGGGATGAACAGGGCTGCCCGTCCCTGGATGCCGTAGGCACCGGCTTTATCCAGGGGTTCTCCGGTGGCCACATACCGGTCGATTTCCCGGTCCGTGAGCGCCGCGAACGTCACGTCCGTGACCTCTACATGCTGCCAGACCTTTCCCCCATAGAACACGGCCAGCCCGGTGAAGACCTGATGGGTCTTCCCACTGAGCTGCCGCAGCATGGTCCTGGCTTTTTCCGGCGTCCCCGGTTTCCCCAGGATGCATCCGTCCAGGGCCACCACTGTATCGGCCGCCAGCACCGGCACTGTATCCCCCATTTTCTGTACCACATCCCGCCCCTTCACCAGGGCATTGTGCTGCACCAGTTCCGCGGGAGATGCCGCTTTCTTTTCTTCTTCGCTGTGGCTCACCACCACCTTCGGCTCCACCCCGATCTGCCGGAGCAGTTCCAGCCGGCGGGGCGAACCGGAAGCCAAAATCAGGTCCATGGTCCCTCCTTACAGTTTATGGAACAGGAAGCCAGCCAGGAGCATGCCCAGAATGGCCACCAGATTGGGAGAAAACACCAGTCCCAGGGTCAGTTTGAACACATACAGATCCAGTTCCGTAGGCGGGATCTGCAGTACCTGGTACCGCCGCACCAGGAAGTCCGTGGCCGTCCCGAAAGGCTGGGCTGCCTGGAGGCTGTCTCCAGCCAGTCCGCCCATGATGGCACCGGCCGCCAGGACCAGAAAAAGGGTCAGGTTGTTTTTCCCCAGCATGGATCAGACCTCCACTTTTTTCCCCTTGGCGTCATAGATTTCCCCATCACTGAAATACCCGGTGATGGTCCATTGTTCCACTTTCGTCTTCACGCTCTTCTTGAAGTTCCGGGCATAGTACAGGCCCAGGCCCAGCCATACGATCACACTGCTCAGGATCACGATCCAGCTGTCTGCCGCAAAGAAATGGGCGATGGCCTTGCCGAAGGCCAGGCCGGCCAGGGTAGTCAATACAGGGATCCCGTATTCGATCATCTTAGCTCTCTTTTCATCCAGGGACTGTTTCCCCACGATGACCCGGGTACCCCGTTTGGCTTCACAGGCATTCCAGCAGTCCAGCATCTTGGGGCGCTGTTCCCCCGGACGCTGTTCGATCTTTACTTTGGCACGCTGTTTGTTCACAGCGATGACTTTTCCTACATACACACTGTTGTTGCTCATGGTTCTACTCCTTTATTCTGGAAAATCTAAAAACTGATTGGGATACCGCCGGGCCAGGAGGTCGATCATCCGGTCGCTGCATTTGAACAGCAGGCCGCACAACGTGCCTTTGTCCCGATACACCAGCAGCCGGTCCGGCTGGGGATCGATGGAGGAATACCGGCGGACGTACTTTTTGATGGCGGTCTTGCGGAAGAAGCTCCGCTTATAGTGGTTCGTGAAGCTTTCCATCTGGTCCAGGGGGATGTGCAGCGTGCGATGCAGCCCCAGGCCCAGCATTTCGATGATCAGTTCCTGATCCGTCAGGGTATAGCTGTACCGGAACAGGCAGCGCCAGGCCCAGAGGATCACGAACAGCACATTGTACCCCCACCCCATGAGGCTGAACTGACCCATGGCAAAGGTGTGGTAGGCTTCATAGATCCAGGACAGGGCAATGAGCCCCAGGGTGGTCCACTGCAGCAGCTTCCGGCTGGTACTTACCGTTGAATATTCTTTGTACGCTTCCAAATTCGACTCCTTTGTTCCATTTCCATCACGAAAAGCAATATCCCTCTTATTATAACAAAATTTCCCCCAATAGAAAGGCGTTTTTCCATAAAAAAAGAGCTGTTGCAAAAGCAACAGCTCTCAAAACCATTCAATACAGGTCCATTATTTCGGGCCGACCATTGCCAGCATGGTACCGGCAGCAACAGCCGTACCGATAACGCCGGCCACGTTCGGGCCCATGGCGTGCATCAGCAGGAAGTTGCCGGGGTCAGCCTGCTGTCCCACAACCTGGGACACACGGGCAGCCATAGGCACTGCGGATACGCCGGCAGAACCGATCAGCGGGTTGGTCTTGCCGCCATCCAGAGCGCTCATCAGCTTGCCGAACAGCACACCGCCGGCCGTGCCACCGATGAAGGCAACCAGCCCCAGGCAGATGATTTCGATGGTCTGCAGGGTCAGGAAGCTTTCGGCCTTCATGGTCAGGCCGGTACCGGTAGCCAGCATGATGGTCACGCTGTTCATCAGGGCATTTTGTGCCGTGTCAGACAGACGATCCATACAGCCGGATTCGGTGAACAGGTTGCCCAGCATCAGCATCCCGATCAGAGAGCATACGGAGGGCAGCAGCAGGGAGATGAAAATGGTGGCCACAATCGGGAACACCACTTTTTCGAAGTGGGTTACCGTACGCAGCTGGGCCATTCTGATGCGCCGTTCTTTTTGAGAGGTGAACAGCTTCATCACAGGCGGCTGGATCAGAGGCACCAGAGACATGTAGGAGTAAGCAGCCACAGCGATGGCGCCCAGCAGATGGGGAGCCATCTTGGAAGCCAGATAGATGGAAGTCGGGCCGTCAGCACCACCGATGATGCCGATAGCAGAAGCTTCCTGTACGTTGAACCCCAGCAACATAGCGCCCAGCAGAGCGACGAACACGCCGATCTGAGCAGCAGCACCCAGCAGCAGGGTCTTCGGGTTGGCAAGCAGCGGTCCGAAGTCGGTCATGGCCCCTACGCCCATGAAAATCAGCGGAGGGAAGATTTCGTATTTGATCCCGCCCAGGATCAGCTGCATGACACCGGGATCGGTTTCGAAACCGGTACGGGGCACGTTGGCCAGAATGCACCCAAAGGCAATCGGGCTCAGCAGCAGGGGTTCGAACCCCTTGGCAATAGCCAGATACAGCAGGATGCAACCTACCAGCATCATGACGGCATTGCCCCAGGTAAAAGCCACGAAACCACTGTCAGTGATGACAGAAGTCAGGGCTACCACAAAAGCATCCATGTTCTAAAATCCTCCTTTAGATACGGAGACGTATTAGAGAATTACCATTACGTCGCCGGTGCTTACGGTATCGCCAGCGTTAACGCGGACTTCGGAAACCGTACCATCTTCAGGAGCCATGATTTCGTTCTGCATCTTCATAGCTTCCAGGATCAGCAGTACATCGCCAGCTTCAACTTTGTCGCCAGGTTTTACGTTAACGGACAGGATCTTGCCAGGCATAGGAGCAGCCACGGTCACAGCGCCGGCAGGGGCAGCAGCAGCCGGTTTGGCAGCAGGAGCAGGAGCAGCAGCAGGAGCAGCAGCGGGAGCGGCAGCAGGAGCAGCGGCAGGAGCAGGAGCGGCTACAGGAGCAGCAGCAGGAGCAGCGGCAGGAGCAGCAGGAGCTGCAGGAGCTGCGGTTACAGCGCCGCCGACTTCTTCAACTTCTACAGTGTAAACAGTACCGTTAACGTTAACATTGAATTTTCTCATGAGAATACCCTCCTTAAATTGTGTAAAACGCAAGCGTTTTGATTGGCAGATCGTCCCTCAACAATCTGTGTGGTTAGAAGAAATGATGAGGCAGAGCCATGGGCTCCATCTTCCTCTGGTGTTCGGCAATGGCTGCCGTCAGAGCAGCGGCCACCATGTCGTCCTCATCCTGGATCATTGCCAGGACAGCAGCCATGGCTGCCACCTTTTCCTCGTCCTGCCGTTTGCTGGCTGCAGCCGAAGCTGCCGGTTTAGCTACAACAGGCTTTTTTTTTCCTTTTGCCTTGTTCTTTGTGGGGTCGACCGCATGGATCAGGACCATCAGCAGACCCAGAACAATCAGCACGCCGAATACGATGGTCATGTTGATCAGCATAATCAGCCAAGGATTGTTGGTCATGAACGTTTCACCTCTCTTTCCTGTACCTGAATGGTTGAAAATGGTTTATATCAAAATCACAGAGGAATGTTACCGTGTTTTTTCGTTGGCCGGTCTTCCTGCTTTGATTTTAACATACGCAATGCTTTGATCAACGTGGGACGGGTGGTCTTGGGTTCGATGACCATTTCCACCATCCCGTGTTTCGCCGCATAATACGGAGTGGAGAAGTTGGTGATGTACTCCTGGGTTTTCTGTTCCACATCCGGGTCATGGCGGAAGATGATCTTGGCAGCCCCCTGGGGTCCCATGACAGCGATTTCCGCTGTGGGCCAGGCAATGACGTGGTCTGCCCCCAGATCCTGGGCGCACATGGCCAGATAGGCACCGCCGTAGGCTTTCCGGGTCACCAGGGTGATTTTGGGCACCGTGGCTTCGCAGTAGGCGTACAGCATTTTGGCACCGTGACGGATGATCCCGCCGTATTCCTGGTCCGTGCCCGGCAAAAATCCCGGGACATCCACGATGTTGATCAGGGGAATCTTGAAGGCATCACAGAAACGGATGAACCGGGCAGCCTTGTCGGACGCATTGATGTCCAGGCAGCCGGCCATGATCCGGGGCTGGTTGGCAATGATCCCTACCGTGGAGCCATCCATACGGGCCAGGCAGGTGATGATGTTCCGGGCGTACATCCGGTGGGGTTCAACATATTCCCCGTTATCCACGATGCTGCGGATGACTTTGTACATGTCATAGGGCATCTGGGAATCGTCGGGGACGATGGTATTCAGTTCTTCATCCATCCGGTAGGCGCTGTCACCCGTGTCATAGACCGGAGGATTTTCCCGGTTGTTGCTGGGCAGGAAGCTCAGCAGGTACCGGATCTGTTCCAGGCAGTCCGCATCGTTTTCAGCAGGAAAGTCTGCCACACCGCTGCGGGTACAATGGGTAAAGGTGCCGCCCAGGTCTTCCTGGCCCACTTCTTCGCCGGTCACGGTCTTGACCACTTCCGGCCCGGTGATGAACATCTTGGAATTCCGCTTTACCATGTAAATGAAATCGGTCAGCGCCGGGCTGTATACAGCACCGCCGGCGCAGGGTCCCATGATGGCAGAAATCTGGGGGATCACACCGGAAGCCAGGGTGTTCTGTTTGAACATCTTGCCAAAGCCGGCCAGGGCATCGGTGGCTTCCTGGATCCGGGCACCGCCGGAATCGGCCATGCCCACAATGGGTGCACCGGTCTTCAGTGCCATGGCCTGGACCTTGGCGATCTTGTTGGCATGCATTTCACCCAGAGAACCGCCTTCAACCGTGAAATCCTGTGCAAATACGAACACCGTGCGGCCGTTCACTGTACCATAGCCGGTGACGACCCCATCCCCGGCCAGATACTTCTTTTCCTGGCCGAAGTTGGAGCACCGATGTTCCACAAATTTATCCAGTTCTACAAAACTTCCCTCATCTAAGAACGAGTTTATACGTTCACGGGCTGTCATTTTACCCGCATCGTGTTGTTTCCCTACTCTTTTGGCACCGCCGCCCGCTTCGATCTTCTCGTAGCGTGCAAACATATCATCGATTTTTTCTCTTGTTGTCAAAAATATGCACCTCCTGGGACTTCATGGTTCCAACGAAATGAAAACACGGTAATTGTAACATAAATACGAGCCTGTTACCACCTGTTTTCCGAAAATTTCGTGGCACTGTGAATTATTTTTTCTCCATGGTGCCGGTTTCCAGCATTCTTTCGTGGAAAGAGAAGGCTTCTTTGAGGATATGCGGTGTCTGGCTGTTATGGCAGGCAACGCAGGCCCGTTCGAAGTAATCTTTCAGGATGGGCTGGTACCGCGGGCTGGCAATCTTGTCAATGATGATCGGAGCTCTTTCTTTGGGAGACAGGCCACGCAGGTCAGCAACGCCCCGTTCGGAAACGATCACATCCACATCGTGTTCGTTGTTGTCGATATGGGAGCAGAAGGGAACTACGGAACTGATCTTGCCGTCCTTCCGTTCGGATTCGGCAAAGAAGATGGACAGATAGCCGTTCCGGGCAAAGTCACCGCTGCCGCCGATGCCGTTCATCAGGTTGGTCCCGTTGATGTGGGAAGAGTTCACATTGCCGTACAGGTCCACTTCGATGGCGGTATTCATGCCGATGACACCCAGACGCCGTACCACTTCAGGGTTATTGGAGATTTCCTGAGGACGCAGGATCAGGTGGGATTTGTATTTGTCCAGGTTGCTGTAGAACCGTTTCTGGACTTCGGCGGACATAGTCAGGGAAGCACCGGAAGCCACCCGCAGCTTACCGGCATCGATCAGATCGAACATCCCGTCCTGGATGACTTCGGTATAGACCGTCAGGTCTTCGAAATCAGAATGGACCAGCCCGTTGATCACAGCATTGGCTACAGAGCCCACCCCGGACTGCAGAGGCAGCAGGTTCTTGGGCAGACGGCCCTGTTTCACTTCATTTTTCAGGAAGTCCACCAGGTTGGCACCCATGGCCCGGGCAATATCGCTGATGGGAGCCAGTTTGCTGGGGGTATCGGGGATGTCGCAGGGAACGATGGCCACCAGTTTTTCCAGGTCACAGGGAATGTAGGTGGTACCGATCCGGTCTTCCGGCCGCTCAATGGGGATGATCTTCCGGTTGGGAGGATCCAGCGGTACATAGCAGTCGTGCATGCCTTCCAGTCCTACGGGCTGGGTGGTGTTCACTTCCACGATGACTTTCTTGGCGCTCTGCACGTAGCCGCAGCTGCCGCCCAGGCTGGTGGTGGGGATGATGCCGACCTTGCCCTTGCCCAGGTCCTTGATGGCGCAGGCTTCGATGATGGCCACATCCACATCCCGGTGATCCGGCAGGAAGCCGAACCGGGCCATCTGGTTAAACGTGCTGATATGGGTATCCAGATACCGGATCTGGCCGTTGTTGATGGCGTTCCGGCAGTTTCTATCCGTCTGGTAGGGCATCCGGTTCCCAATGATACCGGCTTTCACCATTTCGGTATCGATTTCAGGTCCAGGAAGCACCGTCCATACATTCACTTTGAAAGGATGTTCCTTCCCTCTGGCAGCCAGTGCCAGGGGCACAGCCTTGGGATAGCCGGACGGGGTGAAGCCGCTCATGCCCAGGTTCATACCATCTTGAATGAATTCGGCGGCTTTTTCTGCCGGCATGATCTTGCTCAGCGCAGCCGCACAATGGACTCGATCCGTAATGTCGATCATTTGCTTTTCCTCCTGTTGCCTGTTTGCCAGGCGATTCTTTTCTGTCTGAATATTTAAATTTAGAATCTTCGTCATAAATAATAGCAATAATTTGGGAAACTTGCAAGGAAAAACCCCTATTTCGCCCCATTGAATTGTCGGAATAGTAGCTGTTTCCCTGTCTTTTCTACCACCTTCTCCCTATTTTTCTCTTTTTTGCTGCTTTTTCCGCAGGAAGATACAATCCTCCTTCTGTCCCAGCCCCCGGACCACATCCTCCGCAAAGGCCTTGCAGGTGGGTGCGCCGCAGGCTCCGCAGTCCAGCTGGGGGAATTCCTGCTCCAGGGCTTTCAGCTGCTGCATCTTTTCCAGGGCCTCCCCGAAATCGTCGGCCAGCGGCGGATGGGGTTTGGGTTCCAGGGGTTTGATGTAGCGCCAGGAAGCGGGGAAATCTTCCAGGATGCGGCAGTTCCGCATGGCTTCCTGCCGGTCGGGATTTTCCCGGGAGCGGCGCCGCTCCACCCGCACCCGCAGGTTCTTATCGGCCACGAACTTGTTGATGGCCACACAGGGACCGCCGATGCAGCCGCCGGCGCAGCTGTAGCAGCAGGCATACTGCACATCGTTCAGTTTCGCCATGCTGATCTGCTCCAGCAGTTCGTCCACTTCCTCCGGCCCCTGAGCACACACGGCGTTGGTGACGCCGGTGGATTCCAGTTCTCCCTGCCAGCTGCCCCAGCTCAGGCTGTAGGAAGAACCCAGCGTGGCCTCCGGTACTTCGTACCGGGTCTCCTGCACATGCTTGATGGCCTTGGTCAGCGGCCCGTAGATGGAGGCGATGGTAAAGGAACCGGTCACGGCCGTATGGGCCACGTCCACGGACTGATGGATATTCGTCCCCTTGGCCGGGCAGGGAGAGATGAACCAGATGCCCACCTGCTCCGGCGCCACGTTCAGCCTTCTTGTGGTCTCCCGCCGGGTGTAGATGGCCGCAGCCTCTGCCGGGGCCAGGATGGGCAGCACCTGTTTCACCAGTTCCGGATATTTGGTCTGGATCAGGCGCAGCACCGCCGGGCAGGCTGAGGAAATCAGCGGGAACGGCCCTTTGTAGTGGGCGATGTACCCTTCCATCTCCCGGCTCACATAGTCACCGGCCAGGGCCACATCGAACACCGTGTCGAAGCCCAGCTCCCGCAGGGCCTCCCAGAGCACGGAAGCGGCGATGTTGCCGTCGAACTGGGCGTAGAAGGAAGGCGTGGCCAGGGCGATGTTCACTTTGTACTGCTTCAGTTCATCCAGGGAATCGCCCCAGCCTTCCATGGCCCGTTCCGGGCAGCAGCGGATGCATTCGCCGCAGTCGATGCATTTGTCCGACAGGATCTCCGCCTTGCCGTTCCTGACCCGGATGGCCTGCACCAGGCATTCCTTCACGCAGATCAGGCAGCCGGTGCAGCGCTGCCGGTTCACCCGTACGGAATTCAGATAGGGTTCTGCCACCCTGCGTCACCTCCTTCCTGCAAAGATCCTCAGTGGGTCAGATTGAACGTCAGGGTGACCTTCGTCCCCTTCCCCACCTGGGTGTCGATCTGCATCTCATCCGACACCTTCTTCATGTTGGGCAGCCCCATGCCGGCGCCGAAGCCCATGGCCCGGATCTTTTCCGAAGCCGTGGACCAGCCTTCCTGCATGGCCTTCTTCACGTCCGGGATGCCGGGACCGTGGTCCTCGATGATCACCTGGATGGCCCGGGGTCCCAGTTCGGCCCGGATGGTCCCGCCACCGCCGTGGATCAGACAGTTCATCTCGCCCTCGTAGGTGCCGATGGCGATCCGGCGGATCAGTTCCGGCGGCAGTCCCAGCTGCTTCAGGGTGCCCTTCAGGGACGTGGACGCAGCGCCGGCCCGTTCGAAGTCATCCGGGATGACGGTATACGTCTCTTCCATCCCTTATTTCCTGTCCTTGGCCGTGCAGCCCCGCAGGCCCAGTTCATACAGCCGGCCGCAGGCTTCGAACATGGTGCAGCGGGTATACAGCACCGGGATGTTCTTGGCCCGGGCTGCCAGCAGCACGTCGTTTTCCGGATGCTTGTCCCGGACGAAGATCAGGGCCGCTGCATCGCTCACATCGGCCGTCCGTACCACCTGCACATTCAAGAGACCGGTGAGCAGCACCGCGTCATCCTTGGCGTAGGCCAGTACATCGCTCATCATATCACTGCCGCAGGCAGCGCTCACCGTCCGGTCCATCAGTTCCTGCCCCGAAACGACCTGAGCTTCCAGGGCTTCTGCCACTTTTTTCAACGTAACCATGTTTCCATTCCTCCCTCATTCAAAACAATGCTTCCAGCTGCTGCCGTTCCCAGGAATCCCGATAGGGATCCAGTACCTGGAGGGCCTTCGTGGCATAGGAGCCGACGGTTCCCTCATAATGGTCCGCGATTCGGCTTTCCGGATACTTCTGTTTCAGCAGCGCTATGGCCATATATACATATCCAGCTTCCCGGGGATTGTTCATATTGCCCAGTTTATGGAGGGCATCATCCAGGTAGCCGGTGGCTTCCTTTTCCTTTCCTTCCCGCATGGAGAGCAGCGCCAGATAGGACTCCACGATGGGATGCCGCCAGTAGAACACATAGCGGGGGAACAGCTCATAGGCCTGGAGGAAATACTTCCTGGCCTCTTCGTACCGTCCCATATTGTAACAGGCCACGCCGGCGTTGCAGGAGAACACCACCCAGCTGCTGTAGGCTTCCTGCCCCTTGGCGTATTCCAGGGCCTTGCTGTATTCATCCAGAGCTTCCTGGAACTTGCCCTCGCCCCGGCGGATCTCGCCCAGATAATTATAGGCGCCGGCGATGTTCAACGCGTACCGGTGCTGCACATTCTGGGTGACCATGAACGTGGAGATGGATTCCTTCAGCAGCCGTTCCGCCTCGGGGAAATTCCCCTGCATGATCATGTTCAGGCCCTTCAGCCGCAGCAGGATGCCCATTTCCTTGTGGTAATTGCATTCGTCCGCCAGGTTCAGGGCCACTTCCAGATAGTTCTTCATCTCTTCCGTGTTGCCGATCTGGATGTCGTAGTAGATCATCTGCTTGTAGCCCATGAGCATGTAGTCCCGGTTGTGGACCTCTGCCGCCTGTTCGATCAGGTTCAGGATGTTCCGGACGCCTTTTTCGTATTCCCCCACCCGGATGTAGTGGCGGCCCATGAGATGGAGATAGGTCATCTCCAGTTCCTTCACATCCGGCGTTTCGCCGCAGGTCCGTTTGATGGTATGCATCATCTCGTCCACTTCCGCCAGGAACTGGTCCAGGTTCGTCTCGATGAACCGGCTCTTGGTGTCATCCGGCACCAGTTCCGCACTGCTGAGCACCGGGAACAGTTCGTTGCTGAAGTTCAGATAGTACATGAGGATCTTCAGCTTGTACCGCCCCATGTTCACCAGCTCGCCGGCCTCCTGGTAGTGGTACTCCAGATGGTGGTACAGCCGGATATCCTGGGGCGAATGGGTCAGCCGCTTCTCCCACAGGCTGGCGATGTAGCTGTGGAGGATCCGCTGCTTGTCCACAGCGATCTGCTGCTGGAGGTAATCTTTCATCTTCTGGTGGACCAGTTTATAGATGACCTCCGGCTGCTGAGGCACCGGCCGGATGAAGTTGGCCTTGCGCAGGCTCTCCATGTTCTCCAGGGTCTGCAGGTTGTTCATGTGCATATACTCGGAAATCATGGCCAGGGGCGCCCCATCGTAGAACAGGGAAATGAAATCCAGGATCTTCTGCTGGTTGTCCGTCAGGGCAAAGCAGCTGGCCTTGAAGATGTTCCGCATGTTTTCCGTCAGATTGTCCAGGCTGCCGGTAGTCTTCAGGGCCAGGAGACATTCCCGGAGCAGGAACAGGTTCCCCTCCGATTCCTCCCACAGCCGCTGTGCCAGCTTGTCATCCACCGGCACCGCCAGACCGGCCTTTCCAGCATACCGCCGGACGCCTTCCAGATCCAGGGGCTTCAGTTCCAGGATCTGCAGCTTGTGATACATGGTCACCGAAGTTTCGAACTGCTGGTAGTTCTTTTCCCGGGAAGGCTGTGCCGTCAGCAGGAACAGGAACCGGTCGGACCGTTTGTGGAGGATCAGGCTGCTGAGCAGGGAAAGGCTCAGCGAGTCCATCCAGTGGATGTCTTCGATCACCAGCAGGATCCGTTTGACCTGGGCTGCATTTTCCAGCACCGTATACAGGGTATGGAACACCGCATCGAATTTCAGCAGATCCTTCACTTCTGCCAGACCGGCTTCCCGGTCCCCGCTCATATCCATCTGGGGGAACAGGTCACTGAGCTTTCCCGGTTCCACGTTGGGGATCCTGATGTTCTCCCGGCGCACCAGGTTGTCCAGCCCTTCCACGATGCCGGTCCAGGGCCGCAGGGGAATGTTCTGTTCCGGCTGGAAGCAGTTGGTCTGGATCACCGCCACATCCGGCGGCAGCTCCCGGACCAGAGCCTCCTTCAGGGTGGTCTTGCCGCTCCCGGCATCTCCCCGCAGCAGCAGGGTACGGATGGGCTGGCCGGTCAGGAACTGCTGCAGCACACCCTGGAGCTGGGCCTGTTCCGCTTCCCGGCCGGGAACGGATTCCCGGACCTTCCGGGGTTCTGCCGCATCCCTTGTCTTTTCCTGATGGAGGTGATCCCGCATGAACCGCTCGATTTCCGGAGGGACGCTGGTCTGCAGTTCCTCCCGGAACAGCTGCTTCATCTCCTCATACAGTTCGGTGGCCTGCTTCATGTTCCCCTGCTCGCAATAGGTCCGGAGCAGCAGGGTATAGATGGATTCGTCATAGGGATCATGCTTCAGCAGCATCCGCCCGTACCGGGTCACCTGGGGCAGGTTCCCCACTGCCACCGCATCCTTCAGTTTCTGGAGCAGGGCCTCCATATAAATGCTTTCCAGCCGGTCCCGTTCCGTCAGGTACCAGCTTTCATATTCTGCCGCATCCTTGATGAAAAAGCCCTGGAGGAAGGACCCCTGGTACAGTTCCAGGTTCCGGCCCGGATCGGCTTCGAATTTCTTCACATCCACGCTCACCCGGATGTCCGGATTCACCTTGATGATGGCCTTCCGGGGAGAGATGAACACCTCCGCTCCCAGGATCTTCTTGGTTTCATACAGGGCATTCCGCAGATTCTTCCGGGCCATGGCATCGGACTTGTCCGCCCACAGGATGCCGCTGAGCTCATCCCGCAGGACCGTCCCCTTGACCAGGATATAGTAAACCAGTGCATTGACTTTGTTGTAGGGAAAGAAAATCTCCTTTCCATCTTTCCGGATGACCGGAGCCCCCAGAAAACGTGCTTCAATCAGACTTGACATGGCCTACACCTCATAAAGAAAATTGACTGAATTCAAATTATCAGCGAAATCCCCTCAATCGTTACAATAGTCTATTTTTTATTATAATATAAAATCCCCGTAAAAAAAAGCGGGACGTGCGTTTCCGCACGCCCGCATCCTGGTTCCGATCCGGCTCAGCGGACCACCACTTTGCCGTTCTTGACCACCGTTTCCACGATGTTGATGCCCGTATGGTAGGGCAGGAATTTGTAGGACGGATACTGGAGGATCACCAGGTCCGCCTGTTTGCCCGGTTCCAGGGAGCCGATCCGGTCCGCCCGGTCCACGGCTGCCGCCCCATTCAGGGTCAGGGCCGTGATGGCTTCCTCCGCCGTCATGTTCATGTAGATCACGGCCAGGCCGATCATCAGCGGCACGGAGAACGTGAACCCGCTGCCGGGGTTGAAGTCCGTGGCCAACGCTACCGCGCAGCCCGCGTCGATCATTTCCCGGGCCCGGGCGAAGGGTTCCTTCAGGCAGAAAGCCGTGGTGGGCAGCAGCGTGGACACCACACCGCTTTCGGCCATGGCCTTGATCCCGGCGTCGCTGGCATGGAGCAGATGGTCCGCACTGGTGGCATGGAGTTCCGCCGCCAGTTCAGCCCCGCCCAGGCTGACGATCTCGTCCGCATGGATTTTCAGCTTGAAGCCCATTTTCCGGGCTTCCTGCAGCAGATGCCGGCTCTGTTCGATGGAGAACACCCCTTTTTCACAGAACACATCGCAGAATTCCGCCAGATGGTCCCGGGCCACTTCCGGCATCACGTCCTTCAGTAGGAATTCGATGAAGTCATCCCCCCGGTCTTTGAATTCCGGCGGTACCGCATGGGCCCCCAGGAACGTGGAGACCAGTTCGATGGGCTGGCGCCGGTTCAGTTCCTGCACCACCTTCATCTGCTTGATTTCCGTATCATGATCCTGGCCGTAGCCGCTCTTGGCTTCCACGGTGGTGACCCCCATGGCCAGCATCTTCTTCAAAAAGTCCATGCTGTGGTCCACCAGCTCTTCCTCGCTGGCTTCCCGGGTGGCTTTCATGGTGTTCAGGATGCCGCCGCCCCGTTCCATGATTTCCATGTAGCTCATGCCTTCCATGCGCCACAGGAATTCATCGGGCCGGTAGCCGCCGAATACCAGATGGGTATGGGAATCCACGAAGCCGGGCAGTACGGCCTTGCCCCGGGCATCGATCTGTTTGTCCGCCGGCACCAGTTTTTCCCAGTCGGGCTGGCTGCCGATGCTGCGGATCTTTCCGTTTTCGATCAGGATGGACTGGTTCTCGTAGATCTTCAGTTTCTTCATATCCCGGCCCCGGCGGGCGGTCTTCCCTTCCGGTGTCACGATTTGGGCCGCATTCTTAATAAGCAGGCGATCGACCATAGTCTTCCTCCTTACAAAGATTGCCGCCCGGAAAGGCGGCAATCTTTTCTTGTTGTTCAGCTGTCCGATCAGTCTTTGATCACATGGGCTTTCGGATAAACCTTGGCCACAGCGTCTTTGATCTTGGCTTCATCCGTCAGGTACGGCAGCGTAATCTGGCCGATGCCCAGACGGGTCTTGTTGAATTCCACAGCCGTTTCCATGGCGTGTTCGTTCCGGGCCCAGGACCGGCGTGCCACACCGCTGATTACATCCCAGCTCAGGGAGCTGCGGATGATTTCGTCCACCCGATGGCTGCCGTCCAGCACCAGACCGAAGCCACCGTTGATGGCCTTGCCGATGCCGACGCCGCCGCCGTTGTGCAGGGCGCACAGGCTCATGCCTCTGGCTGCGTTCCCTGCGAAGCACTGTACGGCCATATCTGCCATGACGTTGGACCCATCTTTGATGTTACTGGTTTCACGGAACGGAGAGTCCGTACCGGATACGTCGTGATGGTCACGGCCCATCATCACAGGCCCGATTTCGCCCTTGCGGACCATTTCGTTGAACTTCAGGGCGATCTTCACACGGCCCACTTCATCCTGGTACAGGATACGGGCCTGGGTCCCTACCACCAGTTTGTTCTTTTCAGCATCCCGGATCCAGATGTAGTTATCCCGATCCTGGTACCGGCGGTTCACGTCGATGCAGCTCATGGCTGCCATATCGGTCTTATGCAGGTCTTCCGGTTTGCCGGACAGGCATACCCAGCGGAACGGTCCATAGCCGTAGTCGAACAGCTGCGGTCCCATGATGTCTTCCACGTAGGACGGCCAGATGAACCCGTCTTTGTCGTCCACGCCGTTCTTCGAGATTTCCTTCACGCCGGAATCGAACACGGCCTTCATGAAGGAGTTACCATAGTCGAAGAAGTATACGCCGCGGGCGGTGATCTTCTTCAGGGCTGCAAAGTGAGCATGGAGGGTCTTGTCCACCAGTTCACGGAAGTGTTTGGGATCATCAGCCAGCATCTGGGTCCGTTGTTCAAAGGTCAGGCCCTGCGGGCAGTAACCGCCGTTGTAGGCGTTGTGGCAGGAGGTCTGGTCGGACACCAGGTCTACATGGATGTCGTGGTCCACGATGTATTCCAGCAGGTCTACGATATTGCCATGGTAAGCATAGGCTTTGCCCTTCTTTTCGGCCATGGATTTGTGAGCCAGGTCGAAGACTTCCGGCAGGGAATCGGATACGCCGGAGATCCAGCCCTGATCCAGACGAGTCTTGATCCGGGAAGCATCCACTTCGGCGATGATGGCCGTGCAGTTGGCGATTTCAGCAGCCTTGCCCTGAGCACCGCTCATGCCGCCCAGGCCGGAGGTGATGAACAGCTTGCCGCCCAGGTCCCCGTCTTCCGGAATACCCAGTTTCATACGGCCGGCGTTCAGGATGGTGTTGAACGTACCATGGACGATGCCTTGCGGCCCGATGTACATCCAGCCGCCTGCAGTCATCTGCCCGTAGTTGGCGACGCCCATTTCTTCAGCGATTTCCCAGTCTCTCAGGTTATCGTATTCACCGATCATCAGCCCGTTGGTGATGATGACCCGGGGTGCTTCCGGTTTGGAATGGAACAGGCCCAGAGGATGGCCGGATTCCATGACCAGGGTCTGGTCCGGTGTGATGTTCTCCAGGTATTTCTTGATCAGCAGGTATTGCATCCAGTCGTGGCACACGCTGCCGGTTTCGCCGTAGGTGACCAGTTCATAGGGATACAGGGCCACTTCAAAGTCCAGGTTGTTGTCGATCATGACCTGGAAGGCCTTGCCTTCGGTGCATTTGCCTTTGTATTCGTTAATGGGTTTCCCGTAGATACGGCCTTCCGGACGGAACCGATAGCCGTAGATCCGGCCCCGGGTGGTCAGTTCTTCCAGGAATTCCGGAATCAGTTCTTCATGGTATTCTTCCGGGATATACCGCAGAGCGTTCTTCAGAGCGATTTCAGTCTGGGCAGGCGTCAGACGGAAGCCACGATCCGGAGCCCGGCGAATGCCTTCCTGGAAAGGTTTCGGTTTCGGCAGTCCGTTGGGGAACTCCAGTTTGATGGTCATGGCTTTTCCGATGTCTTCATTTTTCATATTGAACCACTCCTTTTCAGTATGTTTCTAGAGGAAACGTCTTTTCCTTTCTGTTTACGCCTCTATTGTACGGAAGCTTCATCGGAAAAACGTCCAATGTTTCTGCTTTTTCAGGAAAAAATTCAGTTTTTTCTCGTCCATTCTATTGACGTTTTCTCCCAATTCCGTCAAAAGAGAGACAAAAGGAAATGGCCCTCCCGGCGAAAAGGAAAAGAGCTGTGGACGCAGAGTCCACAGCTCCTTGGTGAAGGGATGGAGATAAGGGTTTGTCTCTTTAGAAGAATTTCAGGTCGACTTTGTCTTCTACGGCATCCAGGATGCCGCCGTCTTTGACCAGATCCGTGATCTTTTCCAGTTCCTTGAACATCTCGATGTCTTTATCATAGGCGATGAAGTCGTTGGTCTTCCGTATGGCATCATAGGCAGCCTGGGTACCAACACCCAGTTTGAAGCCTTCGCCTTCCCGCAGGTCGATGGCCTGGCAGGCAGCCAGGATTTCGGTAGCGATCACCCGGCGGGCATTGAAGGCGATCTCGCCGGCTTTCCGTGCGGCATGGGCACCCATGCTGACCAGGTCTTCCTGGTTTTCGCAGGACGGAATGGAGTCGACGGAAGCCGGATGGGCCAGGACTTTGTTTTCGCTGACCAGGGCGGCCGCAGCATATTGGGTGATCATGAAGCCGGAGTTCAGGCCGGAATGTTTCACCAGGAAGGACGGGAAGCCGCTCAGGGAGTTATTGATCAACCGTT
>Ga0256406_1002092_pt1 | contig 29603 bp, 29 predicted proteins | sample RumenRJG_03DNA_FD_185986 | JGI IMG/M metagenome (GOLD analysis project Ga0256406, IMG submission 185986) | Bovine rumen microbial communities from Lethbridge, Alberta, Canada - RJG_03 | ecosystem: Host-associated > Mammals > Digestive system > Stomach > Rumen | place: Canada: Alberta | collected... | reverse complement strand
TAATGGGAGTATGCAACTGACTTCATTCCCCTCCCATCTTAGGGGAGGGGCAGGGGTGGGGTGTCCTTGCATAAACATACGGAAAAGGGCGTATAAATATACGGTAGAACTTTCGCTTTCCAAAAGTTCAACTTTTAGCTTGCAAAAGTTGAACTTTTAGGAGGTGAAAGTTGAACTTTTAGAGCGCAAAAGTTCAACTTTTGGAAAGTGCTTCTTAAACCGCTGATTATCAACGGGATGCGAAGCGGCAAACAAAACCCTACCACATGAATAAATATGCAATGTCGGCGGTGAGTGAAAATGTGTTTTTCTCCTCAGTCTTTATAATTCCATCTCAACTTTCGAAAGTATGCGAAACCTTTGACATTTTGGCACATGCGAAACTTGAAATTCCATTTCTTTCGCGCTACCGGCATGTAATTCGGGAATTTTGCCTATATTTGCACCGATGCTCAGTAAGAATCTGATAAAATATATCCGCAGTTTTCAGCAGAAGAAACACCGCGAAGCGGAAGGGCTGTTCATTGCCGAGGGACCCAAGACGGTGGGCGACCTGCTGGCGGTGCGACGGGCACGCCTGCTCGTGGCAACGGCTGACTGGCTCGCAGCGAACGCAGCGAATGCCGAAAGGGTGGAGGAGGTGACAGAGGAGGAACTGCGACGGGCGAGCCTCGTGCAGCATCCGCAACAGGTATTGGCACTGTTCCCTATCGACGGTCCTTCAGCCGCGACATGCGCTCTCGCCAACGACGAACTGGTGTTGGCACTCGACGGCATTCAGGACCCCGGCAATCTGGGTACCATCATCCGCATTGCCGACTGGTTTGGCATTCAGCGCATTTATTGCAGCACAGATACCGCCGATGCTTACAATCCGAAGGTGGTGCAGGCAACAATGGGGAGCATCGCGCGCGTGAATATTTATTATACTGACCTCCGACAGTTCATCGCCAACCGCCCTGAGGGAATGCCCGTCTATGGCACCCTGCTCGACGGCGAGAACCTCTACGCACAGCAGAAGGAAAACCGCGGCATCATTGTCATGGGCAACGAGGGGCGCGGCATATCGCCGGAGATTGTCCCCCTGCTGACCCACCGCCTGCTCATCCCTCCCTATCCAGCCGACCGGCGCACGGCAGAAAGTCTGAACGTAGCCACCGCTACCGCCATCGTCTGTGCGGAGATGAGGAGAGAGATAGGAGATTCCCTCTAACTCTGAGTCCCCCTCTAACTCCCCCCACTGGGGGAGGACTGGGAGCACTGGGAATTTTGAGAGTACTGGGAAACTCTAATCATCACTCACCGTTCTGTCGGATTTGCAATCCCCGTTAGGCGTTCCCTCTCACCGTTCTGTCGGATTTGCAATCCGACAGCAAATAAGATATCAGGACTTACAATCCGCTTAAATAAATAAAATGATGAGATTTACAAAGGAACTATATTTTATAACTTCTACCGTTATAGATTGGATGGATATTTTTACCCGTCCCAAATATAAACATATTATTATAGATTCATTAGTTTATTGTAAGCAAGAAAAGGGACTGGAAATATATGGTTGGGTACTCATGACTAATCACCTGCATTTGATTGTAGCCACAAATGGGGAATACCGTGTTCCCGATATCTTGCGTGATTTCAAAAAGTTCACAGCGAAAAGAATACTTGCCGAACTTGAAACCGACTTGATGGAGAGTAGGAGAGATTGGCTCTTACGTCGTTTCAAATATGCTGCAGCCAATGATAAGAAAACAAAGAATGGGAAAATATGGCAAGAGGGAAATCATATAGAACAAATTTACACAAAAGATTTTTTTGAACAAAAACTCAATTATATTCACATGAATCCTGTTCGTGCAGAATTTGTTTCACGTCCAGAAGATTTCTTGTATAGTTCCGCAATAGATTATGCCGGTGGGAAAGGATTGATAGAAATAACTTTCATATAAATTCCCGCCCGTACTCACCGTTCCCCGTTCTGTCGGATTTGCAATCCGACAGCAAATAAATATCAGGATTTACAATCCGCTTAATATGGTTTTTGTTATATCGGATTACAAATCCTTATAATAATTGCGTCTGGATTGCAAATCCAGACGAACGGGGGAGGGTTAGGGTGGGGCTTATTTTTCTTTCCTTTTCTTTGTCTATTTCCGAATTATTTCCTACCTTTGCATCGACTTATGACCGAAGGTCATTTAAAAGTCTGTGTGCTCATGTTCGGGTGCATTGATATTCAGGTTGATACAGCAACGACAATAACAACAAATAAAAAACAAAATAGATTATGAAAAAACATTTACGTTATCTTTTGACGCTACTGTTCGTGATGGTAGCAAGTGTGGGATGGGCGCAGACGTACAATACTGTCGCCCAATTCAGTAGTAGTGAGGTGGTTACTGGTTCAGGTTATAAAGCCTATAGTAACGACGACTGGAGCCTGAGCTTTGGTGGAAACAAATTGTCGGTTGGAACAAACAAAGGTAGTTCGGGTAATTGTGTTATTACCGATAATTATGGCACTGATGCAAATACCGAAAATAATGCAGCATCCATAGTAAGTAAAAATAAAATAAGCAAAGTTAGCCAAATTACGTTCACTTATAGTGGAGGTAGTGGGAACAGTGGTAAAATCTACCTTGCTTATAGTACGGATAATGTTACATGGACAGCTATAACACTGACTACAGGAGAGCAAGGCTCAGATGCTACTACAAATATGACTTTCCAATTTGGCGAGATAGCTTCAGCATATTATGCAGTAATATTAGATAAAGGTTCAAAAGCTTCAGCTAACTGGCGTTGGGATAATGTGAATATTACTTTTGATGAGTTGGAAAGTACAATTAGTACCGTTTCTACTCCGACATTCACTCCTGCAGCAGGAACTTACAATGAAGCGCAGGATGTAGAGATTACAACCTCAACTGACGGCGCAACGATTTATTACACCACAGATGGTAGCGACCCGACTACAGCGAGCAGCGTGTATAGCGCAGCTATCCCTGTGACTACTAATACGACAATTAAGGCATACGCAGTGAAAGACGGAATGACTGATTCAGAAATCGCTGAAGCAGCGTATGTGATTAACTATAAGGTGGCAACACCGATCTTCACTCCTGCAGCAGGAACTTACAATGAAGCGCAGAATGTGACAATCACAACGGAAACTGACGGTGCAACGATTTATTATACAACCGACGGTACTGATCCTGATGAAACAAGTACGGAATATACTGCAGCTATTCCCGTAGCGGAAACAATGACCATTAAGGCTATTGCCATAAAAGATGGTTATACCGATTCTGAAATTGCTACGGCAGAATATACGATAGTAGATACAGGTAATTGGGTGTTTGATGAATTGACCTATGACCTTATTGGAGTAAGTGGAACAAACTATACAACTTGGTCTGGAAAGTCAACAAACAGTTCGTCAGCAGTCTATGCTGGTAATTCAGCTGGCGGAAATGAGTCTATACAGTTACGTTCTAACAATAGTAATTCTGGTATCGTAACGACAAAATCTGGAGGAAAGGCAAAGCAGGTTGTTGTAATTTGGAATTCAAATACAGCAAGTGGACGTACCCTTGATGTATATGGAAAGAATACGGCATATTCAACAGCTGCAGACTTATATAGTTATGATAATAAAGGAGATAAGTTAGGTTCAATAGCATATGGAGAGACAACCTTGACTATTGAAGGAGATTATGAATACATCGGTGTTCGTTCATATAGTGGAGCGATGTATCTTGATGCGGTGAAGATTGCATGGGAACCAGATACTACAGCTATTTCCGTCACCATCGGTGAGACCGAATATGCTACATTGTATTACAGCGATGTAAACCTGACTGTTCCTGAGGGAGTGACGGCTAAGACGTATAAGGCGAACGGTACGGCGCTTGTTGAACTGGACAGCTACAACACAGGTAATGTGATTCCTGCAGGTACGGGTGTCGTGCTCAATGGTGCGCAGGGTGACTATACGTTCGCGATTACGACTGAAAGCGGAACGGCAAGTGAGGAAAACATGCTGCGCGGTTCTGACGAGGAGGCAGAGACGACGGGCGGCGCTAAATACTACATGCTGTCGCTGAATGCCGACAGCGATCCGAGTTCTATAGGATTCTACTATGGAGCTACTGATGGTGCGGCGTTCACCAACAAAGCACACAGAGCATATCTCGCCGTTCCTGAAGGAACAGAGGCAAAGGCTACGGGCTATGCTTTCAACGAAGTGACCGGTATCAACGACATCACCCGTGAGCAAACGGCAGACGGCGTATGGTACACCATCGACGGCAAACGCCTCAACGGCGAACCGACGGTGAAGGGCATCTACGTGGTGAACGGAAAGAAGGTTGTGATTAAGTAAGGAAATATAAATAGATAAGAGATATGAAAAAGACGTATTTGAAACCCCGCATCAAGACACTGGATGTGTTGTCCGAGAACGTGCTGAACATGACGAGCGTGAACGACCAGATTGGTGACGGAAACCAGCTGGGAAAGGAGACGGACTACAGCGACCAGAATGATTGGGGAATGAAACGGACAAATGTATGGGAATAATATTCCTAAGATGATGATCACTGTGAGGAGGGTGCCTGTGGAAGGTGCCCTCTTTTTTTTGGAGGAGGGTTGGGAAGTCTGAGACCCTGGGAGGGCTTTGCCGCAAAATGATGGGCTACCGCTCCCCGCCCCTCGCGGAGGGGTGCCGACAGGCGGGGTGGGGAGGGATGGGAGCACGGGGAAAACTCTCTCACCGTTCTGTCGGATTTGCAATCCGACAGCAAATAAGATATCAGGATTTACAATCCGCTTAATACGTTTTTTGTTTTATTGGATTACAAATCCTTATAATAATTGCGTCTGGATTGCAAATCCAGACGAACTGAGCTTGGGGAAAACTCTCTCTCCGTTCTGTTGGATTTGCAATCCGACAGCAAATAAGATATCAGGATTTACAATCCGCTTAATACGTTTCTTGTTTTATCGGATTACAAATCCTTATAATAATTGCGTCTGGATTGCAAATCCAGACGAACTGAGTGGGGAGGGATGGGAGCACTGGGAAAATTCTCTCACCGTTCTGTCGGATTTGCAATCCGACAGCAAATAAGATATCAGGATTTACAATCCGCTTAATATGTTTTTTGTTATATCGGATTACAAATCCTTATAATAGTTGCGTCTGGATTGCAAATCCAGACGAACTGAGTGGGAAGGCTGGGAGCATTGGGAAAACTCTAATCATAATTCTTAACTCTTAATTCATAATTCTTAATTCTCTCAACGCTTTCTATGGTTAATAAAAACGGGCACTCTCCCCGAAGGGAAAGTGCCCGCATATTTAGGCAAGTTTTAAAATCGGTTTAGAACGGAATCTTATAACCGAGTGTAATCTGGAATACGCTGTTCTTTCCTTTGCCGCCAAATTCAATTTCTTCACCCATAATCTGGAGAGTCTTGTTTTTTGCAACCTTTGTGAGCCCCCAGTTGTAGCGTGCATCTATGACAAAGTTCATGTATTCGTAAGATATACCTACAGGGATGGAAAAGTCAATAGTTTTGATTCCGTCCTTGAAATCTGCGGTAATCTCTTGACCCATTCCCTTTATTGTAGATTTTGCATTTACGTTAAAGGCAGGTTGAATACCAAGTTTTACTGCCAATCCTTTTGCAACATAGACGTTGGCTAAGATAGGGATATTAATATAGTCCAATTTCATGGTGCTTGTTATGCCATCCGTCTTGTCCTTTGCTCCCTGCATAGAATAGAGAGCTCCTGCGGTTATGCTAACCATATCAGTTGCCTGATATTCAACTTCTGCACCAGCCGCCAATCCAATGCGTGGGTCACCATTACCATCTGTGATGTTAGCAATATTCATACCCACTTTCGGAGTTACCGACCATGTTCCTACTGCTTGTTGTGCGAAAGCACCTACTGAAGACAGCGCGAGGGCTGCCATAATAACTAATTTTTTCATTTTCTGATATTTTAAGTTAGTAATACGCTGCAAATATACAATAAATATTGGTATAACATAGAAAAAAAACAAAAAAAGTTTCTGCGGGGACTTTTTTTGAATGCTTGTCAGAGTTGTCCGGACTCTACCATGAGCACGACGCGTTCGGTGAGCCGGTCAACGCCTTCAGCGTCGTATCCTTTCTTCAGTGATGCGCCGAACGCCCACGCAAAAGCCTGGTAGAATCCCGCTTTCACGGGTCCGAGAAATGCCTGTATGAGGTTGTAGGACGAGGAGTTGCACTCGCGATAGATGAGTTTGATGAGCAGTTTGCCCTGCGAGTAGGTGAGCTTCTTCATGCGTGGCGTGTATTTCTTCTTGATGTCTTTCTCCACCAGTTTCATGTGCTCGTCCTTTGCCTTTTTGTTGGGCAGCGTCTGGAGGTATTCGTAAGTCTCGATGATGATGGTGTTTGCCTCTTTGGCGATGGGCAGCACCTTCTTCACGTTGTTGACCAGTTGGTTGTATTTGCGCCTTTCCCGTTTTGTCTTCAGTTCCACGGGCGGATAGACATAGATGTTGTTCAGTTCCATGAACTGTACGGAGTCGCCGTCGAGCAACACCTTTCCCACTTTCAGTGTAGGGACGAACGTGGGCTCATCCATCTTTACCTCCCGCTCTTCGGGAAGCACGGTCTGCCCGGCGGCGTGCACTGATGCGGCGAGCAGGGCTGTGATGAGGAGTGTGCGTGTGTTCATTCTGCGGCAAATGTACTGATAATTTCTCATTTGTGCGTTGATTTGAGTAGATATTTAGGATAAATTTTATTTTGCACTTGTTCATGTAAGAGATATTAATTACCTTTGTATGACTTAATCTATGTCTGTGAAGAAATGAAGAAGAAAGCCTTTGGTCTCTTGCTTGCGATGGTTGTTTCCGTCAGCTGTCTGGCTCAGACGGAGCGCCCGTGGGAGCGCTATTTCAACGAATTGGGTGTGATGGAGGATATGGAGTCTGCCTCGTGGGAGTCGGTGTATGAATTGTTGTCGGAGCTGGAGGAGCATCCGTTGAACATCAATGCGGCGACACGCGAGGACCTTGAGCGTTTCCCTTTTCTGACGGCTCAGCAGGTGGAGGACATCTGCGCCTATCTGTATCAGTATGGCAGCATGCAGACGCTGGGCGAACTGGCAATGATTGAGTCGCTTGACTACGACACGCGGCAGCTGCTCTCGCTGTTTGTGTGTGCAGAACCTGTGGAGAAGCGCACGTTTCCGTCGCTGAAAGACTTGGCGAAGTATGGCAAGCATGAGCTGATGCTCACGGGAAAGATTCCTTTCTACGAAAGGCGTGGCGACGAAGAGGGCTATCTGGGTTATAAGTATAAGCATTCTTTCCGTTATACCTACAGTTATAAAGAGTATGTGAAGGCTGGTCTCGTGGGTGCTCAAGATGCCGGTGAGCCGTTCTTCGGCACCCATAATAAGTGGGGCTATGACCACTATTCGTTCTATGTGCTCGTGCAGAAGTTGGGTCGGCTGAAGACATTGGCGGTGGGCAGATACCGCGTGAACTTCGGCATGGGGCTCGTCATCAACAACGATTTCAATCTGGGAAAACTGGCAACGCTCTCGACGCTCGGGCAGCGCACGAACAGCATACGGGGACATTCGTCGCGCATGGAGAGCAACTATCTGCAGGGTGCGGCGGCAACGGTGACTGTGGCGACGGGGCTGGACGTGAGCGCCTTCGTGTCGTATCGGAACATTGACGTCACGCTGAACAGCGACGGAGAGACGATAGCCACACTGCTGAAGACGGGCTACCACCGCACGGAGAGCGAATTGCTGCGGAAGAACAATGCCGCAGAGTTCGTGGCAGGTGCCAACGTGAACTTTTCGCGGAGCGGCTTTCGCGTGGGAGCGACAGCGGTATATAACAGTTACGACCGCGAGCTGAGACCGAACACCTCGCAAATCTATCGCTACCACTACCCGGCAGGGAAGCATTTCTACAACATCGGCATCGATTACGGCTACCGCCACCACCGGTTCGCTTTCAGGGGCGAGACGGCAACAGGCGGCTGCGGAGCCATTGCCAGTCTGAACACGTTGTCGTTCCGACTTTCAGGCGATATTGAACTGATGGCAATCCACCGCTTCTACAGCTACAAATACTATGCCTTGCATGCAGAAAGTTTCAGCGAGGGCGGCAGTGTGCAGAACGAGAATGGAGTGTATCTCGGCGTCACATGGCGCCCGAACAGGAACTTCCGGCTGTTTGCCTACTCGGATTTTGCCTACTTCGCATGGCCCCGCTATCAGGCAGACAAAGCCTCGCGCAGCTGGGAAAACCTGATACAAATGTCTTATGAAAAAGGGAATTGGGCGTTCTTCGGACGGTATCGGTACAAAATGCGGGAGAAGAACAATGAGGCGAAGACGGGACTGATTGACCAGACGACACACCGCGGACGGCTGTCGGCAGACTATGACGGTGGGATATGGACGGCGAAGACGCAAGGCGACATCGCCTATTCCACATATAAGAAGAACAGTTTCGGATGGATGGTGACGCAGAATCTTTCCTGTAAGCCCCTGGCGTGGATAGACGTGAATGCAAGTCTGGGCTATTTCCACACCGATGACTACGATTCGCGCCTCTATACTTATGAGCGAGGGATGCTCTATACGTTCAATTTCCCTGCTTTTTACGGCGAAGGCATCAGATATGCGTTGCGGGTACGGGCTGATATTTCGAAGGAGTGGATGGTGATGGCCCGTCTGGCAGTGACCGACTATTTCGACCGTGACCATATCTCAAGCGGTCTGCAGCAAATCAACCGCTCGTCGATGAGCGACTTGGAACTGCAACTGCGGTGGAAGTTTTGAAGGGGCTTTAGAGTTTTTAAGGTCTTTAGGGTCTTTAGAGGAATCGTTTAGACAGATAGCGAACGGGATATCTGACGGAAAGATAGCTGATGATGGTGACGGTGATGAGCGTCAGCAGAATGTCGGAGGCGTGCACGCTGACGGGATAGGCATTGACGACGAACGAGCCTTCCGACTGTCCGAGTGTGACGAGGGAATAGCGTTGCTGCAAATAGCACAGCAGCAGTGCGAGCACGGTTCCAATCAATGCTCCGGCAATGGAGATAATCATTCCCTCGAGCGTGAAGATGTGAGCCACCTGTTTCTCCGTCGCACCGAGATTCCGAAGCGTGTTGACATCCTCTTTCTTGTCGATGATGAGCATCGTGAGCGAGCCGATAATGTTGAATGCCGCTACGGTAAGGATGAACGTGAGGAAGATATAGGCAATCATCTTTTCGATGTTCATGATGTTGAATGTTTCTGCCTGTTGCTCGTAGCGGTCGAGCACCTGATATTTTGTTCCGGCAATCTGCTTAATCTGCTTTTTCACCTGGCTGATGTTCGCGTCGTCCGTCACCCGGAGTTCCAGTGACGAGAGCATGCCCTGCTGGTCGAAGAGGTTACGCGCAAAGGCGATGGGGGCGATGATGTAGTCGCTGTCATATTTTGACTGCTTGACGTGGAAGATGACTCCTGGCGACATGAGAGAGTCTTCCACGAACGCATCGTTGGGATTGGTCATGTCAATCTGTCCTTCGCGCTTGGGAGCATAGATGCGCAGAAATCCACGGAAGCGGGCACCCGTGCCGAGCGTCTGCGCCAGTCGTATGCCGAGGATGCCGTATTGGAGGTTGGCAGCATGCAGTTCGAACTCGCCGTCGCCGAGCAGAATCTCATCAATGTGTGTGAGCTGTTCGAAATTGTCGTCCACCCCTTTGATATGTATCATCGCCTGTTTGTCGTTGAAGACGGCAAGCGCCTGGTCTTCGACGGTCTCCGTGGCAATCTCTATTTGTGGGAGTTGGCGTATCTGGGTGAGAATAGGGTCGTCGGCAGGCACCGTCTTTCCTTCCGTCGGGATAATCTTGATTTGTGGGTCGAACTGGGTGAAGAACGATTCGACAAGGTCGTGAAATCCGTTGAACACGCTGAGTGTGACCACGAGTGCCATCGTTGCCACAGCGACACCCGTTGCCGAAATGGCGCTGATAATGTTGATGGCATGTGTGCTCTTTTTTGAGAAGAGATGTCGTCGTGCGATGTAGAACGGGAAAGACATGTGCTCGGGGTAATAGGCGGTTTATTCGTTCTTGTCGCTCTCGGGCTCTTTCGGCTGCTGGCTGCTGAGAAGGCTGTCGATGTGTTCGATGTAGTCGAGTGAGTCGTCAAGGAAGAAGCGCAGTTCGGGAATGATGCGCAGTTGGTAGCGCAGTCGTGTGCCGAGCTGGTATCGGATAGCTTTCTCGTTCTTTCCGATGTTTTCCAGGATTTCTTTACCTTTCTCAGACGGGAAGATGCTCAGATAGGATGTGCAGATGCTGAGGTCTGGCGATATTTTGGTGCGTGTGACGCTGACGATGACGCCGTGTGTCATTCTCGTCTGGCTCTGGAAAATCTGTGCGAGTTCCTTTTGTATCAGTCGTGCTACGCGATTTTTTCTGGTATCCTGCATAATATATATATAATAAGGTGTGGGTTAGCGCAAGTCAAGGTGTTCCACGAGTATGTCCTCGTTGAGGAAAATCTGTGCGTTTTCCTTGAACTTCTGCGGATGTTCGGTTGTCAGGTAGTGGATGCGTCCGCCTTCGGTGCATTTCCGCTGTATGTCTTCGTGGCGCTGTAGGTAATCTTTCAGGCTTCGTGCCACGTATTCGCCCTGCGGTACGATTTGTATGCCCTTCGGTGTGAATTGCCGGATTTTGTTCATCAGCAGCGGATAATGCGTGCATCCGAGGATAATGGTGTCTATCTGCGGGTCTTTTTGGAGAAGTTGCCGGATGCGTTTTTCCACGAAGTAGTCGGCACCGGGACTTTCAAACTCGTTGTATTCGACGAGCGGTACCCAGAAGGGACATGCCACCCCCGTGACGTGTATGTCGGGGAAGAGTTTGCGCACTTCCAGTGTGTAGCTTTCGCTGCGTATCGTCCCTTCTGTGGCAAGAACTCCGATGTGTCGGCTGTTTGTCAGTGAGCCTATCACTTCGGTGGTGGGGCGTATGATGCCGAGCACCCTCCGTTGCTTGTCCCAGTTGGGTAGGTCGTTCTGTTGTATGGTTCTCAGAGCTTTTGCCGAAGCGGTGTTACAAGCCAGGATGACGAGGTGGCATCCCATGTCGAACAATTTGCTGACCGCCTGACGGGTAAATTCATATACGACATCGTAGGAGCGTGAACCGTAGGGTGCACGTGCATTGTCGCCGAGATAGAGGTAGTCGTATTGCGGCAGCATGCTGCGAATGGCGTGCAGGATGGTCAGTCCTCCGTAGCCAGAGTCGAATATTCCAATGGGTCCTGGTGAATCTGAGAACGGCATGAGGGTAGGGGATTATTTGAGTGCGTCTTTGATGAGTGTCGTGATGTTTTCCGCCATGCTGGAATCGACGTATGGACAGGCATTGTTATCCGTGTTGAGGATAAAGGCATAGCCTCTCTGTCTGCCAATCTCCTGAACGATGGCGTTAAGTCTCTTCCTTACCGGCTCGTAGGCTTCTTGCTCAGCCTGTTTCAGCAGTCGCTCAGTCTCTTGTCTGAAGGTGATGTTTTTCTCCATCAGTTCCTGCAATTCTGCCTGGCGTTTCTGTAGGATGCTGGGTGCGAAGCTGCGCTGACCTTCAAGAAATTCTTCGTATTTGTTGTTGAATTCGTTCTCAGCACGTTTCATCTCATTATCGTACTGCTGCCGTAGCATGTTGATGTTGTTTTGTGCTTCGATGTAGTCGGGCATCGATTTGAGGACTTCGTCGTAGCTGAAATAGCCGAACCGCTGTGCAGCGACCATCATGGGCAGTGCGATGAGTGTGGCGATGAGGAATAGCTTTTTGGTCATGGGGTGTTTGTTTTTTAGTGTATAGTCTTTAGGCAAAGAAGGGCAAGCTTTCTTGCCTGCCCTGTCTTATGCCTGTTTCGGTATTATTTCAGCTTGTTGTACTCGGCTTTCACTTCGGCAGTCACATCCTTGCTGATGGCATCGTTTACGTAGAGCGGCTGTCCAGCTTCTTTCTCCATGATGTAAACGTATCCTCCGGTCTTTGCAACATTCTGGATAGCTGTGCGTACTTTCTCGATAATCGGTCCGAGTTTTTCCTGCTGCATCTTGTTGTAAGCCGTCTGGTTGTCCTGTGCAGCTTGCTGTATTTTTGTGTACATGTCTTGCAGGGACTTTTCTGTTTCAGCTTGTTTGGTAGGATTCATGGTGCTTTTCGTCTTTTCATAATCCTCCGCTTTGCGCTGCAGTTCTTCTTGCAGTCCTTTGAGTTCGTTCTCATAGATTTTTCCCTGTGCCTCGAGTTCGCTCTGAACCTTGATGGCTTCAGGAAGTGACTGGATGAACGACTGCGAATCGATGTGTCCGAATTTCTGTGCAAACAGTGTCATCGGAGCCAACATCATTAACATAATAAGTGTCTTTTTCATTTCTTTGTTCTATTAAATGATTGATTAAATTCTTGTTATTACTCTCTTTAATTGGCTTGCAAATATACAATTTTTAATTGGAATAGCCTAACTTTTCAAGCACTTCGTTTGAAATATCGATTTTCGGGGAGCCGAAAATGATGCCTGTATCGCTTGCACGGTCGATGACGAGCGAGTATCCGTGGCGTTCGGAAATTTCTTTCACGACGTTGTAGATTTCCTCTTGGATGGGGCTCATCAGGCTCTCACGCTTTTTGAAGAGTTCGCCTTCGGGTCCGAAATACTTACGTTTCAGTTCGCCGGCTTCCTTTTCTTTCTGCATGATTGCTTCTTGCCGTGCGGTCTTCTGTTCCTGTGAGAGGAATACCACTTCGTTCTGGTAGTTCTTGTACATGGTGGCAGCCTCCGTGTTGAGTGCCTCTACTTCTGCTTGCCACTTCTTTGAAACTTGGTTCAACTGTTCGTTGGCACGTTCGTATGCTGGTATCTTGGCAAGGATGTATTCCATGTCGAGCAATGCGAACTTCTGTGCACTTGCCGTTATTGCTGCTACAGCAAAAAGGCATATCATCATTACTTTTTTCATAAACTTCTTCTCCTATTTGTTTTTTATATCATTCTTTTCTTTGACGTGACTCTGTCGCTTTGGTTTATTTTCCCGTCAGCCCCGGCTGTTAGAATTCTTGACCAAGGATGAAGTGGAACTGACTGCCGCCTTTCTTACGCGTCTGTCCGTCGAACACCTTGTCGAATCCGTATGCCCAGTCGATACCCATCATGCCGACCATCGGGAGGAAGATTCTCACACCGACACCCGCAGAACGTTTCATGTCGAAAGGATTGAATTTCTTGACGTCGTACCATGCGTTACCTGCTTCGAGGAAGGTCAGTCCGTAGATGGTCGTATTGCCGAGCATGAAGGGGTAGCGCAATTCCAACGTGAAGCGGTTGTATGCGTAGGCATAGTAGCTGGCACCGTTGCTGGCGTTGATAGAGATGACGCCATTGTCGTATCCGCGCAGTCCGACGGTCTCCTCGGAAAAGCCTGAAGAATAGCCCGACATACCGTCGCCACCGACATAGAATGTCTCGAACGGCGATTTCTTATATTTGTTGTAGGTACCGAGCAGACCGAACTCAACACGGGTCATGAGCACGAAACACTTCTGGGCGTTGTTGAGTGCCGTGAACGTACGTGCCTTGAATTTCCACTTGTGGAATTCCACCCAGCGGTATTTTTCCTTCAGTTCATCCTGGTAGGTGGGCGATTGTGGGTTGGTTCCCATGTTTTTATAGTCTTTCTTGTCCCATTTCGACCATGGTGGCGTGAAGGTGACCGAAGCAGAAAATTCCGAACCGCGTCGTGGATAGAGTTGGTTGTCGGTAGATGTTCGGTTGAGGGCGATGGTGAAACTCAGGTTGTTGGAAGCACCGTTCGTAATCATCAAATACTGCCAGTTCCTCATCATATAGCGGGTGTATGACAAGTTCAGCGAAAGGGTGAAATAGTCGTCTGGCCAGCGCAGGCGTTTACCCCATCCGACATTCGCTCCGAAAATACGGATATATCTATCGGGGTCGTAGTAATCCTCATAGTTACTATAATAGCCGTTATAGTTTCCGATGCCATACATATAACTATTATAGTTGTTCAGCAACGCATTGTTGTAGTAGTTGCTTGACACGTCGGTCTGTTTTGAGTAGAATAAGCCGACGCTGAACTGAATGGGGCGTTTGCCACCGAACCATCCGGTAGAATAACTGGTGTTGTACGACTGGTAGTAAGTTCCGTTGGTCTGTGCACCGATGGAGAGCACCTCGCCGTCGCCGATAGGCAGAATGCCGCGGTGTTCCTTGTTCTTGCGGAAGAGGTTTGCCATGGAGAAGTTGTTCAGTTTCAGACCGACACGTCCGATAATACCTGTCTGTCCCCATCCCAGTGAAAGTTCAATCTGGTCGTTTGATTTCTGTTCGAGGTTCCAGTTGATGTCAACGGTTCCGTTTTCCGCATTCGGTTTAACATCGGGACTCACCTTTTCGGGGTCGAAGTGTCCCATGGACGACAACTCGCGGGCGGAACGCATCAGCGCATCTTTGGAGAACAGGTCGCCGGGTTTCACGCGGAGTTCGCGACGCACGACGTTCTCGTAGAGGCGGTCGTTACCATTGATTCGCACTTTGTTGATACGCGCCTGCGGTCCTTCCTGGATACGCATCTCGAGGTCAATGGAGTCGCCTACGATATTGATTTCCGTCGGTTGAAGATTATAGAACACATAACCCGTGTTCCAATAGTTGTTACCCACGGCATCTTCGTCCTCCGTGAGTCGTTTGTCCAACAGTTTTTGGTTATACACGTCGCCCTTCTGTATGCCGAGCACGGCACTGAGATAGTCAGTCGAGAACACGGTGTTGCCGACCCATGTGATGTTGCGGATGTAGTATTTCTTTCCTTCATCCACTTTGATGAAGATATTGACGTGCTTGTCGTCGTTATTCCATACGCTGTCTTCCAAGATGGTGGCATCCCGATAGCCCAACTCGTTGTATTTCGCGATGAGGTTTTGCTTATCTTCCTTCCAGCGTTCGGGCGTGTACTTCTTTTTCTTCAGGAAAGAAGACAGTTTTCCTGCTTCGTGAATGTTCTTGAACGCACCTTTTCTGAACAGTCCGCCCTTCACTTTTGCGTCAGTCAGCTGTTCGTTGCCTTCGATGGTGATGTTGCGCACTTTCATCTTCTCCTTTTTATCGACGTCGATATCGAGAATGACCTGATTCTTGTGTGCGACGTCATCGCGTTGCAGGATCTTGATGTCCGCATTCTTATATCCTTTGTCGTCGAAGTATTTCTTCGCCAGAAAGCGCGCCCTGTCGATGATGTTGGGAGTAACCTGTCCGCCTCTCAACAATCCGAGCTTCTGTTCCAGGTCTTCCCGTTCCGACTTCTTTACGCCGCTGTAGTTGATGGTTGATACGCGGGGACGGGTGGCGAGGTGTATGCACAGGTAGATGCTGTCGCCAACGATGGAGTCCGCCGTGATGGATACTTTCGAGAACAGCCCGTGTTTCCAGTAGCGTTTGACGGCGTCGGTCACTTCGCTGCCCGGTACTGTGATTCTCTGTCCGACCGAGAGTCCTGAGATTCCGGTCAGCATGAAGTCTTCATAAACACCTTCTACGCCAGAGATGGCTATCTTTCCGATGATGACGGAGCGCGGTGTGCCGGCATATAAGATGTCGGGTTTGATGATTTTCTCTTGGGCTTCTATGCTGATGGTGCAGAAAATGGCAGCCAGCAAAATAAGTGTCTTCTTTATTGTATTCATTTCCATGTGATTATTCTTGGTTTTGTTCTTCCACCTGTGCTTCGGTCTTTCCGAAACGTCTCTGGCGACTCTGGAAGCTGGCGATGGCTTGTTGCAAGTCGGTTTCGCTGAAATCTGGCCAGTAGGTGTCGCAGAAATAGAGTTCGCTGTAAGCTATCTGCCAGAGCAGGTAGTTGGATATGCGGACTTCCCCGCCTGTACGGATGAGCAGGTCGGGGTCGGGCATGAAGTTGGTCTGCATGTGACGGCTGACAAATTCTTCGGTGATGTCTTCCTGTCGGATGCCTCCCGTGCGCAGATTCTTGAGAATGTTTTCCGGCAATTCGCGCATGTCGTTGACTTCACCGACAATCTGGCGGACAGCCTCCGTGATTTCCCACCTGCTGGAGTAGCTCAATGCTGCGACCAGGGTCATGGAGTCGTTCTTTTCTGTCCGTTTCATCGTCTGTTGCAACTTCTCCTGCACTTCGTCGGGCAGGCGTTTCAGGTCGCCGATAACTCGGAAGCGCACATTGTTTTTCATGAAGATTTCGTCCTCCAACGATGTGAGAACGAGTCCCATCAACGCATTGATTTCGTCCGTCGGGCGGTTCCAGTTTTCTGTCGAGAAAGTATATAATGTCAGGAATTTGACACCCAGTCGGACACACTCAGCCGTGATTCGTCTCACGGTTTCCACGCCGGCTTGATGCCCATAGTTGCGTGGTTTGTTCTGCTGCATAGCCCAACGGCCATTGCCGTCCATGATGATGGCAATGTGTTGCGGTATCCGGTTTTTGTCAAGCGTTATATTCATGTCCGTTGTTTCTTAGTCGTTATCGTTGTGACAGGTCTTGCACTTTGCCATGAAGCTGTAGGTGATGGTCACCTGCAGGGCGGAATAGCAGTCGGTGTTTTTGAACGCACCCTTGCTTTTGATGAAATACGGGTCTTTCATGCCGTCGAGTTCGTCGCTCAGGGAGAAGTGTATGCGCCATTCCACACCGAGGTTGACGCGGTCAGCCACTTTGTATTTCACGCCCAGTCCTATCGGGATATTGGCAGTGAAAACATCTTTCTTGTCGGCTTTCACATAGGTTGCTCCGATGCCTCCGAAGACGAACGGTGTGAGTTTCTTTGCTCCCCAGTATTCACGTCCTGTTCCGTATGGCCAGAAGTTGTATTCGTATGTGATGTCCGCATTGACCAGTGTGTTGTCGAAGGTGTAAGGTGTCTGTTCCAGTTCCGGATAGTAGGTTTCCGCATCTTTGGAAGAGCCTTTCATCTTTCCGTAGCTGATGTTGGCACGTAGTCCCATGTAGGGGTTGAAGAGTCTTCTCACGACGATGGATGCCGAGGGCTGAATGTTTTTCGTGAGCGAGCCGTTGAAGTCGCCCAGGTAGTTCATTCCCCCCACGCCGGCACCGATTTCCATCAGGTATTCGGGTTCTTGCTGTGCACTCATGCGTATGGTGCAGGCAAGCAGGATGATGAGAAGGATGCTCTTTTTGGTCATGTTCAGGATTTTTAATGCTGATTATTTTTCAGTTTCCCAACCCAATTTGTTAAGTCGTCCACGCCACACTTGTCCGTTGTCGCCGCGAATGAGCCAGATGAAGTTGTCGTGGTCAACGGTCAGTGCGAACGTTGTGTCAACGCCACTCAGTCCTGTCGGCAGCGGGATGCGTGTGTCGCCAGCCCAGCTGATGCCGCCGTCGTAGCTTGCGTAGAATATATAGAATGGGGTGGTGGTGCAGGCTCCGATGCCTTTTCCGCCGAGCGCCACGATGGCATCTCCATACACGAAAGCGGTCAGACCGCTCAAGCGTGGCAGTTGCTGTGCAGCAGTTGTTCCATCATAATACATCCAAGTGCTGTTGGTGTTGTTGTCATATTCGATGATTTTTCCCCAGATCTGCGCAGCAGCGTCCGATGCGTATTCCTCTACGCTGCGGTTTCCGATGAGTACCAGTCGGGCTGCATTATTGTTGGTCCGCAGGGCGGAAAGTGTGTAGCTGATGTCTTGTGAAGGAAGGAACGTGTTGCCGTTGTCGAGCGTTTCCGTGCTCCATGAGCAGTTGTAGCCTTCCTGAGTGTCCGACCGCACAAGTTCACCATTGTTGTTGAGTGCATAAAGGTGCTCTCCGTCGGAAGCCAATAGCGCTGTGATGGCGTCCTGTCCGGTTTCAACCGTGGTGTTGGGCTTGCCGTCTTCCTGTGTGGTGACGATATAGGTGTCGCCTGTCTTTGCCCGGAGGAAGATGTTCCCGTTGTGGCTGAGCAGGTTTTTGTATGCATCTGCGGGGAATGTCGTCCCGTATTCAGTCCAGTTGGAGCCGTCGCTGATGGCGGTATAGTAAAGTTTGGTCTGTCCACCACTGTTTCCTGCCACGTAGATGTAGTTCTTGCAAGCCACAGCTTTCATTCCGTCCAGGGTAGAGAAGAGGTTGTTCGTGCTGATGTTTTTCCATTTGAACACGTCGCCGTCTTCCTGATGGACGTTGATTTTCACCGTGTAGGCGCGGTAGCCGGAGCCGTCCGGGGCATAGACGCGCATCTCTCTCGGCTGTGAGAAGTCGATGGAGTCGGTGGTCGAATAGGTGTTCAGCGAGTCGCTGGTCATACTCTTGATGACCACACTTCCCCTGCTGGTGATGTTGCAGATTACGTGTTTCGCGTCCGTTCCGTACGGCAGTGAATCCGTGTTGTATATCAGCAGGTTCTCCTGGTCCACATGAAAACTGTATTGACTGCCCTGATATGTTTTCTTGTAGATACTGTCAGCTCCTGTTGAAGAGGTGGTGTGCAGATATCTGTTCAGGGTTCCCAGCGAGAAGGCGGTGATTGCCATATCGCTGGAGTATGTGTAGTTTTCCTCGTCGTCACCTAAACAGGATGTGAAAACGAGTGCGACAGATAGCAATGTCAGGAAAAGCGAATGTCTTTTTTTCATGTCTTTTTCTTTTTTATAATCAGTCATCGGAATGTCGAGCAACGGTCAGGATGATATGCCAATGTCGCCCGTCTTGCTTCATGGTGTGGAGCAAGACTTGCCGATTTGGATGCAAATTTAATCAGAATTCCGCAAAAAAAACGAGTTTTTCGGTTAATATTGTGTGAAATATTGATTAAATGAGGATTTTTTAAGTTATGTTTAGGTTTTAGGCGCCAATATTTCGGATAAAACGAGGAATATTAACATTAACGTGGGTTCGGTAAATACAAATCAGCATTAGTTGGAGAAGAGAGGGGATGCCCTAAATCAGTCGGGTATGCCGATATCCGTCGCAGGGTGACAATCATCGAGGTGGTGATTGGTGTATCAACCAGCATGAACTGATTATCAAATAGAAAGGGCATGTCCGAAGACACGCCCCTTCCGATATCAATGCATTAAGATAATATTAGAGTTTCGGACCTGCTGCAACGAGTGCTTTTCCGGCTTCGTTTCCTTCGTATTTCGCGAAGTTCTTGATGAAGCGTCCTGCAAGGTCTTTTGCTTTCTCTTCCCATTCTGCGGGGTTTGCGTATGTGTCGCGTGGGTCGAGGATATTGGTGTCAACCCCTTCGAGTTCTGTCGGCACTTCGAAGTCGAAGAACGGAATCTTCTTCGTCGGAGCCTTCAGGATAGCGCCACCCAGGATGGCGTCGATGATGCCGCGGGTGTCTTTGATAGAGATACGTTTGCCGCTGCCGTTCCAACCTGTGTTCACGAGGTATGCCTTGGCGCCGCTCTTCTCCATGCGTTTCACCAGTTCTTCTGCATACTTCGTCGGGTGCAGTTCGAGGAATGCCTGTCCGAAACATGCTGAGAAGGTCGGTGTCGGTTCGGTGATGCCGCGCTCTGTTCCTGCGAGTTTAGCGGTGAAGCCAGAGAGGAAATAATACTTCGTCTGCTCCGGAGTCAGGATGCTGACAGGAGGCAGTACGCCGAATGCGTCGGCAGAGAGGAAGATGACGTTCTGCGCTTCAGGACCGGCGCTCTTGCCGTTCACTTTGGCAACGATTTTCTCGATGTGGTCAATAGGATAGCTGACGCGGGTGTTCTCGGTCACGCTCTTGTCGGCGAAATCAATCTTGCCGTTCTCGTCAACCGTCACGTTTTCGAGCAGTGCGTTGCGCTTGATGGCGTTGTAGATATCGGGCTCGCTCTCTTTGTCGAGGTTGATGACTTTCGCATAGCATCCGCCTTCGAAGTTGAACACGCCGTTGTCGTCCCATCCGTGCTCGTCGTCACCGATAAGCAGACGCTTCGGGTCGGTAGAGAGGGTGGTCTTGCCTGTGCCTGACAGTCCGAAGAAGATGGCGGTGTTCTTGCCTTCCATGTCGGTGTTGGCAGAGCAGTGCATAGAAGCGATGCCTTGCAGCGGGAGGAAGTAGTTCATCATGGAGAACATACCTTTCTTCATCTCGCCGCCATACCATGTGTTGATAATCACCTGCTCGCGGCTTGTTGTGTTGAAAGCCACGCAGGTTTCAGAGTTCAGACCCAGTTCCTTGTAGTTTTCAACCTTTGCCTTCGATGCGTTGTAGATGACGAAGTTGGGTTCGAAGTTCTCCAGTTCTTCCTTGGTCGGCTGGATGAACATGTTCGTCACGAAGTGAGCCTGCCATGCCACTTCCACGATGAAGCGCACAGCCAGACGGGTGCCTTCGTTGGCGCCACAGAATGCGTCAACCACGTACAGGTTCTTGTTGCAGAGTTCTTTGATGGCGATGTCTTTCACCGTAGCCCATACTTCTTCGCTCATGGGGTGGTTGTCGTTCTTGTACTCCTCAGTGGTCCACCACACTTTGTCTTTCGACTGCTCGTCGCAAACGATGTACTTGTCTTTCGGTGAGCGACCGGTGTAGATACCTGTCATCACGTTGACAGCGTTGAGTTCGGTGTTCTGACCTTTGTCGAAACCGGTCAGACCGGCTTTTGTCTCTTCCTCATAGAGGAATTCATACGATGGATTGTGGGCAATCACGGTAGAACCGGTAATGCCATACTGTGTCAAATCTAACTTTGCCATGTTTTGTTTATTATGATTATTAGTTATTATGATATTTTCTATTTTCAGACTGCAAAGTTACGAAAATATACTGAACGGAACATCATTTTGTTCGTCTTTTTTTATTTTTCCTTTCAAATTGTTTGATTCTGGGGGCTATTTGACAAGAAAATTCTTTTTCTTGGCGTGGCGGCTGGTTCGGATTTTAATAGTCCCGGTTGATGAGTTGGTCGGCTGCTGCCTTCAGGTCAGCTGCCTGCCGTCTGGCAAAGACATCGTCCATGACGCGTTCTCCCTTGAAGATTTCCCATGCTTTTCCGTCGTGGTCGAAATAGTAGCGTGTCTCGTCTTTCCCGCCATTGTAGTTGTCGTGTTGGAAAAGCGTGAAGATGATTTCGCCCGTCTGTCCGTCAAACAGGTACTCTTCATACATCTGTCGCGCGGCGACGTTGTATTTTCGGGTGATGAGAAGCGGTTGATAGGTTCTCATGCCCGGCTCTTCACCGTCTTTTGCCGTGAAGAGGTAATGCAGTGTTTCTGCCGTCGGACCGCAGCCGGGGATGATGTAGTTCAGGTTGACGGTCATGTTTTCTTTCGGTGCGTACTCCTCTTTTTCTTCTCTTTCGCTGCGCTCTTTCGCAGCAGCATATTGTTTCCGTACTTCGGCGACGCACTTTTTGGCGCGCGGTGTGTCTTGCGCCCATGAAGTGTGGATTGCCAATACCAAGGTTAATAGTAAGAACAGTCTTTTCATGATGTGTGTATTTATTTGAGGGTGAATGTTTTACAAGAGGAAGAACAGCGAAACGCCGATGATCGAGATGATGGCTCCCACCACTCCTTTGGTCGTGATTTTCTGTTGGAAGAGGTAGTAGGAGGGCACGATGATGAGAATCGGGCTCAGCGCCATGATGGTCGAGGCGATGCCGGCTGCCGTGTATTGTACTGCCATCAGTGAGAAGCCCACTCCGAGGAACGGACCGAAAAGGACGGTGATGAGCATCGCTTTCATGCCTTTGTGGTCGTGGACGCTCTTCTTGAACTGTGGCAGATTGCCGGACATCAGTATCCACAACATGAAACAGGCTGTTCCTGCCAGGCAGCGTATCATGTTGGCACCGAACGGCAGGTAGTGTTCTATCTCTGGCAGGAGCGTCGCCGGCACGTCAGCCGTGTATTGGTCCAGTCCTATCTTGCTGAGAATCAGTCCCACTCCCTGTCCCATCGCCGCCCCGATTCCGTAGAGGATTCCCTTCGTGGGCAGCTGCAGCGACAGCGTGTGGTGCTCTCCCCGTCCTAATACTGAGACGGCGATACCCGTCAGCGTGACTGCCATGGCTATCAGCGAGTTCCAGCCCAGTGTCTGCCCTAAGAAGGTCCATGCCGACAGGGCGGCAAACATCGGGGCGAGGGTCATGAAGAGCTGTCCGTAGCGGGAGCCGAAACACAGGTAGGAATTGAACAGGCACCAGTCGCCGAAAAAGTAGCCTACCACGCCCGAGAGCATCAGCCAGAACCACGCCGTCCCACTGGCATGTGCAGGGAGCGGATTGCCCGTGACAACCCACATCAGCGCGGCAGAGCAGACCATGGCAAGCCCCAGCCGCCAGACGTTCAGCGACAAAACGCCCAACCGCTTGCTGCCCACCTCGCTTGCCAGTGCCGTAATCGTCCATGAGAAAGCGACGCCGAGCGAAATCAACTCTCCGAAATACTGCATGAAAAATGTCAATTCTTTTTATGGCGTTGCAAAGGTAGTGAAAATAAATGGGACGATAGCGTGTTTTCCATTTTTTTTAATTACCTTTGTGGTCGAAAACTGAAAAACAAAGTGGTATGAAGACGATTAACCTTTCTGAACAAAACTCTGTCATGAACCTTTATCTGGCGGAACTCCGCGATAAAGACTATCAGCAGAACCGTTTGCTTTTCCGTAACAATCTGAAGCGTATCGGCGAGATAATGGCTTTCGAGATATCAAAGACGTTCGACTATGAGTTGAAGACGGTCCACACGCCGCTTGCCGATGCTGAGATGCAACTGCCGGAAGACAAGGTGGTGCTTGCAACGGTCTTGCGTGCCGGACTGCCTTTCCACGAGGGATTCCTCCATGTGTTCGACCATGCCGGCAACGCCTTTGTATCAGCCTATCGCATGTACACCAACGCCGAGCATACGGAGGTGGGTGTGCATACGGAATACCTCGTGTCGCCCGATGTCGAGGGGAAGACGCTCATCATTGCCGATCCGATGCTTGCCACGGGCGGTTCGATGGCTGCTGCCATCCAGGCGCTGTTGGAGATTGGTACGCCGAAACATCTGCACATCGCTTGTGTGCTCGCCGTGCCCGAGGGTCTTGATGCCATCAGGGAGATTCTTCCGGAGAACAGCACCGTCTGGTGTGCTGCCATCGACGAGGGTATGAACGACCATAAATACATCGTCCCGGGCTTCGGTGATGCCGGCGACCTGTGTTTCGGAGATAAGTTGTAGAGGGTAGAGAAAAAGGGGGCACTTCAAAAACGAAGTGCCCCCTTTTTTAGTAAGGTCTTTAGGGTCTTTAAGGTCCTTTTTCTTAATTCTCATGCAGTGCCTTGCAGAGGGCAGTAGTAAGAGGCTGTTCTGCATATTTCAAGTTGGAGGCTGTTGCGGAAGGAATAAAATGATAGTTCACGCCTCGTTTGGCGGTGTTGATCCAGAGCACGTTGAGGGGCTGTCCGCCGTCGGTAATCATGCCTTCACCTATCGGTGCGATGCGCAGGCTGTCGGTGAACTGTCCGTACCATTCCCATGTTTTCTTGCCGTCTGCCGCCATGTCTGCCAGTGAGATGAAGCTGCCGCGTGCCTCGTCGATGAAGTTCTCGAAGGCTTTCTTGCCGTCTGCCGTCATCTGGAAGAGGGTGGTGGCGTCGGAGATGACCACGTGATAGGGGTCGAAGGGGCGCTCGCCCTTGATGTCTTTCGGTGAGAGGATGAACACTTCGCAGTCGTTCTCGCGCGCCTTGTCGGCGAGCAGTTCGCCCAGTGCGTCGGTCATTCCCTTGCGCCGGTCGGTCAGTATGAGTACGCGTTTCTGCGGAATCGTGCCCTTGCCGTTCTTCATGAGTGAGAGGTGGATGGTGCGCATCTCGTCGAGCTGTGCATTATCCTCGGTACATTCCCAATACATGCCGCCGAGCAGTCCCCGGTCGATGATGAGTTGGCATTTGGCTGCCAGTGAGCGGGGGTTGTCGAATCCCCATACGAGCTGACCGCTCTGGTCCACGAGGTAGGGCACCTGTCCCACTTCGTCCCAGCGCTCATAGTAGCGTCCGTCGGCGTTTCTGCTCTTGATGTACTGGTCGAGCACCTTGTTCGAGTGGTCGCCACGTCCGTAGAGCGGCATGCCGAGTGTCAGCTTCTCTGCCGGCACACCGTTGCGGATGTGTGCGTTGATGGCTTCCTCGACGGTGATGCGTCCTGAGAGCGGCGAGCGGAAGAGCGTGGTGTGGTGCTTCGGCGGGTTCGCCACGTCGTATGCCATGATGTTGACAAAGTCCATGTACTTGATACATGCCGGGAAGTCGATGTAGAGTCCGTCGGCGATGGTGGCAGCGGTGAGCAGTTTCTTCTTGCCCAGCGCCTTGCGCAGGTCGCGCATGAGGAGGGTGAAATTCTTCGTGTCGTCGGGCGAACTGGAGATGCCTGCCTCGTTGCTCGTCGGATATTCCCAGTCAATGTCGATGCCGTCCAGCCCGTATTCGTCCACGATGCGCTTGCAGTCTTTCGCAAACGCGGTGCGCGTCTTAGCCGTGGCAGCCATCTCGGAGAAGTTGCCGCTCGTCCATCCGCCTACCGACAGCATGATTTTCAGCTTCGGATTCTGCTTTCTCAGTGCGACCACCTTGCGCAGGAACGGCTCGTTCTGAATGTTCACGCCGTCGAAGGTCTTCTTCACGTGCCCGAAGGCGTAGTTGATGTGTGTCATCAGTGTGGGGTCGGGCAGTCGCTCGTTCGTCCACGAGCATACGTATGCCACCACGATTTTCTCTTTCGGTTGTGCTGCGACAGTGCTTTTGCCTGCGAGCAGCAGTGCTGCCAGCACGACCATCCTGAATACCATTTTCTTCATAGTTGTCATGTTTTTATTGATTGATATGATGTGTTCTGCCTTTTTGTGCCATGCAAATGTAGCTATTTTTTTTCATTTACACGACTCTTGGGTGCAGAAAAAATATGCTGCCCTTCCAATATGTATATTTATACACGGAAAGCGTATAAATATACTACTTGAACTTTCGCTTTCCAAAAGGGGAACTTTTGGCTTGCAAAAGTTCCCCTTTCAGCGTCCAAAAGTGCCACTTTTAGGAGCCAAAAGTGCCACTTTTGGGAAGCGCTCTCTAACTGCCTGTAAATCAATAGTTTATGAAAGTGTCAGAAAGTCACCGTGCCCCGTATAAATATACATTTCCGGCGGAAAAACTTTTTTGAAAATGGGTCGAAAAAAGATACCGGTTTTCTTGCATTCGGCATTAAAATTTTGTACCTTTGCAACACAGAAATAACGGGGGTGGCTTTAGCCGAAACTAAAGCCCCTGAAACACTAAAACTTATCGGGTCTGGAGTACGCTCATCAGGGCGGATGACAGAAAACGAGACACGCTGGGCAAGTCACGCCCAGGCAATCGGTATGCCGGCGTGTGTATGATGATGGGATGGTGGTGCCCGGGAGCCACCTACACATTATTATATATACACCTGCGCGCGAGGGAAGGGCAGGCAGCATGGCTCGTCGGGGCTTTCTGTCACGGCTATCCTGTCCAGCCCAGTCCCGTTCGTTCAGGCTTTCTGCGCTATCCAGCCTCCCCCCGGAAAATGTAACCACTCTTTTTAAATCTTTATCAACACTATGAAAAACAATTTAAGCCAAAAATTATCGGAGCACTTCACGCTCCGCGAGTTCGTTCGCTCGGCAACCGCTGAGCGTCTCCATATCGACAATACGCCCGGGTGGGAGCACGTCGCCCGCCTGTGCCACCTCTGCCAGCGGGTGCTGGAGCCTCTGCGCCACCGCTTCGGGCGCATCGTCATCACCTCCGGCTATCGCTGCCCACGACTCAACCGGGCCGTCGGCGGGGTGTCCAACTCGCAGCACATGCGGGGCGAGGCTGCCGATATCCGCATGGTGGACATGGTAGTGGGCATGCAGATGTTCAACTTCATCCGCGAGTGTTGCGACTACGACCAGCTGCTCTTCGAGCACTCACCGCGCACGGGCGGCATCTGGCTCCACGTCTCCTGCCGCACCGACGGCAACAACCGCCACCAGGCGATTATCCAACGGAGCCCCTCCCCAGCCCAGCGGAGCCCCTCCCCAGCCCTCCCCCAAATGGGGAGGGAGCGCCTCGCGGGGTGAGAGTTTTCTCCAGTCTTTCCAGTTCTTCTAGCCTATATAGTTTTTCTAGTCCATCTAGTCTTTCTAGTCAGTCTAGTCCATTTAGTTTTTCATTAAGACCCCTCTAACCATATTTATCAATTATCATTTATCAATTCTCAATTAATAATGTTTTGCACCAAGTGTGGCTGCGAACTGCCCGATGAAAAGTTCGAGATGATGAAGACCGGCACTCGCCGGCGTGTATGCAACCACTGCCGATGGATTCACTATGTGCAGCCCTCGCGCATGAGGCGGATTCTCAGGGAGCTGGGCTGACAGGCGGCTTGGGGAGGCTTCTCCTGATTCCCGATTCTCACTTTGGTTAACTTCCCGAGTGGGAAAAACTTGCAATCGGCTCAAAAATGTTGTACCTTTGCAAACGGAAAAACGACAGAGAATTCTCCCCTCCACCTTAATATATATTTATATGATGCCAGACGCAATGACGGCTGCAGGTCGTCCGTGTCTGTCGTGACCGCTCCCGAAAGGGAAACTCTCAACTTCAGTTTATCAACATCTAAATTATTCATCACTAAAAAAAGAAAGGAAAAGAAAAATGGCAGTATTTTATCGATTGTATCAGAACAACAATGAAAACTTCGTGAACAAAGGCAAATGGTACGCACGTGCCACGATGACCGAAACCGTGGATATGAAAAAGCTGGCGGAGCGCATACAACGCAACTGTACGGCAAAGAGGAGCGACGTGTGGGCTGTGCTCACCGAGCTGGTGGAGGTGATGCAGGACGAGCTGCAGGCATCGCACCGCGTGAAACTCGACGGCTTCGGCGCATTCAAAATCGGCATCCAGAGCAAGGCGTCAGACACGGTGAAGGACTTCAATGCCGCCAAGCACGTGAAAGGACTGCGCGTCATCTTCCAGCCCGAGACGAAAATCAGTGCCGACAAGACCCGCACCCGCACCTTCCTCACCGGATGCACCGTGCAGGAAGCACCAAAAAACGCTATCGAGGCATAACAGGCTCTAAGTTCCCTAAAGTCCTTGGTGTCCTTAAAGTCTCTAAAGTCCTTACTCAAAAACTAAAAAGCACTATGAAAAACATCAATCAATCTAAATGGCGGCTGATACTGAAAGCCGCCCTGGCAATCATCACCGCCCTGCTCGGAGTGATAGGCGGTGCCGCAGTGGGAATCGGAGGAGTCTGACTATAAGATAAGTTCCTGACCCTCAAGCTCTCAATTCTTAATTAAATAAAGTGCCTTGTCTTCGGCGAGTTCCATCTGCTCGCGTTCGCCCGGCGCCTTGTCGTTGATTCCGCAGAGGTGGAGGATGCCGTGGATGATGACGCGACGGAGCTCCTCGTCGTAAGGCTTGCCGAACTTCTCGGCATTGCTGCGCACCGTGTCTATGGAGATGACGATGTCGCCGTGGATGGTGTCGCCCTCGGTATAGTCGAAGGTGATGATGTCGGTGTAGTAGTCGTGGCGGAGGTAGGTGCGGTTGACTTCCAGAATCCGCTCGTCGGAGACAAACATGTAGCCGATGTCGCCCACGCGCTTGCCGTAGGTGGCAGCCACGCGCCGAATCCATGCGGTGATGACTCGTTTGTGGAAGGCTGGCATTCGGATGCCGTCGCAGTTGTAGGTAATCATGGCGGGGTGGGGATTATGGGAGATATTTGCTCACGTCTTGACCGAAAAACTGCAGTTCGCGAACGAGTGTCGAGGAGATGTGCGCCGTCTGCGGGTCGGCAAACAGCAGGAGGGTCTCAATGCCACCGAGCTGGCGGTTGACTTCCGCCTGGTCGCGCTCATACTCGAAATCTTTCACCGAGCGGACGCCACGAATGATACAGCTGGCATTCGTGCGCTTCGCCAGGTCAACAGTCAGGTCGCTGTATGACACAACCTCCACTGCGGGGTTGTCGTCGTACAGCCGCTTGATGGTTTGCAGGCGTTGGTCGGCTTCCTGCTTCGTGTGTTTCAGTTCGCTGACCGCCACACCTATAATAATATGGTCGAAAAGCGCAAGGGCTCGACGAACGATGTCGGCATGTCCAATCGTGAACGGGTCAAAAGTTCCTGTGAAAAGTGCTGTCTTCATATCGTTTTTTCATCAATTCAAATGAAGGTATTTAGTCAAAAAAGCCCGGTTCCATCGAGGAATTTCGGTATGGATTGCGTCCGAGATGTTGGTAGGCAAGCTCGGTCACCATTCGTCCGCGAGGGGTCCGCTTGATGAATCCCTCCATGATGAGGTAGGGCTCATAAACCTCTTCGAGCGTGCCGGCTTCCTCGCCGATGGCGGTGGCAATCGTGGAGATGCCTACCGGACCGCCACGGAACTTGTCGATGATGGTCAGGAGAATCTTGTTGTCTATCTCGTCGAGGCCGTACTGGTCGATGTTCAGCGCCGTCAGCGAGATGCGGGCGATGTCGGTATCGATGCTCCCGTTTCCCTTTACCTGCGCAAAATCGCGCACACGGCGCAACAGGGCATTGGCAATACGAGGCGTACCGCGCGAACGACGGGCAATCTCTACCGCCGCATCGTCGGTGATGGGCACCTGAAGGATACCTGCCGAGCGCTTCAAGATGCGGGTCAGCGTCTCCGGCTCGTAATATTCCAAATGGAGATTGATGCCAAAACGGGCACGCAAGGGAGCGGTGAGCAGACCGCTGCGCGTGGTGGCTCCGACAAGTGTGAAGGGGTTGAGGTCAATCTGAATCGAACGGGCAGACGGACCTTTATCTATCATGATATCAATGCGATAGTCCTCCATCGCCGAATAGAGATACTCTTCTACGACGGGCGAGAGGCGGTGAATCTCATCGATGAAAAGCACATCGTTGGGCTCTAACGAAGTAAGGATGCCGGCAAGGTCGCCCGGCTTGTCAAGCACCGGACCGCTGCTGATTTTGAACCCCACGCCCAATTCGTTGGCAATGATATTCGACAAAGTGGTCTTTCCGAGTCCTGGAGGACCGTGAAGGAGCGTGTGGTCAAGCGGTTCGCCACGATATTTCGCTGCTTCAACAAACACTTCCAGGTTTTCCACCACCTTCTGCTGACCGCTGAAGTCATCGAACCGCAACGGACGAAGGGCGTTCTCAAACTCCTTCTCCGATGAAGAAACCGTCTCCTGTCTGATGTCAAAATCGTCTTGCATAAACAAATTGCAATTTGGTGCAAAGTTACTCATTTTGTTTCTTTTCACAAAAAATATTTGGAGAATTGCGCAAAACACTTTACCTTTGCACCGCATTTATCGCAACAGCGACAATGCATATCCAAGCCCTTGCTTTGATATCGGACTTGTAGCTCAGTTGGTTAGAGCAACAGACTCATAATCTGGAGGTCCCTGGTTCAAGCCCAGGCTGGTCCACACTGAAAATCAAGGAGTTACATCAAAAATGTAGCTCCTTTTTCTTTGTTT
>Ga0256406_1002091_pt1 | contig 29610 bp, 22 predicted proteins | sample RumenRJG_03DNA_FD_185986 | JGI IMG/M metagenome (GOLD analysis project Ga0256406, IMG submission 185986) | Bovine rumen microbial communities from Lethbridge, Alberta, Canada - RJG_03 | ecosystem: Host-associated > Mammals > Digestive system > Stomach > Rumen | place: Canada: Alberta | collected... | reverse complement strand
CGGAGTACCTCGAGGAGCATCCCAACCAGGCCAAGGAGATCCTGAAGAAGGCATCCCAGGCCGCGAAGGGCCGCCTTGCCGCGCAGAAGGCCCGCCAGGCAACCCGTCGCAAGGGCCTTCTCGAGAGCGCGAGCCTGCCTGGCAAGCTGGCCGACTGCTCCGTGCGCGACCCCGAGATGACCGAGCTCTTCATCGTCGAGGGCGACTCCGCAGGCGGCTCTGCGAAGATGGCCCGCGACCGCTCCATCCAGGCGGTTCTCCCCCTGCGCGGCAAGATCCTCAACGTGGAGCGCGTGCAGGAGCACCGTGCCCTCTCGAGTGACACCATCACCTCGCTCATCACTGCCATCGGCACGGGCGTGGACCAGGAGTTCGACATCGGCAAGGCTCGCTACCACAAGATCGTCATCATGACCGATGCCGATGTCGACGGCGCGCACATCCGCATCCTGCTCCTCACCTTCTTCTACCGCTACATGAAGCCCATGATCGAGGCAGGCTACGTCTACGTGGCCCAGCCGCCCCTCTACCAGCTCAAGCCCAAGGGCAAGAAGCACGGCAAGTACATCTACACCGACGAGGAGCTTGCCGTGGAGGCCAAGAAGTTCGAGGACTCCACCAAGTACACCGTCCAGCGCTACAAGGGCCTGGGCGAGATGGACCCCGAGCAGCTGTGGTCGACCACCATGGAGCCCAAGAACCGCATCCTCCTCCAGGTGACCATCGATGACGCCATGGCGGCCGAGCGTGCCGTCTCTGACCTCATGGGCACCCAGGTCGAGAAGCGCAAGGACTTCATTCAGACGCACGCCAAGGATGTGCGCTTCCTCGACATCTAAGGTCTTCACCAGGCGCTATAAGCGAGAGATGAGAAAGGCAACTCGTGGCAGACGATAACAACAGGAACCATGGTCCCGCCGATGACGAGGACGACCTCGAGAACGGCCTTACGCCCGACGAGGACGATGACCTCGAGGACGAGGAGACGGACGACGAGGACTACGACGTCGCCGACGATGATGACTCGGACGATGACGACGATGACTCCGAGGACGTAGGTCACCTCGCCGGTGCAGACCTCGACCACACGATCTCTGACGAGGCAGGCACGCGCCTCGACCTCACCGACATCCATGGCGGCACGCTCAAGCCCACCGACATGGCAACCGAGATGAAGCAGTCCTTCCTCGAGTACTCGATGTCGGTCATCGTGGCGCGCGCCCTGCCGGACGTGCGCGACGGCCTGAAGCCCGTTCACAGGCGCATCCTCTACGCCATGAACGAGGCGGGCATCACGCCCAACAAGCCCCGCAAGAAGTCGGCCTGGACGGTCGGCGAGGTCATGGGTAAGTACCACCCCCACGGCGACGCTGCCATCTATGACTCGATGGTTCGTATGGCGCAGGACTTCTCCATGCGCCTGCCCCTCATCGACGGTCACGGCAACTTTGGCTCCATCGATGGTGACCCCCCGGCGGCCATGCGTTACACAGAGAGCCGCCTCACGCGCGCTGCCATGGAGATGCTCGCCGACCTCAACAAGGAGACCGTCGACCTCCAGCCCAACTACGACGAGTCGCTCACCGAGCCCGCCGTCCTCCCGTCGAGGTTCCCCAACCTCCTCGTGAACGGCTCCTCGGGCATCGCCGTTGGCATGGCGACCAACGTGCCACCCCACAACCTCCGCGAGGTCGCGGCGGCCGTCGACATACTCATCGACAACCCCGATGCCACCACCGACGAGCTCATGACCGTGCTTCCCGGGCCTGACTTCCCCACGGGCGGTGTCATCATGGGCACCGAGGGCATTCGCGACACGTACGAGACCGGCCGCGGTTGCATTACCGTGCGCGCCAAGGTCCACGTAGAGCAGGTCAAGAACGGCCGCCAGCGCCTGGTGGTCACCGAGATTCCCTATGCCGTCAACAAGGGCCTTCTCCAGGAGAAGATCGCCCAGGCGGTCAACGAGAAGAAGATCGAGGGAATCTCGGACATGCGCGACGAGTCCAACCGCAAGGGCATGCGCATCGTCATCGACCTCAAGCAGGGTGCCGTCCCGCAGGTGGTGCTCAACAACCTCTACAAGAAGACGGCCCTGCAGTCCAACTTCAACGCCATCGACATCGCCCTGGTGGATGGCGTGCCGCGCACGCTTACGCTGCGTGAGATGCTCCAGCACTACATCGACCACCAGATTGACGTGGTAACCAGGCGCACCCAGTTCGACCTCGACAAGGCTCTGAAGGACGTCCACATCAAGGAGGGCCTGCTCATCGCCGTCGACAACATCGACGAGATCGTGCACATCATCCGCTCCTCCGAGACCGAGGCCGAGGCCAAGCGCCGCATGAACGAGCGCTTTGGCCTGGACGACCCGCAGTGCGACGCCATTCTCGCCATGCGCCTGCGCAAGCTCACCGGCCTGGCGCGCGAGCAGCTCGCCGCCGAAATCGACGAGCTCCACAAGCTCATTGCCTACTACCAGGACCTTCTCGCCCACCGCGAAAAGATTCTCGGCGTCATCAAGGACGAGCTCGGCCAGATCGTGGAGCGCTTCGCCGACAAGCGCCGCACCAGCATCTCCTCCCAGGAGGCCCAGGACCTCGACGTCGAGGACCTCATCGCCGAGGAGGACATGGTGGTCACGGTCACCCACTCCGGCTACATCAAGCGCCTGCCGGTTGCGACCTACCGCTCTCAGCGCCGCGGCGGCAAGGGCGTCCAGGGCCTCTCGCTCAAGGACAACGACTTCGTTGAGGACCTCTTCGTGGCCTCGACCCACGACTACGTGATGTTCTTCACCAACTTCGGGCGCGTCTACCGCCTGAAGGTCCACGAGCTGCCAATCGGCAGCCGTCAGGCACGTGGCTCGGCGATCGTGAACGTGCTCTCGCTCGCCGAGGGCGAGCACCCCGCCGCCGTGATCACCTGCCGCGACTTCCCGGCCGACGACTACCTCATGTTCGCCACCAAGAACGGCATGGTGAAGAAGACGGCGATGGCCGAGTACGACCGCACCCGTCGCGACGGGCTTATCGCCATCAACCTCAAGGCCGGCGACGAGCTTGTCAACGTGAGACGCGTGCACCCCGGCGACAAGGTCATTCTCGTGACCACCGATGGCAAGGCCATCCTCTTTGACGAGTCCGACGTCCGTGCCATGGGCAGGGACACCTCCGGCGTGCGTGGCATCAACCTCAAGGGCGACGCCTCCATGCTGGGCATGGAGATCTCCAACGGCAACGGAGACCTGTTCGTGATCACCGAGAACGGCTACGGCAAGCGTACCCCGGTGGCCGACTACCCCGAGCACAAGCGCGGCGGCCAGGGCGTCTTTACCATTGCCATGACGGCCAAGAAGGGCAACCTCGTGGCCTGCCGCGTGGTGGGGCCCCAGCACGAGCTCATGATCGTCTCGGTCGACGGCGTGGTCATCCGCGTCAAGACCAGCGACATCCCCAAGCTCGGTCGCTCCACGCAGGGCGTGAAGGTCATGAATCTCTCCGAGAGCGATCACGTCTCGGCGGTGGCGCGCATGGTCGCCCACAAGAAGAAGGCACCCAAGCACGACGCCAACCAGGGCATGCTCGACCTTGCGGCGGCCGGTGCCAAGGATGCCGACGAGGAGGAGTCCGTCGACATCGGCGGTGACGAGGAGGTCTCGCCCGACCTTCTCGACGAGGACGAGTGAGACAGAGGGACAGTCCCTTTGTCTCATACAAGAGGGCCCGACAGCCGGTAAGCTGGCTGCCGGGTCCTTTTCTTGTGACTCGATGAGACAGAGGGACTGTCCCTTTGTCTCATTTTTGCGGTGCGCCGTCGCCGCCGTCGGTTACGTTGAAGTCATCCGGCGAGAGGCCCTCAACAAAGTCGTGGAAGTCTTTCATCTCCTGGTCATGCTCCTGGTCCTCGATGGCGCCAAAATCTGGCATGGCGGCCACGTCGAGAACTGCCTGCTCGGCAAAGAGCGGCGCCCCGCAGCGCACAGCTAGGGCGATTGCGTCCGATGGACGGCAGTCGACCAGAATCTGCCTGCCCTCCTCGTTCACAATGTCGAGCTGCGCAAAAAACGTGGTTCCAGAGACGTCACTAATGATGACGCTGCGCAGGTGTCCGCCTAGGGACTCAAGCACGGACTTGAGCAGGTCATGCGTCATGGGCCGAGCGCTGCTGTCGGGGTTCACGCCCATGCTGATAGCCGTTGCCTCTACCGATCCAATGCGGATGGGAAGGCTGAGCGGCTCCTTCTCATCCTGTTTCGATGGCATGAGGACGATGAGTGAGGAGACCGGGCCCCCGCCAATCACCACTGTCTTGATATCCATTTCTACGAGCATGCGGTACCCCCTGTCGTGCTGTTGCCCGCCTATCCTACCCAAACTGCGAAAACATACAACGGAGGTCACGAAAACTTCTACGTAGAGCTACCAAAACTGGAACAACGGAGCAGAGTGGATGGCCCAGGCGGGTGCCAGAAGCACGAGGAGGGAGCACCGTCTTCAATCTCCTTTGTTGCACCACTACGAATCCCCCAAAATTTCTCGATATATGTTGTTGACCTAGCCTAGGACGGGGGTGTAGTATTCTTTCTTGCGTTGGGCCTGTAGCTCAGTTGGTCAGAGCGTCCGGCTGATAACCGGGAGGTCACAAGTTCGAACCTTGTCAGGCCCACCACCTTTTGACAATAGTCACCCCAGCGTTAGCCGAGTCGCCGCTGGGGTGATTATTTATAAGGGGACATAGCTCAGCTGGGAGAGCGCGGGCTTTGCAAGCCTGAGGTCGTGGGTTCGAACCCCATTGTCTCCACCACATGTTCGAGGGCCCTGCGGTTGTTGCCGCGGGGTCCTCTTTTCTCTCGTTCCCTGGTATCCCCCTCACCCCTTCCCTCCCTTCTTTATCGGTATCTGTGAGACAGACTTCACGTTTGCCCAGTTGCCGGCTAACAAGATTCACAGATACCGATAAAGAAGGGAGGGAGGATAAAGAAGGGGGGTTGGGTAAAGAAGGGAGACCGGCTAAAGAGGGAGGGCTAGCTAAAGAGGGTGGGGTATAGTGAGAGTAACTGATTCAAAGGGGCGGGAGCCCCTGACGCCAAGGAGGTGCCATCCATGAGCGACGGTAGTCATGCTCGAGAAAACGCAAGCTCAGTGAGGTTGGCGCCTGCCAAAAGGGGAGACGGGCGCCGCCGGTAGCGCTGGCGCGGCCCCACCCTGCTCATTCAAGCCTATTGTGTGCCCGCCTTGCCGCCGGTTCCTACGCAGATGACGTCGTACTGCGTCCCTGCGCGCATCCCCGGATCGGAGGTGGCCCATGAGGCTGCTCACCAACGGGTTCCTGTCCAGGCTGACAAGGACGGGGCTTATCGCTCACCGTGCGGAGACGCAAACGGGGAAGTCGTCCCAGCTCGATTGGCTGCGCCGTGTCTCCTCGCTCGAAACGGAAGAGCTTCTCAACGAGTTCAACACCAGCCATGACGGCCTCTCTGCCGAGAAGGTCGAGCTGTCCCGTGCTGCATGGGGTTCAAACGAGGTCGCGCACGCCCATCGCGACCCTGTGCCGGTGCGCTTTGCGAAGGCCTTCGTGGACCCCTTCACGGGAATCCTCGCGCTTCTCGCCGTGGTGTCTCTTGTCACTGATGTGATCCTGGCTGCACCCGCCGAGCGCGACCCTTCGACCTTCATCATCATTTTCGCAATGATCGCCGTCTCCGGCACTTTGAGGTTCGTGCAGGAGGGCAAGAGCGACGACGCCGCGGCGGCGCTCGCCAAGACGATACAGACCACCTGCAACGTCGAGCGCGCGGACGAGGGGCGCGTGGAGATTCCCCTGGCAGACGTGGTTGTTGGCGACATCGTGCACCTTGCATCGGGCGACATCGTGCCGGCGGACGCGCGGCTCATCCAGGCGCGCGACCTCTTCCTCGGCATGTCGTCGCTCACGGGGGAAAGCCTTCCCGTGGAGCGTGTGGCAACGCCTCGCCCTGCACCCTCCGATGACACCCGCACCGCAGGGGATCTCGACAACATAGTGCTCATGGGCTCCACCGTGGTCTCGGGGAGTGGGGTGGCAGTGGTTGTCGCCACTGGTGCAAACACCATGTTTGGCGGCATGGCGACAAGTCTTGGTGCCAAGCGCGGCAAGACTGCCTATGACGAGGGAATCGCCTCGGTGAGCAGGCTCCTGCTGCGCCTCATGGTGGTCATGGCGCCTCTCGTCCTCGCCATCAACGGACTCACGAAGGGCGACTGGCTCTCGGCGCTGCTCTTCTCGCTCTCGGTTGCCGTTGGTCTCACGCCCGAGATGCTGCCCATGATCGTGACGACCTGCCTTGCGAAGGGTGCCGTGGACCTCTCCCGCGACCGCGTGATCGTGAGGCGGCTTGACGCCATCCAGAATCTTGGCGCCATGGACGTGCTTTGCACCGACAAGACCGGCACGCTCACCGAGGACCACGTCGTTCTCGAGCGGCACCTAGACCTCATGGGAAGCGAGGATCCGCGGGTGCTCGGCCACGCGTTTCTCAACAGCTTCTTTGAGACAGGCGTGCGCAACCTCATAGACTCGGCAATCATCTCGCGCGCGACCGAGGAGACCGCCCGCAGAGTTCCCGGTATAGACGCAGACGAGCTGTCAACAAGCTGGCACCTTGTTGACGAGGTTCCGTTCGACTTCGAGCGCCGCCGCGTGAGCGTTGTCGTCGAGAACAACGACGGACGCCGCCTCATGGTCACCAAAGGTGCAATCGAGGAGGTCCTTGGGGTCTGCACCGAGGTCGAATACGACGGCAGTGTGGTCCCCCTTGGGGGCGACGTTCGCGAACGGGTGCTCTCCACCGCCTATGACCTTGCCGACAAGGGCATGCGCGTGCTGGGCGTGGCTCGCAAGGAGAACCCTGCGGCGGCGGGGGTCCTTTCCGGGGAGGACGAGCGCGGCATGACGCTCATTGGCTACCTGGCATTTCTCGACCCGCCAAAGAGGAGCGCCGCACAGGCGGTTGCCGCCCTGCGCGAGCATGGCGTTGCGACCAAGGTCCTCACCGGCGATTCCCTTCGGGTTGCGTGCACGGTGTGCGAGACGATCGGCCTTGGCGTGGAGGGGACGCTCGACGGAGCCGAGGTGGCCCAGCTGTCCGACGAGGAGCTCGCCGAGCGCGTGGAGCACACCACCGTTTTCGCGAAGCTCTCGCCCGACCAGAAGGTGCGCGTGGTGCGCGCGCTCCGTTCCCGCGACCACGTGGTGGGCTTCATGGGGGACGGCGTGAACGACGCCGCCGCCATGGGGGCAAGCGACTGCGGGGTCTCGGTCGACTCCGGCGCGGACGTGGCAAAGGAGGCCGCGGACATCATCCTTCTCGAGAAGGACCTGGGCGTCCTGGAGCGCGGCATCGTCGAGGGGCGCCGGACCTTCTTCAACATGAACAAGTACGTGAAGATGACGGCGAGCTCGAACTTTGGCAACATCTTCTCGGTCCTGGTGGCAAGTGTGTTTCTGCCCTTCCTGCCCATGACCGCCGTGCAGCTCCTACTGCTCAACTTCATCTACGACTGCGCCTGCACGGCAATTCCGTGGGACAACGTTGATGCACGGGAGCTGCGGGCGCCGCAGACGTGGAGGTCGGGATCGATTGCGAGCTTCATGCGCTGGATTGGGCCCACGAGCTCGGTCTTTGACGTTGTGACCTTTGCGCTGCTGTTCTTTTGGGTGTGTCCGGCCGTCGCCGGCGGAAGCTGGTCTGCCATAGCGGGTGATCCTGCTGCCATGGCGCTCTTTGCCGCGACCTTCCAGGCATGCTGGTTTGCCGAGTCCATGTGCACACAGGTGTTCTTTGTCCATCTGGTGCGCACCGAGCGCGTTCCCTTTGTCCAGAGCATGGCCGACTGGCGGGTGCTGCTCCTGGACGCTGCCGCCGTTGTGCTCTCGATTCTCATCCCGTTCACCACGGTGGGAGCCGATCTTGGCATGGCGCCGCTGCCTGCGACGTTTCTTGTTGCGCTGCCGCTGATAGTCGCTGCGTATGCAACGCTCGTGATGCTGGCGAGAAGGGCGTACATCCGCCGTTTTGGGCGTTTGTTGTAAGAGGCTGCGGGCGTGGACGGTACGGCCGTTGCGCCCGCGCTCCGCCTTGCCGCGCTGTAGTATGGCTGGAACGGCTACCATGTGTGTCAAAAGACAACATGGCAACAGGGAGGTCTCATGGGCGCTGAGAAGGACGGACAGGGAGTCTCGCCGGAGCTGGACGATCTCTCGAGCACCCTCATGGGCCAGGCGTTCGACGTGCTTGCCGAGGGCGTGGAGCTGGACGTGATTCTCGCGGTCGAGGATGCCGCCGGGCACGTTGCCAGCTATACCTTTGCCGACGACGGACCGGAGGAGTGCCTTGAGGGCGCCCGCAAGAAGGTTCGCGACCTTGCGCACTCTCATGGTGACGCGGGCGTCAAGCTTGGCGACCCTGTGCGCTATGCCCTTGCCTACGAGGGAGCCGTTGCCGACGAGCGCGGAGCCTACCAGGACGCGGTGCTGCTCGAGTTTGGCGAGCGCGGTCGCACGAGCTTCTCGGCCTTCTCGCTTGTGGACGGCAAGGGCACGGGTGACAACTTTGCCTGGACGGACCCCGCCCCCGCAGGTGAGGTCGAGAACCTGCTGGGGTAGGGTCCGCCGGCCTTATCTCTTTCTAGATTGCCGTACGGTCCTCGTAGAAGCCGTACGTCATGTAGTGCTGGTAGTACGAGGTCCAGTTGTCGCCAAAGGCCGCGGCGAGGTCCGCGTAGCGCGCCTTATACGTGGCGGGGTCAAAGTTGAGCGACGCCCTCACCCCGCGGGGCATGTCGTTCTGGACAAAGTAAGCGAGAACAGCGTCTGAGTCGGTGCCAACCGCGGCCGTGACCTCGGGGTGATTCTCAACGTAGTAGTTGTAATCGTAGACCAGGCCGTAGTCGGTTTCGTCATAGTTGGACGTGTGCTTCTCGGCCTTCTCCGCGTTTGCAAAGTACCGGTTGAACCACTCGGTTCTCCAGGTGAGCCAGTTGACCATGTACCGGTAGTTCTCCTCGTAGGTCGAGTAGGGCGCAAACTCGTTGCCAAAGTGGCTGATACCAAAGATTGCCTGGTTAGCGACCTGTGAGGCAGAGATTTGGTTGCGGTAGTAGGCGAGCGAGTGGAGGTACCCATTGCTGCCAACCGCATTGCCGCCGCCGAGAACCACGTTGGTCATGAGCGGGCTCAGCTCCTGCTTCCAAATCTCCTGCGCACGCTTCCAGATGGAGGGGATGTTGCACAGGTAGTCACTGCCGGGGACGCTGTAGCCGGAGTACTTCTTGAAGTCGTCGCCTCCGTCATCGCCCCTTACACCCATTGAGCCGTCGAAGTCCCACAGCGGCTCGGCGTAGATGACGTTGCTGCCCTTGTCCTTGTAGAAGTAGGTCGAGGTAAAGAAGAAGTCGATGTTCTTGGTGAACTCGTTTACAAGGTAGCTCTTGGCAAGGCTGTCGAGGTCAAAGCTTGCCTGGTCAGTAAGGTTGAACTGGTTGTTCTGCATGGCGTCAATGGCAGTCTGGAACTGCTCGGCGATGTAGAGGACCTGGCTCTGGGAGGCAACCTCAGGGCTCTTGACCACAAAGATGCCAATGCTCGTATTGAACCAGCATGTCTCCTTGGCGTAGTAGGCGCCGTCCTTCTCGACCAGGTATCCGCCCGTGATGTCCTTGGGGTCCTTTACGCCTATCGCGTACTGGTAGGTGTACTTCTTGCCATTGTGGGTGTAGGTTTCCTGAGCGGTCTTGGCGCTGCTCAGGTCTGTGCCCTTGTTGGCTTTCTCGACGTCGTCCTCGAGGTTGTGGATGTCGATGCGGCCGTCCTTGATTTCGACCTTCTCGCACAGGTAGTAGCTGCCGCGGTACTCACCGTCGTAGTAGAGGTCGACGGGTGTGCCCTCGGTACCCACCATGCCAAGCTCAAGGCCCATGTCATAGGCAACGGTATCGTGGAGCAACGTGGCGTCGTTCTCGTTGGCGAGAAGGACCCACTTCTTGTTTGCATTGTCGCTGTTGCCCGTCTGGAGCAGGTCGGCCTTCTTGTTGAGCGAGATCTGGTAGGGCTTCTTCACGCCAAGGCCCCAGGTGTTGTTGCCGCGGCCCTTGATGGTGGAGTGCTTCTTGCCGTCCTTGTTGTAGATGAGCGAGCCGTCGCTGGCGACCATCGTGATGTCGACGTTTGCCTTGGCGCTGTGATCACGGCTGGCCTCGACCCACGCGCGGTCCTGGCCAGGGTCGACGCTCGTGACAAAGATGGTGCCCACATTGCCGGACTTGAGGATTACCAGCGGGTGGGTGCCGAGGTTGGTCGAGTAGTTGATGGTGGAGCCAAGGGCGCTGGAGAGGTCGACGGTGCTGCCCGCCGCTGCGACGGAAGCGGTGCCCGCGGGGAGGCTGAGCTGCGCGCCAACTGCGGAGCCATTGCCCGAGAAGCTCAGCGTCACGCTGCTTGCGTTGGCGTAGGAGGGGAGAACCACGTACGTTACCCCATCCTTATTGGTGGAGACGGTGCTCTCGGTAGAGCCGGCCCCATCGCCGAAGGAGGCGGTAATGGTACAGGAGGTGCTGTCAACGGCATACCAGCCAATGCCCTCCCGGCTCCATCCAATGGTGCCAAGGTACTGATACTCGTCCTTGCTGAGCGTGTAGTGGTGCGTGCCAATGGTTACGTAGGGGTTGAAGAGGCGGTAGACCGCAAGCCCCTCGTTGCCCGAGGAGTAGAAGCCGATGCCCTCCTGGCTCCAGCCAAGGGCACCGAGCTGGTTGTACTCGTCCTCACTCGTGGTGTAGTGGTGGTCACCCGAATAGGGGTTGTAGAGACGGTAGACGGGCGTACCAGAGCTCTGGGGTGCCTCCCAGCCAAGACCCTCGTCGGTCCAGCCGAGGGCCACGTTTGTCCTGACCTCATCGATGCTGGAAGTGAAGAGGTGCTCGCCAGACCACTGGTTGTAGATGCGGTACATCTTGACGGGTGGCTGGCTGGTGGTCGCCGTGGTGGTCGCTGCTGTCGTGGCGGCTGTAGACGCGGGCTCCTCGCTGGTTGCTGCCACGCTGGTCTCCGCGGGGGCCTCCGTCGCCACAGCGTCTGTGCTGGTGGTGCTGGGCTCGGTGACCGTGCTGGCGGTGGCATCTGCATTGGTGTCGGTTGTGGCGCTCTCCTCGGCCTTCTCGCCCGTCTGGGCGGTTGTCTGCTGGGGCTCCTGCTCCTGTGCGGCGGGTTCCTGCGGCTGGGACTCAGGCTCCTGCTGCTGGGACTCCTCGGGAGCAACCGCATCCTGTGGCTTGGGCTCCGTCACGGTTGCGTCCGCGGTGGACGTGAGGTTCTCGGTAGTGGCGGCCTTCTCGGTGGCAGGCTCTTCCTGGGTTTGCGTCGTGACTGCTGCGGATTCCACTGCTGGTGCCTGTGCCTGCGGCTCGTCTGCCAGAGCACAGACAGGGAAGAGGCCAAGGGTTGCCGCAAGGGCAATCGCCGAGGCCCGCTGTGTCAATCGAGGGGAGAGCATTACTTGCACCTTTCATTCAAGTAGTTGGAGAAAAGCCAGCACGGGGCATATTGTAGTCTCGTGGCATAGGTTTGGCGTACCATGTAGCAGTTTGCGTGGAACGATGCCACGTGGGGCTCAAGTGCCCTTGCGCTGGTATAAAGTTGCCGCGAAATCCATTAGCGTTGGCGTATGTACGCTGGCGAGCTAGACGAGAGGTGCCCATGCTCCAGGAGCAGATTAGAAACATCGCAATCATTGCCCACGTCGACCACGGCAAGACCACGCTGGTTGACCAGATGCTCAAGGCCACCCACGCCTTCCGCGAGAACCAGCAGGTCCAGGAGCGCGTGCTTGACTCCAACGACCAGGAGCGCGAGCGAGGCATCACCATCCTGGCCAAGAACATCTCCATCGAGTACCAGGGCATCAAGATCAACGTCATTGACACCCCGGGTCACGCCGACTTTGGCGGCGAGGTCGAGCGCGTGCTCAAGATGGCCGATGGCGCGCTGCTGCTGGTTGACGCGGCGGAGGGCCCCATGCCCCAGACGCGCTTTGTGCTCTCGCACGCTATTGCCGCGCACCTGGCGATCATGGTTGTCATCAACAAGATCGACCGCGACGGCGCCAACCCCGAGAAGGCCCTGAACGACTGCCTCGACCTCATGATGGACCTGGGCGCCACCGACGAGGAACTTGAGTTTGCCATGGAGCACGTGGTGTACGCCTCGGCCGTCAACGGCTTTGCGCGCCTCGACCCCAACGACGGCAACATGGACATGTACCCGCTGCTCGATATGATCATCGACGCCATGCCCGCGCCCGACGTCGACCTCGAGGGGCCGCTGGCCATGCAGTGCGTGACCGTTGACCACTCCGACTACGTGGGCCGCATTGGCATTGGTCGCATCTACTCGGGCACCATCCACGCCGGCGACAAGATCCTTGTGGTGAAGAACGACGGCAGCCGCGAGATGAGCCAGGTCAAGCAGCTCTTCACCTTTGACTACCTAGGCCGCAAGGAGTGCAGCGAGGCCCAGGCGGGCGACATCGCGGCCGTGGTGGGCGTTGACCACACCGATATTGGCGACGTCTACACCGATCCCGAGAACCCCGTGGAGCTTGATCCCATCGAGATCGACCCGCCCACCATGTCCGTTGTGTTTGAGGCATCCACCTCGCCGCTCGTGGGCCGCGACGGCGACATTGTTGGTGGCCGCCAGCTCAAGGAGCGCCTGATGACGGAGCGCGAGAACAACGTCACCATGCGCATCGAGGAGCTGCCCGACAAGACCGGCGTCGAGGTTGCTGGCCGCGGCATCCTGCACCTCTCGGTCCTCATGGAGCAGATGCGCCGCGAGGGCTTCGAGTTCCAGGTTGGCCGCCCGCGCGTCCTCTTCAAGGACGACGGCCATGGCCACAAGCTCGAGCCCATCGAGGAGGCCGTGGTCGAGTGCCCTGGCGAGTACTCCGGCAAGGTCATCGAGCTCTTTGGCAACTCCGGTGGCAACATGACCAACATGGTCTCGGGCGTGAAGCAGGACCACCTCGAGTTCAAGATCCCCACGCGTGGCGTGATGGGCCTCAAGAACCGCATCCTCAACGTGACCCACGGCGAGGCCGTGTTCTATCACAACTTCCTCGAGTACGGCCCCATGGAGGGCGAGCTGGGCAAGCGTCAGAACGGCGCCATGATTTCCATGTCCACCGAGAAGGCCGTGGCCTACGCCCTGGGCAACCTGCAGGACCGCGGCACGCTCTTCGTTGGCCCCGGCGACGAGTGCTACGAGGGCATGCTCGTAGGCGAGCGCTCCAAGCCCGGCGACATCGTGGTGAACATCGCGCGCACCAAGAGCCTGGGCAACCAGCGCAGCTCCACCGCAGACATCGCGGTGCAGCTCACGCCGCCGCGCACGTTCACGCTGGAAGAGGCGCTCGAGTACATCATGGACGACGAGCTGGTCGAGATTACGCCCAAGAACATCCGCATGCGCAAGCGCATCCTCTCTGAGGTCGAGCGCCGCAAGTGGCGCGTGCGTCACGGCCTGGTCGACAAGTAGGCAGGGTGGCCACTCGCTTGAAAATCGTAAAAGGGGCGCCGCGGGGACTCCGCGGCGCCCCTTTGCGCAAGAAGAAGTTGAAAATAGTCCCGCAAAAGCCGAGTTGTGTGTAATTGTCTGCATGCCCACGTGCCTAGGATGATGCTGGCGCGCCGGTATGAGGCGTTCTGGATTAGTAACATAGAACCGTTATGCCTGTTGATATCAAAGTGATCACGCATTTGATGGTTGTGCCGCACTTGAAGGAGGGCCTTAGTGCCTTCCGGGCTTACACACAACTCGACTTTTGCGCGCAGTTTGGGCCAGCTGGCTCGCACAAACCCTTTCCCGCGGTCGACATGCGTCATTTGGGCACTTCTTACCAAGCGCTGGGGCCTCTAGGGCATGCTAGCCGTTTCGCCTCCGAGCAGAGCTGCGGTTTCTTCTCGCCGAGCTCTTGGTCCTCGAGACGTGTCGGGTTATCTTACGCACGCCGCCAGCCACGCGTGGTGCAAGGTTCACGTCGTTGGGCGAGATCACGTTGTAGTGGAGCGACCAGCGCCTAAGGCCCACGGTCACCGCCACGCACAAGAAGGCGGCCCAGGGCTTTCCCAGCCAGAAGACCATGACCGTCACGTAGTAGACAGTAGAGCCCGCCAACGCGCACAGCGCGTAGTAGTTGCTCGGCTTGAAGATGCGCGGAATATCGCCGAGAAAGACGTCGCGAAGCATGCCGCCGCCCACGCCGGTGAGGGTGCCCATCAGGATCGCCGAGAACGGCAGGAGCCCGTAGACGATGGCTTTGTCGGTTCCCATGAGCGCAAAGAGACCCACGGAAACAATGTCCACCCATTCGATAATGTTGGAGAACCCGTCAAAGAGGCTTGGGAACAGGAAGGCGAAGATGCCCATGCCAGCGGCGGCGGGTATGGCGTAGGGGGAGGAGAGCATATAGACCGAGTCCACCTGCATGGTGACGTCACGGATAAGCCCGCCACCCAGGCCGCAGAGCATCGCCAGGCCGACAAACCCCACAAGGTCGAGCTTGCGCTCGCGGGCAACCAGGACGCCGGAGACCGCACCAACCATAAGTGCCGCCAGGTCGAGCCAGGCGGGAAGAGATACGGCCGCCATCTCGGGGCCAAACTTTGAGAAAAGCTCCGGCATCCGGCCTCCCTGGGGTTGGACAGGTGTATATTTTCTCGCACATTGACGCGAGCGGGCAAGAAGAACCGGTGGAGAGAAAAACGACTTCCCCTTACCGGCAAACTTACGATATACTAGCCGTCGCGGTTCCTGGAGAGTTGTCCGAGTGGCCGAAGGAGCACGATTGGAAATCGTGTATACGCCTAAAGCGTATCCTGGGTTCAAATCCCAGACTCTCCGCCAGTAAATCCAGCGGCGTCCCACTGGGGGCGCCGCTTTTCACCCCACGGAGGGGTGGCAGAGTGGTTGAATGCGGCGGTCTCGAAAACCGTTTACCCCTTCGGGGGTACGAGGGTTCGAATCCCTCCCCCTCCGCCATTTGAAAGTCAGGGCAGGTGCCATGGTGCACCTGCCCTTTTTCTGTTGCTGGGCTCCGGAGAAGTTGTGGCTGACGCTGCGGTTATGTGGGGGAATTATGGATTCATGAAGCCTCGTTACCAGATTCTGCGGAACACCGCAGCGACGTTTGCCGCCCCCAGGGGCGTACGTGACAGCTGTGTGCAAGCGCGCTGCTCGCCCAGCGTCAAATTAGTGTCAGGAGCGAGCCGTACCCTTGGAGCACGGAGAAGGAGACGTGGCGGTTGGAAACGCGCAGGCGGGGCGCGTGGTTGTGGATTTGGGCACACATTCGCAGGTCATGGGTGGTCGTTCCTGCAGGTGCTGTGATACGATACCAAATCGCATGCTTCCTGCCCTAGGCGCAAACCTTCACGACCTAGGGCCATCAGCCCAGAGGAGGTGACACCATGAAGGCTTATGAACTGCTGTTCTTTGTCGATCCCACGACCAACGAGGAGACCCGCGCTGGCGTTATGAAGCGCATCGAGGTCGCTATCACCACTGACGGCGGCACCGTCGATTCCGTTGAGGATTGGGGCAAGCGCAAGCTCGCCTATGAGATCGACCACCTCACCGAGGGTGACTACACCCTCATCAACTTCCACGCAGATCCTTCCCAGATCGCAGAGCTCGACCGAGTCCTGCGCATCAACGATGCCGTCAAGCGCCACATGATCGTGGCTCGCACGGACAAGGACTAGTCAGCGGAAGGCGGGCCATGCGCCCGCAGAGAGAGGTAGTGAGCAACGTGAGCATTAACAGGGTGAACATCTCGGGCAACCTCACCAGGGATCCGGAGCTTCGTTCCACCGGCGGCGGCACCCAGGTTCTCTCCTTTGGTGTCGCGGTCAACGACCGTCGTCGCAACCAGCAGACCGGCGAGTGGGAGGACGTGCCCAACTTCGTCGACTGCGTCGTGTTCGGCGCTCGCGCCGAACCGCTCTCGCGCTACCTCAGCAAGGGCTCCAAGGTCGCTATCGAGGGCAAGCTCCGCTATAGCTCCTGGGAGACCAAGGAAGGTCAGCGTCGCAGCAAGCTCGAAGTTGTTGTGGACGAGGTCGAGTTCCTCTCGTCCAGGAACCAGGGCGCCGCACCGCAGCAGGCAGCTCCCGCGCCGCAGTACAACGCGCCGCAGCAGCCCTACGCGGCAGCGCCGCAGCAGGCCGCACCCGCGCAGTACCCCGCACAGCCGGGCTACTCCGCACCCGCACCTGCCGCACCGCCCGTCTCCACGCCCCCTGCGGCAGACGTCTACGACGAGGACATTCCGTTCTAGTAACAGCAAGGCGGCCCCAGGGCCGCCGTTAGAAAGGCAAACCAGACATGGCTCAGCAGCAGAAAAAGCAAGAGTTTCAGCGCCAGCCGCGTCGCAAGTACTGCCAGTTCTGCAAGGAGGAGACCGAGTACATCGACTACAAGGATGTGCAGCTCCTCCGCAAGTTCATGACCGACCGTGGCAAGATCAAGCCTCGTCGCGTCACTGGCGCCTGCACGCAGCACCAGCACGATATCGCGGTTGCCATCAAGCGCGCCCGCGTTATGGCGCTCCTGCCCTACACCGTCCCCGTGGTCTCCAGCCGCGGCGGCCGCAACCGCGGCTAGGTGCGGGGTTCGAGAAAGAACCACTAGGTCATGACGGTGGAGAAGCGTACAGACGAGCAGACCAGGGCGCTTGCGCTCTGGAACGCGTCCAACTCCCGGGGTGACTCGCCTGAGCAGGGCGGGATTGTGCCCACAGGGGATGGCGCACAGGCACCGCGCGGCGGTTCGTCGCTCGTTGCCGGGCTCGTCATCTGCGCGCTCGGCGGTGTTATCGCCGGGTACATCCCCATGCTCGGGTGCTTTGCCATTGGGTACGGTGCGGCCATCACCTTGGCTGCGCGCAACCCATTGCAGACACTTGCGACGCTCGCTTGCACGCTTGTGCCGGCGGCGGTCGTAGCCCTCGTGGCGCAGGTTGCCACGGTCCCGAGCGTCCTCGTTGCCTGCGCCATTGGCGTCGGGACGGCATGGGCCACCTCGCACGGCAGACTGTCGCTCTCGGTTTCGTTTGCGCTCATTGGGTGCGGCACGCTCGCGCTCATCGGCGTCGACGCCATCCAGCTGCAGTCGATGGACTCCTCCATTGCCGACATGATCACGCAGCTTGTGAACGAGTATGCCAAGAGCATTGGTGTGGCGTCCGTCTCGGCTGTTGCCCAGATCGAGTCGCTTCGTTCGATGCTCCAGCTCTACTGGCCCAGCGCGTACCTCGTTGTGGCCTTGGCCGAGTACCTCTGCGCTTTTCTCGGCGCCCGTGCGTCGGTGAGGCGAGAAGGGCTTTGCGTCTCCATGCCCTCGCTTGTGGACTATGACGTGCCCGTGTGGCTCGTTGGCGTCCTTGTGGCCGACATCCTTGGTCTCGCGGCGGTGAGGGTGGTCCCGCAGGCGTATACCAACGCCGTGAACATGGTCTCGGCCAACCTCCTGGTGGCGCTCAGGATTGCCTTTGCGGTCCAGGGCTTTGCCATCATCGCCTGGCTCATCAGGACCAGGCACGTGGGGGCGTTCGCAGGTGCGTGCACCATCGTTGCCGGGCTCGTTCTCGAAGACCAGTTTTACGTCATGACCATCGTGGGGCTCGTCGACGTGTGGAAGAACTTCCGCCACCTTCCCAGGGGCGTGAAGACCACCATCCAGAGCAACGCGGATCAAGATCAGAAGTCGGCATAGCCGACTGAACGAAGGAGTGTCCCATGAAAGTCATCCTCCTGGGTGAGCTCCGGGGCAAGGGCGGAGAGGGCGACGTCGTCGACGTGGCCCAGGGCTATGCGGAGAACTACCTCTTCCGCAACAAGATTGCCCAGCCTGCCACCCCGGGTAACCTCAAGCAGCTCGAGCAGCGCCGCGACAGCATCGCCAAGCGCGAGGCCGAGCGCATCTCCAACGCCGAGGCCACCAAGGCTGTCCTCGACGAGAAGCTCGTGAAGGTCGACGCGAAGATTGGCGAGGAGGGCCAGCTCTTTGGCTCCGTCACCTCGCAGCAGATCGTCGAGGCCATCAAGGCCCAGCTCGGCGTCGACGTCGACCGCAAGCGCATCGTTCGTGGCGCCACCATCAAGACCGCCGGTCGCCACGCCGTCGAGATCAACCTCTACCGCGACATTAACGCGAAGGTCATCGTCCTCGTGGGCGACGAGCCTGTCGCCGAGGAGCCTGCGGCCGAGGAGGCCGCCGAGCCCGAGGCCACTGAGGCCGCGGACGAGGCCGCTGAGACCACCGAGGCTGCCGAGTAGCTCTCGGAGTTTTCGACCAAACCTGCCTCCAACTGGGGATTTCAACAATTCCCGCAGGTCAGGGGCGGGGGGTCGCCAGACTCGGTTGGTAAGCGCACTACCACAAATTTGCCCCGCATGCACGTGTGGCATGCGGGGCAAACGCTCGAAAAATGCATTTTATAGGCCTTGTTACCTGGGAAAACGCGCAAGTTCCGAATAATTGGGCCAAACACGCTGGCTTGTCTCGTACGTAATGAATATTTAAGGCGATTCTGCAAATCGGGCTTCTCGATTACCAACACACCATTCGCCAAATTGTTGAAAACGTTGAAAAGTCTCAAAACGCCCGCTCAGCGAGAGAGGTTTTCAACATCGCGTGTAGAAGACTCCACCGCTTTTTCCTTTGCCGCAGGTAGAGGGCTTGCAATGGCCGGGCGGTCAATCAGCGTTCGCACGCGTGCGTTGCGGTAGCATCCAGAGAACAGACAGCGGCACGAAAGCAGGAGGGAGCACGGCTCGTGGCACAGGACGGCTACGACATCAACCCAACCCAGATGACGGCAACGTCGGACGTTGCGATGCCGCAGGACCCTGAGGCGGAGTCCTCGGTCCTCTCGGCCATGATGATCTCGCAGGACGTGCTGCAGGAGTGCCTCATCGAGCTGGAGCCTGACGACTTCTACATCCCCTCCAATCGCAAGATCTACCTGGCCATGCGCGAGATGTTCGACCGCAACATGGCGGTTGATACCATCTCGCTCGCGGACTTCCTCAAAAGCCAGGGCGAACTGGAGCGCGTGGGCGGCAGACCATACCTCCTGGACCTTGGCAACAACTCGCTTGCGCTTGTGGGCTGGCGCCGCCACGTGGAGATGCTGCGCCGCGACTCCACGCTGCGCCGCATGATCTCTGCCGCCGCGCAGATCACTGCCCTTGCCTACGATGCTCCCGAGGACACCAAGGAGGTCGTGGACAAGGCCGAGAAGATGCTGCTCGACGTCACCAACAGGGATGTGCGCTCGAGCTACCAGCCCATTGGCTCCATCATGAGCGACCTCTTCGACCAGCTCTCGGACATGTGCGAGAACCAGACCGCCGAGCTGGGCGTCAAGACGGGCTTCCCCACCATCGACTCCAAGCTGCTGGGCCTCCGGCCTGGCCAAATGATCGTCATCGGCGCGCGACCCGGCGTGGGCAAGACCTCCTTCGCGCTCAACCTTGCCGTGAACGCGGCGTTCAACGGTGCCTCGGTCGCGTTCTTCTCGCTCGAGATGAGCAAGATCGAGATTGCACAGCGTCTTCTCTCGGCCCAGTCCGGCGTTGGTCTGCAGGAGATTCGCTCGGCCCACATTCAGAACGACCAGTGGCCCGAGCTCATCCGTGGCACAGACGAGCTCTCGGGTCTAGACATCATGATCGACGATACGCCCGGTACCACGGTCACCGAGATCCGCGCCAAGGCCCGCCGTATGCTCCATGGCAAGAAGCTTGGCCTTGTTGTGGTGGACTACCTGCAGCTCCTCTCGCCACCAGCCGGCATGCGCCGTGCGGACAGCCGTGCCACCGAGGTCTCGGAGATGTCGCGAGGCATCAAGATCATGGCCAAGGACCTGGAGTGCCCCGTCATCGCGCTGTCGCAGCTCTCTCGTCGCGTGACCGAGCGCACCGGCAAGCGCCCCGAGCTCTCGGACCTGCGCGAGTCCGGCGCCATCGAGCAGGACGCAGACATCGTCATCCTTCTCGACCGCTCCATGGACGAGGAGGAGGCCGCCCGCGACGACCGCCCGGACATGGGCGTCACCAACTTCATCATCGCGAAGAACCGTTCTGGTGCCCTTGGCGACGTGCCCCTCACCTTTGTGGGCAACAAGACAAAGTTCCTCGAGGTCACGACGCGCTACGACGACTAGCGTGGCCCGCGTTCCTCTCGCCAGATGCGCCACCAGCCACGCGTCACGCTGCCTTTGCCGAGCAATGCTTGTTCCGCCTGTGGGATGTTTTCGGACCCGGTAGCACGGCTCCCGATAATCGCTGGCCATGCCGTATACTGGCTTGGTTAGGGGCGACGTGTGCCAAGCGCCGGTTGCCCGTTCTATCACACTCTTTTTGAGGGGGAGCAATGCCTGCATCAGTTCTCGTGGGTACGCAGTGGGGCGACGAGGGCAAGGGTAAGGTGACGGACCTCATCTCGGGCGAGTTCGACGTCGTCTGCCGCTATGCCGGCGGAGCCAACGCAGGTCACACCGTCATTGCCGGCGGCCACAAGCTCGCCCTCCATCAGGTTCCCTCGGGCGTCATGTACCAGGGCGTCTATCCCGTGATTGGCAACGGCTGCATCGTCGACCCCGAGGTGCTTCTCGGCGAGGTCGACACGCTCGAGGCCCAGGGCATCTCCTGCAAGGACCTCAAGATCTCCGGCAACGCCCACATCGTGATGCCGTACCACAAGGACCTTGACGGCGCGCACGAGAAGAAGCTTGGCAAGAACCTCATCGGCACCACCAAGCGCGGCGTTGGCCCCTGCTACATGGACAAGATGAACCGCACCGGCCTGCGCATCCAGGACATGCTGGACGAGAAGATCTTCCGCGAGAAGCTCGAGGCCGCGCTTGCCTACACCAACCCCATCCTCGAGAAGGTCTACGAGCTTCCCACCTATACCGTGGACCAGATCTGCGAGACCTACCTGCCCTACGCCGAGCGCATCCGCCCGTACATCGTGGAGAGCTCGCTGTTCCTGAACGAGCAGCTCGAGGCTGGCAAGAACATCCTCTTCGAGGGCGCACAGGCCACCATGCTCGACATCGACCACGGCACCTACCCCTTCGTGACCTCCTCCAACTGCACCGCCGGCGGCGCCGTGACGGGCTCGGGCGTTGGCCCCACCCGCATCGACCGCGTACTGGGCGTTGCGAAGGCCTACCTCACGCGCGTTGGCTCGGGCCCGTTCCCCACGGAGCTCTTCGACGAGGTTGGCGACAAGCTGGGCGAGGTTGGCCACGAGTATGGCGTGACCACGGGCCGCAAGCGTCGCTGCGGCTGGTATGACGCCGTGGTCGTGAACTACGCCGCCCGCGTGAACGGCCTCACGGACCTGGCAATCACCAAGCTCGACGTTCTGGGCTGTCTGGACGAGATCAAGGTCTGCGTTGCCTACGAGTGCGACGGCAAGCGCTACACCACCGTCCCCGAGCACCAGTCCGTCTTCTACCACGCAAAGCCCGTCTACGAGACCCTGCCCGGCTGGAAGTGCGACATCTCTGGCGTGCGTAACTTCTACCAGCTCCCGCGCGAGGCCAAGGACTACATCGACTTCCTCGAGCAGCTGGCCGGCGTGCGCGTCTCCATCATCACGGTGGGGCCGGACCGCGAGCAGACCATCAACCGCTACTGGGACTAAATGTTGCGCCGACGCGCCTGGGTTGCCCGGGCGCGTCATGCCATGGCGAGAAACAAGGGAGGACACGTGGGCGAGTCTAAGGTCGATATTCTTCTCCTGGGTGCAGGAGGGCGCGAGCATGCGCTTCTCGTCAAGCTTGCCGAGTCTCCGCGCGCGGGCAAGCTCTGGGTGGCCCCGGGTAACGGTGGCATGGACACCATGGCCGAGGTTGCCGCAATCGACCAGAACTCGCCCGTCGACGTGGCAAACTTTGCCCGCGAGAACGGCATCGACCTCGTGGTCATTGGCCCGGAGGCGCCGCTTGTCGAGGGCGTTGCAGATGCCGTGCGCTCCGCCGGCATCGCGTGCTTTGGGCCCAACGCCTCCGCAGCGCGCATGGAGGGCTCCAAGAAGTTCGCCAAGCAGGTCATGGCTCGCGCAGGCGTGCCCACCGCAGCCTGGCGTTCCTTCACCGAGCAGGAGCCCTGCGAGGAGTACGTCCGCCGGCTTGACGGTCCCTGCGTGGTGAAGGCCGACGGCCTGGCCGCGGGCAAGGGCGTCATTGTTGCCAAGGATGTCGATGAGGCCCTGGCCGGCGTGCGCGAGTGCTTCTCGGGCCGCTTTGGCGAGGCTGGCGCAACGGTGATCGTTGAGGAGACCCTCGACGGCCCCGAGTGCTCGCTTCTCGCGCTTACGGACGGCACCACGCTTGTGCCGCTTGCTACGGCACAGGACCACAAGCGCGCCCTCGACGGCGACAAGGGCCCCAACACCGGCGGCATGGGCGTCTACTCGCCCGTTCCCATGGTTACGCCCGAGGAGCACGCCGCCATGGTTGCCATCGAGCAGCGCGTGGTCGACGAGCTCCGTGCCGAGGGCATCACGTACTCTGGGTGCCTCTACGGTGGCTTCATGCTCACCAAGGACGGTCCCAAGGTCCTCGAGTTCAACGCGCGCTTTGGCGACCCCGAGACCCAGGTGGTACTGCCGCGCATGCAGGCGGACCTTGTCGACGTCTTTCTCGCCTGCGACAAGGGGACCCTCTCGCCGGACATGATTTCCTGGGATGACGATTGGGCCGTCTCGGTGGTTCTCACCAGCGCGGGTTACCCTGGAAGTTACGAGAAGGGCAAGGCCATCTTGGGCATCGAGCGCGCGGAGGCGCTGGATGGCGTCACCGTCTATCACGCCGGCACCGCCATCGACGCCAACGGACAGCTGGTCACCGCCGGTGGCCGCGTGCTTGACGTGACGGCCGTGGCGCCCACCTTCGAGGAGGCCCGCCGCCAGGCGTACGCCGCGTGCGACCTTATCGACTTCGAGGGTAAGACCATGCGCCACGACATTGGTGCCAAGGCGGTTCTTCCCCGCAACAACGGGTAGCGCGGGCGCGCTCACGCAACGCGGCAGACGACGTATTTGGAGGCATGGAGCGGTGGCACGGGTGCAGGACACGGACGACGAGATGGACGAGGAGTACTCCTACGAGGGGTCGCCCGCAGACGATTCGCAGATTCGTCCGCAGTACGTTGAGGCGGTTCCCACGATGGACGACCTCCGCTCGGCGACTGCGGACATGCGCTCGGCGGCCGATGACCTTACCTTTGACGGAGACCGCTCGAGCCAGGACCACGTCTCGGGTGTCCCACAGGCCCGTGACCTGGTGCTGGGCGAGGATGACCCCCGCGATGCCAGCCTGGAAGAGCACCCCGTATCAGAGGACGTGGCCTGGACCGGTCGCATCTTCAACGTCAACCGCCTGCGCGTGAAGCTTCCGGACGGCCGCACCGCTGTGCGCGACGTCGTGCGCCATCCCGGCGCTGTTGCGGTTGTCGCGCTCACGGACGAGGGCCGCATCTGCCTGGTGCGCCAGTTCCGCACGGCGCTGGACCGCGTGACGGTCGAGATTCCTGCAGGCAAGCTGGACCCCGGTGAGGACCCGCTCGACGCGGCCCACCGCGAGCTTGCCGAAGAGACCGGCATGCAGGCCGAGAAGATGGCTTATCTCACCACCATCGCCTCGTCCGATGGCTTCTGTGACGAGCTTATCCACCTCTACATGGCAACGGGCCTGAGCTACCACCAGTCGAGCCCCGATGCCGACGAGTTCATCAACGTGGATCTTGTCGACCTTTCTGAGCTGGTCGACGCTGTTCTCGACGGCAGGATCGAGGACGCAAAGACCGTGGTGGGCGCCCTTATCTGTGACGCGATTGCGCACCGCCTTGCCCCGGGCGAGGCAGCCGGTCCCGTGAACGACCCTGCGGGCGAGGGAGAGTTTGATGGCTAAGTCAAAAACCGAGATGGCTCGCCGCCAGACCAACGCCCTTACCGGCGACGAGGCCGAGAAGCTCTTCGAGACCGTTGACGAGACGGGTCACTCCAACGCGGAGGTTGCCCGCCGCGAACGCAGCCGCCGCAAGGAGAAGGGTACTGGTGTCGACATCGACCCGCTTTCTGCGGATGACCCCTCGGGCTCTAACGTGGGCAAGGTCATCGCTAAGACCGCCGTTGGGTTTGTGCTGGTCTTTCTCGTGATCGTGGTGGCGGCGCAGGTCATGTTTGGTGTGGTCCGGCGCTCCAACACGGCGGACCTTGCGCATGATGTGACGGTTGCCACGGTGGCATCGGCGCTGCGTGGCGGCGTGGAGTGGGGCAACGGCTTCACGCAGTTCCCCGAGGACTTCTCTGTGCAGGAGGCGGACGAGAACACCGGCACCGTCGAGGTGACCGTTATCGACACGACCTCCGAGGACGCGCTTGAGTGCTTTGCCGGCTCGCAGGTGCAGGCCTCGGCCTTCTCGGTGAACTGCCTTCTCAACCCCAACATCAATACCGTGATTTACCACGTGAACGTGCACATGGACGAGAACGGCAAGTTCAAGACCTCGCAGTTCTTTGGCTTCCTCAAGCCCACCGGTGACGTGACCTCGTTCATCACGTTCGTGTGGTCAAAGACCCAGAGCTCCACGGGTGTGAACTTCAACTGCAGCATCACGGGCGTGGACTCGACGCTGCAGGAGGAGCTGCGCGACCAGGTCACGACGTCGTTCACGCCGGTCGCGATTCTCAACGACCTCACGGGCAGCACGGCGGAGAGCGACTCGTCGACAAACAGCAGCGACTCGTCGAACAGCGGGTCTGGCACCGGCACGAAGTAAGGGTGCTGGGAGCGCGACATGGTGTGAGTGGGCATCGCTGTCCTCGCTCGTCTCGCCTTTGCTGCATGCATATTTCGATCGGTTAGGACTGGTTAATCGATCGAAATCTGCAGGATCGTTATCTTGCTGCAAAATTCGATTGGTTAGGGCAGCCTAATCGATCGAAATCTGCAAGTTCAGCCTCAAACACTAATGGTGCGGCGCACGATGTGACGCTGGGGATGACAGCCATTCTCTGCAGATTGCCAGGACCCTCCTCTCGCGGCTGGCATGCTACCACTCACGTAATTCCTTTGAGCAAAAAATGACAAACAGCCCATCTGAGCTGCGCGGAAGAATGCCGAAAGACAAGCGTCAGTTATAGATGCCTCCGGTCTCGGTACAAGAAGCTCACCAAGGCGACCAGAGGGGGCTAGTCGTGAGCAGGGGGTACTGGAGTTCGGTGCAGGCAGAGGTCGAGGAAGAGTTTGCGGCGGCGGAGTCGCGGGGCATGTGCCTCTGCGTAAAGGGCGATCGAACGAGGCAGCTTCTCGACCGGCGGGCAAAAGCCGGAACAGTGGTGGCGCCTTTTCCGCGAGTGTACGCAAGAATCGCCTACTGGAGGTCTCTCTCGCCAAGCGTCAAGTCGTTGCATGTGATTCGAGCCGCTGCAGCGTTGCACCCGGAGTGGGTGTTCTGCGGGACTTCTGCTGCGATGGCCCATGGTTTGCAGGTTGCCGAGCCGAACCCCTCTGCTGTACATATACTGGGCGGAGGTACCTGCGCTGCATCACGGGGGAAGCACGTAGTGAGGCATCCAGTTCTCACGGACGATTACGAGAAATTCGAGGTTGTGGCAGGCGTAAAGGCAACGCCGCTGGATAGGACCATTGCAGACTGTTTGCGAACGCTTCCCATGCCTGCGGGCCTTGCCGTTGCGGATTCCGCGCTTCGCGACTATGGCCTTGCGCGAGAGGATCTTGCGGGATTCGTGCGCGCCCAGCCGCGTGCTCGCGGTTCCCGGCAGGCGCTTCAAACTATTGGCTGGGCGGATGGCCGCTCCGAGAACGGCGGGGAGTCGGTGGCGCGCGGCATTATGATCGAGCTGGGGTTTTGCGTGCCTGAGCTGCAGGTTCTTGTGGAAGACCCGGCGCACCCGGGATGCGAGTTCAGGGTCGACTACGTCTGGGAGACCGGTGTGGCCCGCCCGATATTTGGCGAGCTTGACGGCGCATCGAAGTATGCCGACCGAGGCGGTACAGGCGAGAAGGTCTCTGGCAAGGCACTTCTCGCCGAGCGACGGCGGGAGTCTCGCCTCACGCTGTGCAACGCCTCCATCATGCGATTTAGCTTCGAGGAGGCAAAGAACCGGCCGTTCTTCAAGGCGCTGCTCGAACGCTATGGCGTTCCCCGGCGAGAATAGAGGAGCCTGGTGGGCGCAATTGATTCTTGCAAAAAACGATCGGTTAACCTGCCCTAATCAATCAATTTCTGCAGCTTAGTTCTGAAACTGCAGATTCCGATCGGTTAGCCAGGCTTAAACGATCGAATTTTGCAGCCGAGAGGCGCCGCCAACAGGCGAGAGGCGCCGCCAGCAGGCGAGAAGCTCCGCCAGCAGGCGAGAAGCGCGCCGTCCCGCCCGGCGGCGCATCTACCTCACGAGTGCGGCGACCTGCCCCAACAGGCTCTCGAACGACACCCCGCGCACCTCGTTGTCCGGCTGCAGCTGCGTGATGCGCATGGCATCCCGCACGAAGTCCGTGGCAAACGCCACCGCGTCGTACACGCTGCGCCCGCACATCACGGCCCCCGTGAGCGCCGAGGCAAACAGGTCGCCGGTCCCGTGCGTCATGAACGGCAGCTGCTCGCCCACAACCTCCACCAGGTCGACCTTCTCGCCAGCAATGTAGTTCCTGATAAGGCCGTCGCCACGGACCACGCCCTTCACCACAACGAGCCGCGCCCCCATTTCCACCAGCTGGGCCGCATATCGCTCCACCTCGGCCTGCGAGAGATCCTGACCGTGGTAGGGCATGCCGGTAAGCAGGTGTGCCTCGGTGAGGTTTGGCGTAAGAATGTCCGCGCCATCAACCAGCGCGCGCATCTTCTCGCACATCTCGACCGTGTATGTGGGGTACATCTTCCCTCCGTCGCCCATCACCGGGTCGACCACACGCAGCGCCCTAGGATGCTCGCGGTACAGCCTCTGGATGGCGCCCACCTGCGCCGCAGAGCCCAGGAACCCCGAGTATATTGCATCAAGTACGATGCCTTCCTTTTCCCAGGCGTCGAGATAGTCCCCCAGAATGGGGGTCGTGTCGTGCATGAAGAACGTGGGGAACTTGGTGTGTGCCGAGAAGAGCGAGGTGGGCACCGGGCACACGTCGCAGCCCGCCGCCGAGAGCACGGGGATGGCGATCCCCAGCGAGCACTTGCCGTATCCGCACAGGTCGTGCACGGCGGCAACGCGTGGGATGTACGCTCCCTCTCGCTTGTAGAGAACAAGGTCCCTTGCGTCCATGCGGTGCCCCTCGGTTCGTGGCCGGCGTGCCATGTCGGCTCGTTGTCTGTTGCTGTTGGTTAATGATATGCCCTTCGCAACTCCGCCTGCCCAGCTCCATCTATACTGTGAGAGTCTTTGAACCCAAACGCTAAGGGGGTCCTATGGCGGACAAGCCGCTGGTGGGAATCATCATGGGATCTAAGTCGGACATGCCGGCGATGGAGGCATGCACCGCTCAGCTCGACGAGCTGGGCGTTCCCTACGAGCTGGTAATCGCGTCGGCGCACCGCGCGCCACAGAAGGTCCACGACTGGGCCTCCACTGCGGCAGACCGAGGCCTCAGGGTGATCATCGCCGCCGCCGGCAAGGCCGCTCACCTGGGCGGCGTTGTCGCGGCCTACACGCCGCTGCCCATCGTGGGCGTCCCCATGAAGACGAGCGACCTCGGTGGCATGGACTCCCTTCTCTCCATGGTGCAGATGCCCTCTGGCGTGCCCGTGGCCTGCGTGGCCATCGGCGGCGCCAAGAACGCGGCCATCTACGCCACCCAGATCCTGGGTGCCACCATGCCGGAGTACCGCGAGAAGATCGTCCAGATGAAGCAGCAGATGGCGGAGGCGTAGGTATCGCCGATGCCACCCGCTGCGATCAGGGAGGAAAGTACCACATGAAGAAGGAAGAGCTGCTCGAGCAGATCAAGCTGGCTATGAAGGCGCGCGACAAGGTCCGCGTCTCCATCCTGCGCCAGGTCAACCAGGCAGTGAAGCAGGTCGAGGTCGACGAGCGCCGCGACGCAACCGAGGCCGACATCACCAAGGCCGTGAAGAAGCTCCAGAAGGTCACCGCCGAGGAGCTCGACGGCCTGCGCAAGGCCGGCGCCGAATCCCACGCCGAGCGCATCCAGGAGCTCTCGACCCAGGCCGACGTCCTTTCTCAGTTGCTGCCGCGCCAGCTCGAGGGGGCAGACCTCGAGCAGCTGGCAGATTCCCTCATCGCCCAGCTCGGCGCCACGTCCAAGCGTGACATGGGCAAGGTCATGGGCGCGCTCACCAAGGCAACCAACGGCAACTTCGACAAGCCCGCCGCCGCGGCGTACGTGGGGAGCAAGCTCTCCTAGCGCGTCTCGACAGAGAAAGGCAACCACGTGTCCAACAGTCAGGGCAAGCACTTTGGCCAATCGGCAGACAGCGGCGCCGAACGCGCGGCTCAGGACGACACCAGTGACCAGCGTGCCACCGGCTTCATCCCCGTTGTCACCGACGACCCGTCCTCCACGGTTGGGGATGCTCGACCCTCTCGCCGCAGTCGTCGTGTGAAGAGTGACAGCTACCGCGAGACCGACCCCTATGACCTCTCCGGCCGTCGCTCCCGCGACCCGCGCAAGCGGCGCAACCGCATCATCTCCACGCTGCTCTTCATCGTGGGCATTGCGCTCATCGCCGCCGCTGTGGGCATGTACGGCTATTCGCAGTGGCAGTATCACGAGCAGGACGTGGAGAACGAGAAGCTCGCGGCGTACGCAACCGTGGACGACCAGGGCAACCAGCCGCCCGTGGTGGACTGGGCGGCGCTCAAAGCCGTGAACCCCGAGGTCGTTGGATGGGTGCAGATACCCAACACCGTGGTGAGCTTTCCCGTCTACCAGGCGTCTGACAACGACAAGTACCTTCACACAAACGCCGAGGGCAACTACTCGCTGGGCGGCCAGGTCTTCATGGACTACCAGAACCTGGCACCCGGCATGCTCGACCAGCAGACCATCATCTATGGTCACCACCTGCGCAACGGCGCCATGTTCAAGCCCATCGCCGACATGGACAAGCAGGAGGCCTTCGACTCGGTAAGCACCGTGTGGTACGTCACGGAGGACGCGAACTACGAGCTGGAGCCCCTCTTCCTCTACTACACGGACGAGAACGACACCAACGTTCGCGTCTTCGACTGGACGAGCGAGGAGGAGTTCCACTCGTACCTCTCGGGGCTTCTCGCCAAGTCCGTGACCAGCCGGTCCGACGCCGGAGAGCTTATCGGCAAGGCAAGCCATGTGCTTACCCTTTGTACCTGCAACTATATTGACGGCTATGGCCGCACCATCCTGGTGTGCGTGCCCAAGAGCGAGGTGGCATCGTGACGGAAGCGTCGTGGACGCCGGAGCCCAGTGACGACAAGCTGCACGACGAGTGCGGCGTCTTTGGCGTGTGGGCGCCCAACCGCGACCCAGCGCGCATGGCG
>Ga0256406_1002090_pt1 | contig 29618 bp, 24 predicted proteins | sample RumenRJG_03DNA_FD_185986 | JGI IMG/M metagenome (GOLD analysis project Ga0256406, IMG submission 185986) | Bovine rumen microbial communities from Lethbridge, Alberta, Canada - RJG_03 | ecosystem: Host-associated > Mammals > Digestive system > Stomach > Rumen | place: Canada: Alberta | collected... | reverse complement strand
AATTAAAACTTTCCCTGTTTTGTTGTACTATATGCCCAAGGTTTCCATCAGTTTTTTCTCCGTGCTGTTTAAGGTACACGTTCTCCAAACCTTCTCGTCTGGGTCCGTTGTTGCCTTTATGATATCCGACAGCTTTTCTTCGACCTCATTATATGTCATGGCCAGCTCGTCCTTGTTTTCCATGTATTTATTCTGCATCCTTATCGTGATGATTGTGGAGAGAAAATTGATGAATTCGGATCCGTTGACGCTATAGTCATCATGCTCCCTTGTCGTCGTCTGCGAAAGCACGCTTTTGTAGGACTTGAAAACCAGTTCTATCTCCCAGCGCAGCTTATAATACTCATATACGTTCTCAAGCTTCAGATCCATATTCGAAACAAAGACGACGGTGCCGAATTTTCTCTGCTTTTTCAGATATTCGGAATTGTCGAAAGCATTCTTCTTCTTTGCCCTTCTCATATAATCCGAATCTTCCTTCATCTTCCTTTTCCCATCCTGGAAGCAATAATAGTATCTGGTTTCCCCGTCTTTCCCTTTCTCCGAACCTTTCGAACCCAGCAATCCGCCTTCGACGGAACCGACGAAATTCATCCTGGAAAACAGATCAAGCCTTTCCGCGACCCCGCTGTTTCTTTTCAGGGGCCTGATGAAACCAACCTTGCCATCCCTGAAGGTATCCTGACTGTTATCGAACGGGAAGCCTTTATCACCGATGATCAGACCTTCCTCTATCTTGAATTCTTCCAGAAAGTCCCTGTAATTCGAGAAATCCGGCAGGTTTCCTTTGTATACCTTCATGCAGATCGGCTCCCTTGTCTTCGAATCCACTGCATAAATGATGGAAATATCGGCGATCCCTTTTATTCTTCCCTTATAGGAGAAGCCGGAGAACGTGTTCACGGTGGATGTGTTCTGCTTCAGCATTCCATCGATCAGCACGTCCGTTCCCTTTTTTACCATCGTCTTCACGCGGTTTTCCATGAAATCGGAAATGCCTTTGTAGTCCTTGCCCAGGCCGGATATCAGATTGCAGATGACGTTCCTGGACAGGGATACGCCGGGATAGAATTGGGAGACGAAGGACTTCTGATACCGGTCTTCGATCTGATAGTCCTTGACACCATCGAAGACGGAACGGAGAAGGGCGACGCAATAGATTTTCTTCGAATCGTTCTCATCGTAGACTGCCTTCAGGGAACCGAGCAGATCCTTCCCTACGCCATCCGCAAAGGCAGCCTTTCCATAGTATTTGTAAGTGATGTCGCGGAGCGATAATCTCTTCGGCAGTTTGTCTTTCTTGACATATTTACCGTCGATGATATGACCGATCACTTTCCCGTTGACAGGCATGCCGTTTTTGAAGCCTTTCCGTTCCCGAACAAGATATACGCCTTCCTTCGAAGAAGGAGCAACGACCGTGTTGGTCGGCCGCTTAACCTTTCTGATGCTTTCAGGTACCATAACAGTTACCTCATATAGTACATTACAATTCGTTTTTGTACTATGTAAATTATACCATTTTTTTCATAAGAAAAGCACCAGAGACATGCATTTTGATGCCTCTGATGCTTGTCCGAACATGTCTGCGTCGCTTTTATTGGTCAGATGTCGATTTGCATAGTACAACAGTGTGGGAAACCTTTAATCAATATTGCTGACGAGGAGATAAATCCATATCCCGATACCGGCAATCAAAGCAGTTCCCCCGAAAGCGAAGAGGAACCAGAGGATATCGAAGAGAAGAAGCTGACCATAAGAGCCTTCTTTCTCCTCAAAGCACTTGCTGACAAAGACTTCACCGGATTTATCGATCATCCGGGCTAATTGATAACGGAAGTGCTGGAAAAGCGGAGATAACGGGAAGAGGATACGGGAGAGAAAATTCGTAATCCCGAGAATCCAAAACGTAAACAACTTGCTGAAGTGATGACGATAAAAACGGAGAGCCTTCTTCGTCCCGGCTATGACATAGGATCCGGCAGAGCTCATAAGCGTTCCTTTCTCCTTTGCTTTCCCAAATTTCCCTCAGGTGTTTCAAAGGCTAAAAACTAAACTAAATTATACTTCCAAGTGAAAAGAATGACGAGCGCCTATAGGACGCATTCGCGAAAAGTTATTCTATATAGAATAATATGTACAAGATAAGAACGTCTTATTCCGTCGTGTAGGAAAGTTTTCTTCCGTAGGTTTTTTCGTAACACTCTTTCCACTGCGCAAAGTTGTTTTCTTTCATTCTCTGCTTGTTTTCACTATCGGAAAGAGAAGCATCCGGATAGATCGGTTTTCCGATATGGATCGTATAGGCTTGAAGCGGATAACCGTCCTCCCCTATTTTCTCCGTATCTTCCATGGTGATGAAAAGAGGAACGATCGGAACCATGGAAAAGACGGCTAAGGAGAAAGCTCCTTCCTTGAGCGGCTTCGGTTTCTTATAGTTCCACCACATCGATTGTTCCGGATAGATTAAGATATCGCCTCCTCTTTTGAGAGTATCCTTGACTCCGCGGAGGAATTCCCGGACCACTGGCAGAGAATGGGCTAAAGGAAGAGTTCTGGCATTCCGCATCAGAAAACCGTAGAAGCCAGGGAAGGAAGTATAGTTTCCTTCTTTGATGATACGGAAAAGATGATGGCTTACTTTCTTCCGACCGCTTTTCTCATAGGCGATCTGGGTTAAGAAGGAATCCATCGGAGAGAAATGGTTGCAGGTGAAAATGACACCGGGTTTTAGTCCTTCGAGGTTCTTTTTCCCTTCGATTCCTTTGACGATCAGGGTCTTCGAAGAAAGAAGATGGTGAAGATAGATGCGGGCCAAGAAGAAAGCGAAAGAGGCTTTGATCCGCGTGGAAAGTCTCTTCTGGGAATAGTCGACTTCCCCCGGTTCCAAAGAACAGGAAGGTGGATCGTTTTCAACGTCCACATCAAACTTCCCTTCTTTTTCCAACTCTTTTATCTTTGCGAGAGTTTTCTCTCGATAGGCATGAGCCTGAGGGTCAATTTCCGTTTTCATAGCGCTTGAGCCAAACCTTATAGACTTCATAGATATCATCGAACTGATGGTAATGGAATACTTTATGGACCTTTTCGATATTGTCCTGCTTGATATTGGCTATATGGGGATAAGGAAGATAGAAAAGACGTTTGGAGAAATGACGTACCACGGTCGACTCATGGAGGAATTTCTGATCGTTGAATTTCTGAGGTAGCATTTTCTTCTTGGTAGTAGAGCGCATCAAGGCATCCTGATCGGCAAAAGGAAGCTTATGCTTTTTAATCTGTTCTCTCGCTTTTTCAAAGAGTCCGGTTCTTCTTGCTTCTTCCATGTTGAAAAGAAGGACACCGGCATTGATATAGAGAGGAGAAAGGAAGTATTTTCCGTAGTGATCCGGAGCGGCCGCATACTCATAGCCGTCTAAAGGAGTATCCGTAAGCATTCTTACATCTTTGTTGAAGAAGATATCGGCATCGAGATAGAGAAGTTTTCCGTTCTCCCTTTCGGTTTTATCGGCAAAAAGCCGGAGAAGAGTATAAGGAGAGCAATAGGCGTTCTCATTCGGGCAATGAGCGAATTCACTCTCATATAGATCCGTAATGTCTTTGACGGTGACATGGTTTTCTTTGGAAAAGCTCTGTGCTGCTTCTTCTAAAAGATTCTCTTCTTTCTTTCCTAAGGCAACGTAGTTTTCTTTGACTCTAGTCAGATTCATCGTCAATATCGAAACTTCAAAAGTCTCTCCGGGAGAGCGGAGAAGCAGAGAAAGAAAAGAAGATAAAATCTGGGTGAAGACACCCTTGTTTCCACAATAGAGCAGATGAGTCATGGTTTCTTAAGGTAATGGATGAGCTCTTTATCGGATAGGAGAGCTCTTTTCTGCATCGTTTCTCTTACTTGTCTAGCAAGCGATTCTTTTTCCTCTTCGTCAGGAAGCGGATAGAAAGGACCATCGACATAGGTGATGATCTGAACGGAATTCGGATTTTTCCGTTTATGGTAGGTGTTGGTAAAGCAGAAGGTAGGAGTATTCAAAGCGACTGGATAATGGAAGGAATCTTTTTTAAAAGGACGGATCTTCGTGTAATAAGGCCAGAGATGAGCTTCCGGATAGAGGACGACAGGTTCTTTCTTCTCGACACTTTTTTCTAAAGCATGGAAGAAGTTGCGGTAGTTAGTAATACTTTGAGGAAGAGGATAACCGCCTAAATAAGGAACGGCCCAACCGATAAAGGGAGAGCAGAGATTATTGGGGTGGACGATGATGCGGATCTTCTTTGAGAAAAGAAAGGCAGGAAGTAAAGCATCTCCGAGAATCTGAGTGTGGTTGCCATAGAGGAAAAGAGGCTTATCCTTATAATCTTTCAGTTTCTCTTTTCCGACGACTTTCCAATGGAACTTGAACTTCAGATAAAAGAATCCGAAAGGCTTGAAGATACCATAGTAGAGAAAATTGCGGAAGATCCTTTCATAGAATCGGTCTCTACGATAACGGTAAGAGGAAGGAATCTTCGGCGTTTCGATCTTGGCTTCGGAGAATTCGTCGTTGCTCTCGTCCTGATAATAGACAGTCTTCTCTTTCATCCTAGGCTTTCTTGGGGACTAAGAAGAGAGGCACCTCTTCCGGAGAGAACTCCTTTTCTTCTTCCGTAACCCGAGCCAGTTTACGGGCGAAATTATCCGGGTTCTTCACTTCATCCATGCAGGCTAATATCACATTGGCACCGACTTTCTTTTCGGCTTCTAACTGAGCGCTGGTGTAATAGCAGAACTCCTTCTTGATCTCCATCGAGAAAGGAACGTCTTTGGCCTTCTCCCAGAAGAGAAGCGCATAAGGAGAAGTAATATCATGCCAAGGTTTTGCTGAGAAGTTGAAATGGAGAAGACCGATATCCTTTTCCCGTATTTTCCATTTATGGAGACATTCGACATTCCATTTTCGGGGTAAGTATTTGATCTTTCCCTTTAAAAGAACATTGAGATAATCCTGATCCTGCGCGACCCGGAAGGAATAGAAACGGAAAAGAGATAAGAAACGACCTAATAAGTCGTTCTCTCTCCAGGCTTTGACATTGACCAGCATCATACCGGCATTGATATACTTCTTCGGAGTGATGCCTAAGGCTTTCTCGACATAGTCAAAGCAAGGCTTGATCTCGGTGACGACACAATCGGTGACTCCCCCGACCCAGTGGTTTCCTAAGTCGATATCGAAAAGATGGGCGATATCTTCTTTCACCAAAGTGTCTCCATCGAGATAGACGGCTTTATTGATGCGGGGATATTTCTTCCCGATGAGAAGACGGAAGTAAGTCGAAGGCGAGTAGTAGTCCCGGATCGGTAAAGCCGAAAGCAAGGAATCGAGTTCTTCCTTGACCGAATCAAAACGAAGAAAGACGTTTCTCTTCTCTAGAGTAAGAAGCTTTCTTTCGGTCTCTTCTGTTAAGTCGGTATGGAGGATATGAATCACATAACGGCGCTTATCATCACAGTGGTCGACAAGACTTGCGATAGAGACGCTGGCAAAGGGGGCAAAACGTTCGTCGAAGCCGTAAAAGACATGGACCGTGTTGTTGTTTTCGATCATGATAGGTTCTCCTTAGTAAAGTGGTTATCTTGGTACCTGAAGAGATTCTATCTTGGAGGCCTTTCTAGGTCACCCTACTCCTGCGGAACACTTAAGAGAGCCAGCTCTCTGAATCGGAGAGCTGACTCTCTGATTTGGAGAGTTCCCTTGTTTTCGGGCTTTTTGAGCTGTAGAATAGTGCTATGCCCGAAGAAAAGAAACCTTTGAAGCAAATCGTAGCTGAAAACCTAACAGCCCTAAGGAAAAGCAAAGGACTGACCCAATTGGAGCTTGCGGAGAAGTTCAACTACTCCGATAAAGCTGTTTCGAAATGGGAAAAAGGCGATACCACGCCCGATATCGAAACCCTGCAAGCGCTAGCCGACTTTTATGGTGTCACCATCGACTACTTCACTCATGAAGGAAGTAAAAAAGAAAAGGAAATCTATGTGACAGAAAAGCCGAAGAGGAATCGGCCTCTTGTCTGTTTCTACTACTCCCTGATCGCTCCGATTGTAGCCATCCTTGTCTATGTCTTGGTCCTCTTTTTCGGCCATCAGAACCTGTGGCCGATCTGGATTTGGATGTTAGCGGCAGATAGTATTCTTCTTTTTGTTCTTTCCTGTGTTTTCTTCTCAAGACAGGTGAAATCCATCTTCGGATCTTTGATGACCTGGCTTATCGTATCCGCTATCTATCTTCAGTTAGGGTATTCTTTACCTCTTCCTCAAGGGTATCTTCTTTGGGAAGTCTTCTTGCTTCCGATTCCGATCACCGTTGCTTTCCTGATCTACGGCTATACCGGAAAGAAGAAAGAAGAAGAAACAAAAGCGGAAACTTCCAAGGAGGCCTAAAGCAGAAGACCTCCTTTTTTCTTAGTGAAAATCCATGGGTAAGAGTTCCTTTCCCATGGATTTTCTGTACCAAAAAGCGCTTACATGATTTATAATGAAGCATGGATTTACGAAAGGAGAACAAAAAGGAAATGGGTGTATTTCAGGTTTTCTGTTCCGATAATGTCGTTGTCAAAGGAAACGACTATCCGATAGACAATCCGAAAGGAAACGTTATGATCATCACCGGTATGAACGAATACTCGGCTCGGTACGCTCCTTTCGCTGCTTCTCTCAACGAAGCCGGTTATTCTGTCTATGTCTTAGATCATCTAGGACAGGGAGAAAACGTCTCGAAAGCCGAAGAGCAGGAAATTGTTCCGCATGGCGCTTGGAAGAAAGAGTTAGAAGCTCTTTCTCTGAAAGCAAAACAGCTTAAAGAATCCGGTTTACCTTTAACCCTGATGGGACATTCCATGGGTTCTTTCTCGGTTCAGGCCTACTTAGAAACCTATCCCGATACCATCGATAAAGCCATCATCATGGGATCCAACGGGAAAAACAACCTCACGGCTATCAAGTTCGGTTGGACTTTATCGAAGATGAGAGCCAAAGAGAAGAACTGGAACAAAGAAGATAAACTCATGGAGAACGCATCTCTTGGTCCTTATACCAAAGCCGTCAAGAACCATAAGACCGATGTCGATTGGCTTTCCTATAACGAAGACAATGTCAAAGCCTATATCGCCGATCCCTATTGCGGGCATTTCGATACCTATGGTTTCTACTATGAGTTCATGTCCGGTATGAAAGAACTCTATAAGAAAAAGAACCTGGCAAATGTCTCTAAGAATACTCCTATCCTGATTGTCTCCGGCGAAGAAGACCCGGTCGGAGCAAACGGAAAGGGTCCGAAATCCTTAAAGAAGATGTACGATTCCTTAGGGGTAAAGGATGTCACCCTGATCCTTTATCCTCATATGAGACACGAAATCCTCAACGAAGTCGAAAGAGCGACACCGATCAAGGATATCGTTGATTTCCTCAATAAGTAGTCTAGAAACAACTTATCGATAGAAAAAGGGCTTGAGCGTGTTGCTCGAGCCTTTTTACGAAGCTTAGAAGTTAGCTCCCTTGAAGTACCAATAGCTATTGTAGTCGATGTAGTTTTTATCGTCTCCGCGGGAATCGTTCTTCTTAGACTGGCTATGTGTTATCACATCACCGGTAGCCGTAGGAGAACCGGCACTAGTGACTTTGCTGATGAGGTACATCTTTTTCTTCGAATCGTCCTCGTATTTGCCGTTTTCGCTTTCGAAGTTTTCCCAGAAGGAATAAAAACGGTTCATCTTTCCGTTCTTCGCATCATCTATTGACTGATATGAGGAAGATAAGGTTGTCAACGTGAAGGTATTCTGGGAACTGCTGCTTTCGAGTTTTACGGTCAATAAGCTGATAACCTTGAGTTCTGCATTGATAGCTATCGACTTCAGCGGTTTACTGCCATCGCTGTTATTGGAGTGGGTGACGACAATTTTGGCACTCTTGAAATCAATTAGACTGATATTGATGAGTTTATTGAGATCCATATTCATCGTGAAGGTGCTATCGGTGGAACTATAGACTGCCTTCGTCAGAACCTGGGAGAGATCGTCATTGATGGTGTTAGAGGAAGAAGAGGAAGAGCTATCGGAATAGACGCTGTCATAGATCTTTTCCAATATGGTGGAACCGCCGATGATGCTTTCTAAATTCATGATGTAATCCAGAATATAGTAGGCGAGATTGCTTTCGATATTGGCGGCTGTGGTCTTATAGTATTCGGCCGTGGTGGTATAGGTATAGCGATATTGGAACCAAGCCCAATCGTTCTTGTCGACAGAGGTCTTGATGCGGTTACAGAGAACTTTCTGCTCTTCAATGAAGAACTCCGTTCCATAGAAACCAGCCTCGGATATTTTTTTGTCCGATGGTTTGAAGCGCAGATAAGCATAGGCCGTGTTGTCCTTTACATAGATAGCGGCATAGCAATTGACTTCTATACTCGTATTGATAATAAGAATCGCAGAAAAAGAAACCTTCAATTTTCCTTCTATTTCGAAGAAGTTGTTTTCGGTTGTATCGATGAGGCAATCCTCAAGAACCTTGAATCCATTGACATCGACGAAATTGCTGGAATTATCATTGGTATAAGTAAGGATATTCTTATCCGTGCCTGCGGAATTGACATCCGTCGTTGTGGTTCTCTTATAGGTGTTATTGGTTCCGGCAGTCAAACCTAAGGTGGCATTGATGTGATAGGTCGTATCGTTAGTATTATCTTTATCGGTGGTGTTCTGCTTAACATCACCGCTGATCTTGGCTTTGACGATATGACAGGTAGAAGTGTCGTAATAGAAGTCAACTGTGATTGGAGAAGAATCCACGGAGGAAGTAAGAATATTGATATTGAAGGTGACGCTGATGTGACCGTAACTGGATTCCTTGGGATCCGTCGCGAAGTCGATATTTTCGATGTAGGGACTTGCTAAGAGCTTCGACGTTCCTAACGATTTTCCGTTCATCAGATCCATCAAGGCTGAACCAGTGGATTGAGAAGCATCGTTAAGCACCTTAACATAACGATAGAGAAGGTTATCGTCCTTGATTCCTTTGATACCCTTGAGGATATCGTAGAGATCGCTGTTCTGGGCTTTGATGTGCATGTGGTCGTTATATTCGGCCGTGAACATGCCATCGTAGACTTCTTTGTCCTCGAGATTCTTGGTCTTATCGTCGAGTTCCTGATAATCGAACTCGATCTTCTGAACCCCGTCGATATATTTACTGGAATCGTTTAAGGAAGGATTCTTGATATTGACGATACCGGAGAAAGCGGATTTGATACGGGTCGTATCGATCGATTCTCCGATGTTGCTCTGACTGAGATCGACACTGGCTCCGGAAGGAGTATCGCTGGTGTTGACGATCTTGACGACCGGCTGATTCTTCTTTTCGGTCCCGTCGACATAGCTATCTTTGCTGACTTCGCCTTCTACGCTGAGATCAAACTTCTTCAAGTCGGTCGGAAGAGCAAAGAGAGATTTGATCATCTCGTTGGCCTTTGAGATTTCCGGATAGTCCTTGGTATTGTATTTTGAAGCATCTAAGACCGTATCGTTGTAATCTTGGATATTCATCGAGAAATCAATCTGGTTACCGTTTACTTTTCCATCGGCGGAGAAGGAGATAAGACTTCCGTCACTACCTACTTTCAGGGTGATCGCACCGGAGTTATCGACGTATTTGCTATCCTTGAGGAAGGTAGAAGGATCTAAAGTGACAACGATGTTATCGGTTTCGGTAGCAAGAGAGACAACACCATCCAAGTCGGCGAAAGAAAGATTCTTCAGCCCGTTCTTGATGGAAGTGAATTTCTCCGAAGAAAGGATTGTATCGAGATAAGTCGACATCGAAAGAAGACTCGAGGAAGAAGCGGTCGAGGAATCCTCTTTCGTTTTATCCTGAATCAGATTGATGATTTCGTTGATGTTGCTATTGGTTAAAGAGTTGCGGAAGACGTATTTATCCTCTTTAGCATCCTCGGAATATCCATATCCGAAGTAGAGATGCTTGTCGCTCGGGTTATAGAAGCATTCGATACCCTGTGCTAAGGCATAAGTCTCCTTGCTCACTTTATCTTTTTCTTCCGGAATATGAAAGCTCAGATAATAGGTTCCCGTATCCGGATGAAGAGTCTCTGTCGTTCCGTCTTCACTTTTATCGATCGTAGCCGTAGATAAATCGGCACCGATAGCACCACTGGCATTAAAGGTGTAGTCGGAACTATCGGTAAAGATAAGAGAATAATCAGCCGTCATCTTCTTCTTATCGAAGAGATCGGCGACATTCTTGAAGAGAGTCGTAGCACAGGAGTAGTCGCTATATTCACTATCTTTAGGAGCTGTAGGAGCTTCGTAGGTATCTAGCGTAAGAGTAAGACTATCCAAAGAAACAGAACCTGCTTTTAAGCCGGTAACCGTGATAGAAGTGACATCTTTCGTGCCATCGTTTTCCACAAAATGGATGGTGAGAGTGATATCGCTGTCTAAACCGATGATGGAACCATCGATGGTAGCCGAGAACTTAGAAGCGGAATATTCATAGGATTTAAGAATTCCCTGTAAGACGCTATAGTCACCCTCGCCGAGTTTCTCTAAGTTGCTTCCCGAGGTTGCTTTCTTCAATACGATATTGAAGTCATCGGTGAGAGAAGAGAAAGCAGGCTTTTCCGTGATTCGGGAAATCTGCTGGAAGAGCTCTTTGATATCGCTGTTCTGGATTCTGCCTTTGAAGAGACTATTGAGAGCGATATAGGCAGTCTCTTGGCTATAGTAAGCCGAAAGGGTGTTATAGGTAGAAGTGCTTTCCTTGGTCGGTTTCTGGGTTAAGGAAAGAGAATAGGTTCCGGCATTCTCATCGACAAAGACATCGGTGAGATCTGCCGAAAGAGATCCTTCGATAATAGAAGAATGAATGGTCGTGGTATTGGTCGAAGAATCGGTTTCGGAATTCGAAACCTGGGCTTCAATACCTACTTTGACGGCAGCTTTCTTGGTCGTGGAAGAATCCTTCTCTCCGCTATAGCTTCCAGCAAAGATATGTTCGATCGTTCCGAAGAGAGAGGAGTTAGCGGCGGTGACATCGTTATAGGCTTCCTCATCCGCTCTGTTATAGGTGGAGACACTATTTAAAGCAGAGATGGTGCCTTCAAAAGAGACCGAAGTGGTTTTACTAGAAGAAGTAGAGGAAGAATCACTGCTACTCTTGTCTCCGCTTGTAATCGTAAGAGGACTGGCGGTCGATAAAGCAACGGGGACATCGTTTTCATCCGCGGTAAGATTGATGGTGAGCTCGGAAGTCGTAGCGGAGCCTAAGGTTAACGAAGGAAGGATCAATTGATAGTTGTTTCCGGTTCCGTTATCGACGGCTTTGACATTAGTCTGAAGTTTTGCTATCTGGGTGAGGATGTAAGATAAAGAGATACTGCTATCGGCAGAAGAGGAGAGATTGATCCCTAAGGAACGGAGCATTTCAAAGATATCCCCGATGGTATTGGGAGCTTTGAACTTGAAGGATTTGTTTTTATAGGTGAGGTAGACGTACTGGTTGGATTCATAGCGGAAAGCAAGATCTTCTTTCAGTCCTTGATAGTTTAAGGTGACGCTTCCGCTGATATTGATATCTAAGGCATTGATGCCACTGAGATCGATATCCAGAGTAGAGAAAGAAAGAGAGAGGATATCGTTAGGGTCAGCAGAATCCAAATCGATATTCAACGCGAAATTATTCAGGAGAATTTCTTTCGCGTTGCATAAAGCATTGACCGCTTTGGACATTCCGGAGACGGATTTCGAGGAATCGACATCGACCTTCGGGATATCGTAAGAGGCGGTGTTGCTGTTGTTTTCCTGGGCGGTAGGATTTACAAGCGGATGAAAAGAAAGCGAGGAAGTCGCCGAGAGCAGAAAAGCGGTAAATAGGACAAGACTTGCCTTTTTCATCTTTTGCTTTGGAATGTAAGACGGAGGAGGGAATAGACTTCTTTTTTCGCGTTTTTGCTCTTGTTTTCAAGCAAAAAAGCCGAAAAATATCGCCTTTTCTCCTCGCGTCAAGTATAAAGTCTATTCTTTCTGAAACAATATTTTCAATAGAAAATAGTTAAATTATCCAATCATTTATAAGAAGAATTGTTTCTGTATAATATTTTTTAGCTTGGAAACCTTTGTTTCCTTGCTTTTCGCTAATTAAAGTAATAAAGGTCCGGGAAAAGGAATCATATGGACGAAAAGAAAGAAACATCTACCTCTACTACCGATATCCATCCACAGGAAACCACCTCTTCCAGTGACTCTTCTTCCGCTTTGAAGAAAGAGGAAAAAGAAGATTCTCTTCCTGCTGAAAAAACCGAAACTGTTCCCCTTAATAAGGGAAAAGCAAAAGGCAAAAAGAAGAAAGAGAAACTTCCTCTCACTCCGAAACAGGAGAAGAAACGCGCTATCCTTACTACTTCCATCGTTGTGGCTGTCTCTGTTGTCGTCGGTGCCGCAGGCGGATACGTTCTCTTCCACTGGCTCAATCCGGAAAGAACGGTTCTCTCTAGCGGTGGCAGTGAAGGGGTTGTTCCGACAAAGGAAGAAATTGAAAAGTCTCTTTCTTCCAACACCTTAGAGCAGGACTATCAGCCCTATCAGCTCGTCAACTATTCTCTTCACGCCCAGGCTTCTTTCCCCTATGCGCTGACTCTCTGTAAGGGCGCTGCGGTCTCTATGGGTGTTTCCCAGAACATCCAATCGGCAACCTACTCTACGCCAAAGGTCGTCTTCAACCAGAACATCTCTTCTTCGAGTGTCGTCCACACTGCCGACCGTTATTACGACTATCTCGACGGTACCGTCCATTCCTACAAAGGGAGCACGGCGAAAGACTGGGCAAGTGCGGAAGATGTCTCTTACACCTATGACGATTTCTTCCAGAAGAACGGAAAACTCTTCCAAGGTTCCTACTACTGCACCAGCGACACTTCTTCGTTATCGGAAGAGAGGCCGGTCTCTGACCGCTATCTCACTTCCGATAAGACGGTCTACGAGCAGAGCGAAGAGAAGACCAAACACCATATCTGCGGCGTTGTCATCTACCTGATCGGACCAAGCACCGTCAAATCCTCTACCCTTACCAAAACCGATTCTGGCTATGAAGTGACGATCGATCTCTACACGGATAGTGATGTCTCGCAGAACACCGATACGACGAAACGTATCGCTTCCGGATGCTCCTACTACTCGGTCCAGATGCGGACCACGGGTGGACTAGCTTCCCGTCCTCCCTTCACTTCGTCGCATCTTGTCTTCACTCTCGACTCTTCTTTCTATCTCACTTCCTCGGTCTTCACCGATGCCTATTCTGCCAATATCGGCTTCATGTCCGCATCGATGTCTCAGACCCTTACGCAATATTACTTCCATTCCGATAGTGAAACCTTTGATTCCGTCGATGTCCCGGTTCCCGAAAAAGGAGACGAGGACTTCAAAGGATACGATCTCTTCCCAGCGGAATGATTCTTGTTAAGGAGGCAATTCATGAACGCCAAAAAAATCAAGCACTTCTCTTTGATGGGTCTGATCTCGGTCGTGACGATGGCAACCACCGGTTCTATCGTCTACTACACTTCTGACCAGATCCAGAAGAGCAACCAGAACAACAACAGCACGAGCTACGAGGTTCCGGATATCGATAACAACAACACCAATACCCCGACGGAGACAAATTTCTCGAAAGCCATCAACGCCCTTGCCACCAGCAAGGAGCTCAAAAGCTCCTCTTTCGGTGTTCAATTGACTCCTTACAATCAGTCGGCGATGGATCCGATCAAGCTCAATCTCAACAATCTCGATGTCGATTTAGCCAATATCTCTTCGAGTGAAGTCAATCTTGCTACCGACCTCAATGTCCAGTACCGCGGACTGGATCAGACCTTGAATCTCCGTGTCGAAGAGCTTCAGTACGCCTTTGTCCAGTACGGCGGAAAAGCGATGCGCCTCTTTGCTCCGCAGACGCTTTCCGATGTGATGGATTTATTGAAAACCGTCGGTATCCTCGTTCCGAACGAAGCTTCCTCGACTTCCGATGTCAAGATCTCCGATATCTTAAGCCAGGCAAAAGATTATCTCTCCTTGATCAGCACGAGCGAATCGACCGATGAAAGCGGAAACTATGTCTTCACGATTCAGCTTAAGGATAATCAGCCTCTCGTTGTTAAGAATATCCGTCTCAGCAATGTCAATCTCAAGATTGTCACCGATACAGCTTTCTCTTCCTTCACGATCTCCACAACCTCTAGCGACGGCATCGTGATTGAAGAAGCCGATAGCAAAGCGACCGGTGATACGACTACCTATACGAAGAAGCTTGCTTTGACCTTAAACGGCACCTTGACTTCCAATGCCTCGGCTTCTACCTATACCAAGCTTACCGATAAGAGCCAGTATACCGATATCACGGATGCGACCGGTTCGATCTTCGAGACCGTCACCAAGGTTTTCAACACCAAGAAAGCCAACGTCAAACTCGGTATCGACTTAGCCAAAGTCGATAGCGCCACCGATACCACCTCTCCTTGGTATACGATCGACGGCACCATGTATGCGGATGCTAGCGGTATCGCCAAGGATTTCTCCAAAGGAAAATATGGTCTTGTTCTTGACCATATGGATCCGAATGCCAAGAAGACCATTACCAATAGCGACGGAACGACTTCCGAAGAAACCTACAGCCAGGAACTCAATAGCCTGATGGCTTATTACGATGGCTCGAGTGAAACAAGCTACTTACGCTTCAATAACCTCGTCAAGGGAAAAATGGCCAATTCCTCTCTTTCCTCCCTGATGGACTATATCAGCAAGGGAACGGGAAAACAGGCGATTGCGGTTATCTCCAACGAGCTTTCAACGACCTTAGGAAACGTCGATTTCGATAAAGTCAAAGAAGGAGACTACTCTTCCCTGAACGGAATCCCGGTTGCCTTGGATTACGATAGTAGCAAGACCTCCTTTGTCTTAAAGGCCGATGGTAGTTGCTTCGGTCTTACCGGTGGTCCGATCACCATCTCCTTAAAGGTTTCTACTTCTCTTAGCGATAGTAAGATCACTTCTCTCTCCGTCTCCGGTCTCCGTTATCAGGGTATCGATTTCAAAATCTCCCTTACTCCGGTCTATGCCGAAGATAAAGGCTTTGAAGAGATCTCTACGTTTGCCTCTTCTCAGAATCTCAGCGAAGGATATTCCGACTATAAGGGAATCGTCCCTCTCTTTGAAACCTTGGGTGACCTGGTTTCGGAACGTAAGTTCTTAGCGAATTATTCTCTTACCTATAAAGACCGCATCGGAAAGGCGAAGACCTCTTCTTCGACCTATTCGACAATCGCCGCTTCCGGTCAGATCGGAGCGGATCTCAGTTCCTTAGGGGAAACCAAGATCAAGGACGGATATCAGAACGGCGAATACTATCTCTCCTTCAATGAATCTACTTCGACCAGTGCTCTTTCCCGTGATCTGGAGATGTTCTATAAGGGTTCTACCGATAGCCATAACCTTTATCTCAGCTATGGAAGAACCAAGACCAACGACGATAAGACTTCCAACACTTCCTATATCTTCCGCAACTATATCGAGCAGGCGCAGTTAGGCGAGATGAAGAACATCCTCAATGAGAAGAGCTCTTCGAGTGTATCCTCTTCCTTCGATTCCATGGATGATGTTCTCTCGGTCCTCAAGGCCAGCGACGATTTCAAGAACTGCATGGAGAAGATCAAGCAGGGGAATCTCACCGGCTTAGAGGATTTCCTCACGATCTCGGCCGATGATTCGACCGGAAGTGATGGAACGGTCTCGGGCAATACCATCCAGGTCGTTCTCAATGTCAACAAGTTCTTCCGTGAAGATTCTCTGTTAGCGAATAAGATCTCTTCGATCACGCTGACTCTGAATTCCTCTTATAAGGATAGTTCTCTCTTCTTCAAGAACATCCAGGTCGCCACCACCTTAGATGCCGATCAGGATATGGTCTTCTCTCTTTCCTTTGAAGACTATCCGAATAATCTTCTTTCCGATTATGATGTCACTGGCTTCACCAAGATTGCGGATGCCACTGAGATCTTCTCCGCTTTCTATCATCTCGGAACGGACTTGAAGAAGTATTCGATTCAGGTATCCGGGCAATACCAGGGAACTTCGAAAGAAGAAGGAAAAGAAGGGACCAAGGTCTCTTTGGAAGGAAAAGGTTCCTGGGATCTGACGAATAGCGATGCTCCTCTTGTCGGAGGCTATCTCACCCTGAAACATCCTTATGTCGCTTTCTCCGGAGTCAAAGCTTCTTCGAGTGAAGTCGAACAGACGATCCACTTCAAATACCAGAACGAATTCGACGAAAACGGAAAAGCCACCAATGGTCAGTTCACGGCTGACTATAACAAGATGCATCTCTTGATGCATTCTTCCTCGGTATCCGATATCGCAAAGACCGTCTCTTCCGCTTCGAAGACAAACGTTCTTCTCGATCTTCTCAACGGCGGAGAGGAAGTCTCTTCCTCTTTGCCAATCATGGAAGCGATCCAGCAGCATTCGCCTTCGCTCCTTTTGAACTATCCTCTGATCAACAGCGTCACTTTCGATGAAGCGAACGATACCATCACCATCGTCGCCGATAAGGCTCTCTTCGGAATCGAAGACGAAGGCAATGTCGTGACGATGGTCGTCAAGTATACCCCTAGCTCCTCTTCGACTTCGAGTGATAGCGATGGCAATGCGACGACGACTACCACACCTGCAAAACTCGATTCGATCGCCTTAGATTTAGGAACCTTTGAAGGCGTATCTCTAGCCAAAGCTTCGATTGGCTTTGCTAGCTATGACGAAGCGACGGCAAAACAGGAGAGCATGCTCCCCTATAACGAAGCGAACAAGGCAAAGTTCTTAGATCTCGATTCCTTACCGCAGTTAGTCAAGATGGGGGTCGATACGACCGAGAACAACTACTTCCATCTCTCGGGTGCTTTACGTTTAGACTTCTCTCTCTTTGCCGATAAGGATACCTGGCAGGAGATCGGGCTGGATTCCTATTGCTTCGATGTCTATTCCGATATGCAGTTCTATATCAAGGATAGCAAAGTCTATTCGTATCTTTCCTTCAACTTAGGAAATAAAGAGATCAACGAAGCCGGTTACTATTCTTCCGAGTTCTTCTTAGATCCCACTACCAAGAGTGTCTATGTCAATACCGTAACCAATAAAGACGGCTCTACGAAACAGGCAAAAGCTTATAAGACAACAGAAGAAAACCTCAAGAACAATCTTCCTTACTATGCGATGAGCGTTATCCTTGATCTCGATGACCGTCCGGCAGGAAAGACGATCGCTGCCAATGTCTATGATGCCTTAGCAAAGAAGAAGGAAGAATCTTCTTCTAGTGATAGTAGTAGTGATACTTCTACTACTAGTGAGGATTCCTCTAATACCACGACCACTTCTAGCCTTACCGATGGACTGAATATCTCTCTCAGCTCCGATTTCTCCTCCTTGATCGGTTCGACGACTCTCTATGATAGCGAGAAACAGAAGTTCTCCTTGGTCGCTTCTTTGAATGATTTCTTCTCTCTTACCTACAAGAACTCCGATACTTCCACTCAGGATCCTTTGCTTACGTTCGGTGCTACCGAACTTGATATCTACCATCAGAGAGAAAAGAATGTAGCGGAAGGAGAAACCGCCAGGACTCCGTTCTATGCTTTGACTCTCAACACCTCGGTCTCCGTTCTTGGAGGGGTAGCGAAAGCCAAAGTCTCCGCCGACTTCCGTATGAACGGAAACGATTCTGACTTCGGTTACTTCGATTCTTTGGATTCTTTAAAGGAAGCCAAAGGCTCTTCCGGCGATAGCTCGATGGCTCATTACTTCACCTTCATGGAGAAGTATGATGCTCTCACTAAGAGCGATGGAAAAGCGTATAGCTCCTATACGATCAACTCCTTCACCATGAAGACGAAGACCTTCTATGACTTCACCAACTATAAGCTAGTGGAATTTGCGACCGACTATGAAGTCAAAGATAACGGAGAATATTATTCCACAACTGAGAATAGCTCCGATGCCTCTGACGATTGGCTCTTTGTTTCGACCTATGTCGAAATGAAGAGACTCTGATCTCTGAAGCTAGCGTTTCTTTCTCTTCCCTAGGTTTCTAGAGAAGAGATTTTGGATTGTTTAGAAAACTTCAAAGATTTTTTCGATTCTAGAGGAAAAAGAAATCCTAAACCGATATACTACTAACGTTACCTAACAAGGAGAAAAAACATGAATCTATTTGCGGCTTATACGAAAAACCATCTCGGGAAGGAGATCCCTTCGCCTGCCAAGGAAGAAGAGATCCGGAAGGAACTCGATTCTCTTCTTCAGAACAATGTCTTCACCGAGAAGAAAGAAGGAGCATCCGAGAACGGCGATATCGTCAATATCGATTTCGAAGGTTTCTTAGACGGGGTTGCTTTTGAAGGCGGAAAAGGGGAGAACTACGATCTTGAATTAGGTTCCCATACCTTCATCCCCGGTTTTGAAGAAGCCTTAGTCGGGCATAGCGCCTCTGAAGATGTGGATGTCCATGTCACTTTCCCTTCGGACTACCAAGCGAAAGACTTAGCCGGAAAGGCCGTTATCTTCCAGTGCAAAGTCCATGAAGTAAAACGGAAAGTCCAATGCCATCTCGATGATGACTTTGCCAGAAGACTCGGTTTCCATACCTTGGAAGACTTAAGAAAAGCCGTCAAAGAGAATATCGAACAGGAAAAGAAAGCCAAGATCGATAGCGAATACCTGCAGTCTCTTCTCCGTTTCTTAGTGACCGCGTCCACCATCGATGTCACACCAGATCAGGTAAAAAAGAGCAAAGAGAAGATCTTAACTACCTATCAGAATGCTCTGATCCGTTACGGGATGGGATTGGATGACTATATCTCTGCCTTAGGAATGACAAGAGAGGCTTTTGATGCCGCAATCGACGGAGAAGCAAAGAATACGGCGAAGACCGATGTTCTTACCGCCTATATCGCAAAAAGAGAAAACCTTCAGGCAACGGAAGAGGATCTTCAGCATAAAGTAGAGGATCTTAAGAACTACTATCATCTGGACGAAGAGAAAGCGAAACAGCTTCTGGAACAGGAAAAAGAAGAACTCGCATTAGAATGCACCCAGGAGAAAGTAGGGGACTTCTTATTAGCGAATAACGACTAGTAGGAACCTTGCAATACACAGAGGCAGGCTTTATAACTTCAAAGTCTGCCTTTTTACGAGAAAATAAAATAGAATTTAGAAAAAAGTGATGGTAGATTAAAGATTTTGATGAAAAGCAGAAGCTCCTACTAGGAGCCGAATTTCCGAAAAGCGTGAAATTTTTCATTTTCCGAAATTCGTTGCTATATGTCTCCTGAGTTTTTCAGGACGGCTTTATAGAAAAAAGAGGAATCGGTAACAGCCATTCCTGAGAATCGGAGCGAAGGCAAGCGACTTTTTTATTGGATTTTCCTTTTCTCCTGAGAGAACGCTTTTTCTTTCTTGGGGGCTCTTTCTAAGAAGGAGACATGATTGAGAGCTTTGATCAGAGGTAGTAGCATCGTCGAGATAAGAAGAGAAGTGATAAAGGAAGTCAAGAAGCGGTAAAGAGTTTCAAAAGCGGTATATTCGGCAGGATACTGATAAAGATAAGCATCGAGATAGATGACTCCGGTATTGGCTAAGGTCATGAAGAGAGAAGAAAGGATCATGGTCAGGTAATAAGGAAGAAGATGTTCTTCCAGGTATTTTCCTTTGTTACGATAAAGAGCAGCTATCAAAGATACAAGGAGGGCTCTTAAAGCACTCGGTAGCATCCATAGAATTGTTGTCGGTGCTACTCCATAACGGAGAACCTGGCTGAGGAATTCTCCTATCAGAGCAACAAAGACGGCATCGTAAGGAGGATAAAGAAGAGAGACCAGCAACAAAGGTAAAGAAGCCAAAGAAAGAGTGATGTTCCCAATCCGGAAAGAGAAATAGGAAAGGAGAACAAAAAGAGCAGCCATCATGCTATCTAAGCAAAGACGTAAGACGCTTTTATTGTGACGCATGCTTTTTCTCCTTTCCCAATACAAAAGAAAATAGGAATCAATAGATAAAAGAACTTCTTTCTCTTGCTTGCTAGTGGTTATTCTAGAGGGCTTCCTTCTTCCTTTCAAGCCAGAGAGGAGAAAGAGAAAAAGAAAAGCGCTTCAGAGGAAGAGAAGAAGGAAAAGAAAGAGAATAGGCATTGAGATACAGTCTTTTATTTTCGTTATGGCTATATCTTTTATCCCCTAAAAGCGTAAAACCGAGGGAGGCTAAAGCTACTCGGATCTGATTGTGTCTACCGGTTTCTATGCGGATATCCAGGGCGGTACCTATCTGAATATAGTTTGTAGCGAGGATATCGGTGATCGCTTCTTTTCCTTCGTCTTTGTTACAGATAACACTCCGATACGAGATATCCTTCAGATACTGAACGACATGATACTTGCTTCCTAAGGGGATTCTTTCCTGAATCACGGCTTCATAGTGACGTTCTACCTGATGTTCTTCAAAGGCTTTTTGAAGAAGAATCTGTATATTTCTTTTCTTGGCAAAGATCATGATACCGCTGGTTTCATAATCTAAGCGATGGACGATAAAAAGAGATTCTCCTTTTTTGAGGAGATATTCTCTCAGATAGTGATAGAGATTATGGGAGAAGGTGTTCTTGGCTTTGGTGCGGATCGAGAAGACATCTCTTTCTTTATAGACAACCAAAATATCCTCATCTTCATAAAGAAGAGAATAGGGGGCTTTTCTATTTGCCATTTAAGGAGATAATCTCCTTCATCTGCCCGTCTAGGATCGAGATATATTCCTTCGGAAGTTTGGTTTCATCGAGGAAGAAAAGAAGATTTCCTCTGTCTCCTTTTCCGACGAAGACATAGTAGTTCTTGATCTTCTTGGCTTTGAGAGCGTCTTTAAAATAAAGTTCGCTTTCGATCTTCTTTTCGCCTTTCTTGGTTTTAAGGATGGTTACTTCTTCTAACCGATCGGAATAGTAATGATAAGCGTGTTTTTTCTTTTTGTCTTCTTTCGGAGAAGCGTATTTCAGAGGGACCAATAAGAAATGATAAAGAGAAACCAATAGAAGAACAAAAGCAAAAGAAAGATAGAAAATAGTAGCTCCCAAAGGGAAGAATCCGGCAAAACCTAAGATGGTAAGAATCAAGAAGACAAGGAGAAGAGTACTAAAGAATACCGGAGTGAAATAATCCTGATAGAAAAGACCTTTTAAGACGACACCATAGGGTCTATGCGGATAGCCGGTTTCACTGACAAGAGGAGAAGATAAGAGATCTGCTCCGCAGTGGATACAGACTCTCGCTCCGATTTTGTTCTCCCCGTGGCATTTCGGACAGAGAACGGTATGAGCTTCTTTGGAGTAAGCGATGATCTTCGGCTTATTGCTTTGGTATCTTACGAAAGTGATGATGAAGAATAAAAAGAAGATAGCGGAAAGAAGAAACATAAAGAGACTGGCGGTCAGATGGCTTTCCGGTAAAGAGGAAGAGGAATCCATCTTGCTATAATCGACTAAAAGAAGAATCAAGCAACCTAAAGAGGCTAAGAAAGTAGCGATCCAGGTGAAGAAGACAAAGGCGTTGAGTTTCTCGTGGAGGTATTTCGGGTAACCGCCTAAAAGCCCGCTTTCGGGATCGATCGAAGCGGTCGCTACCTTCTCACCTTTGGCTTTCGGCTTTTTGTCTACGACTTTCGTTCCTGTTTCAGTTTTGTTTTCCATGATTCGATATGTCTTATCGTCTTATCGCTTAAACTGCTTTTAAGGAAGACAAGGACGGTGCTTTCACTCGAAGGGGAAGAATAACGGAGTAAGAAGATATCCCGATATTCTTTGATGCGGAAGAGATCTTCGAAGAGAACCTTGTTATGAAGGATCTTCTCTTCGTTACCGAGGAGAACACTCTGTTTCATCAGGATCCCATCCTCGTAGATCTCTACCCGAAAGACATCGGGTTTATTCTCTTTCGAGGTTCTTTTCATTCGCAAGGGTAAAAAGAGAAGATAATTCAGTAAAGAAGACATTTCCAGCACAATCAGGATGATGATAAGGAAGAAAGAGAAATTATAATCGGCTTTGGTATAAGCCCAATACGCTAAATAGGCGACGCAGAAAATAAGAAGAACAATATCGACAAGGATCTGCGGAAGATTCATCTCAAAACAGATACGGAGAGCGATTCCATAGGTATAGGAATGCGGTTCACTAAGAACCTGAATCGGTTCTCCACTCGGTCTTCTTCTTTCTTTATAAGCCGGAGCAAAGATATCCTCAGAAGAAGGAATCTCTTCTTCGTTTTCCAGTTCCGATTCCTCTTCACTAGAAAGAGAAGCACCACAGGCTTCACAGACCTTGGCACCTTTCGGATTCGGATGATGACAATGCGGGCAAAAAACAATTTCTTCCATCGGTTTGATTATACCATAAAGTGAGCGCTGCTCTTTTTCAGGAACGAGGTTATCTAGTTATAGAGAAAGATAGCGTTTTCTCTTTATTTCCGTAAAAGAGCAAACAGGAGAATACCGATTAACAGGATAACTAAGAATAAGAAAAGAAGCAGATAAGGAAGATTCTCCTTTTTCCCTTCCTGGTTCTCTATTTCCTGATAGGTAACCCGGAAAAAGAGATTCGGATCCTTGAAGGCGCCTTCTCTGGATTGAGGGCTATTCTGATACTCGAAATAGACATCTCCTTTTTGATAAGAGATACTGTTCTCTTTCTTTTCTCCTTCTTCCTTCGTTAAGTCACTTAAAAAGGATGCTACTTTCTTCTCCAGTTCTTCTTTTTCTAAGTCACTTTCGTTTTTGAAAACATAAGAAGCAGAAAAGAAGATCACCTGTTTCTTTTCGATATAAAACCGGAAAAGAAAAGGTTTCCCGAAAAGAGAATACGTAAACGCAAGACTGTGGATTCCTCTTTGATAAGGAATCTTCTTCGCTTTCAGTTCTTCTAGGAGTTTCTTCTCTTCTTTATAGAGAGTAAGACCTCTTTCCAAAGTGACTTCTTTCTCTAACATCAGTATCTACCTTTATAACGTTCTAAGAAATAAAGAAGGAAAAGAGTCACATTACAGGGGAAATAATAAGTCTCCGGATGCTTCATCATCTCCGGTACTTCTCCTAAAGGAATCAGTCTTCTTGAGATATCTTCAAACTCCTCTAGATGTTGATTTCCTAAGGAGACAATTCGTGCCATTCCTAGGGCATTGATCTCATCGGAAAAACCGGAAGAAGTAGGAGCCGGATAAGAGAGTATCTCGATATCATCGATGATGGCTCCGGCTTCTTCTTTGGCTTCTCTTCGCATCGTATCTTCGATGGTTTTATCTTCGGGATCCATCAATCCTGCCGGAAAAGACATCAGATAGGTTCCCATAGCGGGACGGAACTGACGGGTAAAAAGGATTTGAATCTTATTGTTTTCATCGACTTTATAAAGAGGAAACATGACAGCATCGGGTCTACGGTAAGCATGGGTCTTCGGTAAAAGATGTTCTAAATCCCTTCTCGAAACCATGTAGTAATCGTAGTCATAGTGTTTCCCGTCTTCTTTTTCGACATCGTATTTGAGAGTGTAATAGTTTAGAAAAGGATGATTTGTCTCTTTGATGACTTTTTTGAGTGTCCACTTCATGCCTGTTTTCTTCCTTCTTTCTTAGAGAAGATATTAGCATTCTTTGCTTTGTTCTTTTCTTCTTTCTCTTCTTTTTTCTTTGGATTTAGTGAGAAAAGAGCTAACAAAGCAAAATCGATCAGACTACCGAAGAGCAATCCGAAACCGACATCCGATAGATAATGAGCTCCTACCCGGATACGGAAATAGGGAACCAGTAAAGCTAAGGCAATAGCCAGAGAATAGAAAGTGACTTTCTCATTCTTGAAAGGATACTTCAAAAAAGGAATAATCGCCGGGAACATCAAGACCTGAGCGATCGAAGCGCTATGCCCACTCGGCCAGGAATAGTAGTTATCTCCGCTATATTTAAAAGGTTGAAACTCCCACCAGGAACGGAAGACGACATGATTCGAGATTCCTTCTTCCGAAAGAAGGAAACGGTAACGGGGACGGCATCCAATATGCTTGAAAAGTTTAACGATCAACCACTGTAAAAGTTCTCCTAGTAAGAAGATAAGACCTAAGAAGAACATCTCTTTTGAATATTCATTCTTGAGTACTAAGAACGCCGTGACAAAGAGAACCGCATTCAGCAATACCGAAATCAGATAAGCAACTACCGGCGTAAACCGATACCCGTAGTATCCGCTTCCCTCTTTGATGCACATCGCATCGCCGAGGTTATAGACACTCATGATTAAGGCGATTAAGAATAAAGCCCATCCGAGGATCTTGAATCCGATTCCTTCTTTCTTATTCATGGATTTAAAGACTAAAACAGCTCCAAAAGGAATCGTTGCAAACCCGAATACCTGTCCCATGGTCTCGATAAAAAGACCGATGGCATCTTTCTGATCGACAAGTGCTTTTGAAAGCTTATAGTCGAAGAAAGAACCGAAGAGAATCAAAACAAGCGAAAAAGAGAAAATAGCAAGATAATACGGAAGCGGCAATCCGAAGTAACGTTTTTTCATAACCTTTTTCTGTCCCTTTGTTGTCTGAGGTTATTGTATCACAAGCTAGAGAAGGGCTTTCTTAGGAAAAGGAGAGAAAATCGAAAAGAATCCGTGGATTTCTCTTTTATGGTGAAACCCCACTACGTTAAGATAAAAACAGCGGAAGAACAGAAGAGGGAATAGGGATATGCGGACCTTACATCGGATCGATGCATACGATAGGGAGTTAGCCTGGGTAGATACCGATATCCTAGAAGATATCCCCTATACCAAGATCTGGTGGCCTTTTCTCCTTTTATCGGATAGCCGTATATTAGGTACGGTCTATATTGTTTTTGTCTATCTGAACAGTTTCAAAATCATGGTGACGACTTGGCCTTTTACGTTTATGTTCACCGGTTTTTTCGTCTCTCTTTATGGACTGATGTTCTTAGGTGGAGCTTATGGGTTGTTCCAAAAAGACGCAAAATATCATTTTATAAAGAATAAAGCGGCTTTCCTTACGATTCTACTCTTGAGATTAGCTCTTTTTATCGGTTCTCTTCTTCTTACCAGTATCACGACGAAGTATGTTGAGACTCCTCTTCCTAACGGTGGTGTCTCGATCTCGGTCGCTTATCCTCATTGGCCTTTGATCCTTATAAATCTAGTTGTTTTCTTTGTTATCGAGCATATCTATCATATCCATCAGGTAGTACCGGTAGAGTACCATTACTTCACCTATCGCTATAAACACGAGAACTTCTTCAAGAAAGAAAAAAAGAAAGAGGAAAGCAAAGTTCCTCCTCTTATTTAAGGTTTCAACTTTCTTTTCTCTTTTCTAAGCGTTAACAAGCGAGAAAGCGCTGTTCCATCGGGTGTTTCACCTTTAAAAAGAGGAAACGATACGATAAGATAATAGAAGTAGAATTCCTTTTGTCTTGATAAAGGAGAAAGGAGAAAAAGGAAGTATGGCAAAACCAGTAAAAAGAAATCGTGTTCCGAAGAAAAAACTCAATCTGACGGATGTCAAACCCGGACTCTACCTGGATGAAATCACCTATGGAAATATTCTTCCTCTTACCGAGCAGGAAGCTTCGGTCGGTGGAAAAGAATATGTCTATGAAGGAAAACTCCATCATGGCAAGATTGCCTTTGTCGGTGGCGAAGGCTTAAAAGAGATCTTCCCGGAGATGGAAGGTTTCAACCACGGCTTCACTTTGGAAGGTGTCGCTCCGAAGATCTTTGAAGTCCGTAATGCTCTTAATATCTATTCCGAAAGCGAAAAGCGTCTTTTCTCTTATACCACCAAGAAATCCGAGCTTCACTTTATCGGAGATCCGAAGAAAGTCTATAAGCTCTATCTCCGTTTCTACGATAAAGAGAACCAAGGAAGCACGGAGCGCTGGGCTGTCCTTTACGTCGAAGAGAAGTAATACTCTTTCGCATTCTTAGAGAAGGTCTCTTTCAGACCTTCTTTTTTCCGTCACTATCTTTTGAGGAGGGTAACGTGGTGATTGTTATCGGGGGAATGATCGGTTTAGGGAAGACAACGGTTGCCGAGATCATCGGGAAAGAACTTTCCCTTCCGGTTTATTATGAATCCGTCGAAGGAAACAAAGTCCTTCCGCTTTACTATACGGCCAGCGAAGAAGAACAGCAGAAGTACCGTTATCCTTTCCTTCTGCAGCTCAATTTCCTCACGACCCGCTTCCATGCGATCAAGGAAGCTCTTCTTCATGATAATGCGGTCTTAGACCGCTCCATCTATGAAGATCAGTATTTCGCTTCGAAGATCCATGACCAAGGAAGAATGAGTGACTTAGAGTATTCTCTCTATTGTGACTTACTGAAAGAGATGATGTCCGAAATCGATGGCATGCCGAAAAAAGCTCCGGATGTGATGGTCTATCTCAAAGGTACTTTCCCCACCGTCTTAAAGAGAATCAAAGAAAGAGGAAGAAGCTTTGAACTGGCTCCTTCTTTAGTTGACTATTATCACGACCTTTGGAAAGACTATGATGAATGGGTGTTTCATTCTTATAAAGCAAGCCCGTTACTCGTAGTCGATGTCGACCAAAGAGACATCAAAGAGAACCCCGAAGATCGGAAATGGTTGCTCTCGGAACTGGATAAGATCTATCAGAGATTGGGAAAGAAGATAAGTTAAAGAATTAGAGAAAAAATGATAATTTCTGCTATTTTATAGTGATAAGAATTGAATTTTGTCACTTGTTTCGTAACGTGAAATAAAAAAGAAATAAATTTTTCCTTCCTTCTTTCTTGACAAGCGGAAAGGGAAGAACTACCCTATCAAAAAAGGAGCTCTTGCCAATGTCAGCGCTATTGTCGCTCGTTCTCGCTTCGACCTTGACCGCTTCATCCGGCGTTTCTGTTGTCACTCCTCCTTCGGTAGCCATGTCTGCCTCTCAGGATTCCTCTTCTTCCTGCTCTGCTTCTCCTTTTCCGCATCCCACCTATTATGTCAAGTCTCATCTGCACGATTCCTGGGAGACGGAGAAAAAGTCCGAAAAGCTTTATCTAGACGAATTCGATTTCGGCCAGACTCCCAACCAATCTATTGAGAATTCCACTTCCCTTATGGATTGGAATGACCATTTTTTTTAGGAAATTACAGTGGCTTCACTAGCATTGTCGATAGCGCAAACCTATATTATCCCTATTGTAAGCAAGATAGCGATTTCTATACTTTCTCCCTCTATGCTCAGTCTATGGTTTCCATTTCCTGTCTTGCTACTTCTGCCACTGATAAAAACGGCAACCCTGTAAAAGATAGCCGTTTTGATTTCTGCCTCTTCCCGGCTCTTCCGGAGGAATAAGCTAATGCAGAACAGAAAAATACCATTGATCTGCTCTTTTCTTTTCCCTCTCTTATCTACTTCCTGCTCGCCCTCTGACTTCAGCAGCTCGAGAAACATTTCAGATAGCGACTCTTCTGTAGAGTCAAGTACAAGTTCCGAGGCACAACATCCTGTTCAGGAGATTTCTTTTTTCGGTTTTGGACTTTACATAGAGGGTGGGGATTATGCTTGGCTTCATTTCAAAAACAGGTTTTCAGAAAATCCAGAATTCGCAATATACATACATTCCGCTAAGCCTGTTTGCCTCGAGCCCTATCACGAAAAGATAGAAGGGTTCTCGCCTGAAAACCGAAAAGAAGTCGCTCTGACCGGTGCTTTTCATTCTGATGGGCAAGAATACGAATACTATTCTTTTTATGATTTTTATCTGCCTCGGGAAGAGGAAATTTATTTCCGTGTGTCCCCTCGCGGTCTATACTATATTCATTGTTCCGTTTGTCTTCACAATTTGGATTCGCTGGTTAATTTTATGGAAGATAGTGAAGGCAATTACTTTTTGAAAGGCCTCCATGTTCATGAGCTCACCTTCTATTCCTGTGATCCGTTCCGTCATGATTATGATCCAAGACTGGGGCATTACCATATCTGCTGGAAAGGGGACCTATCCGTCTTCGAAGAGCATGAATTCTCTTTCCCTTATACCGGATCGGACGGGAAAAGCTATGTTTCCTGTTCAAAGTGTCATTTTACGATGCCGGTCTACACCGGTATCGATCGATGAAAACTATAGAAGCAACCTGTTCATCTTTGCTTTTCCTTGTCGGAAGTCTATCCGAAAACTTCGCTGCTCTCTTTCGTTGTTTCTTTTATCCGCTATGCTTGAGGTGACCTTTTTAAAGTATTCTCACCGAGAGAATATTCTATTCGACTTCTCTTTTTGAAGATCCTGTTTTAGAGGAGCTTCCCCAAGAGCACTTTTTTATCTTTGCCTAGGAAAAGAAAGAAAAGAGAGTATCTTCGGAAGACACAAAGGAAAAGGAAAGGAAGATATTCATCTTTCAGGAAGGAGCAGAAAGAAGATTCGGATCTCCTGGAAAAACGGAAAAAGCGTAAGGTTTCCTCGGGTATCTTCAATCCTCGTCGTCTTTGTCTTTCCCGTTCATTTTCTCTTCGATCTTCTCATCTTCTTCGTGATATTTCTTCAGGCATTCTTCAAAGGAAGAGGTGATATCGGAGGAATGTTCGGGTGCTTTGCCGTTGAAGTAGTTCTTAAGAAGATAAGAGGAGAAGAACTTCGTGAATTTCTTTGCTCCCCGATGGTTGAGATGTTCGGCATCGTATTGATCTTTTTCCGGGTCTAAGCCGATATAGTCGGGAAGAATCTTTTCATCGGAGAAGTAATCTAAGAAGGTGAATCCGGCTTCCTCCACATAGGGTTTTGCACTTTTCACCACATAGTAAGCATCCAAAGGAGAACGTACCTGATAAAGATCGAAAGAGGAGATGGTATCGTCTAAGTAGCGAGGCATCTCCCCGAAGAGGAAGTTGACGGTCGGATATTCTTTGCAGATCGAAAGGATCTCTTTGAGATAGTTCAAGCCGTCTTCCGGTATCGGTAAGGTTTTCTCTTTATCGACTTTGGTTACTTTAACGGGTTTTGTAGCTTTCATCGGGGAATACCCTTTATCGAAGGTTTTTACGCCGTATACCAGGGTTTCCCAGTACGACTGCTGACGGAAGGAGTTATGACCGGGGAAGAGCTCATATTTCTGTTCTTTGAGATAGGGATATTTCTGCTTGAGTTCTCTTTTGGCTTCTCCTTCCGGCATCGCTTCGTAATACTGTTTGACAAAGGAAGGAGCTTCTTTCTTGGTCTGGTTGTTGATGCCGTTGAGATCAATATAGACGACTTTCGGATTCTGTTTCCGCATGACTTCTCTTATCTGGATTTCGATGGTCTCTAGATGATTCGGACTGGCGACGATCGAGTAAGAGGTAAGCCCGGTCTCCTCATACATCTCCATCGGAATGAAACCATGGCGGATAGTGGAAGAACCGATCATCACGACATCCAGTGATTTCTCTTTCTCTTTATAGAAAAGACCATAGGGAGTTCCTTCTTTCAGAGAGAAGAAGAAATAATGGGCGACAAAACCTAGACAC
>Ga0256406_1002089_pt1 | contig 29627 bp, 28 predicted proteins | sample RumenRJG_03DNA_FD_185986 | JGI IMG/M metagenome (GOLD analysis project Ga0256406, IMG submission 185986) | Bovine rumen microbial communities from Lethbridge, Alberta, Canada - RJG_03 | ecosystem: Host-associated > Mammals > Digestive system > Stomach > Rumen | place: Canada: Alberta | collected... | reverse complement strand
AAAACATATTCCGAACAGTAAACGGAGTAAAAAACGAATTCCAAACCAAAGAAATCATAAGAAACTACAAAACAATAAAACAAATTTAAAAAAATTCAAGCCATCAGTTGAATTTTTTACAACCCCGATTTATTGCTTTATTAAAAAGATTATTCTATTTATTGATTTTTAAAATAAGATTAATCGATATTACTTTATTATAAAAGATTATTTTTATTTATCGGGTTTTTAAAATAGGCTTAGTAAATTAATGATAATTAAAATTAAAAAATTATTTAATTATTAATTTTATAAAAATACGCTAATTGGTTAAGATGATATAAAAATTATAAAAATCATTTAATTTTTAAAATGGTTGAAAATAGTAATGTAGGTTTAAAAATCAATTGAATACTATTGAAATATTCAATGTGTTTATAAAAAAGTAAAAAAAGATTTGAATAATTAATTTAATTATTCAACAGTTACATTGTAAGTTTTTGGTTTACGTTTAGGAATAGTTACAGTTACAGTACCATTATCATATTCAGCGGTAGATTTTTTAGATGCTACCCTTTCAGGTAATTTGACTATTCTTTTTGCAAAACCAGCAGTTCTGCCTTTAACTAAAAATTTAAGTTCTTTTTCTGGCTTTACATTTTCATCTTTTTCGGAATCTGATTCTTCAGTTTCCTCTACTTGCGGATTAATAATGCTATTTATCTCATCCTTAAATGATTCAAATTCACAAGTGATTATGACACTTTGATCTTCAATTTCAATATTGACTGTGTCTTTAGGAGCTCCAGGAATGTCTGCTCTTAGGTAATAATTCTCATCATCTTCAAGTAAATCTACACTAATTTTGGTTGGTAATGTATCCTTATAATCATTAATCATATCTTCTAAACTTTTACTTGCAGATTTAATACTAATTACAAAGTCGTCTGCAGCTTTTTGAGCTTTTTCTTTACCGTCGGAAAAATCACTTCTGTCCATAGTTTTGTCTCCTATATTTTTTAAAGGGAAATTTATATAACATTTATAGATATATTTATCTTGTTTATAAATTTTTTCGAAAACTTATACTTTTTTTAGATTTTGATTAATCTATTCTATTTTTATAAATAAGATAATTTTTTTTAAATTGTTTTTAGATTGTTTATTCAATCAACTAATGATTATTATATTAAAAAGAGTTAATATTAAAAGATTTTTTTAAAAAATTAAGAAATATTTTTCAATTAATCATCATTTAATAAAGTATTTCAAAACTTAAAATAGATATTCTAAGGAGAATTATGAAATAATATTGATATTAATGTATCTAAGTAAGATACTGAAAAGTTAAAAAAAGTCGTTTTTAAAAGTTAAAAGATAGTATTAGTAGTAATCATCATCCGGATATTTACTACGTGGAATTTTTTCAATACTATCAAATTTTGTAAGTATTTCATCTATACCATTACCTTCATATGCAGATATGATTAAAGGGTTTTCTGTTTTTTCAATGAATTGATTAATATACTCATAGTTTTCACCTTTCTTGTCATATTCTGTAAGGTCTATCTTATTAAATAGTGGTATGAATGGTATATCAAAAATATTCTGGATTTCACAGAATAAATTGTATTGATTTTCAAGATAATAACCACAGGTTTCAGATGCATCGAAAATAAATAAAATGGTATCTGCCAAATCTTCAAGTGCTACAATCGCATTTAATTCAATGTCATTCATATCTCCAATAGGTCTGTCAAGTAAACCTGGAGTATCAATAATCTGAATATCCTGCCAATGTCTTTCAATATGACCAATTTGAATACCTTTGGTTGTAAATGGATAGTTTGCAACTTCAGGTTCTGCATCTGTTAATTGTCTAAGTAATGTTGATTTACCTACATTTGGAAAACCTGCAATTACAACTGTTGTTGCCTCGAAGTTAACTGTTGGCATATTTCTAAGTCTATTTTTAGCAAAGTCTAGAAAATCAAGATCTTTTGAAATCTTTTTTACAACAGATGATATTCTTCCATAAGCTTGTTTACGTAAAGTATTTGCTCTTTCAGGAGCTGATTTTCTAATCCTGTTTCTATATTCGTCTTCTAATTGGGATATGATACCATATGCCCAATTTATACCTCCAAGTGCCTGTTTTAAATCATCCACACCTACGGTAATGTCTATATAGTCCTGATAGAACTCAGGTAACTCTTCAATTTCAGGAGTTCTGTCTATTATCATTTTAAGTTTAGCCTCAATTACTTGACATGCAGTGGTTACTCTTACTTCCTCAATTCTTTTCCCTTTGATACGTTTGGGTATTTTTTCAGACCTTTTCATATCAGCTGCCTTTTTTCCTCTGCTAAAACCTTTGTCTAACAGTTCCTCAACTGTCGGTATTGTTGGTATCATCATATTATCACATAAAAATAATTAAAATAAATTAAAATGGTAGAATCTAAAATAAGCATGTGAATTCTATTCCTCATCAAATATTTGACCCTGGAATTTATATAGTTTTATCTCATCACTTCTCCAAGCATTAGGTGAAAGCCCTGCCTTAAGACAGGTATGTGAAAGGAATTCATCCTCGTCCATGTTATTCTCTGTAGCTACTTGTGGAAGTAATAAACCTCTGTTGAACCCTTGTTCAACAATTAAACCATCTTCACCAATATTAATATTATCTAAATACTCTTCCTTTGGTACATCGATAAGTTGTGGCTTTGTTAAAACTGTCAATTCTATTTTAATACTTTCAAGTTCATCTTCAGTTACAATAGGGAATCTGTAATCAGAAACGGCAGCAGATATTGCAGAATTGATGGTAGCTTCAATAAGTGGTAAAACTGGTTCAGGATAACCAATACATCCTCTGAGTTTGCTGTTTTTATTTAAAGTTACAAATACTCCTAAATTTTCATATAAATTTTCTGGACAGGTTTCTGGAACTTTAATTTTTATCCTATTATTTAAGTATATCTCAATTGCCTCTCTTGCAACATCAATAAGATATTGACCATCTTCTTCAGTTAATACCATTTTATCACCTAAATTTTATTTTAAGTATTCAATGAACTTCAATGTATTAAGAATTAAATAATCATTACTTATATTTTTTTTAAATAATTTTAAAATAATTAATTTAAAGTCAGTTTATAAAATTATTATAATAAATTATGTTTTCATTATTAAAAAATTTTTACTTAATTATTATTTAATTATAATATTATAAAATATAAAAAAGTATTATTTTTTTAATAGAGTCTTAAAAAAATTATTTTCCTTTAAAAAATAGTATAATAATTATATTAAAATTTAATATAATCATTTTTCTTTATTTATAAAACTGGATATCTGATTTAATCACTTGAATTTAAATCATGATATTTTTCACATAAAACAGATATTTGATCTAGTTGCTTCCACCTACAATGGCATTTTGGATTCTTGTATGTGGTCCTCCATCACCTACAGGAGCTACTTGTCCGTCTTTACCACAGAATCCCACACTGGTTTTAAAGTCAGAACCTAATCCGTCAATATGTTTAAGGGTTTCAAGTATGTTACCACTTAATGAAACATCACGTAATGGTGTGGTTAGCTCACCATTTTCAATTTTGAATGCCTCACTTGCATTGAATTGGAATATTCCCTTACCGGTGTCTACTTGTCCTCCTCTTGAACCTTTAAGATAGATTCCATCTTTAATGTCCTCTATAAGTTCTTCGAAACTCATATCTCCAGGTTCAAGATAAGTATTACTCATTCTTACAATAGGTTGGTCTGATATAGCGGATCTTGCATTTCCTGATGATTTCATACCTAATTTTCCTGCAGATTCCCTTGATGATAGAAGGGAAACCAATCTACCATTTTCGACTACATGGTTTTTAAAGGTTTTAACTCCCTCTGTGTCATATTCATAATGACCAAAGGCATCCATTGTAGGGTCATCATAAATATTTACAATATCTGATCCTATTTGTTGGTTCATCTTATCTTTTAAGATTGAATCGTCCTGGAGTATTAAATCGGATTCGATTGCATGACCTAATGCTTCATGAATCATAACCCCGGTTAGTGTGTTATCCGTAACAATTGGAAATTGTCCTGATGGAGCAGCTTCTGCTTTTAACAATCTTTTTGCAGTTTCAGCAACATTTCTTCCAAAGGATTCAATATCGGTGTCTTTTATAACCTCATATCCTTTAGCGCCACCAACACTGTCATGTCCTATTTGGATGAGTTCCCCATTACTTGCAATAACGTTTAACCACATGCCTACTCTTGTCTGATCTGTTATAATATTGGTTCCTTCACTGTTTAGAAAGACATTCTGGCTTTCACTGTCTGAATAGTTAACTCCGATACTTATAACATCATCGAGGCTTGCTGCTTTATTTGCATCCTTAATTGTTTCAATCTTTTCATCAATGCTTACTGATGATACCGGTATTTTCCTTGGAGTTTTGATTTTATCATTAATTACATCTGCATCGGCAAGTTCCACATCACTCTTTAAACTGTTTGATATCTTAATTGCAGTTTTGGATACCTCTTCAATTTTTGATAAATCATTGGTAAATGCAAATCCCCATGCACCATTTTTTAGAACCCTGACTCTAGCTCCATTTGTTATTCCAGTATTAATTTCCTGAATTTTATTATCTTTCATAACGATATTAGTACCATTTCCACTACCTGCTCTAATATCTACATAATCTACTTCTTTTTCGATTTTTGTTATGAGTTGTTCTAATTGATCTAAATCATATTCCATAATAAAACCTGAATATTTTTTTTTAAAATAAATTATAATAATATAATATATTATATATGATTATTTATATTAAGTATTTCAAATTTAGTAAACTTTCTTATAAAGTTCGATTTTAATAATTTTATATTTTATAAATTTAAAATTTAGTAATTTTTTTAAAGTTTAGTTTTAATAATTTTATATTTTATTGATCTAGGATTCGGTAAATTTTATTTTTAACTTCAATTTTAGTATACTTGATCCTTGGCTTAAACTTTATAAATTCCATAATTATAATTTCAATTTTTATAGATTTTCTTTTGACCTTTTTTTTAGTAAAATTTATATTATAAAAATTACTTAAATTTACACTCGAAGTAATAAATTTTTTACAGTTTTTTTTGAGAATATCATTATTTTTATTGTTATAAGTTATAATTATTTTCAATTTTTCAAAAAGGATTTAGATTTGCTTATTTTTGGATAATAAGCCTGATTTGTCTTAAATTGATTTTAGTTTATATTAGAACTAATCTTTTTAAATTTAAAACTAATCTTTTTAATGAGATTTAATTTATAAAACTAATTATTATTAAGACTCTTTATTAATACTTGATAAATTATTATTTTTAAAATAATTCAGATATTTTTATTCAATTTTGATGGAATTAGGTTAAATTTATTTAAAATTGATTTTAACTTTTATAAAATGGTCTTTCTTTTTTAAATATCAATTGATTTATTCTTTTTTAGATTAAATAATTAATATATAATTATTCTTTCTTTATTAACCTATAATTTACTTAGTATAGATTAAACTATCTATTTTTCATTGATTTTGATTTTTATTTTATATTTTTTTCTAAATTTTATTTTAATTAGTGCTTAAATAATCTTTTTTTTATTAATAGATTAAAAACTAATTTTATCTAAAATAATACCATGTTATTTATTGTTATTTGATATAAAAGTCCCTTAAACCTTTCTTTATTTTTTATTTTAAACTCATTTTAACCGTATTTTTACCTCATTTTTCAAAACTTTTAAATATAATAATTGATAATTTTATTTTTAATGAAATGATATTTAATAGAAATTTTAAGAACTTATAACTTATAACTATAAATTCTAATAATGAATTATGGCTAGTTTTATTAAAAAACTTTAAAAAATAATTTTATAATTAAGGGGAAATTTTGACGGAAAATATTATTAAAAAATCATCTTAAGCTTTAATAGAAAATGTGTAAAAAAATATTTCATGATGATTAATAGGGATTTTAAGCCAATTCATTTTTAGGATTTGATTATTTAATTTTCTTATGGGGTAAGATATTATGGAAAATGATAAATTTATGTTAATCACAATCTTTTTAATTGTTTTATCAGGAGTTGTATGTACCGCAGCTGTTTATGCTACTGTAAATGATTCCAGTTCAGAGATTAATGGATCTGATAATTCATCGTCGGTTCTTGAAAATCAAACTGATAATTTAACTATTAATAACACTACTGTGGAAAACAACATTAACATTTCAGAAAATGGTTCTGCTACTAATGTTACCACTATAACTGTAACAATGAAACCTAGTGTTGATACCGGTTTAGATTATAAAAGTTATACAAGAACCTGGGTAAATTATTGTCCATTCTGTCATAAATTTGGTACATTATCAGATACCCCAAAAGATACTTCAAGATCCAACACTGTTCCTGAAGGTGAAATCACCTGTGATATGGCGAAAGGTGGTTGTGATGCAGATTTTGATGGAGTAAGTGGAAAGGATAAATTATGGAGAGATGTATATCTAACTCCTGCTGATGGTTTCCAAATTGTTACCTTTGACAATGGTTCAACTGCTTTAGTTAATAATGGTTCAACCCAAAAACAAAATATTAGAAATGCTCAAATCTCTATATTAAATCAATTAAATGCAGAATAATTTAATTATTTAATATTTCTCAAATCTTCATTTCTAAAATTTTCATTGTAATTATTTTTTTTAACTTTTTTATCTAATTAAATAGATTTATATATCTAAAGATTTATAACAATAGTTATATATTTAAGTAATATATACCTTAAAACTTAAATGTATAATAGATAATAAAATAATCAATCTCATATGGAGTGATAATATGGTAATAGTTGTTGGTTCAGGTGCTGGAGGAGGACTTTTATCAGCTGAACTTGCAAAAGCAAATATACCTGTAACAATAGTGGAGAAAGGTCCATTAGTTGATAGTAAGGATGCATTTAATTACTATAATAAAGCTATTGACGGTGTTGACCTACTTCAGACTACTTGTGTTGGGGGAAATACGATTGTCTCCGCAGGTAATGGGGTGAAATCCTCAGAGGATATATTTAAAGAATATGGTATAGATATATCTAAGGAATTGGATGAGGTTGTGGAAAAACTTAACATTCATGAATTGGATGATTCCCACATGGGTCGTGGAACTAAACTGTTTATGGATTCTGCAGAGGAATTAGGATTGAATCCAGTTAAAATGCCTAAATTTATTGATGAAAAGAAATGTATACAATGTGGTAGATGTGCATATGGATGTCCCAATAATGCTAAATGGACTGCTGTAGATTTTGTTAAGGAAGCAGTCGATAATGGTGCAAAACTATTAACCAATTCACCTGTAACCGATATTGTCGTTGAAGGCGGAAAGGTTAAATCCATTGTAATTACTAAGGATGACGGTTCTAAAGAGACCTTGGAGGATGATTTAATTATACTATGTGCAGGTGCTGTAACCGATGCACGTTTACTTTTAAAATTAGGCATTCCTGCAGGTAAACATTTTATAACTGATCCATTTGTAACCGTTGGAGCTGTTGTTCGTGATATTGGATTTAATACTGAGGTTTCCATGAATGCACTTGTTGAAGGTGAACACTTTATTTTAGCTCCACATTACTCATCTAAGTATCTTGATTCAAGAGTAAATGATAAGGATTTAAAACCTGAAGATATTTTAAGTATTATGGTTAAAATTGGTGATGAAGGTCTTGGATATGTTAGTGAGGACGAAGTTGTAAAATATAACTCTATTCGTGATGTCCAATATCTTGCAGAAGGTGCTGCAACTGCTGGTGCTATTTTACAAAATGCAGGTGCAGAATCTGTTTTTGTATCTACTGTATTTAGAAGTGCCCATCCAGGAGGTACAACTCCAGTAGGTGAAATTGTTGATTCAAATCTTGAAACTGATGTTGATGGTCTTTATGTTTGTGATGGATCCGTATTTCCTAAAGCTCCAGGTTGTCCACCGATTGTGGCTATCTTAGCTTTATCATTAAGACTCTCAAAATATTTAATTGAAAATTTAAATTAATTCTTTCATTTATTTTTTCAATTCTTTTTATCATTTTAATGATTAGATTCTAATTTTGGATAAATTTTCATTGTCTTTATATTGAATTCATCTTCTTTTATCTTAATGTTCTATGGATAAATTATAATTTAATGATGGACATTTTTTAATATTTTAACATGATGTAACTATATTATTTTAAACTTTTAGTGCATCTATATCTCATAATCATTTTATACAAGTTCTGTTTTTAAAATTGTAATTTGGGATTATTCTATAATTTTCTATAATTATATTTCTTGAATCTGGAATCCCTTTTTTTATTTATTTTATCTATTTTACTTTATTTTTTATTTTAGATATCAAGTTATAATTCTATTTATTAGATTCAATAATCTATTTTTTTATTTATCTAATTTATTTATTTTATTTGTTTTCATTTGTTTTTTATTTCAATTATTAAATTATGGTTATAGATTTAATATTCATCTATAAATTATTGTTTTAATGAAATATATTATATTTTTTATCTTTTTATTAAATTAACAATTTAAATACTATATGTATTCACAATATTCAATATATTCATTATATAAGATTTATATATTTTATAATATAAAATATATTTTAATTATTATGGTGAAGGTGGGTATATGGAAAGAACTACAATTTCATTACCGGTTGAGGTTAAAAAAAGATTATTAAACTACGGGAATATGAACGATTCTTATAGTGATGTCATTGTCAAATTAATGGATAGCTATGATGAGAGTCATAAAGATCAAAGCATTGTAGAAAATAATACATTAGAGAATAATCCTCTTGTAAATGATGAACTTATAAATGCACTTAAGCAGGAGATAAAAAGTGAGATAATTCAAGAAAACAGTATGGAAAATCCAAAAACGAATAGGGGAAAAAAATCCACTAGGAAAAATAAATCAAAGAAGGCTAAAGATAAAGGTGAAAATAAATCTAAAGAGAATATAAAATCAAAAGGTAATAAGTCTAGTAATGTGGATGATAATAAAGACAGTATTGATGGGGAAAACACTAAAAATAAAAATTCAGACAATACAAAAGAGGATGGAAACAGTAATAGGAATTATAAAAGCAGTAAAAACTCAAACAGTAAAGTAAATAATAAAGATAAGAACAGAAAAGGTAAAGATTCAAACAATACAAAAGAGAATAATAAAAACAATAAAAACAGTGATAATGATAAGGAAGATGGGGATAAAAATAATTCAAGGCCACGTTCTGCAATAGAAACGGAAATTGAGGAATTAGAAAAGTTATATCATATTAAGATTTAATTTTTATTATTCAATTTCTTTTTAAGCTCTTTCCAATTGGGACAGAATATATCCATATACTCCTTAAATTCCTTTCCATGGTTTGGTACGTATAAATGTGTTAATTCATGGATAGTGACATATTCCAAACAGTCCATAGGTTTTTTAGCAAGTTGGAGATTTAACCAGATACGTTTGTCCCGTGTATTGCATGTTCCCCAGCGGGTCTTCATGTTTTTAACTCTCCACTCGTTAGGTCTTTTACCTACAACATTAACACATTTTTCTAGAACTTCCGGAATTTTATTTTTAATCTCTTTTCTATAGAATTCGTTCATTGCCTTTTCACGTTTTTCAAAACTATTGTTTTCACTATTTATAGGTAAATATATGTTATCATCTTCAATAAAGACCTCTTTATTTTTACTAGTCCTTTTAATTATTTTTAGTGTGTAGGTTTTTCCCCAAAGGTAATGTTTTTCACCATCTATGTATTTTAATTCCTGTTTTTTGGATTTTTCAGAATTAATAATTGTTTGTTTCTGTTTTTCTTTAATCCAATCTATTTTAGATTCGGCAAATTGGATAATTTTCTCACGTGATATGGAGTGAGGGGCAGATATTTTAACTTGTCCTTTCGGTGGAACTACACGTAGATACATATTTTTAATTTTCTTTTTTTCCACAGTAATTATAACGTCATTGACTTTGATTGTATATGTCATTGTATACCCTCAATATTAAATAATTAAAATTAATTTAAAAGGTAATTAGGTATTAATAAAATAGTTTTATCTTATTTTTGAAAAAATTAAAAATATAATAATAAAAAAGTGTTTAAAAAAAAGTTTAGTTTTGGAATTGAAGATCAATATCCTTTGATTTAATTATTCTCTCACAGTATTTACATCTTAATTCTGCAGGGGATTTATTAATTACTGTAAATTTTGATTGAATTGGTTCAAATTGTTCATTGGATATACATTTCGGATTAGTACATTTGATTATACCAGTTAATTCTTTATTTAGTTGAACTTTTTCCTTTTGAACAATTCCATAATCTCTTACAATATTAATTGTTGCATCAGGTGCAATAAGTGCAATTTGATCTACTTCATGAGTATTTAATTCACGATTTTCAATTTTTAAAATGTCTTTTCTTCCCATTTCATGGGATGAAACATTCATTGCAACAGTTAAATCTTTTGCTTCTTCACTTGGAAGACCTAAAATGTTTAATACATATAGTGATTTATTTGCAGTAATATGATCTATTACTGTACCATTTTTAATTGGTTTTATTTTTAAATCAGGTTCTTTCATTTTAAACTCTCAATATTTTTTTTAAATATAAATTGAATATTTGAAAATCAAATAAAATATTCTAAAGTTAATATTTAATTTATTTCTATTAGTTTTTTAATTTTTTCATAACCATTTAATAGTAAATATTTTTCACTTTAAAAAGTTTTTTTAAAAATAGCTTAAATGGTAAATATGAAATTAATATATTTATATTTTTAAAAATAGTGGAAATATTTGATTATTTTTTAGGTTTTAATTAATTGAATAGTTTAAATGGTGAATGTGGAATTAATATATTTATATTTTTAAAAATAGTGGGAATATTTAATTATTTTTTAAATCTTAATTAATAAAAATAGTTTGATTATAAAAAAAGTAAAAAATAGAGATTATTTGTCTATTTGACAAATAATTCTACGAATTTTGCATATGCAGGTCTTGTAATAAATACACCTACAAGAACACCTAAGATTGTGGTAAATGCGAAACCAGATATTGTACCAATACCACTTGCACCTCTTACAAATCCAACATATGTTAATGGTAACATTGCTGCAATTAAAGTACCTGCAGATGCAAAGATAATGAAGAATGCTTTATCTACATTCATTTTAGTTCTAGTTCGTCTTCTACTTTTCTTAGTGTTTTCACCTTGATGAGCCAATACCTCATCGGTAATAATAATTTGATCGTCTACACCAGTACCTACAGATGCCATTAAACCGGCGATAGCTGCAAGATCTATATTCCAATGTATTACAGACGCTATTCCCAGTACAATAAGTACCTCTGACAAGGTTGTTATAAGTATAGGGAATACGAGTATCGGTCTTCTATATCTTATGAAGATAATTACAAAGATAGCAAGAATTGCAAGAATTGCTGCAACCATTGTTCCTTCAATAAATTGTTGACCTAATTCTGCTGAGACAGTATCTGAACCAATTACACTAACCTTTACTGGTAGGGAACCTGTTTTTAAAACAGTGTAAATATCATTTGCTTTTTGTTTAGCGTCTTGCTCGTCGTTACCTCCACCAGTAACTTCAAGTTCAGTTGTAGGTTCTCCATTGGCTAATTCGGCTGATAACTTAGGTGGGTTCTTATCGATTGGTTTTCCATCTAAGTACATAACTACTTCATGACCAGACTTTCCTTTAGCATTCTGGGCAAATTTCTTAGCTCCTTGGGTAGTAAGTTTAAATGGTACTTGCCAGGATTGACCTGTTACTTGGTACATATCAACACTACTAATATCGGAACCAGTAAGAACCGTTTTGTTATCAATTTTTGCCTCAAATACACCAGGATTTCCAATTAGCCGCTCCACCTCTTCAGGTGTGGCTCCTGCCATCTCTACTACAACTTGTTGATTACCACTTTGTCTAACTTTTACATCACTAATACCATACAAGTTTAAACGTTTATCCAATACTGTGGTAACAACATTCATTGTTTCTCTATCAACGGGATGTTCTAATTGGAGCTGTATGACAGATCCTCCTTTTAGATCAAGACCTTCTGAAATTCCAAATGTTGCAATACAAATTATACTTAGAATAATACATACAATTAATAAGATAACATGTTTGTCCTTTAGGAATTCGACAGGATCATTTCGTCTCCTCATGCTCCCACCTTCCTTTTATGGTTATGTTTCCTATTGTTTTTGAAATCGATGTATTTCCTTAAGATTCCAAGGTTCATAAACCATGTGTTAATTATATCTGCAACTAATCCGAGAATTAAAACCATAGAAATTTCACTTAAAGTTTTTGCTTGTGGCATAAATATGTCTGTTACTACATACAATACAACCATTGCAGCAATAGCTGCTATAGACATGGTTAAACCAGTCTTCATAGCTTCAGTTGCTCTTTCAACTACAGTTCCATTTTTACGTTTTAATAGACGGGTTGTTAACATAATATCGGTATCTACACTATAACCTATTAACATTAACAAAGCACCTACAGATGCGATGGATAAAGGAACATTGAGTAAAGCCATTCCTCCAGCAGCATAAATTATATCGAAGAGTGCAGATAAAATAACTGCAAATGCCGGAACGATTTCTCTAAATACGAAAAATACAGTGATTGCCATAAAAATAAATGCAAAGAGTAATGCCCAATAGACTTGGTTCATAGCTTCCTGACTTAATACAGGTCCTACTGTATTATAACTTGTTACAGTTCCCATTCCATTTAGTGCCTGTTTAAATTGTCCTACATCTACTTTATCGGATAATTCAATAGTGGCTTTATTATTTGAATTACTTATAATTTTAACCTCATTAACATGAAGTGCACTTTGTAATTGACTTGTGATTTGATCATTACTCATTTGATGATTTAGAGTAACTTCGGCCATTGTACCTCCTTTAAGATCAACACCTTCATCAATACCAATTGTTGCTAAACAGGTTAAAGATAAAATAGCAATGACTATAGGAACGATTATTAATAATTTATAGTTTTCCATAAATTTTTCTAACATAATCCACCTATTATTCATTTTTAGATTAAAATTTTAAATAAATGTTAAACATTTAAAATTTAATTTTAATTTAAATCATTTGACTAAATTGGAAAAAATACTTGTTAAGTCACAAATATTTTTTAAATAGATTATTAACAATCATAAATCGATTATGATTTAATAATAAAATAATTATTTTATTGTAAAGATTTTGATTTTAGATTTAAAAATATTCGACATTTTTTTTTATCTAAAATTTTTCAAATAGAAATATAATTATATTTCTAATTTATTATTATTCATTTCGGTAATATATAATATTTTATAATATATTGTTTAAAATAGAATTTTAGTATTAAAAAATTAAAAAAATCAATCTGTTTTTAATATTTTTATAAAATATATTTATTTTAGTGTAATTTTAAAAAATATTATTCTAATTAAAGCCTTAAAAAATTCTTTATGGTTTTATTGAATTTGAGTTAATTAACTATTTTTATTGAAGAACTAGTTTCAGCCTGTGAAGTTAGTTAATTATCTACTCATTAAAAAATTAGTTTTTTTTATTTGAAGTTATTAATTGTTATTTTTGTTAAATAGAATTAGTTTTAGTTTATTTATGGAGTTATTAATTGTTGTTATTATTATTAAAGAATTAGCCTTTGTTTGGGAGCTTAGTTATTTATCAAAGAATTAGTTTTTGTTTTATAATGTTAGATATTTATTATTTTTATTGAAGAATTAGTTTTGGTTTAAAATAAGTAAAAAGGTTAATAAAATATTGTTATCTATTGATAAATACTTAAATCTAATAGTTTAGCACAGACTTCACTATCCTTTCTAAGTTTATTATCACTTTTACCTTTAGTTTTAAGAGAAAATCTTTCTATTACTCTACCACCACGGGCTTTAACCTTTTCCTCCATTCTATCTAAACTTGCCTTTGCACCTGATGAGGTCATTGTTGCAAATAATACCACATCTTTACCTCTGAGGTCACATCTATCGATTATTGTAATAATAGCGGGACTAGGTTTACCTGACCATACAGGTGTTCCAAAGTAAATTACATCATAGTCACTAACATCAACACGTTTTGGAGAAATTTCGGTTTTATTTTCTCTTAAAGCATCAATGGAGGATGTTAACCTATTTTTAAAACCTGAACGATTTTTCTTATCTTCTATCTGTATTAAATCTCCATCTAACTTAACAGATAATGTTTCAGCAACAATCTTTGTTTTTTCACTGTCAGAGTAATATATAATTAAGGTTTTCATTTTAATCAATATTTTCTTTTATTCAATATAAAATTCAATATTATGTAAAAGTATATTTTTTCAATTAATATAGTTTGTTATTATTTAATAATATTAATCAATTTATAAAATATCTATTTAAAATTAATAGTTTAAATAAAATTTCTTAAACTTTTCATGTTTTTGTAAAATTAGCGATTTTTCAGATTGAATATTTTTATATTGTATCTTATTTTGAAATAATTTTTATAATAATTAGTTAAAAAGATTATGGGAGGTTTTAATTTTATGGATGTAATCCATAAAGGTTTAAACCTGCCTTTTCATCAAATCCACACATGATATTCATGTTTTGTATTGCTTGACCTGCAGCACCTTTTACAAGGTTATCTATTGCAGAAATGACTACAAGTTGACCAGTTTCATCAACTTCAAAACAGCCAATGTGGATATAGTTGGATCCACGTACTGAGCTTAATCTTGGAATCTCACCATTTTCAAGTATCTTTACAAATGGTTCGTCTTTATATTCTTTTTTATAGATTTCTGTGATTTTTCCTTGAAGATCTTCCCTTTCCTCTTTAGTTTCATATCCCACATCATCAGATAACAGTACATGGTTAGTTGTAAGTATTCCCCTTTCAACAGGTACGAGTATTGGTGTAAATGAAATCTTGACATCTGAGAATCTTTGAAGTTCCTGCTGGATTTCAGGAGTATGTCTGTGGGTAGTTACTTTATATGGATTAACATTATCTGCAATGTTTGGATAATGGGTTGTTTCGGAAGGTGAAATTCCTGCACCACTTACACCAGTTTTAGAGTCAAATATCATTCTATCTGCTAATTGGTGTTTGGATAATGGATAACCTGATAGGATGGCTCCTGTTGTAAAACAACCTGGATTTCCAATAAGTCTTGATTTTTTAATCTCCTCCCTGTGAATTTCTGGAAGACCATAGACACTTGGTATTGGCTCTGTGTGTTTTAAATGATACCATTTTTCATAAACCGAATAATCATCAAACCTATAATCTCCACTTAAATCAATGATTTTTGCATCGGTCTTTTCATATAAATCAGGAATGATTTTCATTGATGCTCCATGAGGTGTTGCTGTAAATATTATATCCTCATCAAATTCCCCAAGTTCTTTGTTTTCAAATACCAATCCAGTATCTTGTAAATGGTGATGGATTGTCTCAATTGGTTTTGATTCATTACTTCTTGATGTCACTGTACTTACTTCAACTTCCGGATGATTTAACAATAATCTTAATAATTCACCACCAGTATAACCACTGGCTCCAATAATAGCTACATTAACCATAATTCAATACCTTCTATTTTTGTTATTTATTTTAAATACTTTAATTTTCAATTAATTAGGATTAATCACAGTTTTCTAATCTTTTGTCTTTAAAATCAGATTCTTTTATTTTTTTAATGATTTTACAACTACTGTCCAAGTCGTCTCTGTGATAATCATTAACCTTCATAACTTTTGAATTAATTCCACGTTTTCTTAAGGATTCTTCCAATCTTTCAATATCAAAATCCTGATCTGGTCCTATGGATATGATGTCCGGTTTTAATTCTTTAACGATTCTGAATTTGTCCCCTTCATATCCAAGATATGCCTCATCTACAGGCTTTAACATCTTGATCATCTCAAGACGTTGGTTTTCATTTATAACGGGAATTCTTTTTCTTGCTTTAACAGTGGAATCACGTGCCACAACAACTACTAACTTAGCATCAGGTCCTCCTAATTCCTTAGATTTTTGAAGATAAATTCCATGTCCAGGATGTAACAAATCGAAAGTTCCTGTTGCCATAACTGTAGTCATATTACTAACCTCTAAATTTTTTTAATATATTTTTAGTTTTTATATAATATTAATATAGTTCTTTTTAGATTTTTAATTTAGTTAATATTATAATAGTTTAGTTTTTTTCTAGAATTCTTAAATAGTTCATATAATTTCATATTTGATTTAGTTTATATGTTATTAAAACATTATTTCAAGATTCCTAATTCAGCTTTTCTGGATTCTTCGATTAATCTATATCCTGATATTTTAAAGCATCTTTTAGATTTAATTTATTCTTATATAATGCAGATCCAATTACTACTCCTTTAACGCCTGTATTTTGAAGTATCTTTAAATCGTCCTCGCTACTTACTCCACCGGAATATACAACTGGTATTAGAGAAGACTTGACAAGGTCTATAATCGGTTCTGTATTTAATCCATTTAAAAGTCCCTCAACATCAACATTTGTATAGAGTATACTTCCTGCACCATTGTCTGCAAATTCCTTTGATAATTCCACAGGGCTTTTATCTATCTTTTCCTGCCATCCTTTAATTACTACCTTTGAATCTTTACTGTCAAGTGAAATCATGATGTGTTCCGGACCATATTCATCAGATAATTCCCTTATTGTCTCGGGATGTATTATGCCCATAGTTCCAATTATTACCCTTTCAACTCCGAGATCTAATAGTTGGCCGGCATATTCTACAGATCTTATTCCTCCCCCTATTTGAACTGGAACATTTACTGTATCAATGATTTTTTTAATTAACTTAACATTGCTTTTACCGTCTATGGTTCCATCAAGGTCTATTACATGGACTACCTCAGCACCTTCATTTTCCCATTTTAAAGCAACCTCTTCAGGATCATCAATAATTACTTGTTCACTTCCAGGTTTTCCCTGAACAAGCTGAACACATTTTCCATTTTTTATATCTACCGCAGGCATAATCTCCATTTTATTGTCTTCAAATACCATTTAAAACACCAAAGATTTATTATAAATAAGTTTTTATTTTATCCTATATAAAAAATTTTAATTTATCAATGTTTCAAATCTTAATTTGAATAGAAATGGCGGAGTATCCGATTTAAAAAAAGTATTTGGGTTTTTATATTTTTAGTTTAAAAAAAGTTGGTAGAATATTAATTTAATATTCTACTTATGTTTATTCTAATTTAAATTATCTGATTTTGATTTAATAGGATTTTTAGTGTTTTACGATTTTTTTAAGAATCTTAAGTTTCAATGCTCTTTTTGCATGTTTCTTAATTCTATGTTCGTCTCTTAAACTAGGCATTTTTTCTACCTCCTATTTTGCTAAAAAGTATATTTTGTTTTATTAGATTTGCATATATTAATAATTTTCCTTTTAGAATCCTTGTTTGAACATTTAACTGTTTTTGAATAAATGGATATTATATTCTGTCATTTTTTTAAACCCTTCATATTGGCTTAGAAAATTATTTTAATTATCTAATTAAATATTGTATTAATTATTGTGATATTATGAGAAGAACAGCATTTAAAGTGGCATATATTGGCTCTAATTTCAGTGGTTTTCAAAGACAACCTGATGTTAGAACAGTTGAAGGAGATATTATTAATACTTTAATGGAACTTGAATACATTGAAGATCTAAAAGATGCACGTTTTAGAATTGCAGGAAGAACCGATGCAGGTGTTAACAGTCTTGGAAATGTGGTAAGTTTTCAAAGTGAAAAGGAGCTACATATAAATAAGATTAACAGATATCTGCCTGAGGATGTTCAATTCTTAGCCCAGGCTCCAGTTAGATTCGGATTTAAACCTAGATATGCTAAACAAAGATGGTACAGATATGTTCTCTTTAGAGATGATCTGGACATTGATAGATTAAATGAAATGGCTTCTTTATTTGAAGGTTCTCACAATTTTACAAATTTTACAAAAAGATATCAGAAAACTACAACAAGAACCATTGATAGGATTTCTGTAACGGTTCCGGACATAGGAGAGGATGAAAGATTAAAACGTAGTTTTAAAACCAATAACTTCACTAAACAGCAGAACTTTCCACATCTTAACAATAATTACTCACCTATCTTCATTGATGTTTATGGTGAAAGTTTCCTGTGGAATATGATACGTAAGATGATGAGGGTGTTTGTCGAGTATTCATGTGGCAACATGTCATATGGGCAGGTTGAGGATTATTTGAATCCTAAAGAGGATGAACCAAGAGCTCATATTAAAGTTTTGGAAGCTGAAAATCTTATCTTAATGGATACAATCTATGATAAAATCAATTTTCAATATGATGATTATGCCGTGGAAAAGTTTAAACGTTATCTTGCATCTAAACTTATTGATTATCAAAGGTCTTATGGTATTGTTGAATGTATTTTAAACAGTTTTTAGATTATATTTTCAAGGAAGTATTACAATGGAAGACTTATCTGGTTTATCTAATATAGAATATTATAAATATTTCAATAATCTTTCAGAGGAGGAGATTTTTGACTATATCTATGATTTAAGTGATATTGATTTTTATAACCATATTATAAGATATATTGACTATTTTAAACTTACTAAAGATTTTATTGTATCAAATTCTTACAACAATGTTTATGTTCCTAACCCCGATTATTCTGATTATTATGACCTTGACTTAGGTTCCATCTACACCAATTTCAGACAGTTTCTGGAATATCACGGTTTTGAATCTCTAAACTATCTTGATAGGATTTATGAGATTCAATCTTTTATTATGAGAGGTTCAAGGTCTACAATTGAAGACAATCTTAGATTTATTAGCAGTGCAAGCATATCCGATATTGAGGTTTTCTTTACTTTTATAGAAGGTAGAAACAATCATTTTGGTGAGATTATTTTAAGCCGTTATGACTGTGATGTTTATATTGCAGGACTTAGTAGAATTAAAGAAATAATTAATGATGAAGATAGTTTTGACGATAGATTTAAACATTAATCTAAAAAATCTGATGATATTGTTTACCTAATTAATGACAAGATGATTTTGATAGTAGTTTAGATATCAGTTTAAAAGATTTAGGTAATATTATTTATTTAGTTAATTTATTGTGAAGATGATTTTTAAACTATAAAATTTTATTAATTTAAAAAATATATATAATACTAATTTATATAATATGAAAAATTTTTAATTATAAGAAAGGTGTTTATTTTGAAGATAGGTGTTGTATTAGGTACTAGACCTGAAATTATTAAAATGGCTCCAGTTATTGATGAAATTCAAAAAAGAGGTCATGAATTACTTTTAATCCATACAGGCCAACATTATGATAAGGAAATGAGTGAGAACTTTTTCATTGATTTAGAACTTCCTAAACCTAACTATAATATCCATGTAGGTTCCGGTTCTCATGGAAAACAAACTGGCCTTATGATGGAAGGTATTGAAAAGGTTTTGATTGATGAAAAACCTGACATTGTTCTTGTTCAGGGAGATACAAATGCTGTACTTGCAGGTGCATTGGTTGCTCAGAAACTACATATTCCAGTCGGACATGTGGAGGCAGGACTTAGATCTTATGATGTCTCAATGCCTGAGGAGATCAATAGAAAGGCAGCCGATGATTGTTCTTATTTCTATTTTGTACCGACCGAACAGTCTGCTATTAACTTAGTGCTTGAAGGTTACTCTCCTAAGGATATTTATATCACAGGTAATAGTGTGGTAGATACTTGTTATAGGAACTTAAAGATTGCAGAAAAGACAAGTACAATCTTGGACGATTTGGACTTAAATGATAAGGACAATATAATTACACTCACTATGCACAGGGCAGAGAATGTGGATGATAAAGAGAGGGTTACCAGTATTATCCAGGCTTTATTGGAACTTAAAGACTTTAATATTGTTTTTCCAATCCATCCAAGAACTAAGAAAACCTTGGAAAAATTCGGATTATATGAGAAACTGGAGGAAGCAGAACATATCAAAGTTACAAAACCGATTGGCTATCTCGACTTTTTAGTTTTAATCTCCAAGTCAATTATAATCCTAACTGATTCTGGAGGTCTCCAGGAAGAGGCTATCACATTAAATGTTCCTGCATTGACCTTAAGATATAACACTGAAAGACCTGAAACAGTCACTGCCGGTGGAAATATTCTTGTAGGTGCGGATAAGGAAACCATACTTGTAACTGCAGATAAAATCTTAAACAATAAGGAATTCTATAATAAGATGAAAAATGCCAAGAATCCATATGGTGACGGCTCTGCAGCAAGTCAAATGTTGGATGTTATTGAGAAGGCCTATGACAATGACGATTTAAAGATCGAATCACCTCATAGGATAATGACCACCTTTGATGTTGAAATGAGACATGTTGATGAGAACATCACTGTCGAGGAATTCGAGGATATCCATAACACCCTTGTAAGGGTCGTATATAAGAATGATTCAATGGTTTTCCCTAGTCCCGATTTAAATATTAAAGATTCAATTATCTTGTTTAATCAATATGGCTTAGATGAAATGTTATATTAATAATATTTTTTAATTTTAACTTTTTTTAAAATATTTATGATGATATTATGTCTTATGATTTAAGTTCTGTAAATGAAAACTCTATATTGGTATTTGAATATTATACCTCTACAGGTTTAGATGATTTATGTATTAGTTCCGAAGCGGCGGCACTTGTAAGTGGATTGGTTGACGATTTAAAAGATGAGGATGTATACTTTCTTTTAAGTAAAAAGTATTCCTATCTTGCAGATGGTAAGGATGCAAATATAATTGTCCTTGATGAGGATAAATCCGATAACGCTTTAGAGGATTTTCTAATAGAAAATGTCCGTAAATTTAAGAAATCCATATTTATAGCATCTGAGGAAGAGAACAATCTTTATGATCTAACAAAATTCCTAGAGGATAATGATGTAAAGCTTTATGTGTCCAATGCAGAGTCAACAGGTATATGCTCAGATAAATTCAAAATGTATCAAGCATTAAAATCCGATGCAATTCAGCCATTTACCTATAAAATCACTTTGGATTCTGATATATTCTGGAAAAAACCAATATTGTTCAATCTTAAATCTTATAATATGGATAAGGAAAATTATGAATACGGTCTGGACGATGAGTTGATAGACAATCTGGAAATTAAAAATAAATTCATTGCAAAACCTATAAATGGTGTGGACTGTGAGGATATCAAGATCATCGAGTCAAGGGAAGATATTGATGATTTGGAAAACGTCTTTGCGGAAGGCAGTGATGTTCTAATCCAGGAATATATTGAAGGTGAGGTATTAAGTGTGAGCCTTATAAGTGACGGTGTTGATGCTATACCAGTAAGCCTAAATAAACAATTTGTAACCATATCAAAGGATAAACAACAATATCTTGGTGGCCAGGTTCTATATAATCATCCTGCTTTAAATCAGATATTCGACTCAGCCGTTGAAGCTGTTAAGGCTATTGAAGGACTTAAAGGTTTTATTGGTGTAGACTTAATTGCCAATAAAAAGGATAATGGTAAATTTGAAGTCTATATTATTGAGATAAATTCAAGATTTACAACACCTTATGTAGGCTTAAGACAAGCTTTGGATATGAATATTGGTCAAACCATTATAGATTTAATAGACGGTAAAATATCTATTGAAGATATTAAGGATATACCTGTTAAATATCCCGTTAAATTCTATAAAAAGGATGGACTATTGAAGCTTGAAAAGGCTTAAGAATTAACATATTAAAAACTTTTAAATGGATTTTATTATTTCATATAACGTTTTTAACCTTTAATTTTTTAATTTTTAAAAATATTCTTTTCCAATTAAAATATTTTTTTTAGAGAATATCTTCTATCTGATTTTTACCTTTTTAATTTTTTAATTAGAAACTATTTTTTAAAATGTAAGATTTAATTATAATAGAATCTTATATAATTATTATATTCTTAAAATTAGAATATTGTTTTCTAATAATTATTACAATTATTTTAAAATTTCAATTCAAATTATTTATAAGGAGTTTATTTAATGAAAATAGCAGGTTTTGATATTGGTGGTGCAAACACTGATTTAGCTATTGTTGATTTTGATAATAATGGAGAAATAAAAAATATAGAAACTGATTTCTCATTTTTACCAATGTGGAGTGAAAATGATACACTTGAAGATGTTTTAAAAGAATTAATTGAGAATATCTGCCCTCTTGATGAACTTGATGGTGTAGGTATCTCAATGACTGCGGAACTTGTGGACGCATATAACACCAAAAAAGATGGGATATTGGATGTTGCAGGTAAATGTGAAAACGTCTTTGATGTTCCTCTAGGATACATTACTCTTGATGGTGTAAAATCTCCTGAGGATTTAAGAAAAGATCCACTTAAAGCCGCAGCTGCAAACTGGATTGCAACAGCACCAATTGCAAGTAAAATCGCTGATGATTGTATATTTGTAGATACTGGAAGTACTACAACCGATATTATCCCAGTTAAAAATGGAAAGGAATGTGCTAAAGGTCGTTCAGATATGGAAAGATTAGGTACTGGTGAACTTGTATACACAGGTACATTAAGAACTAATCTATGTGCATTTTTAGATAAGGTTCCTCTTGAAAAGGATGGTGAGACTATTGAATATAGGGTTGGTTCCGAGCTATTTGCGGAAACCGCTGATATCTATATGGTTTTAGGTTTAATCGATGAGGATGATTATGTCTGTAATACTAATGATGGAAAGGGAAAATCTATCATCGAATGTGAAAGACGTATTGCAAGGGTGTTATGTGCAGATTTAGACATGTTAAGTGAGGATGATATTAAACAATTATCTGAAAACATTCATAAAGCTCAAATTAAACAAGTTGCAGGGGCTATTGGTGAAGTATCAGAAAGGGAAGGACTAGATACTATCGTTGTAACCGGTCTTGGTAAAGATATTATAGATAGACCTGCTGCAGAATCATTAGGTCTGACTGTTAAATCTATGGATGAATTCTTAACAGATGAGGAATGTGTTGTAGCACCTGCTGTAGGAACTGCAATATTGACTGAAGAGTTTTTAAGAAACTCTTAATCACTTTTTATTTTTTTTATCCATTTTTTTTGAATTCTGATTTTTTTTTTTTAAAATCTTGGTTATTTTTTTTAATAGGTTGTTTATTAGCTATTTTTCTACTAAATTTATTTTTGTCTCGATTTTCCCATAATTTACCTATTTTTTGAGTTTTTATTTTTTTATTATTTTTAGCTGTTTTTCTTAAATTAGGTATATTTGATCTTTTAATTTTCAATATTCAATAGTTTTATTTTAATTTTTTTATTTAAATTATTATAATATTATATTATTTAGTTTAACAAAAATTATATTCTTATTTTTGATGTATAGTTAAAAATATAAGTTATTTTTAGATTTAACATTTATTTTATGGGAATGAAAAATCAAGTATCAATTAAATTTTATACTTTGACCTAAATAAATGGAAAAAAATATATATTTTATAGGTCAAATATTAAATTAATTATTTGGGAGGCAAGGTGTTTAAAATGGGTGAAAAACTTGGTGAAAGACTTGAAAAATTAAGGAAACTTAATAATTTAACTCAGGAACAAATAAGTAATTATCTTGATTTGGATCAAAGTAATTACTCAAAGATTGAAAAGGGCAAAAGAAATTTAAATGTAAGTTCCTTGGATAAGGTATGTTTGTTATATGATTGTTCTCCAGAGTATCTTTTAGGTGAATCTGATGTGTATAATCCTCAGAAAATAGCATTTCGACTTGATAAAAAGGATTATGATTTAAATGTTGTAAGTAAAATTAATGAGACAATGAAGTACTTAAACTTATTAGAGGAATTAAATGATGGGGAATAAGATTTATGGAAAAAGAAGAGAAACTAGCTATTAGGCTAAGAGATAGATGGGATATAAACACACATAGTCCAATTGATATTTTTCCATTGGTTTTAGATAAGATTAAGGATCTAACTTTGTTATGGTATGATATGAATCAATCTATTAGTGGCTGTTGTTGTAAGAATGATAAAAATCAAATAATCATGATTAATTCTAATCATACTAAGGGAAGACAGAATTTCACTTTGGCTCATGAGTTATATCATTTGTTATTTGATGGGGATAATAATTGGTCTGTTTGCGGTACTAATTTTAATAATGAAAATGAGATACTGGCTAATAACTTTGCCTCTTATTTTTTATTACCATCATGCGGATTAGAAAAGTTTATTGAAAATAATAATATTAACAAGTGGAATCTTGAAGATATTATAAAATGTGAGCAATTTTTCCAGATTAGTCATCATTCAATGTTATTTAGGCTTAAAAATGAGGATTATATATCTCAAAGAGAGTTTGATAAATTTAAGAGTTCTATAAAAATTAATGCTATGAATTTAGGCTATGATTTAACATTATATAATGAATCACCAAATGATAAGAAATTTTACATGTTAGGTAAATTGATTCCTTTGGTGAATAAAAGTTATGAAAGGGGTTTAATTTCAAAAGGTCTAATGGAGGAAATCTTAATAAAGAATTATAGATCAGATATTGTATATAATTTAAAGGAGGATTAAATTGATTAAAAAACAAACTTTTTATGATTCTGATTGTTTATCCTCTTTTTTAATAATTAACGAGGGAAACCTTTTGAAAGAACTCTTTCATGAAATTAATATACCTTCACAAGTTTATGAGGAATTAACATGTGAAGGAACCCCAGAAAATGTAAAAAATAACTTACAAGAATTGATTAAGGATAATTTTGTAAAAATAGTTGATTTAAATGCCGAAACAGCAGAATATTTAAATTATAGAAATATTATTAATGGAAACCTGTATAAAGGTTGTAGAATAGGTAAAGGTGAAGCTGCAGCAATCACTTTGGCCTATGAAAATAAAGGTATTTTGGCATCAAATAATTTTAAAGATATTAAATTTTATGTTGATTATTTTGAATTACCTTTATTAACCACGGCTTACTTGTTGGGGATATTGTTTGATAAAAATATAATAAATAAAGATGAAGCTAATTCAATGTGGAATAAAATGATAAAATACAGAAGAGCATTACCGGAATCATCTTTTGAAATATATTATAATAATCTTTATAAAAAAGATTATGATGATTTCGGAAAAAGAATTGAATTTTAATAAAAAGGCGATTTTTTTTATCAATGATTTTTTTGTTATTTGATTTTAAGAGTATCTATTCAAACTTTTAAGATTTGTAGAAAATATTTTAAAAAATAAAAAAATAAAAATAGGGTTTCAAGTGAAGAATTTAATACCACACATCTTTTGCACCAATTAAATATGCTATCATATTGGTGAATAGGTGTAGGAATAAAGTTAAAATACATATTGTAATTATAACCTGCCAATCAAGTCTTATTGCAAATGCAGATATAATTAATGCTCCAAATACGAAATCTAGCTGATCAAGTATTGGTGCAGGTTCGCCTTGTTGTATGTTGATTCTTCTTTTAATGAAACTTCCACTGGCATCACCAAGCAAAGCCCCTAGGCCAAGTAAGAATCCAATAAGTAAACCTTGATATAGTCCGTTATATGTAATCAAAGGGATAATTCCATAGGATAATTGGATAAGTGTTGGCGTGTAAATTCCCTGAAGACCACCTACAATAGTTCCGATAATAGTACCTGCTATTAGTCCTCTCCAGGTACATCCTTTACCAATTATGTCATGTCCGTCTTTGGTTTTATGACCAAAATCTAATGGTGTACCTCCCCCAAATATAAGGCCACTAATATTGGATAGGTATGCAGGTAACATAAAATAAATTGAAACTACACATAAGATACCAATATAAAAAAAATCAATGTTCATTTTTTCCCCAAGTAAATTCTATAAACATTATTAGATTTAATTATCCTTTTAAAAATAGTTTTCTAATATTTTTCTAAAAATTTAAATATTCATTGTTATAAATATATTTAAATATTATAATAATTAATAATTTAATTAGTTTAAATTTTATTTTGTTTTTATATTACTTTTTCATTTTAATAAATTTTTAATTTAAACTTTATTATTATAGGTAATGTTATTTTAAAAATATAGGTGATTATTTGATTAAAAAAACCAAAAGTCTATGTCCGGAATGTTTTAAACCTGTAGACGCTGAAGTCTATGAGGAAAACGGAAAAATAATGATTAAAAAAACATGTCCTGAACACGGGGAGTTTACTAACACTTATTGGAGTGATGCAAAACTTTATGAAAAGGCAGATAGTTTCCCAACTACTGCTACAAAAATTGATAATCCTCAGATTAAACGTAATTCTGGTTGTCCTAACAATTGTGGTTTATGTGAGCAACATCAAACCTCAACAGTTTTAGGTTTAATTGACGTTACAAACAGATGTAATCTTAAATGTCCAGTATGTTTTGCTAATGCGGCAGTAAGTAAACGATTATTTGAACCTACCCGGGCTGAAATCAGGATGATGCTTCAAAACCTAAGGAATCTTAAACCAGTTCCTACTCCTGCTATCCAATATGCTGGTGGAGAGCCTACTGTAAGAAACGATTTACCTGAACTTATTAAGATGGCTAAGGATGAGGGATTTGTTCATGTTCAAATTGCTACCAATGGTTTAAGACTTGGAAGGAAGAAAGGCTATGCTGAGGAGCTTAAAGAAGCAGGCCTTAACACAGTTTACATGCAATTCGATGGTGTAACTGAAGAGCCTTATATTAACAACCGTGGTAAAAACCTACTTCCACAGAAACTTAAAGCTATTGAAAGATGTAGGGAAGCGGAACTAGGTATGGTACTTGTACCTACACTAGTCAAAGGTGTAAATGATCAGCAAGTTGGAGACATCATTAAATTTGCATTTGACAATAGGGATATTATCTATGGTGTTAACTTCCAACCTGTATCCTTCTCTGGAAGAATTGATACCAATCTTGTAGAACAACAAAGAATCACCATTCCAGATTTCCAAAAAGAAGTCGAAACACAATTGGATGGTCAAGTTACCACCAGTGCTTTCTATCCACCTTCCTCAGTTGAACCTGTCACAAGATTCATCTATGCTTTAGATGACAGTGTAGATCCAATCATGTTAAACTGTCACCAACACTGTGGTACAGCAACCTATGTATTTTTAGATACTGATGAGGATGGAAACTCTAAATACATTCCTATCACTGATTTCATTGATGTTGATAAATTCCTAGGTTTCTTGGATGAAAGTGCTAACAAGATTAACGAAGGTAAATTTGCAGCTAAAACAAGAATTGCAGCAAGTGCTATTAAAAACTTGTCCAGCTTTATAGATACTGATAAAGCACCAAACGGTTTGGATATTAAACATATCCTTTATGAGGTATTTAAGAACAAGTCCTATGATGCTTTAGGCGAATTCTCTAAGAATGCCATGTTGATTTCCTGTATGCACTTTATGGATCCATACAACTTTGATGAGGACAGGGTTCAAAAATGTATTATTCATTATGCAGTTCCTGATGGTAGAATCATACCATTCTGTACAATGAACTCAAGATACAGATCCGGTATTGAGGAAGAATTCTCAGTTCCTTATACTAAAGAAGCTGTAAAAGAAGTTTTAGATATAGAAAATAAAAGCTAAATAAGTTTGATACTTATTTGCTATTTTTAATCTATTTTTTATTAATTTTTTAAAATATTAAATTTACTAATTTTTAATTGATTTATTATATTTTACTATTTCTTTTTTAAGGAAAAATTTAAGGTATTTAATTTAGAAATATATATGAAGTTAAAAAAATTTTTATAAAATCCTGATTTTATAATGGTATTTTTTTTGGTTTGGAAAAATTTAAAATGGTAAATCTTGATTTTATAAAAGTATTAATTGGTTGAGGAAAATTAAATGATAATAAAAACACCATCCCGTCTTCATATGGCTCTTATTAATATGGATGGATCAAATGGTAGAATGGACGGAGGAATTGGTCTTACATTAAGTAAACCAAATCTAGTTTTAAAAGGAGATTTTTCACAAAGTAATAATATCACTGTCGAATTTAAAGAGGAACTTAATGATGATGCTATATCTGAGTATAGTTCTAAAATTAAAGAAACAGCAAAAATAGTTTGTGATTATTATAACATTGAGGAAGGTTTTGATTTTGAAGTTCTTGAACATATTCCAAATCATAGTGGTTTAGGTTCTGGAACACAGATAGCTCTAGCTACTGCTAAAATTATCACGGAATTAAAAGGTATTGAGGTATCTGCAGTTGAATTATCTGCAATTGTTGGTAGAGGAGGTACCTCTGGGATAGGTACTTTTGCATTTGATAATGGGGGATTTATTGTAGATGGGGGCCATAGTCGTAGTGAAAAACCTGACTTTTTACCATCCTCTGTATCTCCTGCAAAACCACCAAAGCTTATTGGTAGATATGATTTTCCAGAAGATTGGAAAATAATGCTTGCATTTGCCAAATCAGGTAACAATATTAATGGTAATAGGGAGGTAAACATCTTTCAAGATACATGTCCTGTTCCATCCCATGATGTTGAGGAAATGGCGCATATTATCTTCATGAATCTTGTACCTTTTTTACTTGAAGGTGACATTGAAGAGTTTGGAAAAGCTGTAAATGATATCCAGTATAAAGGGTTTAATAAGGTAATGATAGACCTACAAGATGAGAAAACTCAGAATCTTATGAGATTTATTAAGGAAAATGGTGCTTATGGTGTGGGTATAAGTTCTTTTGGACCTTGTATTTACGCATTCTTTGATGATAAAAACAGTGATATTGTAGATAAAACTAAAAATTATTTGGATGAAGATGATATTGTATTAATTAGTTCTGCTTCTAATAATGGTTTTGAGATTATTGAAAAATAGTATTATTATTTTTTAGGTAAATAATGATGAATCTATGATCCAATTATTTGGTAGGATTATTTTTTAAGTAATGCAGGTAGAGCCATATTCTAATTATCTGGTGGAATTATTTTTTGGGTAATAATGGTAGATTCATTTTTTTATTATTTGGTAGGGATTATTTTTTAAGTAATGCAGGTAGAGCCATATTCTAATTATCTGGTGGAATTATTTTTTGGGTAATAATGGTAGATTCATTTTTTTATTATTTGGTAGGGATTATTTTTTTAGGTGTTAATGGTAGAGCCATATTCTAGTTATTAAATTTTTTTTAATTAACTTAGTCAATCTTTTTTAAATTTAGATTTAATGGTTATTTTTAAATATTTTTATTATAGTTCTTTACCAAAAGTTTATACCTAATGAATTATAAAGATATGTTCATGGAAAAATTTAATAATAAAATTGAAAAACATTTGGAACTTTCAGAAATTGCAGATATGCTGAAAGAGTACAA
>Ga0256406_1002088_pt1 | contig 29628 bp, 28 predicted proteins | sample RumenRJG_03DNA_FD_185986 | JGI IMG/M metagenome (GOLD analysis project Ga0256406, IMG submission 185986) | Bovine rumen microbial communities from Lethbridge, Alberta, Canada - RJG_03 | ecosystem: Host-associated > Mammals > Digestive system > Stomach > Rumen | place: Canada: Alberta | collected... | reverse complement strand
GTTACACTAAATATATCAGGATTTCTGTATCAATTCAAGCCTACAAATGGCGGAATTACGCGGCTTTTGAAGTTTTTTATGGTCGAGTAGAACATTTAGTGGAACTCGCCTGCAAAGTTAACAATCATGCCTTTGTAAGCGATGTCGATGTGACCAAACATTTCAAATCCGGTTCCGTGCAGGTAGATATAGACGTGCAGGCTGTCATCATCTGAGGGGATGGGAAGGTCAGCAGTGCTGCTGTGCTGCAGGGAATGGATGGAGATGTAGGCGGATATGGGCATCAGTGCACCTGCCAGCAGGGGAACGGAGAGCGACCAGTGCGTGTGTGCAGCAAGGAAACCATAGGGATTACGGCGGGTGATGGTCAGGATCAGGCTGCGGATGCCCCATATGAGGAAGAAGATGCCTGCAGCCAGTGAAAGAACGCCTGTTTTCAGATGAATCGTTTTTCCAAAGATCATCAGGAATGAAAGAATGAGGGAAAAGAGTGCGGCAGTCAGTCTGCTCCCTGCACCGGCTGTACCGTCATGGGTGATGACAAGGAAATCGATGAAGGAAATGAAGGCTTCGAATGCCATCCACAGGCCGCACAGGAGAAACAGAAAGGGTTCAAACAGACGGGGAAACAGGATCAGGAAGATTGCATAGAGAAGGCTGATGGTGCTGATCCATGCATCAATGGGATCTTTTGGCTTGTGATGATGCGTGATGGCATGATGGGTGCCGATGGGAAGGATCAGATTGATCAGGATGAGGAGGAGATACAGGGCAATCCAGGATATTCTGGAGGCATTGAAGAACAGGATGCCCAGAAGGATGGCTGTGCATGACAGCAGGCAGGAGAAGATGAAGGATGATGTACGCATGAGGTCATGATAACAGAAAACCATGGTCTGTGTCAGTGACACAGGCCATGGCTTCAGAGATATTTACAGTCTTTTAGGCGGATCTTTTTGCCATTGAGGATGACATATCCTTCTTCGGGCTCTTCATGGACAATGTAGCGCGGCTGATTGGAAGTGGGATGGTGATGGCCGTCTTTTGTCTCACATGTGATGTCATCCTTGTAAGGAATCGTATGGCCGTCACTGGAGATGGTTCTGCCAACCAGGTAGTTCGGCTTCCTGCCTTTCTTTTTCGGCTTTGAAGCAGCATTGGCCACGAATGTGATGAAACAGAGGATGAGAACTGCCCAGACAATGAAGCTGAACATGGTTTACTTCTCCCTGACGGTTTCTGAGAGCCCCTTGGCAAGGCCGGCTAATGAGGCAATTTCATTAGGAATGATGATCTTGGTTGCCTGGCCGTCTGCCACCTTGGCAAAGGAATCGAGTGCCTTCAGCTTGATCACGGCATCATCTGCACCGGCATTCTTGATCATCTCAATACCCTGGGCAGTGGCTTCCTGCACCTTGCGGATGGCTTCGGCCTTACCTTCTGCTAACAGAATCTGATTCTGCTTCTCCGCTTCTGCTTTCAGAATGGTCGCCTGCTTCTCGGCTTCGGCCTTGAGCACCGCAGATTCCTTGGTGCCTTCTGCCTGCAGGATCATGGACTGCTTTTCACCTTCGGCATTCAGGATCGCAGCACGCTTTTCACGCTCTGCCTTCATCTGCTTTTCCATCGCTTCACGGATGGCAGCCGGCGGCTGAATGTTCTTGAGCTCAACGCGTGTTACTTTGATGCCCCAGGGATCCGTAGCGCTGTCAATTGTGGACAACATCTGTCCATTGATGCTCTCCCGGCTTGTCAGTGTTGCGTCCAGTTCCATGTCACCGATGATATTGCGCAATGTTGTAGCGGTCAGATTCTCCATCGCCATGATCGGATTCTCGACGCCATAGGCATACAGCTTGGGATCGGCGATCTTGAAGTACACGACCGAATCAATCTGCATCGTGACGTTATCCTTGGTGATGACAGGCTGCGGTGCAAAGTCTGCGACCTGCTCTTTCAGCAGGACTTTTCTGGCAACTCGGTCAATGAATGGTGCCTTGAAATGGACACCGGGATTCCACGTGGACTGGTATTTGCCCAGACGCTCAATGACATAGGCATTGGCCTGGGGGACAATCTTGATGCAGGATGTGATGAGTGCAATGAGGATGACAACGATAACGAGGGTGATGATAAGACCTTCCATAAGATTTTCCTCCTGCCCTTATTTTAATATATACAGGGGTGGTAATAGAAGCGTAACAATATTACTTGTCGAGGTCTTTGCGCTGCAGTGATCTGGCAGCGGCTTCCATCGCATCTGTTTCTTCTTTGGTGAGATGCAGGCTGAGACAATGGCACGTGTCCAGCATGGTGGAAGGATGGCGCATGCCGATGAGGAGGCTGATATCCGGATACTGTGTCAATGTCCATGCCTCAATCAGGTTGGCAATACTGCAGTTGTGGGCAGCAGCCATCTCTTCCAGCAGATCAAAGAACTGATCATATTCTGTCTTCTCTGCTTCCTGGCTCCAGGGCAGTCTGGCCCGGATATCACCCTGGGCAAAGGTTCTCTGTACATAGCTGCGTGATGTCAGGATGCCTTCCTCCAGAGCACCATAGACCTGGAAGATTGTATGGTCTTTCTGCAGATGCGGGAAATAATCATAGCCATGGTATGGTGCCAGCAGGCTGAACTGTTCCTGCACCAGGGAAATATGGCCGTACTTTTCGTAGTTTTCATAGTCCTGTGGTTTGGAGTTGGACAGGGCAGCGGCTTTGATCTTGCCTTCCTTGATCAGTTCATTCAGTGTTTCCATCGTTTCCTGGACAGGTGTGATGCTGTCATTGACATAGTGGACAACAGCTATATCGAGGTGATCTGTGCCAAGACGCAGCAAAGAACCTTCGAGATCCTTCCTGATGGCAGCGGCACTGGTGTCATTGTTTACGGTATAGCCGTCACGTTCATATTTGAATGTACCGCCTTCTTCATTGCGCCAGTTGAGTGATACCTTGGACTGCAGAATGAATTTGTCGCGCCTGCCTTTCAATGCTTTGCCAAGCAGTGTTTCACTGGTACCCATGCCATAGACAGGGGCTGTATCGATATAGTTGATGCCGCACTGTTCGGCTGTATCAAGCAGGGCACTGGCTGTTTTTTCGTCGGGCTGTTCGTCTGACCATACTGAGCCTCCGCCCAGTCCCCAGGTGCCAAGGACAATGGCAGAAGCTTTCAGGTCTGTATGTGGGATTGTCTGATATTTCATGATGTATGCCTCCTTTTTGGAAATGATGGCTCCATTATACATCCAGTGCACTGCCATATTTGCCGGATGTCAAGAGGTGAGAAACATTCCCGGCAGTGATAGAATATGTCTGTTTGGAGGAATACGATCCCATGGATGAAAAAATTATTCAGAAGATTGCGGAAGATCTGAAAGTGAGTGCAGACCAGGTTGAGGCTGCACTGAAGCTGCTTTCAGATGGCAATACAGTGCCGATGATTGCAAGATACCGCAAGGATGTGACCAAAGGCCTGGATGAAGAACAGATTCTGTATATTGAGAAACAGTTTGATTATCAGAATAAGCTGAAAGAGCGTAAAGAGGATGTGCTGCGGCTGATTGAAGAACAGGGCAAGCTGACCGATGAGATCCGTGCATCTGTCAATGCCGCTGACAAGCTGTCCGTGGTGGAGGATATTTACCGTCCGTATGCACAGAAGAAAAAGACCAGAGCTGCTGCTGCCATTAAGCTTGGCTTGCAGCCGCTGGCTGACTGGATGCTGTCTTTGCCGAAGGAAGGCAGTGTTGAGGAAGAAGCTTCCAAGTATGTGACGGAGGAAGTCAAGACATGGCAGGATGCCGTACAGGGTGCCAAGGACATCATTGCTGAGGCTGTCAGTGACAATCCACAGCAGCGCTGGGCGTTCAAAGATACGATCATGAAGAGCGGTGTTCTGAAGACTGCACTGAAGAAGGATGCCAAGGATGAAGGCAAGGTCTATGAAATGTACTATGACCGCTCTGAGAAGATTTCTACCATTGCGGATCACCGCATCATGGCCATTGACCGTGCTGAAAAGGAGAAGGTCATCACGGTTTCCTTTGTGTTTGATGAAGAACATCTGATTCACGAAGCAGAGAATAACATTCTCAAGGGTGAGGAGCCTGTGTGCGTCAATGAGATCAAAGAGGCAGTGGCAGATGGCTGCACAAGACTGCTGTTCCCTTCGATTGAGCGTGAAATTCGCTCTGATCTGAGTGAGCGTGCCCATACAAAGTCTATCGAGGTATTCTCCGAGAACCTCGAGAAACTGCTGCTGCAGGCACCGCTGAAGGGCAGAGTCGTGCTGGGCTTTGACCCAGGTTATGTCAATGGCTGCAAGCTTGCGGTGATTGATGAAACCGGCAAGATGTTAACGGTGGACAAGATCATTCCGTTTGGCAAGAAACATCCGGATCTGGAAGGCTCCAAGAAGAAGCTGCTGGATATGATCCGCAAGTATAATGTCAAGATCGTTGCGATTGGCAATGGCACGGCATCCCGTGAGAGTGAGAAACTGATTGCGGATCTGATCAAGGAGAATCATCTGGATCTGGAATATGCGATTGTTTCTGAGGCTGGTGCTTCGGTATGGTCTGCCCAGGAAGCTGCCCGTGAAGAGTTCCCGGATATGGCCATTGAAGAGCGCAGTGCTGTCTCCATTGGCAGAAGACTGCTGGATCCATTAGCGGAACTGATCAAGATTGATCCAAAGTCCATTGGTGTCGGTCAGTACCAGCATGATCTGCCGCAGAAGGCACTGTCAGAAAGACTGGATGAAGTGGTGTCCAAGTGTGTCAACCGCACAGGTGCTGATGTCAATACGGCATCCCAGGAGCTGTTAACCCATATTTCCGGTCTGAATGCAGGCATTGCCAAGGAGATCATCAATTACCGCAATACACATGGCCGTTTTACGAACCGTGAACAGCTGAAGCAGGTCAAAAAGCTTGGCCCTAAGGCCTTTACCCAGTGTGCAGGTTTCCTGCGTATTGTCGGCGGTGATGAGCCGCTGGATGAAACAAGCATTCATCCAGAGAGCTATGATGCAGCCAGAGCTTTGATGAAGGCATGCGGCATCACAAAGCTTGGTGAAGCAGATGCCCAGTTCCCGGCTGATAAGACCAAGGATCTTGGCATTGGCGACTATACATTGAAGGATATTGAGGATGCCATCCGCCAGCCGCTGCGTGATTACCGTGATCAGTTTGAAGGTGCGCTGCTGCGCAGTGATATCCTGGATATCAAGGATCTGCATGTTGGTGACAAGCTGTCCGGTACGGTCAGAAATGTCGTTGACTTTGGTGCTTTCGTAGATGTCGGCCTGCATGAGGACGGCCTGGTGCTGCCGAGCCGCATGAGCATGCAGCGCGTCACAGATCCAACAACTGTGGTCAGTGTCGGAGATATCGTCGATGTATGGGTAGCGGAGATTGATGTGGACCGCAATCGTGTGGCACTGTCGATGATTCCGCTGGATTCTTTGAAGCAGAAAGAAACACAGATGAAGGAACACCATACGCGCAAAGCACCGCGCAAGGCTCTGTCACAGCTGAAGGTTGGCGAGAAGTACCATGGTACAGTTGAGAATCTGACTTCCTATGGTGCCTTTGTGGATATCGGTGCCAGGAAGGCAGGCTTGCTGCATGTATCCAGGATGTCGATGGATAAGGTGGAAGATCCTTCCACGATCGTCAAGCCGGGTGATCAGATTGATGTGTATGTCTCTGATGTAGATACAGAAAATAACCGTTTGTCTCTGTCACTGCTGTCTCCTGAAGAGCTGGCAAAGAAGAATCCTGGTGCTGCCAGAAGAACATCCCCTCCTGCGCCGCATAAGCCTGTGACGATGGATGATGCCATGGCAAGGCTGATGGAGCGCTTTGGCAAGTAAGACATTTTCAGACATTGGGCATCAATAGCCCGATGTCTTTTTTAATGTGCTAGGATAGGGGCGAAGGTGTGAATATGAAAGTTTCAACAAGAGGAAGATATTCACTGCGGCTTTTGGCTGATATTGCCAGCCACCAGGATGAAGGGCCGGTATCTTTGAATGACACTGCCAAGCGGCAGGAACTGTCATTGAAGTATCTGGAACTGCTGGCGGCACCGCTTGTCAAAAAGGGCTGGCTGATTACAACCAGAGGAAAAAACGGCGGCTATCAGCTGGCAAAACCGGCCAATGAGATCAATGTCGCCGATGTGCTGGAAGTGACGGATGGACTGGAACCGGTGGAGTGTGTCTCCAATGGGGATTATTCCCAGTGTGACAGCCGGGAGTCCTGTACAACGATTGGTCTGTGGCGTGGTGTTACAGCTGTGCTGCATGACTATTTTGCCAAGATTTCGATTGCGGATCTGGCGGCCGGAAAGTACAAGGATATCAGTGAATAGGAAAAAGGGCTGCAACAGGTATTCAACTGTGACAGTCCTTTTTAAGTTCTGGTTCGGAAATAACGGTGCTGGAGTGGTGCTTCAAAGGCGAGCATTGCGATCCAGCCGATGAAGTAGGACCACGGGATGGCCGCAAAACCCATGTGGAAACAGAAGACCATTGGGATTTCACACAGTACGCGGACACCGATGTTGACAAGACTGGAATACAGGGTAATGCGCAGATCGCCGATGCCTCTGAAATAGCCCTGGATGCCGTTGGTGATACCGGGCAAAATATAGAACCATGCCATGATGGACAGGTAATGGACACCTTCCTGAATGACGGCTTCATCATTTGTAAACAGTGTCATCAGGAAACGGGAGAACAGCCATGTGACAAGACCGATGGCAATACCGTAGATGATTTCGATCCGCATGCCAAGGAAATAGGATTTCCTGACTCTGTCATCCAGATGCGCGCCTTCATTTTGTGCCATTACTGAAGTCATGGCATGGGCAATGTTCTGCTGGGGGATGGTCGCAAAGTCATCAAAGCGGTTGACAGCATTAAAGGCCGCAGTGGCATTGACACCCATGGTATTAACAAAGGACTGGGTGCACAGTTTGCCGATCTGCACGGATGACTGCTGCATGGCCGATACAAAGCCAAACGATACGGTTTTGAAAAACATGCGGCGGTCAAAGACGAACCATTCTTTTCCTAAACGCAGCACGGAAATGTGTTTTCTGATATACAGCAGACACATGATGGCACTGAGCATCTCGCACAGGGTTGTGCTGATGGCAGCACCGGCAATACCGGCGTGCAGGATGATGACAAAGAACAGGTCGCCGGCAATGTTGAGACCTGCTGAGACAGCAAGAAAGATCAGCGGGGAAGCACTGTCACCCATTGCCCGTAAGATTGAGGCAAGATAGTTATAGATAAAGGAAAAAAACAGGCCGAACAGGATGATGCGCATATACTGTACTGCCAAGGGCAGAATATCAGTCTCAACCTGCAGGATGGTCAATACCGGCTTTGCCAGCAGAAAGAGTATCGCTGCGGTGGCAAGGGAGAAGATGCCGCCGGCAATCATGCCGGTGGATACCTGCTTTTTAAGAGCAGGAATATCTTTGGCTCCATAGAGCATACTGACCAGGATGCCTGCTCCCAGACAGATACCGTTGACAAACAGTAATACAAGCGTGATAACCGGGTTGGTTGTACCGATGGCAGCCAGTGCTTCCTTGCCGACAAACCGGCCGACGATCATGGCATCGGCAGCGTTATAGGTCAGCTGTAACAGGGTGCCCAATACAAGTGGAATTGTAAAGAAGATGATCTCCTTGAGCAGCGGCCCTTTTGTCATATCCTTTACCATAGCAAGCCTTCTTTCTGAAACGAGTTCTATGATACTGTGAACTACTCGTCTCTAAAGAGCCGAGCTTCTGGGAACGCTGATCGCGCAGCCTTTTGATACGGCTTCCGGAGGATCATGCTGTTTACCAGGGACTGTTCCAGCCCCGCTATAGCCGCTCTAAGCGGCAAATAATCCAGTATGCAGGATGTTCACTGCAGCATTCACATCACGGTCGTGGTGTGCTCCGCAGACAGGGCAGGTCCACTCACGCACTTTCAGCCAGCCGTAAGCGTTATACCCAAGGCGTTCGTTGATGACACCGCAGTCTGAGCATACCTGACTCGTATATGCAGGATTGATTGTTACAAGCCTTTTACCGTAGAATGCACACTTGTACGCCAGCATCTGAGCAAACATGCCCCAGCCCGCATTATGAATGGCACCAGACAGATTATGGTTATGCACCATGCGGCTCGGCTTCAGGTTTTCAATGACGATCACGTCAAAATCTCTGACTAACGAAGTAGTCAGTCGATCAAGATAGTCTTGACGCTGATTCGCAATGTGTTCATGTATTCTGGCGACCATCCGACGCGCTTTCTGATAATTCCTGAAATCTTCAAGTGTTAGCGCACTGTCCTTCTTCATGGCTTCTTTGGCTCTCAGAAGCCGTCTTGAAGCAGTACGCTGCCAGTAGTGCAGTCGGTCAGCAGATTCTTTATCCCATCGCGGCAGCCCGTATTTTGTGCCATCCGAAAGAATTGCAAGATCTTTCAGTCCCAGATCAATGCCAATTGCCTTTCCTGTTTTCAAAAGCTCTTCTTCCTCGTAATCGCAGAGTACAGACGCATTGATGTTCCCGCTGGGAAGAATTCTCACGGTGACAGAGCAGATTCTTCCATGCGGCATTCTTCCGGATTTGTAATAAATTACGCCGATCTTCGGAATGCGGATATGATGAGCATCAATCACTGCAATATTTCCATTGACGCACTTGGAAATGAAGCTGTCTGTATGCGTGCTGCGCTTTTTGAACTTCGGCTTTCTGCCAAGCCCGGAAAGCCAGCGTGCATATGCATTGGAAATGTTGTCCACCGCTCCCGTGAGAGACGTAGAGTCCACTTCTTTCAGCCATGGATGTTCTTCTTTCAAACGCGGGAGAAGATAGTTCAGATTTCTTCCATAGAGCAAAGACGCTTTCGGGTCCAAGTCTCTGCGTTTCTGATTTACAGCAACGATTTCGTTATACAGCCATCGTGCACATCCTGCTGTTCTGCGGATCTGCTGCATTTGCTCAGCGGTCGGATAAAGCCGAATGACAAATCCCTTCTTAATCTTCGGCATTTGCATTCTCCTTTTTCCACTGGTCATTGATGTATTTTGCGACAGCCTGTTCATTTGAAACACCGATGCTTTCGACAAAGTAGGACGGCGACCACAAATGCTGGGCTTCTTTCTTCCAGTAGAATTGTTTCAATTCAGGATGCATGCGAAACAGGCGAAAAGCCGAAGTCCCTTTCAAACACTTGACAATGGTAGAAACGGAAATCTTCGGAGGCGCAGAAACGATCATGTGCACATGATCGTCGAGCCTAATCTCGACACGCTTGATGATAAAGCCTTTCTCATCCGCAATGTCATACAGAAGCTTAATCAGATCTGCTTCGGCACTGCCATTGAGAACTTTGTTTCTGTGTTTGATTCCCCATACGATATGGTAGTTCAGATGATAGACACATGTCCTACCATATGTAATCATGTCATCATTTCTTTCCATGCTTATATTATAGCATATTTCAAGCTACCATATGTGGATGCGAATCACAATTCATCACGGGTTAAAAAACCCGTTTTCCTTGTCCGATCTACAAAAAAGCAGGTCTTGTTGACCTGCAGTATGTGTTACGCTTCCTGTGGTTCGGGCTTTGTGTGTGATTGGAAATCAGCACGAATGGTGTATAGATCGCAAAGGGAATCACGATGCAGAGCAGCTGGGGTAATAACGGCACCGACATCGCCGCCGGAGGCCATGATTCCCGGAGGCATGGTCCATAGCCCTTGCGGCAGAGCGGGCCGATGAGGCGGAGATTGCGAAAATACGCCAGTGCTGTAATGCCTGTGCAGATGATATCCACAATGGCAGCCCGTATCTGCAGTCACATGAGGCCGTGTGTCAGGCAGTTGAGACAAAAACCTGGATGCGGCTGAAAAGGAAATGAGAGCACGTATGCTGCATAACCAGGAATTGATTCGGCAATTTTTTGCGGAAAAGAGGTAAGGAAAGATGCTGAAAAGTCAGAAGATGAGAGAAGTGTCTCCGGAGATGGATCCGCTGCGGCTTGGCAGTGGATGGAAAAAGGAAGATCTTGGCAAACCACAGATCTATATTGAAAGTACGTTTGGGGATTCTCATCCGGGTTCTGCCGGACTGGATCGAATTGTGGAAGATGTGCGCACGGGTGTGAATGATGCCGGCGGTTTTGGGGCAAGATACTTTGTCACGGACATGTGTGATGGGGAAAGCCAGGGCAATGATGGCATCAACTATTCCCTTGTCTCAAGAGAGATGATTGCCAACATGATTGAGATTCAGGAGAATGCAACGCCGTTTGATGCCGGTGTGTATATTTCTTCCTGTGACAAGGGTCTTCCTGGCAGTCTGATGGGCATGTGTCGTGTGAATATTCCTTCTCTTGTGGTATGCGGCGGTGTAATGAAAGCCGGACCGGATCTTCTGACCCTGAATGAGCTTGGCTATTACAGTGCAAAGTATGAGCGTGGTGAGATTGGTGCTGACAGACTAGCCTGGGCAAAACAGAATGCCTGTCCGAGCTGCGGTGCCTGTTCTTTCCTTGGCACAGCCTGCACGATGCAGATCATGGCAGAGGCTCTGGGACTGGCAATGCCCGGAACGGCACTGCTGCCATATGGCAGTAAAATGCTCAAACAGGCTGCTGTTTCTGCTGGCAAGTGCGCGGTTGCTTTGGCAAAGGAAGGTTTGCGTCCATCAGACATTGTGACCATGAAATCATTTGAGAATGCGATTCTTGTGCATGCGGCCATCTCCGGCAGCACCAATGCCTTATTGCATCTGCCGGCGATTGCCCATGAGCTTGGCATCACGATCACTGGTGATGACTTTGACCGCCTGCACCGCAAGGCAAAGTATCTGGTTAATATCCGCCCAACGGGAAAGTATCCGGCGGAATTCTTCTATTATGCCGGCGGTGTGCCGATGGTTATGGAACAGATCAAAGAGGAACTGCATCTGGATGTGATGACAGTCACCGGGAAAACACTTGGTGAGAATCTGGAAGAGCTGAAACAGAATGGCTATTATGCACGCTGCCAGGCAGAACTGGAGAAAGCCAACCAGCGATATCATTTGCATTTGAGAAGGCAGGATATCATCCGTGATGGCAGTGATCCGATTGACAGTGATGGTTCGATTGCGGTACTGCATGGCAATCTGGCTCCATTAGGTGCGGTGATCAAGCATACAGCATGTTCGAAAGAGATGTTTCATGCGGTATTAAAGGCACGACCGTTTGACTGTGAAGAAGATGCACTGGATGCCGTGCTGCATCATCGCATTCAGCCGGGTGATGCCGTGATCATCCGGTATGAAGGACCGCAGGGATCCGGCATGCCGGAGATGTTCTATACAACCGAGGCCATTTCTTCAGATCCAGAACTTGGCCGCAGTATTGCCTTGATTACAGATGGGCGCTTCTCCGGTGCTTCCACTGGCCCGGTTATTGGCCATGTATCACCAGAAGCACAGGCTGGCGGGCCGCTGGCGTTGGTAGAAGAAGGCGATCTGATCCAGATTGATGTTCCGGAAAGAAAGCTGGAGATTGTCGGCATTCATGGAGAAAAGATGAGCGCAGACAAAATCCATGCTGTATTGCAGGAGAGAAAGGAAAATCTCGCTCCGCATCCGCATAAGTATCAAAAAGGGGTGCTGCGTCTGTTTGGCATGCTGGCAGCGTCACCGATGCAGGGTGCCTGGCTGGACTATGATCACATTCAGAAAAAGTGATGTTGATTTCACTTCTGCCTGAAGAAGATATTTGCTGTGAGGAAGATACGTAACTTCTATCACAGCATTTTCTTTTGATTCACAGGCGTTCTGGCAGGCATGATACTGCTATGAAGGCAGGTGGAATGTATAAGAACTGCCATTTTCATCTTTTCCGGAAAGGTAGTCATAATTATCTTCGTTGCCTGTGGAAACATCAAAGTCAGGCTTTGTGATTTCGACAGTGGATGGATGAAAAAGAGATGGGATATCCATGGCAAGCGGCCTCATGAAATAGAAGGCAAGCAGATCCAGAGTCAGAAAGAATACAATTCCCCAGATGTTCCTTTTCCGTCCGGAAGATGCAGGGTCATCGGGTCTTTGTGCAGACAGCGGATGATCAGAAGCAGAAAGATGACAAACAAAGAGGATGTCAGGAAAAGCCAGCTGAAGTAATAGGCATAGCCAGAGACGGCTGCTGGCATGAAAATCATGGTCATATTCAGGATCAGGGAGACAATCAGCAGCAGTACGGCAATGGGCATCACGATCATAAACAGGATATTCATGTCATGACAGGATAAAATAGCAGCAGTAAATAGTATCCCGAAATCGGGATATAACGTTAATTTATTCAAGGGATATTCCGGTATCGGGATAAATAATTGCTAATGACTGAAAAATGATATATTCTAACAATAGAATGAGGGACATGTTATGATCATCAGAAAAGAGTATCTGCATCAGCTTGAACAGTGGAAAGATCAGAAGATCATCAAGGTTATTACTGGAATCAGAAGATGTGGCAAGTCTACACTTCTGCAGCAGTTTCAGGATTTTCTGATTCAAACGGGTATATCTGAAAAGCAGATCATTGCAATCAACTTTGAAGATCTTGCATTCGAAGAACTGTTGGATTATCAGAAACTCTATGCATACATAACGGCGAGGTTACTGACAGGGAAAAGAATGTATGTATTTCTGGATGAGATTCAGAAAGTACAGGATTTTGAAAAAGTGGTTGATAGTTTGTATATTAAAGATTCTGTCGATGTGTACATTACCGGATCAAATGCATTTCTGCTTTCAGGAGATCTCGCGACATTCTTGTCGGGAAGATATATTGAAATCAATATGCTGCCATTGGCTTTCAGGGAATATATGGATGAGGTGAATGGTGAGAACCCCGATCGGGTTTTTGCACAGTATATGAAATTTGGCGGCATGCCGTATGTAGCCCAGCTGGGACAGGATGCGAATCGGATTGATACCTATCTGGAGGGTATATACAATACAATTCTGATTAAAGATATTGAAGATCGTGAAAAAAGACGGACTGATGATCCAAATAAACGCAGAATCAATGATGTTACGCTGCTGAAAAATATTTCCCGTTTCCTGGCAAGTACAGTTGGAAGTCCTGTGTCTTTGAACAAGATTGCTGGTTATATCACTTCAACTGGCCGTAAAGTATCGCCGACAACAGTGGCAGAATATGTGGAAGCCTTATGTGAACCGTATATTTTCTATCGGGTTCAACCAATTAATGTTTCCGGAAAGCAGCTTTTGGATACAGTCTGCAAGTATTACATTGCGGATCTTGGCTTGCGCAACTATATTCTTCCCCGACAGAACTATGACCTTGGTTTTTCCTTGAAAAATGTGGTTTATCTTGAACTGCTCCGCAGAGGATTTGAAGTCAATTCAGGCAGGATTGGCATGCTGGAAGTTGATTTTGTGGCAAAAAAGAATGATCTTTACCGTTATTATCAGGTCACGGCGAGTCTTACGGATCAGAAAACATTTGAGCGTGAAATGAAGCCGCTTGAACAAATAAAGGATAATTATCCCAAGACAATACTGACGCTGGATCGCTTTTCTCTGGGAAATTACAATGGTATTCAAGTGGTCAATGCAGTTGATTGGCTGCTGGATCCAGGTCTGGATGCATAAAGAAATACCGGAAAGCGATGCTGCCTTCCGATATTCCTGTCATTTCTTCTTTTTCTTGTGTTTCAGGCGGTCTGCCATTCTGGTCAGTGCAGATGCCTGCAGGTAATAGTCCTGTGCATGTGTTTTCAAAGCTGGATATTCTTTGGCAAGCTCGCGCAGAACATCTCCCTGTTCTTTCTCACTGCCTGCCATATCAAGAAACAACCTGCGCTTTCCGAGTATGGACCAGCGCTTGAGAAACTTCAGATCGGAATCTGTGCCGGTCACTTCCTTCTTTGTGATCACGGCCAGAGCAGTGATGGTTTTCTGGCGGCTGCGTGCTGCTTTAAGCAATGGTTCTGAGAAGGAAGGATCTTTGTCAAACATCTGGGCAATGCCTTCATACGTAATCACAGCATTGGCCGCATACTGCTGTGCCTTGGCCAGCATCTTTTCGTGTTTTTTATCCATTGTTCTGTTCCTTTATCTCTGCACACTGCCGGCAAAGCCAAGGCAGTACCTGCTCAAAGTTGACGCCGTAGTCATTGTGATCTTTCTCCTGCAGGGTTGCTTCAATGCTCCGGGAGATGAATTCACAGGCCAGCTGGAGTGCATCTTCCATTGCCATGCCCTTTGTAAGTCCGGCTGCCAGCACCGAGGCAAACAGATCTCCTGTGCCATGGAAATGAACGGGCTGTTCCTTTGCCATGGCCCAGAAGAACCTGTCTTCTTTCCTGCTGTAAGCAAAGGCACCAAGCTTTCCTGCCTCTCTGGATACGCCGGTGATGACGGCTGTCTGGGCACCATTGGCACATAATGCACTGCACATATATTTCAGCTGTGCCTCATCAGGGGAGGGGTTGTATGGCATGTCCAGCAGGAAGCACGCTTCACAGACATTTGGTACGATGACATCTGCTTTTGCACACAGGGATTTCATTGCCTGGACAAAGCCTGTGCCAAAGCCCGGATACAGTTTTCCTTCATCTCCCATGCAGGGATCTACCAGCCGCAGGCGGTCTTTTCCGAACTGTGCAAACAGTCCGGCCGCAATGGCAATCTGGTCAATGGAGCCAAGATAGCCTGTATAGATGGCATCAAAGGCAAAATGTTCCTGTTTCCATACATGGATGATCTTTTCCAGGTCGCCGGTCAGATCAAGAAAGGTAAAATGGGAAAAGGCGGTATGAGTAGATAAGACTGCTGTTGGCAGGACTGCGCATTCAATGCCCATGGCACTGATCACTGGCAGTGCTGCGGTCAGGGAACATTTGCCGACACAGGAGAGATCCTGCATGGTAAGAATCTTTTTCATTGACATCCTCCGGATACGTTTGACATTATAGCAGGATTTGCATGTGTGACGCATTGGCGGCGGTGTTTGGGTGTAAAATGGGGAAGTGTTGACAATGAAACAGACAGAATCCGTCACTTTGCGCAGGATACAGAAACAGGATGAAAACGTTGTGCGGAATTTGTTTGACTTTGCGATGCCCGATGAAGCGTGCCGTCTGTTTGTGACTGCGTGCCTGCAGGATGGTGCGGTGCATGAGCTGGTCTGTCTTGGCTCTGCATGCATTGGCATGGTTTCTGCGGATCATGGTGAGATCAGCTACCGGATCCGGAAACCATGGCGTCATCATGGCTTTGCCAGTATGGCCGTGTGCCTGTTCTGCCAGAGGCATCCGATGGATCTGTGGGCAAGAGTGGAGAGGGATAATGTGGAAAGCATTGCTGTTCTGAAAGCAAATGGCTTTCAGATCGATAGTGCTGCAGGTCATTTGCTGTATTTTACAAGGCATTTACAATTGACTGATAAGATAGCTAAAGTGGGGTGGTGACAATATGATCAAAGACTTATATGAAATGGGCTGCACACAGAACCGTGAAATTTCCTGGCTGCGCTTTGATGACCGCGTGCTGAATGAGGCAAAAGACGAAAGCGTGCCGCTGCTGGAGAGACTGAAGTTTGTCTCGATCTACACTTCCAACCTGACCGAGTTCTTCCGGGTCAGAGTCGGCTCTCTCTATGATATGGAGAAGGTTAAGTTCGACGCTGTTGATAATAAATCCGGACTGACTGCCCAGGGACAGTTGGATGCGATTTATCCGGCCGCAAGACGTGGGTGCCGCAAACGTGACAAGGTCTATGCCCAGCTGCGCCAGGAGATGGCAAAAGAAGGTATCTGTGATCTGGACATGGATGAGGTGACCAAGGACGAGCAGAAGTACCTCAAGAAGTATTACAAGACCATGGTCGAACCGGTATTGACAGCCCAGATTGTGGATACCCACCATCCATTCCCTAACCTGCTGAATGATCATATCTATATTGCCGCTGTGATCCGTTTGAAAAAGCATGGTGTGTTTGGCTTTGTTGCGATTCCGCCGAGTCTGAGTGATATCGTCATTCTGCCTAATGAACAGCAGCTGCGCTTTGTGCATACCGAAGATCTGGTGCGCTATTATGCCGGTTCTTTGTTCCCGGATGCACAGATTCAGGAGACACTGAAATTCAAGATTGCGCGTTCTGCTTATATTGATCCGGAAGATGAAGCGTTTGATGATATTCATGACTATCGGAAGAAGATGCTCAAGGTGCTCAAGGAGCGCCGTAAGATGCATGTCACCCGTATTGTGCTGTCTGACCATCCTTCCCGTGCCCTTGGCAAATATCTGTTCCGTCATCTGGATGTGACCACCCAGATGCAGTTTGTCTGCACGGTTCCATTTTCTTTGAAGTATGCGTTCTCACTGGGCCGCTGTCTGAATGAAGAACAGCAGAAGAAGTATCTGTATCCGCCATATGAGCCCAAGCTTTCTCCTGCCTTCGACTATCATCAGCCGCTGTTTGATCAGATTCTGAAGAAGGATGTCCTGCTGTCTTATCCATATGAATCCATGGCACCGTTTCTCAATCTGGTGAAGCAGAGTGCAGATGATGATAATGTTGTCGCGATCAAGATCACGATCTACCGTCTTGCCTCCCATGCCCGTCTGGTGGAGTACCTGTGCCAGGCTGCAGAGAATGGCAAGGAAGTCGATGTGCTGATTGAGCTGAAAGCACGCTTTGATGAGCAGAATAATATCGACTATTCCCAGAAGCTGGAGGATTCCGGCTGCAATGTCTTCTATGGTTTTGAACACTACAAGGTGCATTCCAAGATCTGCCTGATCACCCGCAAGGATGCCAGCGGCAAGCCTCAGCATGTCGCACTGGTGGCAACTGGCAATTTCAACGAGAATACAGCCAAGCAGTATACCGATCTTGCCTTCTTAACTGCAGACAAAGCAATCATTGCGGATGCGGTCAACTTCTTCCAGAACATGATGATTGGCAAGCTGGATGGCACCTATAAGTCTCTGCTGGTGGCGCCGGTGTCTTTGAAGCCGACGCTGCTGGAATTGATTGAACGTGAAACAAAGAAGGGGCCAAAAGGATATATCTTTGTCAAGATCAATGGACTGACGGATGAGGATCTCATTGGCGCTTTGATTGAGGCTTCTCAGGCTGGTGTCAGGATTGATATGGTCATCCGCGGTATTTCCTGTCTTCTGCCGGGTATCAAAGGAAAGACTGAAAACATTCATATCCGTTCGATTGTAGGACGCTATCTGGAACATTCCCGCATATATATCTTTGGCACAGGCAGAAACCAGCGTATGTATATCTCTTCGGCTGACTTTATGACCAGAAACACGGAGAGACGTGTGGAGATTGCCTGCCCGATCAAGGATGCAGAGATCCGCAAGCGGATTCTGGCTTATGTGGATCTGTGCCTGAAGGATAATGTCAAGGCACGTGTCATGGGGACCACAGGCCGCTACCGCAAGGTGCATTCGGCTGCGGAGCCGCTGTCCTGCCAGGATGAGTGCATGAAGCTGACCAAGGGTGCACCGGATCAGCCGCATCGTCATAAGGGAACAAGACAGGCAGTTGTATTTGATACCCGGTTTGGAAAGAAAAAGGGTAAATAGATAGAATGATTGATTTGTTTTTGAAGGATCCAGATGGTCAGGAGCATTACCTGCAGGTAAAGGAAGGCACCAGTGTGCCGGAAGTCATTGCCATGGGAAGCTATCCCCATGCCATCCTTTCCTGCCGCATCAATAATGTGAATATGCGTCTGGATACTGTGCTGACAAAGAGCTGTCATCTGGACCTGCTGGATCTGCGGGATAACTATGCCAATATGTCCTTCCAGTCTTCTCTGATTTTCCTGTATATGGAGGCAGTGCACCGGGTGCTTGGCAGAGAAGCTCATATTACGGTGCTGAATTCTTTGAGCAAAGGTTTGTATACAACGGTCAGGGCAACGCTGAACAGTGATGATACTGCCAGAATTGAGCAGGTCATGCATGATCTTGTGCAGCAGGATCTGCCGTTTCAGGAAGAGAAGCTGACAAGGCAGGAGATGATGGATCATCTGAAGCAGCTGCCGCATTCACAGGGAAGGCGGCTGCGTCTGATGCAGACAAGTGACTCTCTGGAGAGTGCCAGCCTGTGCCGGTTTGCCGGCTGCGAAGATCTGTTCTATGTGCATCTGCTTCCCTCAAGCCGCTATTGCGAGCCATTTTCGCTGAAGAGGTACCGCAATGGCATTCTGCTGCAGTTTCCATTGCAGTCTGATCCGGACCATATTGCACCATTTGTGGAGCAGAAGCTGCTATATGATGCCTTTGCTGAGGAGACGCATTGGGAACATCTGCTGTCGATTGATTATGCCGGGGATCTCAATGCCTGCATGAAGGGGGACTATCAGGAAGTTGTCATGCTTTCAGAAGCGCTGCATGAAAAGAAGATTGGTGAAATTGCCCAGCGCATAGCGCAGCAGAAAAAGAGGATGGTGCTGATTGCCGGTCCTTCTTCCTCTGGCAAGACTTCCTTTGCCCGCCGTCTGTGCATTCAACTGCGGGTGTGCGGTCTGCATCCTTTGTATCTTGGCACCGATGATTATTTTAAAAACAGGGACGAGCTGATTCCGGATGAAAATGGCAATCTGGATTTTGAATCGCTGGATGCTGTGGATACGGATCTGTTTACAGCTCAGATGAATGATCTGCTGGCGGGAAAGAAAGTGGATCTGCCGACTTTTGACTTTATTACGGGAAAGAAGGTCTATGGACGCCGCATCACTTCGATTGAAAGCAGCCAGCCGATTGTGATGGAGGGCATTCATGGCCTGAATCCGGCCCTGACGGGGGGAATTGCGGATGATGAAAAGTTCCGAATCTATATTTCGCCGCTGACATCCATCTCGATTGATCCTCACCACCGGGTGCCGACGACGGACGCCCGCATGCTGAGAAGGATTGTGCGGGATGCCCGTACCCGGAATCGTTCGGCTGCGATGACACTGCATGACTGGGCAAGTGTGCGCAGGGGCGAGGAGAAGTGGATCTTTCCGTACAACGATACCGCGGATGCCTTCTTTAACTCTTCGCTTGTCTATGAGATTGCGGCGCTGAAGAAATATGCTGATCCGCTGCTAAGACAGATTGATCCCAGCAGTGATCAGTATCCGGAGGCACAGAGAATGATTGAATTCCTGAAGTTCTTTGCGGTGATGCCGGATGATGCCTGCATTGCCAATAATTCGATTCTGCGTGAATTTATCGGAGGTTCCATTCTGGTTGACTGACCCGGGGGTGCCCGGGTTTTTATGTGCTCCTGTTCTGGTACAATATAGGACGTGAAACGCAAGAAAGAAGAAATATTTGTCTATGTGCAGCAGAGTGTGCTGACTGGCAGGATGGATGGCATCACGACGGAGCAGGTTGCTCTGGCGCTTGGCCTGCAGCGTTCCAATGTGTCCAGTGCCCTGAATGCCCTGGTCAAAGAGGGCAGACTGACCAAGACGGGACACCGTCCGGTTGCCTATGGACTGCCGGCTGACAGCCAGGACAGCACTGCTTCTGTCTTTGACAAGCTGATCGGTGCGGATACGGTTCTTGCCAGTGCGATTGAGGCCGCCCAGGCGTATCTGCTGTATCCCAGCCGGCCCGGCGCACTGTTGCTGGCTGGTCAGGATGAGACGCTGAGTTTTGCTTTTGCCCGTCTGATGTATGCCTTTGCCTGCCAGAACAGGGTGCTTTCGGATGGGACAGGATGGCAGCTGCTCAATTGTGCCCTGGTTCAGCCGGATGCGGCCAGCCTGCAGAAGGAAGTCAAAAGTGATGCGGGCATGGTGCTGGTGACGCACACAGAGGTGCCTGCGCCTCAGGAGATGGCACGCCTGATTGATGACGCATGCCGTCAGAAGGAACGCATCTGGGTTTTCTCAGTGCCGCATATAAAAAAGGAAGACAGTGGTGCCCCGGTGATTGTGCTGCCTCCGCTTTCTGCTTTTGGCATGAAGGAACAGATGCGCATTGTGGAGATGATTCTTGCTCAGGAGGCAAAGAATACTGGATGCGATCTGGATATTTCCCGGGAAGCATTTCTGGATTTTGTGCTGTATGAGCAGAAGGAGAAGCTGCAGGTTCTGCAGCATGAGATACGCTCTGCCTGTGCGCTTGCCTACCGGCGCAGTGCTGGGCAGGAAAGACCTGTGATGCATATTGTTGTGAATGATCTGTCTGCTGCGGTGAAGGATTACAGTGTGGCGGCAGGGCGGCAGATGCGCTCGTTGAAAGAGCTGGTTTCCGGGGATGTGCTGCAGTTTGATCATAAACTTGGATTTCTCAGTTTTGATGCCATGCGGAAGGAAATTTATCAGATCGTCAGGCAGGAGGATGAAAGGCGTCTGCCTTCCGGAAATGCAGAAATGTCTGAAACAGGGGAGCTGGCAAAGGTGGTGGATCCCCGTCTGATTCAGATGGTGTCGATCTGGCTGGAAAAGACAAAGGAGACGCTGCACCGCAGTTTTGCACCACAGGTCTTTTATGGCATCTGCCTGCATTTGAACGCCTATTCGCACAGGTCTTTTCAGCCTTCGGTGCTGCCTGATGACAAACTGCAGGATGTGGTGGAAAATCATGCGGAGGAATACCAGTGTGCCTTTTCTCTTGCCAGGACGCTGTATGATGCCATTGGCCTTGAACTGAATACAAAAGAGATTGCAGATCTGGCAGAATATCTGCTTGTTCATTCCCACCAGGAGAATCATCCCGTGCTGCTGTATGCCTTTCATGGCTCTGGGGCAGCCGCTGCTCTTGCCGATGCGACCAATGCCCTGACGCATCTGCATAATGCCTATGGATTCGATATGGATCTGGACAAAGATCCCTCCCTGGCAAGGCAGCAGCTGGAACAGCTTGTACGCCGCATTGACCGTGGTGCCGGGATCGTGGCGATCTATGATATGGGTTCCTTCAGGGCCATGCTGGAGAGTATTTCTGCTGCTGTAAAAACAGTCATCCGGTGCATCTATATGCCGGTGACACTGTGGGGACTGGATCTTGCCAGAATGTGTGCGCGGACAGACAATGCGGATGATGTGTATCATGGCTTCATGCTGGAGAACAGGGAACTTCGGTCGGATCCGGAGAAGAAGCAGCAGGTTATTGTAACCCTGTGCCAGACGGGAGAAGGCGGGGCAATGGAGCTCAAACGTTATATTGACCAGTATTCACATCTTGGCATGCCGGCGATTGCCATGTCGATTGACAACCGGGAACAGCTTGCCAGAAGGATCGAAATACTGAGGCGGACATGCTGGGTTCATGCTTTTGTCGGCACATTCAATCCGCATATGTTTGGCATACCGTTTATTCCGGTATCACGTATTTTTGCCAATCCGAAGGAAGTGCTGGATCAGGTGCTGACCTTTGCACCGGTGCGCACCAGTGGGAAAAACTATGATCAGGTATATGAATTCCTGCAGGGAGAGTTCCGTTATGCGTCCATTCCCCGGCTGAAGGAACTGTTGCCGGGAGTGGTTGATACGCTGCGGGATGACTATGGTCTGAATGATCAGCAGGAAGACGGAATCTTTATTCATATTGCCTGTGCGGTTGAGCGTATTCTTGCCGGAAAGCCGGCGCCTTCGGTGGAAAAGGAACAGAAGGATAAGGTGTGGCGTGCCTGCCGTGATGATCTGAATAATGTGGCAAGGATTATGCGCCGTCTGGAGAAGGGCTTCCATCTTGTGTTTGCGGATGATGATCTGGTGACTCTGGTTATCATGCTCAAGCATTTGTAAAAAGCTGTCAGGAATTATTTTTCCCTGACAGCTTTTCTGACAGATGCTTCATTGTTCTGGTGCCGGGCATCGGCTTAGGCTCCGGAAGATGGTTCTTTTCCCGCAGCAGATCCTCATACATACTGCCAAGGACCCTGGCCATGCGGGAATGCCAGGCAAAGGAATAAAAGCTGCGTTTCAGAGCTGACATGCCTTCCTTTTTCTGATCATAAGCGCTGATGGCGGCTGTCATCGTGACTTCCAGCCTGCCGTCTTTTTCTTTTGTACAAAATGTATTCGTCATGGTTTCCTGCAGACTGCGGGCAGTCACCTGATAGATTTTTCCGCGCTGATAATCATCAATAACAATGACAGTGTCTGCGCCGCCGTCAGTACCTTTGCGGCGGTACCGGAAGCCGCTGAAATCCTGTGCTTTCACCGTTCTGCCGGTATTCTGCCGGATTTCTTCTGCGATCTTCTTTTCCAGATAATCATAGAAAGCATCACTGCTGATATCCCATGTTCTGATCAGTTTCATAGGGCTATTGTAATGTGCCTGCCGCAGATTTGCCAGACCTGTACAATTGCACAAAAGCATTTGCAGCGATACGGAATCGCAGATGAATATACACAAATGTGGTAAAACGTTACAAATTTTATACACATTCCACAAATGAGGCGGAAATCAGGTAAAAAGCAGATGAAATGCACACACCAAGTGTATAAAAAATTATTTTCGGGCATACGCAGGGAGGTTGATACAGAAATGGAAGCGAATACAATTCATACTGTGAATGGGAGCAATGTGCCTGTGAAGATCATGATTCTGTGCGCGACAGGAATGTCATCCGGACTGCTGTTGAAAAAGATGAATCAGTACAGTGAGAGCCATGGATTAAACTGGACGATTCAGGCGGAGACAGTGTTTGTGTATGACAGCCGGCAGCGTGTGGATGCTGTGCTGATTGCGCCGCAGGTTGGCTATAAGCTGCAGGAGGTCAGGCGTCAGTCTGGTGTTCCTTGTGCGGTGCTGGATGCCTTTGATTATGCGACAGGAAATTGTTCTCATATTGCAGGTCTGGTCCGTCAGATGACGGATCAATGAAAGGGGTAACTATGGACGGTTTCTTTAATTCCAAATTCATGCAGGGACTGCAGAATGGCGGCCAGAAGCTGGCAACCAATCCGTTTGTTTCTGCCCTGCAGTCAGCAATGATGTCAATGATGGCTCCAATTATGGTTGGCGCAATCTTCACAATCATTGATGCTGTATGCTGCAATCTTTTCCATCTGTGGACAGCAGACTCCACGATCTATCTGACTATCTACAAGCCTTATGAATTTACCATGAATACGATTTCCATCTGGCTTGTCTTCCTGCTTGGCTACAACTATGCCAAAAACTGCGGCCTTAAATCACCGGTCATGTCCGGTATTGACTGTGCGGTTGTTTTCCTGATCGTCGCTTCTTCTGTCTCTGTAACAGAAGCCGGCGTATCCGTGATGGATATGACCTATCTTGGTGCCCAGGGCATGTTTATTGGCTTTCTGATCTGCTGGGTTACGATCCGGGTGGAAAAGTTCTGCGTGGATCACAATGTCCGCATCAAGATGCCGGATGTATGCCCGCCTGCTTTGGTCAATGGCTTCTCTGCCATTCTCCCGCTGCTGTTTGCAGTTGTGCCGTGCTATCTTGTTGATATCATCATCCGCGCTGTATCGGGTGGATCGCTTGGTCTGTGCGCAGGATTCATGTTTATTCTTTCTTACCCGCTGAATGCGCTGATTTCTGTGCCGGGCATGATTGTTCTCGGCATTCTTGCCGGTCTGATGTGGCTGTTTGGCATCCATGGCTCAATGATTCTTTTCTCAGTAGTGATGGCGCCGATGATTCAGGCAGTTGCGGCCAATGAAGCACTGTTTGCGGCAGGCACAAAACTGACGTTTGCCAATGGCTTCAATGCGTCCTTCCTGTTTGGGTGCCTGTCAACCTGCGGCGGCACCGGCAATACATGGCCGGCTGTCATCTGGGGCACGCGCAGGGCAAAGTCAAAGCAGATTCAGGCTGTTTCAAAGATTGCTCTTGTGCCGGGCTGGTTTGGCATCAATGAGCCGGTTACCTTCGGCTTCCCGGTTATGTATAACCCGGTGCTTGGCATTCCGTATGTACTGACCATTCCGGTTAACATGCTGGTTACATACTTCCTTGGCTGGCGTACAGGCTTCCTTGTTCCAAGCCACATTGCCATCATGACGCTGCTGCCGATGGGTTTTGGCGGCTTCCTGGGATCACTGAGCTGGCATAACTTTGTCTGGGATTACATTATGCTGATCCCGGATGCGCTGATCTGGATCCCGTTTATGAAGGTGTATGACAAACAGCTGTATGAGCAGGAGCAGAAGGCTGCCGAGGAAGAGAATGCGGCCGCGTGATGAAGTTCCCGAAGGATTTTCTTTGGGGCGGTGCTACCGCTGCCAATCAGTATGAGGGTGCCTGGAATGAGGATGGCAAAGGCCCCAATACAGCAGATGTGATTACCAATGGCTCCCATACGACGCCGCGGCGCATTACCTGGCGTAAGCCGGATGGTGAAACCGGCAGTATTCCGATGGCTTTTGGCGGCAGTATGGAGTTCCCGCAGGGGGCAGAGCCGGCAGTGATTGATGGGGAATATTATCCGAGTCATACAGCTACGGACTTCTATCATCATTACAAGGAAGATATTGCCCTGATGGGGGAGATGGGCTTCAAGTGTTTCCGCCTGTCCATGAACTGGGCACGCATCTATTCCAATGGCGATGATGAACAGCCCAATGAAGCTGGTCTGCGCTTCTATGATGATGTGTTTGATGAATGCCGGAAGTATGGCATTGAACCGCTTGTTACGCTGAGCCACTATGAGACACCGCTGCATCTGGCCATTGCGTACAATGGCTGGACAGACCGCCGCCTGGTGGATTTCTATGTCCGCTATGCAACGACAGTCATGAAGCGTTATAAGGGCAAGGTGAAGTACTATCTGACTTTCAATGAGATCAACTGCATGGATATGATGCCCTTCATGGCAGGCGGCATCATGACCGGGGATGCGCAGTCCCGTGCCCAGGGGGCACATAACCAGTTTGTGGCAAGCGCATTGACTGTCAAAGCTGCCCATGAAATTGATCCGGAAATTAAGGTCGGACAGATGCTGGCTTATCAGCCAACCTATGCTTACACGTGTGATCCTGCGGATCAGCTGAAAGTGATGGAAATGCAGCATAATACGCTGTTCTATGCGGATGTACAGACCGGCGGTGCATATCCTGCATGGCGTTTGAAGCAGTATGAGCGTGAAGGTGTCAAAGTACAGATGGAACCTGGTGATCTGCAGCTTCTGAAGGATTACAGTGCAGACTTCCTGAGCTTCTCCTGCTACGGCTCTTCAACAGTATCTACCCACAAGGAAGCGGCAGGCTCTGGCAATATGATGCCTGGTGCAGTGAAAAATCCGTATCTGGAAAGCAATGCCTGGGGATGGGAAACGGATCCTGACTGCCTGCGGATTGCCCTGAATACGCTGTATGACCGCTACCACAAGCCGTTATGGGTTGTGGAGAACGGCATTGGCTGGAATGATGTCAAAGAGGCGGATGGTTCCGTGCATGACAGCTACCGGATTGATTATCTGCGCAAGAATATCGCATCCATGCGTGATGCGGTATGCCTGGATGGCATTCCGCTGATGGGCTATACCATGTGGGGATGCATTGATCTTGTTTCGGCAGGAACTGGCGAAATGAGAAAGCGCTACGGCTTTGTCTATGTCGATCGTGATGACAAGGGACAGGGCACTCTGGCCAGAAGTAAGAAAGATTCGTTTGGCTGGTATCAGAAAGTGATTGCCAGCGATGGCGAAGATCTCGACTGACTCGATTTCAGAGCTGACTGCGCTTCTGCATGAAGCCAGGCAGTTATGTCTGGCTTCGATCGATGCCAGCCTGTCTGGCCAGTATCAAAAGGCACAGCATCTGCTGGATGATGGCATGCGGTATTTTATACAGGCACACCGTATCCATGCGGCGATGCTGGCAAGTGAGGATCAGGATGTGGATCTTGCCGTTGTGCATGCGGAAGATCTGCTCATGAGTGCAGAATTGTTTACAGTGATGGCTGCCCGTTTTATCAAAGCTGCTGAAAAAGGAAAAGTCTCGATGTGATCACTTCACACCGAGGCTTTTTTGACGTGATTCAGATTTCCTGTTCGAGCTCTTTGCGGTAACGGGCAAATTCTGCTTCCCGTTCTTTGGTGACCTTTGGATACTGCGGATCCATATCCCTGAGTGTTTTCAGAATGATCTCAGAGACGAGGTATCTCATATACCATTTGTGGTCTGCCGGGATGACATACCATGGGCAGTCTCTTGTGGCTGTGGCATTGATGGCATCCTCAAAAGCTTTCTGGTAGGCGTCCCAGTACTGACGTTCACTGTAGTCACCTGCGGAGAACTTCCAGTTCTTCTCCGGTTCATCCAGCCGTGCCAGGAAGCGTTTTGCCTGTTCTTCTTTGGAAACATGCAGGAAGAATTTGACGGTGCGTACACTGTTGCGGTACAGGTATTTCTCAAAGTGGCAGATGTCTTCGTACCGGTCTTTGATGACGCCGTCATTCTTGATTCTGTCGGCATGGGCCTGGGTTTCATACAGTTTCTTGACTTTGCCAATCAGGACATCCTCATACTGAGAACGGTTGAAGATGGCAATTTCACCTTTGGCAGGTACCTGCTGCTCTACACGCCACAGGAAGTCATGGGCGAGTTCATTGGAAGAAGGCTGCTTGAAGGCTGCCTCAAAGACACCGTGGGGTGACAGACACTGCAGGACTGCACGGATCGTGCCATCCTTGCCGGCGGCGTCCATGGCCTGAAACAGGAAGATGACGCCTTCTTTCTTTTCGGCATACAGTTTCTGCTGGAGTTCATCGATTTTCTTGTTGTTTTGATCCAGCTTCTGTGCGGCTTCCTCCTTGTCTTTGCACATGTGGGTTTCACTGGTAGAAGCCTCATTGATCCGGAATTTCTTACTGCCGTCAAAGCAATATTGCGATAGCATTTGGCTCACATCCTTTCACCCTCATGATAGCACGTTATGTGCATCGAGAAAGCGGTGGAAAGTACGATAGAGCAGACAGCCGAGCAGGGCGCCAAAGGTATTGGTGATCAGATCGGTAATGTCGCATACTCTGTTAATGGTGATCCATGGCTGCAGGACTTCAATGGCAAAGGAGATTGCGGCACAGATCAATGTTGTGGAAAGAATGGATTTTCTGCGGTGCCATGCCATGAAGAAGCCCATGGGCATAAACAGGAGAATATTGAGGATGATCTGGCGGTGATAGTCTCCATAGGCAAAGAAATAGTCACGGAAGGGGATGAGGTTGATGCTGGGGGCATCGAAGGTTGGAACGATAGGGGCAAGGGTGCCGTAGAAGACGATGCAGAGATACAGGTAATAGATGGATTTGAGTAGAATATTCTTTTTCGGCTGTCCTTTCAGACGGGGCAGAAAGAAAAAAAGGTAGAGACCCAGCAGGATCAGGCAGTCGATGTATTTGACAGCAGTGTACATAGCAGCCTCGATTCTATTCCGTTTGCAGTGTACTTGCAAAAGAAAAAGGAAAGTTCTGTTTGAACTTTCCTTCAGGTCGGGATTACGGGATTCGAACCCATGACCTCTTCGTCCCGAACGAAGCGCGCTACCAAACTGCGCTAAATCCCGATCGCGTCATTCATTATACCAAGGGGTTTTATAAAAAGCTACTATGAATTTGAAATTTGCTTTTGGCGTGATGAATGCGGTTACAGCCAAATATGTGTAAAATTCAGGGTTTTATGCATTTACAACGTTTGGAAAATCATTATACTACTACAGGATGCGATAAGAATGGATCGCAATAGGATTAACCAAGGGAAGCGCTGCCTCCCTTTTTGAAACGAGGACGATGCTGTGATGGATGAAGAAAAGAACGAAAACGAAGAAGCTGAAGTTGAAGACGAGGATCTGAACTTTGATGAGGATGATGCTCAGGAAGATGAAGATCTGAACGATGGTGAAGATGTCAGTGAGGATGATGGGCAGCAGCTGGATCTGGAGAGTTCAAGTGCGGATATCACACTGAACAGTACGGATGCGGTGCACAATTATCTGAAGCGGATTGGTACGATTCCTCTGTTGACGCCGGAGCAGGAGCAGGATCTTGCGATTAAGGCGGCTAATGGGGATGAGGCTGCCCGTGATATGCTGGTGACATCGAATCTGCGTCTGGTGGTTTCGGTTGCCAAGCGTTACAGTGGTTTTAATATGTCGTTCATGGATCTGATCCAGGAGGGCAATATCGGCCTGATGAAGGCTGTCTCCAAGTTTGATTATACGAAGGGTTTCAAGCTTTCTACGTATGCGACATGGTGGATCCGCCAGGCCATTACCCGTGCCATTGCGGACCATTCCCGCAATATCCGTATTCCGGTGCATGTCAATGAGACACTGCATAAGATCCATAAGACCAGAAGACAACTGTCCCAGGAGCTGGGCCGTGAGCCTTCTCTGGAAGAGATTGCCGCCAAGATGGATGATATGACCGCAGAGAAGATTGCTGAGATTGAGAAGATGGCAAGTGATACTGTATCTCTGGAAACACCGATTGGTGAGGAGAATGATACTTCTCTTGGTGATCTCATCCGGGATGAGCATACGATGACACCGTCTCAGTATGCGGAGGCCAATGCCCTGCATGATCAGATTTTCATGTTGCTGGATACATTGACAGACCGTGAAAAGACGGTGCTGATCAAGCGGTTCGGCCTGGATGGCAATGAGCCAATGACGCTGGAAGAGGTTGGCCGTGAGATGGATGTGACAAGAGAACGCATCCGTCAGATTGAGAAAAAGGGCCTGACCAAGCTCAAGCATGCGACCCGTTCCCGTCATCTGCAGCCGTTCATGGATTCTGCGGACGCTTAAAAGACAGATCTCTGCATTTGCAGAGATTTTTTCTTTTGGCGCTGTGCTACAATCCTGTCATGCGCGAAAAGCTGGCAAAACATCCGATCCTGGTCAATCTGGCTCTCTGGGGCTTCTATTACTTCTGCTTCACTAGAGCCGAAAAATATGTCACCGTACCAAAGCTCATCATGCACTGCCGGCTGGATGATCTGATTCCGTTTGTACCGCAGATGATCTGGTTCTATGTGCTGTGGTTTCCCTATATTGCTTTGACTTTGTTCTGGTTTTTGAAGAAGGAGAAACGTTCCTCCTTCTGGCGTCTTTCTTTGTCCTGTGTCATTGCAATGATGCTTACCTTACTGTTCTATTGCCTGGTGCCAAATGGCACCGACATCCGGCCTTCTGCTGTCTTTGGAAATTCGCTGTCTCTTGCCATGATGAGAAGCATCTGGGCAGCGGATACACCCAACAATGTATTTCCCAGCATCCATGTCTTTATCTCGCTGATGATTGATGGTTACTGGCAGTCATCTCAGGCTGCGCAAAGACATCCCTGCATCAAGTGGATCTCTCATATCATTGCGCTGATGATCTGCGCGGCAACGGTGTTTGTCAAGCAGCACAGTGTGCTGGATGTGCTGGGCGGCATTGTGGTGGCACTCATTGTTCTGTGTGTTGACCGTCATCTTGCCCATAAAGAAAAGGAAGGGCAGTGCCCCAATGTCATTAAGATAAGCTCATGAAAGTGATATTGAGATTTTGACCCGTTAAGTTAAGAAGCTGGATGAAGAATAATAATGTTATTCTTCAGGACTCAGCTTCTTTTTTGATCAGCTCTTAGAG
>Ga0256406_1002087_pt1 | contig 29632 bp, 13 predicted proteins | sample RumenRJG_03DNA_FD_185986 | JGI IMG/M metagenome (GOLD analysis project Ga0256406, IMG submission 185986) | Bovine rumen microbial communities from Lethbridge, Alberta, Canada - RJG_03 | ecosystem: Host-associated > Mammals > Digestive system > Stomach > Rumen | place: Canada: Alberta | collected... | reverse complement strand
TACGCGACTTCGAAGGCAAGTCCTATAAAGACATCGCCACCATCCTCTCCATGACCGAGGAGCAGGTCAAGATCAACATCTTCCGCGGTCGCCAGACCATCAAGTCCCGCATCGAGTCGCTCAACAACTTCCATGCGACGGAGTAGCTCGTAGCGATCAAAGCAATATCAACCGCGTAGCGGTAGCGGAAGATAGCCCGGGGTTGAGCGTCAGCGAAACCCCGGGAAGAGAGATTTGTCGGTGAGCTTATTCATATTACCCCGTAGGGGTTCCGGCGAAACGATGACTCGGATACGGCATACTTCATCTGAAACCATTCATTTACAACATTATCTATGATGGAGCTTTATCCGCTGCGCCAAACAAAGACATAGTAACATAGTAAACAAAGCCATGTAACATAGTATAAAACAAAGACGGAGTAACGGTGAAAACGGTGAAAATGGGCCCCGTTACTGTTTCTGACTGTTGCTCTTCTTACTCTTGACGTATTCTGTCGGCGTACATCCAAGTTCCTTTTTAAAGGACTTAGAGAAGTAGTTGTTGTTGGAGAAACCGGTTCTGTAGGCAGTCTCAGTGACGTTGTATCCCTGCAGCAGGAGCTTGCAGGCAAGTTCTATCCGTTTCTTGTGGATGAAGTTTCCTATCGAGATGCCCATGAGCGCCTTCATCTTGATGTGAAGCAAACTACGGCTCATGCCAATCTCCTGCGTGATATCGGTGACCGAGAAGTCGCTGTTGTCAATATTCTTATCAACAATCGCATTGATTTTGTTGATAAACTCCTTATCGAGTTCATTGATTTCAACGGTGTCCAACTTATCTTCGTCGCTACGAACAATTTCATCTTGCCGCCGCTTAATGAGGTTGAGCATGTTCTTTACCTGCAACTTCAATGACTCCGGTTCAAATGGTTTAGCGACGAAAGCATCGGCCCCGTGCTTAAAACCGGCGATTTTATCGTTGTCTTTCGACTTGGCGGTAAGCAGGATGATGGGTATATGCGACGAGTGAATATCGCTTTTCAGACGGTCACACAGCTCATAGCCGTCCATCTCCGGCATCATCACGTCAGAGATGATGAGGTCAATCTTCTTCTCCTTCGTTATCTCCAGTGCCTGCAAACCATTGACGGAAGTATATATGTTGTACTCCTTCTTGAACAGCATAGAGAGGTATTCCCTCAGGTCCTTGTTGTCATCGACAATGAGAATCGTGTTTTTCTCCGCATCTTCCTCAGTGTCTATTTCCTCGTCATGATTCGTCATGACGGGTTGAGCCATGAATTTGTAGTCGTCGATTGACAGCATGGCTTTGCTGTCATCAAGGAAGTTCTCGGGCGTGAAGGCGCTCTTGGTGACGTTAAGCCGCACGGTAAAGGTAGCCCCTTCACCGACAACACTCTTCACGCTGACCGTTCCCTTATGCTTGGTGGCCAGCATCTTCACGGTCGACAGTCCTATACCCCATCCGCTGCCGTCGGTGTAGTAACCGCGTTTCGTCTGGTAGTATCGGTTGAATATCTTATTGATCTCGGTGTCCTTGATACCTATGCCTGTATCGCTGACATCCATTTGCAGGTAGTTATACCCGTCGCTGGAATCTTTCTGAATAGACGCGTGGATGGTCACCTTACCGCCCGCGGGCGTGAATTTAAAGGCGTTGGATATAAGGTTGTTCAAGATGCGCTCCACGTAATTGGGCGAGAACCACACCTCTTCGTCGTCATCGACGCATTCCACGAAAAGCTTCAGTTGCTTCTCGTGGGCCGAGAGGGCATGCGCCCGGGTGAGCTTCTTAATAAACGACATCGGATTCCCCTTCTGCAGATAGAGCGGGAAGGTATTGTCGGTCAGCTTATTAAATGTCATGAGCTCATCGATGAGGAGTTTCATCTTATAGGAGTTGTTGAGCGCGATGTCGAGTCCCCGCTTTGACGTCTCGTCCAAATTGTTGGCAGCAATGGTCTTGAGCGGCGCGATGATGAGCGACAGCGGCGTCTTCAGCTCGTGAGACATCGTGGTGAAGAAGTTGAACTTCTCCTTGTCCAATTCCTCCAGTTTCTCTTTCTCCAACGTGGCTATTCTCACTGCGTTCTTCTCTTCCTGCCTCGTCTTCATCTGCTTACGCAGGTAATAAACGGCGATGGAAATGATGAGGATATAGAGGAGATAGGCGTAGAATGTTCGATAGAACGGCGGTTTGATCACGATAATCAGTTCCTTGACAGGGTTCTCATTCCAGTCTTGACCGATATGCCGTGCCCTTATCTTGAGATGGTAGGTGCCGGGAGAAAGATTGTAGCCATGAAAGACGCGGTCGTTGCCCACGTTTCTCCATTTGTCGTCCATGCCCATAATTTGATACTCTATGCCATCGGTCTGTCCGGGCATGATGACGCCATATTCAATGCTGAACGACCGACTCTTGCTGTAGTTGAGCACCAGCTTCTCGGTCGAGTCCAACTCACATTTCAACGGTGAGTCCTTCGAATTGCAGTGGATGGCCACATTGTTGATGACCAGATTCTTCAGGTGCACCACGCAGCGCGGCCACATGAAAGCCATCTGAGAAGGGTTGAACGATATCAGACCGTTGATGGTGCCAAAGAGCATAGTTCCGTTCTGCGCCCGCAGCGAGGAGTTCAAATTGAACTGTATCACCGGCAGGCCATTGTCATACGAGAAGCTGTTGAGGTTCTTTCGGTCGACGTCCAACTTATAAAGTCCCTGGTTGGTACTAATCCACAGGTTGCCTTTCAGGTCCTCATTGATGCTGCAGATGGTCTTATTGCCGAGCACGTCATCGAAGACCTGGACGAAAGTGTTGCGCCGCGCATCATAGTATTGAAGGCCATTGTTGTTGGTCCCAATCCACATCCGGCCTTTTGAGTCCTGGAAAAGGCTGATGATGTAATTGTCTTCAAGTCCATTATGGCCTTGCGAGAAATGGGCGATTTTGTTGGTTTTCCCATTGATGACGTATATGCCATACGCTATGGTACCCACCCAGACGTTGTCGGCCCTGTCGGTATAGATGGTGTAAATGAAGCTGTTCTTCAGCGTGGGATTATTGATGGCGCGGAAGACGTCGTGCTTCTCGTCGTAGTAGCGCAGGCCCTTCATCGTTGCCAGCCATATCCTGCCGTTGCGTTGCCGGCAGATATAGAAGATGCCCTCCGAGTTGAGCCCTTTCTTGAGGAAATACCAGGTAAAGCTGTTCGACGTCAGGTTGTAGCAGGCAAGACCGTTGAAGCGGGTGCCAATCCACATGCGCTTCTTGTCGGGCTCATACAGCAGTGAGTGGACATTGGTACCTACGATGCTCGCGTCGTGGGGAGGGGATATTATCCCCGTATACGAGTTGTAGATATTGATGCCGCCGTTTTCCAGTGCAATCCAGAATATTCCCGGCGACACTTCAGCCATACCGCGGACCACGCCTGCCGTGAGGTTTTCCGACAAGAAGCCGGGACGCGTCCACTTAAAGGCCAGACTGTTGTGCATGGCGATGTCAACGCCGCCAAAATACGAGCCTATCCAGATGTTGCTGTTTCTGTCGCACAAGATGGAATAGATGGCGTTGTCGCTGAGCGAGTTGGTGTTGTTCAGCTGGTGCTGGAATTTAGAGATGGTTCCGTCGGGTGCAATGGTGCTCACGCCGCCTTCTGTACCAATCCATATATTGTGCTGGTAGTCTTCGGTAATGCATCTGACGATACCGTTGGAGATTTCCTTCGAGGTGTAGATATGTTTCTTGCCGTTTCTCGTGTCAATCCACATGACGCCCTGACCGTTGCGGCCTATCCACAGGCGGTTGTAGGAGTCGATGGCAATCGGGATAATCTCATCATTGAGTTTCTTCTTGAACCCCTTTACCTCTTTTTGGGAGAGCAGGATGGTGGCCTTCGTTAGCTGCGGGTTATAGCAGTAGACCACTTTGCTCGTGGCCACATACAGTCGACCCGTTTTGTCGGCACAGATGGATTTGATGGGGCCGTAGTTGGGGGCGGCAATGCGCTCGATGATGTCTTTCTTTGCGTTGTACTTATACAGTTTTGAACCGCCGGCAAAGATGACGCCGAGGCTGTTCTCGGTAACCATCCTGCAGTAGCTGGTGCTGCCGGGGTAGGACTTGAAGTCGTCCGACGGGCGGCGGTAGCGGCAAAGGCCTATCTCGGTGCCCACCCATACGTTGCCATTCTTGTCGGTGTAGACATTATGTACGAAGTTGTTGAGGAGCGAGCTTTTCTGCTTCTTGTCGTGATAGTAGGTGGTCACCGTATAGCCGTCGTATTTGCACAGGCCATTACGTGTTCCTATCCAGATATATCCTTCGTTATCTTCAGCAAGCGTCTCCACTTCCTGATTGGGCAATCCGTTCTCGCAGTTGATATGCAGGAATCTGATATCCTTTGCCATCGCACTGCTGGCCGTGAGAAGGAAAGATATGATAGAGAAGATATATCTGTTTAGCTTCATGTTTGCAATAGTGATTTTAGCATGGCAAAGATAGTAAATAAATTCGAAATGCTGTTACCATTCGATAAAAAATTCACTCGTTTGCATTAAATTTCGGCTCGCCTGATTTATCGTAATCCGCCCTGATGTTCCAGCCATTAGACAAAATCACCGTAATTAAGAACAATAGTGCAGTTACTTCTCTTGGAAAACACTTAATTTTGCCGCTGATAGTGGACTCCTCATCTTTGGTTCAATCTATAGGGTGGGGGACCGCGAACAGCTCAGACGTAAAGACTAATAACAATATGAAAATACTTCGAACGATGAACATCAGAATGTGTTGCCAAGCAGCGCTTATGGCAATTTTGTTGGCGATGCCGCTTTGTTCACGCGCAGCGCTTAGCGTGACCGGGAGCCAGAGTGGGCAGAGCTTCCCCATAATCTCCACATCGACGGCTACCTCAATTCTTTACGACAGCAATGACGCGCCCGTCGTGGGCACTGCGGCTAAGATGCTCAATTCCGACATCTATGCGGTGACCGGAAAGAAATTGTCGGTGGTCACGGCCAATGTCGCCACCGAATATGCCATCATTGCCGGTACGGTTGACTCTTCCGCATATATTAAGCAGTTGAGCGATGCCGGTAAGATTGACGTCTCCAAGGTGAAGGGCAAATGGGAGGCTTTCTCCATTCAGAAGGTTGACCATCCCCTCGACGGTATCACCCAGGCGTTGGTCATCTGCGGGAGCGACCCGAGAGGCACGGCCTATGGCCTGCTGGAGTTGTCGCGGTTGATGGGCGTGTCGCCCTATATCTGGTGGGCCGACGTCGTTCCTACGCACCAGTCGCAGGTGTTTATCGATGGCGACGGCATGTTCTGCGACAGTCCGTCGGTGCAGTACCGTGGCATCTTCATCAATGATGAGGACTGGGGCATCCTGCCATGGGCCCGCAAGGGAATAGACAAGAAGTACAACAATCTGGCTGTCAACACCTACGAGAAGATAGCCGACCTGATGCTGCGCCTGCGTGCCAATATCCTGTGGCCCTGTAATCACGGTTCATCGAGAGCCTTCTGGACCCTGCAGGGCAACCTCGACGTGGCCCGCAATTACGGCATTGTCCTCGGCGGCGGCACCATGCTGAGGGAGACGCTGTGGGAGTGGCCGCGCTATGGGCAGAGCAGCAGCGACTACAACTACGCCACCAATCGCGACGTGATGCTGAAATACTGGGCCGAGCGAGTAGGGCAGAGCCGTGGCTACGAAGCCATCTACAACATCAGCTCGCGTGGCTTCCAGGATGCGCCGTTGCTGGGCTATGACAACACTGCAGACGCCGTGAAAGGCATCACAGGCATGATTGCCGACCAGCGGAAACTCATCCAGGACTCCCTCGGCGACCCCACGACCATTCCCCAGTTGTATATGCCTTATAAGGAGGCGCTCGACCTCTACAACGCCGGACTGCAGATTCCGGATGATGTCATCCTATGTTGGGTTGACGACAACTTCGGTCATATCCGCCAGACGCCCAATGCCACGGAGCAGGCCCGATCGGGTGGCAATGGCATCTATTATCATTTGTCTTATTTAGGTACCCCGGCTCCTTACCTCTGGCTGAGCAGCATGTCGCCTGCGTTCATAAGTTATGAGTTGACAAAGGGATATGATAACGGCATCAAGAAATTCTGGATGTTCAATGTCGGCGACATCAAGCCCGCTGAGGAGGAACTGGAATTTTGTATGGATTTAGCGTGGGATATCAACTCCTGGCAACCGCAGGATGCCCACAAGTATTCTCAATATTGGGCCGGCAAGACCTTTGGCAAGGATGTGGCCGATGAAATCGGAAGCATCAAGAACGAGTATTATGCCCTGGCCTCTGCCTGCAAGCCTGAGCTCATCAATCGTATGGACTTCACCGACACCGAGTATAACGAGCGCGTTGCGCGGTATCAGAAGCTGATTGACCGTGTTGAGGCCGTTAAGTCTAAGATACCCGCTAAAAATCAAGACGCCTTCTTTGAGTTGGTGGAGTATCCGGTAGAGGGAGCCGCCAACATGAATATCAAGATTATCCGCGCCAAGCAGAGTTGGCTGTATGCCGCAGCCGGCATTGCCGACAGCGCACTGGCCTTTGGCAAGGCTTCCAATGAGAGCTACAGCAAGATCAAGGCTGCCACCAAGAAGTATAATGAGGAGATTGCCAATGGAAAATGGAATGGCATCATGAACGACAAGCCCTACGGTGGTTCTGTCTTCGACGAGCCTTCAGTGCCTACCGAGAGCGATATCTTCAGCGTGAGGGAGCATGTGGAAGATCCCCAGCGCACCTATTATCTGGCCAAGAACTATGTCTCCGGCAATGGCAATCTGACGGTTGTCGAGGGTATGGGCGTTGCCGGCAGCAGCGTCATCGTCTCTCCGCTCGACATGAAGAAATACAATGCGGCCAACTATAAGTCGGCCAGCAGCATGAACTTCAATGTCAAGGTGAAGGCCGGATTAAACCATATCGTGGTCAGATGTCTGCCCACCTTCCCCATCAATACGAGCCGTAACCTGCGCATTGGCGTCGTGCTGAACAACAGCACCAAGCTCAACCTCGTGTCGCTCAAGACCACCGCTATGAGCGGAAAGTGGAACACCACGGTCGCTCAGGACTTCAACGACGCGACGCTTCCCTTTACGGCCGACAAGGATGAGGAGATACCTGTGAAGGTCGTGTTTATGGATCCGGGCCTGGCCGTCAGCGATCTGTATGTCGAGTCGGAGGACATCCCCGATGACTCACTGACCGACAAGCTGTTGGTCAATGCCGACTTTGAGCTCAATGCCGACAGCGTCCATAAGGGTGCCACGGGCATTCCCTATGGTTGGAAGATGAATGTGCTGCCCACCGGTGGGTCGTATGGTGTCAATGCCGACGGTGAGAATCCTCACGGCGAATTCTGCTGCTGGGTCATCGCCAGACCCTTCCCCGATGATTTCATGCTCTATCAGACGATTCCTGCCGACAAGCTGGAACCGGGTGTCTATCGTGTCTCTTGCATACTCTGGAACCAGAATGGCATCAGTGGCGCCTGCCGGCTTTTCGCCAACAAGAGCGTGCAGTATTTCGCCAGCGCCGACGGTGTGAAGAATAAGCTGACGGATGGCGAGATCAATTATTACGCCAGCCATCAGGGCACAACGACCAGCGATGCTACGATGAAGTTTATGTCGGTTTACGTTATTGTCAATAAGGGCGACAGTCTCCAATTGGGCATCCGCACGAGCAATAATAAAGGTGACGGCAAGAAGGCTACCGGAAACGATCCGACCGGTTGGTTCAAGGTTGACCATTTCCGCATTGAGAAGATGCCCGACACGACCAATGGCATCGGAGCGGTAAAGATGAGAAAGGAAGTGGCCGACGACCGCATTTATTCCCTCAATGGCGTCTTGATGGGTAGAGGCGCAGCCGTGAGGCAGCGTTTGCCCAAAGGAGTTTACATTTCAAACGGAAGAAAGATTGTGATCAGGTAACAGAAAACTTCTATTAGGCCCGTTCATTTACACAATCTTACCCTCATCCGATACAATCTTACCACGGGCAACTATTAATTTGGATTAATTTTGCATATGAAAATAAATGCAACTATATGAAAAAGGTACTATTCCTACTCTTACTATCATTGATTCAGTCAAGCGGCATGTTTGCCCAAGACGTCACCTATACGCTGTCGCTGAAGCAGCCGGGTGAGAAGGCGGTCTCTTATAAATTGCAACAGCAGGGCAACCGTCTGGTTTCGGCTGACGGCAAGCAGCTGCCGGTGGTGATTACGCTCAATGTCAACAATGACCAAAAGGAAAAGACGGTCACTGTATCGCTCAAGGCCTCCCTGAACATCTATTATCGTATTAACGCCAGCCTGAAGACGGGTTTCCCGACCGACGACTGCGACTTCTACCTTCCGGGTTTCTGGTACCACAAGAACCTCCGTTCCCCCAAGGAGGCCCCTTCGTTTAAGGTCGCCAAGAGTTGGAATGTGCGTGAGGACCGCCTCTCTTCGCCGCTTTCCAGTGTTTTCAACGACAAGCAAAAGACCGGTTGGTCGGTCATGCGCTGCCTTGATGCCCCGCAGGAATGCCTCACTTCGCTCAAGGAGGGCGAGGTCATTCTCTCCGGCCAGACCTCAATTGGCTATCTCGGCTTCGACAATGCCGATGCAACGGCCAGCCTCACTTTCGGCTACCCTTACGTGGAGACACCGAAGCGATACATCAGCAAGCTCACGCTCACCCCTGCCATCTACACCTTCGCGCGGCTGGGTAAAGGCGAGACCAAGCAGGTGTCATGGAAAATCAAACAGTATGGTGCCGATGATTTCGGTGCGTTTGTCTCGGCCGCGTGGAGCTATTGCTATAGCCAGCTGCAGCCAAAACCGCTGGCCAATGAAGTCAATACAGACAGTATAAAGAAGGTGCTGACCAACTATTTCCGCCAGGCCTACGTCGACAAGTATGACGTAAAATTTCTTTCAGGTACGATGCTGCGCACCGCCGACTGCCTGCCTTCGACCGAGATGCAGATTGGCTTCTGCGGCAGAACGCTGCTCAACGCCTTCAACGAGATTGAATACGGCGAGGCCCACAATGACGCCCAACTCGTGAAGATGGGTCATGACATCTTAGGCAGCTTCCTGCAGCATGGCTTCACCGCAAAGGGCTTCTTCTATGACCATTTGGAGTTCGACAAGAAAAATCCCTGGGATGACGTTCATAGCATCCGGCAGCAGAGCGAGGCCGTTTACGCCATCTTCCACTATCTGAACTACGAGAAACAGCATGGGCGCAAGCATAAGGACTGGGAGAAGCGGCTGAAGACGCTGCTCGACAACCTGACCACCCTGCAGAACGCTGACGGCAGTTTCCCGCGTAAGTTCCACGACGACGGATCCACGGTCGACGTATCCGGCGGCAGCACTCCCTCGGCTACGGTGCCTTTGGTGATGGGTTACGTGTATTTCGGAGAAAAGCGATACCTCAACGCCGCACGCCGCACGGTGGACTATCTTGAGAATAATATCATCAACAAGAGCGACTATTTCTCCTCGACGCTGGATGCCAACTGTGAGGACAAGGAGGCCGCCATCAGCGCCATCACTGCCTGCTACTACATGACGTTTGTCAGCTCGGGCAAGCTGTATCAGCACTATGTTGACCTGTGTAAGAAAGCCGCTTACTTCGCCCTCTCGTGGTATTATCTCTGGGATGTGCCTTTTGCTCAGGGCCAGATGTTGGGCGACCTCGGACTGAAGAGCCACGGATGGGGCAATGTGTCGGTTGAGAACAATCATATTGACGTGTTTGCCTTCGAGTTTCCCCATATCCTGAACTGGCTCGGCGAGCAAATCGGCGACCAGCGGTTCTGCTCCTTCTATAAGGTCATCTGGCATGCCCTTCCGCAGTTGCTGCCTACAAGCACCCGACATTGCGGCATCGCCAAACCCGGCTTCTACCCGGAGGTGGTCCAGCATACGACGTGGGACTACGGCAAAAACGGTAAAGGATTCTATAACATCTACTTCGCACCCGGTTGGACGGTGGCCTCGTTGTGGGAGCTGTACTCCCCTTATCGCACGGTCAACTACTTCAAAGGGAAGAAGTATGCTAAAATAAAGGATTAATCTTATCACTGACAAGCAGATGACATTATCTAAAATCCTACTGACGTGCCTCTCGCTCATGGCCGCTGCCACGACGGCGGTGGCCCAGCCTGATGGCGGCCTGACCACCAACAACCTGCCTGACTGGGCATTGGGCGGATTTGTGAGGCCTTCGCTTTCGTCGCCCGTCTTAACCCCGAAGTCGGACACACGCTTCTATTGCCCAATGCACAAGCAGAAGATAAAATGGGAGGAAAGCGATGTTTTCAATCCTGCCTCGACGGTCTACCGCGATAAGCTGTATGTGCTCTACCGCGCCGAGGACAACTCGGCAACGGGCATCGGCAAGCGCACATCGCGCATTGGCCTTGCCCAGACCACCGACGGCATTAACTTCCGCAGGGCAAAGCGCCCCGTGCTTTATCCCGCCGACGATGCCATGAAGGCGTTTGAGTGGCCCGGTGGCTGCGAGGATCCCCGTGTGGTAAAGACGGCAGATGGTACTTTCGTCATGACCTACACTTCGTGGAACCGTAAGGTCTTCCGGCTGTGTGTGGCCACCTCGCGCGACCTGAAACACTGGACCAAGCACGGCCCCGTCTTCGCCAAGTGCTTTGGCGGCCGGTTCAAGGATATGGCCTGCAAATCGGCATCTATCCTGACCAAGGTTGAGAACGGAGACCAGGTGGTGACCAAGCTCAACGGCAAGTACTTCATGTATTGGGGCGAGCGCCATGTCCACGCAGCCACGTCGGACAATCTGGTCGACTGGACACCGGTGTTGAACCCTGACGGCAAGATTGCCATCGTGGCCCAGCCACGTAAGGGCTTCTTCGACAGTGGACTGACGGAGTGCGGCCCACCGGCTGTACTTACCGATAAAGGAATCGTGCTGATTTACAATGGTAAGAACCGCAGCGGAGCCAACGGCGACCGCCATCTCAGCGCAGGTACCTACAGCGCAGGCCAGCTGCTGACCAGTCCCAATGACCCCATGAAGGTCATCGGTCGCCTCGACAAGCCTTTCCTGCGCCCGATGGCTGATTATGAGCGCGCCGGACAATATACCAGCGGCACCGTGTTTGTGGAGGGACTGTCCTACTATAAAGGTCAGTGGTACCTGTACTATGGCTGCGCCGACTCGCTCGTGGGCGTCGCCGTCTATAACCCGAACAAGAAAACTCCAGCTGATCCATATCCCCAAAATTAACCAATGATTATGAAACGTATTCCATTATTACTTCTTTTGATGATTTCCTGCCTCTGTTTTGCGCAGAGGCCCAACTATTATCTTGACCCCCATTCCATCTATCTCACGTCGACCGACGGTCATCATGGCAACTTCGCCTGGAAGATGATGCAGGATGGCAAGGTGAGTGACCAGGCCGAGAAGGTTTCAAAGGTAGGCTATGACTGTGGTGCATGGATGCCTGCCGTGGTTCCAGGCACCGTTCTCAACTCCCTTGTATATAATAAGGTGTACCCGGAGCCTTACTACGGACTCAACAATAAGATTGGTAAATCGGTTATCCCCGACCTCGCCGATGCGGGCAGAGAATTCTATACTTACTGGTTCCGCACTGAGTTCAACCTGCCGGAGAGCTATAAGGGCCAGCGGGTATGGATGAAGCTCAACGGCATCAACTACCGCGCCGAGGTGTGGCTCAACGGCAGCATGGTCGGCTTCATGGCAGGCATGTTCAAGCCGGCTTGCATCGACATTACCGACTTCGCCAACATTGGCGGCTCCAATGCCCTGGCCGTTAAGGTGTATCCTATCGACATCCCCGGCGGCACGAAGACGAAGCAGTGGGGTGCTGCCAATGGCGAATACCGCAATGGCGGCGACGGCAATATCGGTCTGAACGTTACCATGCTGATGAGCACCGGATGGGATTTCACCTTCAACGACGGCGTGCGCGACCGTAATACCGGTATTTGGAAAGACATCCAGGTCTTTGCCACAGGTAAGGTGCTGCTGCAGCATCCGTTTGTTAAGTCTCAGCTGAGCAAGCCCAATTACGACAGGGCAAGCGAGACCGTTAGCGTAGAGGTGCACAACCCCATGCACAATACGGTGAAATGCGTCGTGCGCGGCGAAATCACCGGCGAGAACATCCAGTTCTCTAAGAACCTCACCCTCTTCGGCGGAGAGACACGTACTCTCGTCTTCACGCCCGAGGACTTCCCCCAACTCGTTATGGACAAGCCGCGCCTGTGGTGGCCTCGCTTCAAGGGTAAGCCCGAGCTGTATGAGGTGCGTTTGCAGGCTGAGGTCAATGGTCAGACCTCGTCAGAGATAAAGTCGAGGTTCGGTATTCGCGAGATTACCTCCGACCAGAACACCCCCGACCACTCACGCCAGTTCTATGTCAATGGAAAGAAAATCTTCATCCGTGGCGCCAACTGGATACCCGAGGCCATGCTCCGCACATCCGATGAGCGCACGTATGCCGAGATACGCTATGCCTATCAGTCGGGTGTGAACATGATCCGCATGTGGGGTGGCGGCATCGCCGACTCCGACTATCTGTTCCAGCTCTGCGATGAGATGGGCCTGCTCGTATGGCAGGAGTTCTGGATGACGGGCGACACCAAGCACCCCAATGACCCCGACCTGTATCTCGACAACGTGCAGGCAACCATCAAGCGCCTGAGAAACCATCCGAGTCTGGCTTATTACGTCTGCTCCAACGAGAACACCGAGATGTCGGGCATCCGCTCACTGATTGCACGGCTCGACGGTACCCGCGGCTACCAGATGCAGTCGGAGTGCGACGGTGTACACGACGGCAGCCCTTACAAGACCGTCAACCCCATGCGTTACTACTACGACTCGGCCTCTGACCGTGGCAGCCGTCTCAATGGCTTCAACCCCGAATATGGTTTCAGCAATATCCCCACCGTGGAGTGCATGCGTGAGATGATGGACGAGAAAGACCTTTGGCCTATCAACGTCGAGACCTGGAAATACCATGAAGGAGGCGGCTTCTACAGCATGGAGAAAGTCTATAAGAGTATGGTTGATGAATACGGCAACTCGAAGAGCATTGATGACTTCTGCCAGAAAGGTCAGATGGTCAATGCCATGCAAGCCACCACGATGTGGGAGGCATGGAACTACAACAAGCTGAACTATGGCGACCGCTACACCTCCGGACTTCTCTTCTGGTATTTCAACAGTCCTATGCGTCAGGTAGCCTCCCACCTCTGGGACTGGTCGCTTGAGCCTAACTCCTCGCTGTACTACACTCAGCACGCCCTCGAACCGCTGCACCCGCAGTTCGACTACGCCAAGAACACGGTGTCGGTCATCAACGATTACTACCAGCCTTTCAGCAACCTGAACGTCATTGCCGAGGTGTATGACATGAGCGGCCGGAAGGTTTGGCAGCATGAGAGCGGAAAGTTCAACATCGGTGAGGATGCCGTTTGCAATGACCTCTTCAAGATTGACTTCCCTGCCGGCATCACGCAGGTGCATTACATCAAGCTGCGTTTGCTCGACGATCATGGCAAGCAGGTGGGCAGCAGCTTCTATCTTCGCTCGAAGGATAAATACGAGGGCAAGAACACGATGACCGGTCCCACGACTTCAGGCTTCCAGAATCTGAACGAGTTGCCCAGCGTCAAGCTGAAGACCCGCATGAAGACCTATGTAAAGGATGACCGCCGTTATATCGAGGTTGATGTGAAAAACAACGGCTCGGTGGTAGCGCTGTTCACGCAGTTGCAGGTGCTTGGCGACGACGGTAAGCCCGTACGCCCCTCATTCTATACCGACAACTACTTCTCCTTACTGCCCGGTGAGTCGAAGCATGTCGTCATCGACACCGCTGTACGCGACATCCATGGCAGCAACGCCTTGGTGGTTAAAGGATGGAATGTGACGCGTCAGAGTAGTAAGATTGATTAACCGCTGATCTATGAAATAAGGCGAATTTGTCCACAATCCTTGCGTCAGCTTTCCTGGCGCAAGGACTGAGGGGACAAAAACAGCGAAAACATTTAGCGGATAAACAATAGGACACAAATCAAAGACGATTTTACCGTCTGGAATCTCAGATAACGCGTAATTTTGTGCAAGAATTAAAACTTTATAAACTAATAAGTCGAATTATGAAACAACAAAACATGAATCTATTCTTTAAAAAGGGATGGATGTTATTTTTTGTGGCTTTGATCTTGGCGAGTTGCAGCGAGACGGCAGATTATTCGCATCTGACCGACATCTCCGGCGGAAGCCCCTTCGATCCCAGTAAGCCTATAGAAGTAACAGACTTCATGCCAAAGAAAGGCGGCGTCGGTACGCGTCTGATAGTTTACGGCAACAACTTCGGCAACGACACGACGAAGCTGCGCGTGACCATCGGCGGCAAGGCTGCCCCTGTGATCAATACGCTTGGCACCAGTCTGCTTTGCATGGTACCGGAGAAAGCCTTTACCGGTGACATCCAGGTTTCGGTCGTCGATGACAACGCTCAGCCAGTGGCCACGGGTGAATGCGCCGATAAGTTTGAATACCAGCGTCGGTGGACCGTGTCCACTTTCTTAGGAAAGACCTTAGAGGATAATACGAAATATGAGACCAAGGAAGGCCCCTTCGAGGATTGCGGCGCTTTCGAGAACACCTATTTCATGCGTTTCAATCCTAAGGACTCCGATATGCTGTATATCACCTGCTCTACTTCCCCGACACGTATCATTGACTTCAAGAACCGCTATGTGTATTTCTTCACGACCAATCTGGACCGTGTCAATGGTATTGACTTCACCAAGAACGGTGACATCGTGATGACGCGAAACCAGGAGAGCGACAGCCAGACGGGTTTGTATATGTTCACCAAGGCTTCGGGGTATACCGAGCGTTTAGAGCTTTGCAATGGCAGGACAGCGCAGGCTCCCTCAGTACATCCTGTAGACGGACGCGTGTATTGGTCACAATACCGTTCCGGTCAGATTTATTCTTACGATGTTGAAACCGGTGAGAAGCGCACGGTGTGCTCTCTGCCCTATACCCGTGAGGCCTGCTACATTGTTTGGCATCCCACAGGCAAATATTGCTACCTGATGTTTGTGCAGCACCACTGTATCTACCGCGCTGACTACAACGAGGAGGAGAAGACCCTTGACCCGCCTTACCGCGTGGTCGGTATGGATTCAAAGTGGGGCTACGCCGACGGTGTGGGCTCAAGCGCCAGAGTGAATACCCCTGAGCAGGGCGTCTTCGTCTATAATCCGGAATACGCCGGCAGCGATGATGAGTACGACTTCTATTTCTGCGATGAAAAGAACCACTGCGTGAGATACCTCACACCTTCAGGTCGTGTCTACACTTATGCAGGCCGGTCGGATGGTGGCCCCGAGGGCTATCGTGATGGCGACCTCCGTAAGGAAGCACTGTTCAGCCATCCTATGGCTATCAGCTACGACTACAAACGCCACTGCTTCTACATTGGTGACAACGGTAACCACTTTATCAGAAGAATTGGCCTGGAAGAGTAAACCTAAAAAACTTGAACGATGAAGAAACTATTGCTTATATTATTGCTTGCATCCATCAATGCCGTGGTGTCATTCGCACAGACCATCACGGTGTCGGGTGTGGTAACTGACTCGAAGAACGAGCCGCTCATCGGCGTCAACGTCGTCGTGAAGGATCAGCCCGGCTTCGGTGCCATCACTGATATCAACGGACACTACGAGTTGAAGAATGTCCAGACGTATGACGTCCTGGTGTTCTCCTACGTCGGTTTCGATAAGAAGACCATCCCTGTCAAGGGAAACAAGACCATCAACGTCAAGATGGAGGAGTCGAAGGACAACGTGCTCAATGAGGTCGTCGTCACTGGTACCGGCTCGAGAAAGAAAATCAATGTCACGGGTGCCGTGACGAGCGTGGATGTGGAGGAACTGAAGTCCAATCCTACGGGCAATATCTCCAACGCCCTCGCCGGCGTGGTGCCTGGTATTCAGGCCATGTCGAGCAGCGGCCGCCCCGGTAGTGTGTCTGAGTTCTGGGTGAGAAGTATCTCTACCTTCGGTGCCAACTCCTCAGCCCTGGTGCTGGTGGATGGCTTTGAGAGAAACCTCGATGAGATCAACGTGGAGGATATCGAGTCGTTCTCAGTGCTCAAGGATGCATCAGAGACAGCTATCTATGGTAGTAAGGGTGCCAACGGCGTTATCCTTATCACTACCCGACACGGTAAAGACAGCAAGATCAATATCAATGCTAAGGTGGAAGGCTTCTACAACACCTTCACCAAGACCCCTGAGTTTGCCGATGGTTATACCTATGCGAAGATGGCCAACGAGGCCCGCATCACCCGCAACCAGGATGCACTCTACTCTGACCCGGAGCTTGAGATGTTCCGACTGAAGATTGACCCCGACCTCTATCCGAATGTCAACTGGATGGACCTCATCCTGCGTGACGGCGCATGGAGCGAGAGAGCCTCACTCAATATGAATGGTGGTGGACGTACGGCCCGCTATTATGTATCGGGCAGCTACATCAACCAGCAGGGTATGTACAAGACCGACAAGTCGATGTCGGACTACAATACCAATGCCAACTACCACAAGTGGAACTATCGCATGAACCTCGATATCGATGTGACGAGGACCTCTCTGTTGAAGCTGGGCCTGTCAGGCTCGCTGGCTAAGGTCAACGATACCGGTAGAGGCTCAACGGCTGTCTGGACCTCATTGATGGGCTATAACCCCACAATGACCCCGGTGCTCTATTCCAATGGTTATGTGCCCGCATGGGGCGATGCAGATGGATTCAACCCTTGGGTGCAGTCCACTCAGACCGGTTACCGCGAGTCGTGGACCAACAACATCCAGGCTACGCTGGAGTTTGACCAGAACCTGGACATGATTACGAAAGGCTTGAAGTTCACCTTCCGCTTCGGTTACGATACTTACAACAGCAACTATATCACCCGCACCAAGTGGCCTGCCCAGTATAAGGCAACCCCCCGCTACCGCGACGCCAATGGTGACCTGGTGTTCACCCGTGTGGCCGCCGAGCAGCAGATGGCGCAGACCTCTGGCTCTGATGGTTCAAGAAACGAGTTCATTGAATGGTTCTTCAACTATAACCGCACATTCTTCAAGACCCACCATGTGGGCGCAACGCTGAAATACAACCAGCAGTCGAAGGTGCAGACCCAGAACCTGGGTACTGACCTGAAGAACGGACTGCCCCGTCGTAATCAGGGCCTGGCAGGTCGTGTGGAGTACAACTGGAACTACCGCTACTACATCAACTTCAACTTCGGTTATACCGGTTCAGAGAACTTCCACAAGGACCACCGCTTCGGTTTCTTCCCCGCTGTGTCTGCCGCATGGAACGTCGCCGAGGAGCCGTTTGTGAAGAAGCACATGCCTTGGATTGATATGTTTAAGGTGAGATATTCCTGGGGTAAGACCGGTAACGACAACCTGGGTACGCGATTCCCCTATCTCTATACGCTTGCCGAGACTTCGGGCAATGTCTATGAGTTTGGTGACTACGGCTACAGCCGTCTCTACAAGGGACTGTCCTACACCGTTCTGGCTTCGCAGAATGTGACTTGGGAAATATCCACCAAGCGCGACCTGGGCTTCGACTTCTCTTTCTTCAACGATAAGGTGAACGGTTCGTTCGACCTCTACAATGAGAACCGTTCTGGTATTTATATGGTCCGCCAGTATCTCCCGCTCCTCGTGGGTGTGACTTCCAACCCTTCAGCCAATGTGGGTAAGGTCAAGGCGCATGGCTTCGACGGTAACATCGCCGTGAAGCAGCGCATCGACCGGGTTGACTTGACGCTGCGCGGCAACATCACTTATGGTAAGAACAAGATTCTGGAAAGAGATGAGGAAAACACCATCTACAGCTATAAGTTATGGAAAGGCCACCGCGTCAATCAGTGCTTCGGACTGATAGCCGAGGGTCTCTTCAAGGATTACGACGATATCCGCAACCATGCCACTCAGACCTTCGGCGACGTGATGCCCGGTGATATCAAGTACAAGGATGTTAACGGTGATGGTGTCGTTAACAGCGACGACGTTGTGGCCATTGGTGCCACCCGTACGCCTAATCTCACCTATGGTTTTGGCGTGTCGGCCAAGTGGAAGGGCTTTGACTTCAATGTTCACTTCCAGGGTGCAGGCAAATCTACCTTCTTTATTGATGGTACCACTGTCTATATGTTCAGCTCCGGCAACGGATGGGGCAACATCATGAAGGAAATGGCCGAGGGCAGCCGTTGGATCTCAAGTGACATCTCTGGCGATAAGGCGACGGAGAACGTCAACGCCGACTATCCAAGACTGACGTATGGCGACAACGCTAACAACAACCGTGCCTCTACCTTCTGGCTCCGCAATGGCTCCTACATCCGTCTGAAGACGCTTGACTTCGGTTATACCCTGCCCAAGACGATGTTGAGGAAGCTCCACTGCAACAGCATCCGTATCTCCTTCGTGGGCACTAACCTGCTTACCTTCTCCAAGTTCAAGCTGTGGGATCCTGAGCTGGCAAGCTCCACGGGTAAGGAGTATCCTCTGAGCAAGACTTACTCTTTGGCTTTATCAATAAACTTATAGTTTGATTTTAACAGATATACAATGAAATACAAGACCCTATTCATAGCGTCTCTTATAGGCCTGACCTTAGGCACCACCGGATGCAGTGATTACCTCGACTCCGATTACCTGTTTAAGGAGAGAATGTCTATAGACGACGTGTTCTCCAACCGCGATTATACCAATGAGTGGCTGGCCACCGCCTATAGCTATATGAACAATGGCTACGTGCAGGACCTCCCCAGCAAATATTATCTGCCCATCAACTACGACGATGATATGTGCTACGGCGACCTCACCGAGTCCAACTCGTACAGCCAGTGGCGTACGGGAAACTACACCGAGACCGGCCCCGGCAACACCAACAGCAGCTATCAGGTTTGGTCCAACTGCTATAAGGGCATCCGTCAGGCTGAGCTCTTCGTCCAGCATATCGACGAGAACACCAAGTTCACCGAGAGCGAGCGAGCCGATATGAAAGGCCAGGCCAACTTCCTCGTCGCTTATTACTACTGGTTCATGTTGCGTCTCTACGGTCCTGTTCCAATCATTCCCGATGAGACCATCGACTACATGAAGAGCTACGATGATGTATCGCTGCCTCGTAACACCTATGATGAATGCGTGAACTACATCACCGCCAAATTGGTCGAGGCCGCCAAGGGCTTACCCTCCAAGCGCTCCTCTCAGGAGGTGACGCGCCCCACGCGTGGTGCTGCGCTGGCACTCAGGGCTAAGGTCTTGCTCTATGCCGCAAGCCCGCTCTTCAACGGTAAGGCTCCCGAGGAGCTGGCCAGCCAGATGGTTGACAACAAGGGCAACCGGCTGCTTCCTACTACTTACGATGAGTCGAAGTGGGCCCGCGCTGCGGCTGCTGCCAAGGATGTGATGGAGCTCAATCAGTATTCGCTCTTTGTCCAGCACCGTCGTCTGACGACTACCGACCGCTGGGCTTACCCTGTGACCATCACCCCGCCTTACGACAAGGACTTCTCCGATAAGAACTGGCCTGACGGATGGGCCGACATCGATCCCTTTGAGTCGTATCGTACCCTCTTCGACGGTGACGTGCCTGTCATCGAGAACCCGGAGCTGATCTTCACCCACGGACAGAATCAGGGCGACCGCGGCATCACCTATGATATGATTCTGAGTCAGTTGCCTCAGGGCACGGCCCACGGCTGGAACAGCCATTGCATGACCTTGAAGCAGTGCGATGCCTACTATATGGCCGACGGCACCGATGTACCGGGTAAGGATAAGGAAATCGGACGCAACGAAGACGGCACCGAGCGCGTCACCGGCTATATGTCTTCCAAAGTCCGCGACCAGTATCCGTATAGCTACATCCCCAACGGCGTGTCGTTGCAGTTCGCCGACAGAGAGCCCCGCTTCTATGCATCGGTAGCCTACAATGGCAGCATCTGGAACTTGCTCAATGCCGACCGTAACAACGATGAGACCACCGACCTGCAGGTGTGGTACTACCGTGGCACCAACAACGGTTACTCCACTTCGGGCAACTACCCTGTGACCGGTATCGGTATTAAGAAATATGTGAACCCGCTCGACATCGGCGATACGCAGAATCCTATTACGAAGGACGGCCGCGTCAAGGATAAGGTTGACCTCGGCCTGCGCTATGCCGACATCCTTTTGGCTTATGCTGAGGCTTTGAATGAGCTGACTACGACTTACCAGGTTGAGTCTTGGGATGGAAGCCAGACCTACAACATCAGCCGCGACGTCAATGAGATGAAGAAGGGCGTACGCCCCGTACGCATCCGCGCCGGACTGCCTGATTACACTTCCGGCATCTATGCCAATGCCGACCAGTTCAGAACCAAGCTCAAGAGAGAGCGCCAGATTGAGTTCTTCGCTGAAGGACAGCGCTACTACGACCTGCGCCGCTGGATGGATGCACCTGCCGAGGAGTCGCTGCCTATCTGGGGTTACGATATGCTGGCCAGTGAGAAGATGGCTGATGTGTTCTACCAGCCCATCCTCATCCAGGCCTTCCCCTGCTCTTTCTCTCTGAAGATGTGGTTCTGGCCTATCTCGCAGACCGAGTTGAAACGCGACCGCAACCTGACGCAGAACCCAGGATGGACCTATCCTGAATAATTGATGGTTGTCTCTAATAATAAGAAGAAAAGATTATGAAGACTATAGTAAGATTATTCGCTTTACTCATGATAGCAGTGTCATTCGCCTCGTGCAATGACGACTGGAAAGACGAGCAATTCTCCCAGATGGTGTCCTTCAAGACGAGTCCCACCAGCCTCGGCATCACCGACATCTATGTCCGCTATAAGCCGGGCGGCCAGGTGGAATACGACCTGCCGGTCATCGTCAGCGGATCGACCGCCAACTCAAAGGATCTGCATGTGAGCTTCGCCATCGACACCGATACGCTCAATGTGCTCAATGTCGACAAGTACGGCACACGCTCCGACCTCTACTTCGTGCAGCTGCCTGAGAAGTACTACTCCTTCCCCACCGAGATCGACATCCCCAAGGGAACGAGCGAGACGGTGCTGCCGATAACCTTCAACTTCGACGGTATCGACCTGGCTGAGAAGTATGTGCTGCCCATCACGATTGTTGAGTCGGAAGGCAACAACTATCAGGCTAACCCGCATAAGTACTACCGCAAGGCCTTGCTTCATATCATTCCGTTCAACGACTATTCGGGCGTTTACTCCGGCACCAACCTCATTGGCTCGCTGGAGGATGAGGCACACAACTCGCTGACGCAAAGCAACTACAGGGCTTACGTGGTCAATGATACCACCGTGTTCTTCTATGCCGGCCTGCGCGATGAGGACTTCGTCGACCGCCGCAACTACAAGGTGTATCTGCAGTTCACCAAGGATAAGTACCGCATGAAGGAGTACTATTGCAAGATGTACAGCGACAACCCGCTGATTAAGTTCACGCTCAACGGGCAGCCTAAGTACAAGGTTGAGGAAGAGATGGATCCCACCAAGACGTATCTCAAGCACACCTATATCACCATCACGGATATAGACTATGAGTTTACCGACTACACCACCATCCCCAACTACGAGCTGAGGTACCACATGACGGGTAGTCTGGCATTGCAGCGCGACCTCAACACGCTCATACCTGATCAAGACCAAGGCATACAGTGGTAAGCTGTCACTGACCCCTTTTGGAAACCTCCAATACACTGCATCCCCCCTCTCGAAAGGCGCCACGCCTTTCGCAGAAGGGTTTGCAGGTTTCAACCCTGAGGCATGCACCCGCGTACCACTGCGTTGGATGGAGCGAGATAACTCATTACTAATAAATCATTAAATCAATACAGATGGAATCATTCTTTACCTCGTATTGTTTTCCCTTCCTTAAGCGGCTGAGCAGGCATCCGCGGCTTGCGCTGGTGGGCCTGCTGTCGGTGTGTATGGCGACGCTGGCTGAAGCCAAGACGGCTGTGAGCCAACTGGTCATGGCCGACCCGTTTATCTTTGTGGAGAATGGAACCTACTACTGCTATGGCACCAGAACCGACCACGGCATCGAGGTGTTCACCTCCAACGATATGAAGAACTGGATGCGCCGTGGCTTCGCACTGAAGCGGGCCGACTCTCATGGCACCCGTTGGTTCTGGGCGCCTGAGGTCTACCGGTTCGATGACAAGTACTATATGTACTATTCTGCCGGAGAGCGGCTCTATGTGGCTGTCGGCGACTCTCCCCTTGGCCCGTTCAAGGATGCTGTCGACAGCATGATGATGGGCGACATCCGGACTATCGACTCTTCCGTCTTCACCGATGACGACGGACAGCAGTATATCGTCTTTGTGGAGTCGACCAACCAGAATTCCATCTACATCGGTAAGCTGAATGCCGACCATATCACCATCGACAAAAGCACCGTGCACCAGATTATAAAGGCTCAGTGGAAATGGGAGAAGCATGGTTACACCTGTACCGAGGGCCCGTGTATCATCAAGCACGACAACATATATTATCTGATGTATTCCGGCAGCTATTACCAGAATGTGGACTACGCCGTGGGCTATGCCACCGCTACCGACATCAATGGAACTTGGACGAAGGCGCCCAATCAGCCTTTCCTCAAATCGGGCAAAGGCCTCTATGGTACCGGTCACAATGGTTACTTCTACGACAATGCCGGCAGTCTGCGTACGGTGTTCCATGCCTACGATGCTTACGAAGGCTCCAAGGGCGTAGGGGCGCGGAAGGTGTATATCGGCTCCCTGAAGTTCACCAATACCGATGACCTGATTATGGACCCCGACTCCAGCTATATCTCACCGCGCGTCTATATGGCGCCCAGTAAGGTTGACACGTTGCAGACGGCTTATGCCAATGGCACCAGCGTTGCTGTCGACCTTGACGACGACGGCAGGCAGGAGCTCCTTCTTGCCGGCAAAAACCGCGATGGCAACTATTCGGGCTGCATGCTGAAATACGATGCCGACAGCAAGAAGTGGATTACCGAGGCCTCTCCGCTGGCGGTGAACAATGATCCGGCTATCATTCCCTGCGACATCAACCTTGATGGAAACATTGACGTCGTGGCCTTCGATGCCGTGGACCTGATCGCTGAGGAGGATATCGTCGCTGCCAATGCGCAGCGCGAAGGCATCTTCTTGGGCGACGGAACGGGCAATCTGACGCGTGCAGACGTTAGCTTTGTCGATACAAAAGGCAATGCCACGGCCTTTGACCTCGTGAAGGTGGAGTCGGCCGATGTGGCTGACTTCAACTACGACGGCAAGCCCGACATTGCATGCGTCGGCTACAACGCCGACGGCACCACCGTCAACGTAGTTCTTCTCAATCAGGGAAACCTTACGTTCCAGGTCGCCAAGTGGAACTCCACGTGGCATCTCTACAATGCAGTTGTCAAGGCCGCCGACTTCAACAACGACGGATATACCGATTTCATCGTCTCCGGCTCGGTGGCCGACCGCAGTGGCGTTTACCAAATGACCACCGTCTATCGTAACAATCCGAGCAACCCCGGCGGTAAGTTCACAGGCGACACCTCATCGGGTACCAAACTCACGCCGACCTCCAACGGCGCCTTGCAGATTGCTGACGTCAACAACGACGGTTATCTTGACTTATTCCTTTCCGGCTTCGAGAAGCAGCTGAGCGACATCAACAGCTACAGCCAGCACATCTACTACAACAACAAGAAATCGTCGCCTATCTCGTTCAGCGAGAATGCGGGCGACGAGGTGGGGGAGGATGAGCTCCGCACCCAGAACAGCACCCCCACCAATGCCGGCCTCTACGACTGGGATGGTGACGGTTACTATGACCTGCTGGTGTCGGGCCGCTCCGAGCTTTACGGCGCACAGGTGGGCTTTCTTTATACCTACGACGCTGAGGCCGGCGCCATGCGCAAGACGTGCATGATTCCCGGTGGCTCTGGTTCGACGGTCGCCTTTATCGACTGGAATGACGACGGCATTAAGGATTACTTTTATTCCGGCTATTCCGGCGACGGCTTCTTCTTCGGCGACTGCACTGGTACACAAAGCGCCGTGGTGCTCAATGACAAGGCAAGCCAGCGACCGGAAAGTCCTACCGTGAACCCCGCCGCGTATGCCAATGGCAAGCTCACGCTCTCATGGACTCCTGCCCCTGGCGCAGCCCAAAATACCACTTACGAGTATTACGTCAAGGACGATAATGGCAATCTCCTTACCTCTTGCCTTTCCCATATTGGTGGCGATATGGACGGTTATCGCAAAGCCAACTTACTGGGTAATGCCGGTTGCAACCATCAGGTCACGCTGTCGCTTCCAGAAGGCGACTACACCTATGGCGTGCAGGCAATCAATGCTTCCTATCAGGGTTCCCGCTTCGCTGTCGGTTCCGTGTCAACGGGCATTAGCGTCAACACCTTGCCTGATGCCGGTCACTATGAGCTCTATGACCTGTCAGGGCGCAGGGTGGAGAAGGCTGCCAAGGGTGTCTTCATCAAGAAGTCGGCCAACGGCGTATGCCGCAAAATCATTGCTAAATAACTTAATTACTTATATTAAATACTTGTTTATATGAAAAAAATCTATTCACTATTACTTGCCGTATTGGCGTCGATGGGCGTCAACGCGCAAACGCCGTCAGTGTCGGTTGACCTCACTGACCGTCTCCTTGTGAACCCCGACTTCGAGTTCAAGGATCTCACTGACTCTTTGGGCAATGTCACCCGCACTCCTTATGACGCCTCACTCAGTAATGAGTTCCGCGGATTACCGACCGGATGGTCAACCAGCGGTACCTATAAAGGCACTTCCTGGGGTATTAGTAACGGTGGTAAGGGATTCCATGGGAAATCCCAGTTCTGGCTCGCTTTTACCAATTACGATGATGGCTTTAAGTTCTATCAGACTATCCCCAGCGACAAGCTTGAGCCCGGCATCTATAAGGTGTCTTGCCTGATGTATGTTCCTAAGGATCTCTACGGTGCCACCTGTCTGTTCGCCAACAACAGTGTGGAGTATTGGGGCCATGAGGACCAGTATGTGAGCAACCAAACTGAGGGTGACGAATCCATTACCTATGCCAACTATGCTGGCGGCTGCGATGAGAGCGACACCCGGTGGTTGCTTCCTATGGTAGTCTATGTTAAGATCAATGCTGGCGACTCCCTTTCTCTTGGTGTGCGTACTTCCAGCAAGATGGGCAGCGGTAAGGTGACGACGAATGCAGGTAAGTGCAATATTGATAATTTCAGAATCGAGAAGGTGCTTGCTTCGCAGGAGGGTCCCGACGGTATGACCGCAAGCCTCATTAAGAACCCCGAATTCGAGAACCTGTCGGAGTCAGAGGCCCTCACTACGGTCGATTACACGAAATATATCGACCAGCCTTACGGATGGGATGTCAAGAATCCGACTTCCATGATGGGCTATGCCCCTGGCTATATCCAGAATTATCATGGCAAGGGCGTATTACAGGTCAATGACTCGTTAAACTACATCGAGGATTTCCAGTTAAGTCAGACGATACCGGCCGAGAACCTCACACCGGGTCTTTATCGGGTCTATTGCCGTTTCTGGCAGTATAAGCACAGCAGCGACAACTTGTTCGGCAACGGACGCTTGTTTGGCGACAACGGCAACAAGGTCTATAGCATGTACTATGGCAAGGAAGGCGACTACGGTGACAATATAGTAGAGGATGAGAACTACTCCTTCGGCAATTACCGTGGTGACTACAGCGGCTGGGAGTGGCACCGCTTCTTCAATATTTTCATCGATGTGCCCGTTTATGAGAACAACGACCTCACGCTTGGTATCCGTACGAGCTCACTCAACAAGGATGGCGACTACGACTACCCGAAGAGTGGCTATTGGAAGATTAGCAAACAGCTCTCACTCCCCGGTGTGACGGGCTGGTTCATGGTTGATGACTTCGGCATGTTCCGCGAGTCGGGTAACCCTGTGACACTGAAAGAAGACAGCGTGAATACCATCGAAGCCTCTGATTATAATAAGGTGACGCTTAACAAGACATTCACCAATGATCAGTGGAATGCTGTTTGCCTTCCCTTCGCACTCAATAGCACTGACATCGCCACCATCTTCGGTAAGGGTACCGAGGTGGCTACCGTTACCGGCATCAACGGCAACGAAGTGGCCTTGAAGAGCGTTGACGCCATAGAGGCCGGCAAGGCCTATGTCGTCAAGCCTACTGATGTGCTTCCTTCTCCTATCGTGCTCGACGATGTGACCTTCACGGCAACCGCACCTGAAGAGTCTAAGGTCTTCCAGGGTGTATTCGCTCCCACCACATTGGCCGCTGACTGCCAGGCCGTTGACGCTGATGGCAAGGCTGTGGCCGCTACTGAGGTGAATGCCTTTGGAGCTTACATCACTGCTGATGCTCTTACAGGCATCAATAACATCGAGGCCAATCAGAAGAAGGCTCCTGTTTACAATCTTGCCGGTCAGAAAGTCAGCAAGAACTACAAGGGCGTCCGCGTGATGAAGAACAAGAAGTACATTCGCTAATCATTGAGTGACCTGTCGGCTCCCGCGATTGGCCGGCAGGCTAGCGTATGGCAACGGTTAAGTGCAGAATGGGTGTCGTCCCATTCTGCATTTGCGTAACCTGTTGCCTTATCGCCCAAACTACAATCGCAGCGCCCCTTTGTTAATCTCAATCCGATAGAACCTAAAATGAAAAGAGTAATTCTGCTTTTATTGATTTCATTGTCAGTCGTTAATGGATGGTGCGGCAAGCGCAAAGTGCTGTTCGCTATCATCGATGGCATACCTGCCGACTGCATCATGCGCCTGCAGCCGCCCACCATCATGGAGATAGCCCACGAGGGGCATTTCTGCGTTTCCTTTGCCGGCGGTATCGTAGGAACCGCCAGCCAGACCCCGACCATCTCTGCCATTGGCTACACCAACATCTTAACCGGCACGTGGATGTATAAGCATCAGGTGAAGGGTAATGACAATATCCATCCCAACTACAGTTACCCGACCATCTTCCGCGTGGCCAAGGACCAGCCTCAGCCGGTGACAACCGCCATTTATTCAAGTTGGACCGACAACCGCACCATCTTGCTTGGCGAGGGCCTCGAGGCCACCCGTCAGCTGAAGATTGACTATGTGCGCGACGGCTACGACAAGGATAATGTGCGCTTCCCCAAGCAGCCGGGCGACGTACAGCTGCAAAAGGTCGACGACCAGATTTGCTCCGATGCCGCTGCCTGCATTTCCAGCAATGCGCCCGACCTCAACTGGCTCTATCTCTGGTACCCCGACGACGCCTTCCATCACAATGGCAACGGAAAGATTGCCGACGACGCCATCATGACCGTCGACCGTCAGCTGGCTAAGGTTTGGACAAGCGTCAAGGACCGTGAACGGAAATACGGCGAGGACTGGCTGGTCATCATCACCACCGATCACGGCCGCGAGGAAAAAGGATTCCGCCATGGCAATCAGTCGGCCCGCGAGCGCGCCTCATGGATTGCCACCAACGTCAAGAAGGTGAACCGGCACTTCACCGCAGGTAAGCTGTCGCAGGTCGACATCTTTCCCACCATTTGCCAATACATGCAGTGGCAGCTCGACAACAACGTACGCTTTGAGCTCGACGGACAGTCCTTCCTCGGCAAGACCGACATGGACGACTTCAAGCTCTTCCCCTACGACAACACCATTGACCTGCAGTGGACGCCCAACAACCGGCAGGACAATGCCGAGGTCTATCTCACCACTACCAATGACCGGTTCAAGGGCATGACCGACAACTGGCAAAAGGTAGGCGAGGTCAAGGTGAAGGAAGGCCACTTCCTGATTGACTTCAGCAAATACCCCAAGTCAAAGCTTTATAAGTTCGCAGTCGTCACCCCGAACACCTGCCTCACCCGGATATTCAAGAAATAGTCCTCCAAGGGGATGATGACCATCATTCCCTTCGTTTTTTGGGGTGACCTTGCGTCATCTTAGACGATTTTCCCCTATTGCTGGACGATAGTGCAGTGTTGTCATGGGTATTTTTGATAACTTTGCATTGGAAGACAAGAAACATTACTAAACACTATATGCGACATCGACCCATAGACCTTAAGAGGACGTACCTCATCATTGCCCTCATTGCGTTTTTGCTATGCGGCGCATCGACGCTGTCCGCCAAAAGCTCCCGCTACCTGAAGCATTTCCCTGCCGACTGCAATCCGGAGCTCATCGGCGCGAAGTTGGCCGGGCGCTTTGCTGCGACCGGAAAACATGCCTTACACATGAACCGCTGGATAGGTTACCCGGAGACCTTCGTGTGGAACGGCGCGCTCAGATTTGCCCAGCTGACCAAGCGCAAGGCGCTGCTCGACTCGCTGACAGTCCGCTTCGACACCCTCACAACGCATCAACGGCAACTCCTTCCGCCGATGTATCATGTCGACATGAACATGTTTGGCAGTCTGCCCCTGCTGCTTTACCAGATTAGTCATGACAAGCGCTATCTGGAGTTCGGCCTGCCTTATGCCGACACCCAATGGGCGCTGCCCGACCATCCCAATGCCGCCCAGCAGCGATGGGCCGACGAGGGCTACTCCTGGCAGACGCGCGTATGGATTGATGATATGTATATGATTACGGTCGTCCAGACCGCAGCCTATAAGGCAACGGGCAATGCGGCTTACTACGAGAGGGCCGCGAAAGAGATGAAACTCTATCTGGACAGCCTGCAGTGCCCGAACGGATTGTTCTATCATGCGCCCGATGTACCCTATTTCTGGGGCCGGGGCAACGGATGGGTGGCCTGCGGCATGACCGAGCTGCTCAAGATTCTCCCTAAGAACAATCCTTATTATACGCCCATCCTCAACAGCTACCGCAAGATGATGGCCTCGCTGAAGGCCTACCAGAACGAGGAAGGACTCTGGCGCCAGCTGTTGGATAAGAGCGACTGCTGGACCGAAACCTCGGGTTCGGCCATGTTCACCTATGCGCTGATCAACGGCGTCCGCCAGGGTTGGCTCAATGAGAAGGAATATGGCCCCATCGCCCGGAAGGCGTGGATAGGGCTGTGCAAATACCTGACGCCCGACGGCAAGGTGCGCAGCGTCTGCGCGGGCACCAATAAGAAAAATGATGAGGCCTACTATTACAAGCGGCCGAGGCGCACCGGTGACTACCACGGGCAGGCGCCCTATCTATGGTGCGTCGACGCATTGCTGGAGTAGAATCAACGGTAACAATAAATAAGACAGAATAAATTTATGAAACGCTTTTCTCCTTTATCAACAGCCTTAGGCAACCTGCTTTTATCAACGGCCTTAGGCAACCTGCTATCGGTTGCGCTGCTCGCGGGTGTGCCCGCTGTCAATGCCGCAGCCGCTACTGCGGAGGGCGACGGCAATGCGCGTTATTACCATAACCCTGTCATCACCTATGACACGCCCGACC
>Ga0256406_1002085_pt1 | contig 29638 bp, 14 predicted proteins | sample RumenRJG_03DNA_FD_185986 | JGI IMG/M metagenome (GOLD analysis project Ga0256406, IMG submission 185986) | Bovine rumen microbial communities from Lethbridge, Alberta, Canada - RJG_03 | ecosystem: Host-associated > Mammals > Digestive system > Stomach > Rumen | place: Canada: Alberta | collected... | reverse complement strand
AAAAAGATTACACCGCCATGTCCAAGGCCCTCCGCAATTCCGGACGCGACATCGTGTTCAGCATTTGCATGTGGGAATACAAGGAGTGGATGCCAAAAATTGCGAACCTCTGGCGTACCACTTTCGACATTGGCCCCGAATGGATTTCTACCTCCTGGTATCGCGGCGTCTACGAAATTATCGATGCGAACAACAAGTACTGGCAGATTGCAAAACCCGGCCACTGGAATGACCCGGACATGCTCGAAGTGGGCAACAGGGGCCTCTCTTACGAAGAACAACGCTCCCAGATGACGATGTGGTCCATTATGGCAGCCCCCATTATGATTAGTTCCGATGTGCGCAACATGAGCAACGAGACCAAGGAACTCTACCTGAACAAGGACATGATTGCCATCAACCAGGATTCTCTGGGTGTTCAGGGCCACCGCATCTCCGACAAGGACGGCAAGCAGGTTTGGACCAAGCCCTTGCGCAATGGCGACATTGCCGTGGCACTTCTGAATAACAACAATTCTACCCAGACTGTGGAATGTAACTTTGCAGACATTGGCGTAGAAGGTGAAGTGGAAGTTCGCGATGCCTGGAAAAAGAAGGACTTGGGCCCGGTATCCCATGTTTCTATCGAACTTCCGGCACATGGCTCGGCACTTCTCCGTTTGGTTCTCAAGCCGGTTCCGCGCGCTCCGTTCAAGGGCGAAGCTCTCGCCATTCCGGGCAAGATTGAAGTGGAAGATTTCGACATTAACGGTGTGGGCCAGGGCAACACCACCTACAACGAAAACGATACCGAAAACCACGGCGATTCTGACTACCGCCCGGGTACAGGCGTGGATCTTTACAAGAAGGCAACTGGTGTTATCGTGGGTTACAATCAGGCGGGCGAATGGCTTGAATACACCGTGAAGGTGGCAAAGACCGGGACTTACGCCATGAACGCCTCCGTGGCCTCTGCCAACAGCACGTCAAGCTTCAAGCTCTCCATGGACGGCAAGGACATTACCGAAGAAATCGCAGTGCCTGCAGCAACCGCCGGTGAAGACAACTACGACGAATACAACACGGTCGAAGCCAAGGTGAACCTGACCGAGGGCGAACACATTCTTCGCTTCACGGTTACCGGCGATTGGATGGACATCGACTGGATCGAGTTCTGCGCGGGTGAAAGCTGCGAAGACTCGCAAGGGTTTCGCGCGGCTCTCCCTGCCGCCATGAACCGCGACTTGGCTCCGCGACTCCTCAAGAAGGGCAACACGCTCTTCATCGAAAAGAACGGCAAACGCTTCGACCTGACCGGACACAGGATCAAGTAGTTTAAGGCCCTTTCTTATTGAGTTAAAGCCTTTGACATTTTTTCAAAGGCTTTTTCGATATAGATGAGTTTTTAATGGCAGAACAGGTTATTTTATAGATTAGAGGGATTTTTTCGAGAATGCGCCTATGCTGAACATCAACGAAATTAGCGATTACAGGGACCTGCTCAAGAATTACTATACCCAGCGCAAGCTGGATATGCCCCTGTATTCCTACAAGATGATGGGGCAGAAGCTGGGGCTCGATACGAGCCAAATTTTCCGTGTGCTGAACAAGGAACTGCATCTGCCGAATCACAGTATTCCCCTGGCGAAGGATCTGTTGGACCTGAAGGGACGTAGCGGCGAAATTTTTGAAATTCTGGTGGCGGCAGCCAAGGCGAAGTCGCAGGCGAAAAAAGAAAAACTCTACAAGATGGTGCTTTCGCTGCAGGATGTGGACTTGCGCAAGTTCAGTGCGAGCGAATACCTGTTTTTAAGCAAGTGGTGGATTCCGGTGGTGCGGGCGCTGATCGAGATGAACGGGGGCCATGCCGAGGTTTCTCGTCTGGTGAAGCAGATTACGCCCGCTGTCTCGGAAGACCAGGTGCGCGAGGCCATCGCGGTTCTCAAGGATTTAAAGCTGATTACGCCGCTTGCCTCGGAACGCTACGCCGCGACAACGGCTAACTTTACATCGGCGGGGTCGCCGACAAAGACCGCTGCCATTCGCAGCTACCAGAACCAGCTCTTGGCGCTTGCGCAGAATGCGCTGGTCGCCGTGGAGCCTGCGAAGCGGAATATCTCTTCGCTGCTGGTGGGTGTGGACGATGAATGCTTTGATGACCTGAACGAGATGACTTTGGAATTTAGACGACAGGTGCAAAAGAGAGTGGCCGAGGTGAAGGACGTGAATCGCGCGATGCAGTTCGTGTTCGCCTTTTACCCGGTCGCCGAAGTTGCCAAGGAGTCCAAGGGTTCACAGGCTAAAAAAGTGGGGGCGAAAAGATGAAAAAGTTTCTTTTATTCCTCGCCGTTTTTGTGTCGCTTGCGTTTTGGGCGTGTTCCGGCGAAAGAGAGGTGGCCGGAATCAGCACGGTGGAGACGGAAAACGCTTACCTGATTCAGTTTGTCCGCGGAGATTCGTTGCCGGCGGCAAACGTGGTGGCGCGCATGCGTTCTGCGGAATATGTCCGGAGCGTCGAGGGGGCTGATGCGGGTGACGCGGCGGACAAATCTGAAGAAGGTTCCGCTGTGGATTCCGCGAGCCTCGGTTTTTTCAGCGAATTCGTGACGGATTCCCTGGGCTGCATTCGTATCGACAGCCTTGCCGTCGATGTGGCGACCCTTGAAGTGGTGGATGCTGGCGAAGGCCTGTTCAAAAAGATTTCAGCCGAAGACATCAAGGACGGAGATTCCGTGCGGTTTGTCTTGGAAAAGACGGGAAACCTGAAGGGAAGGGTTTACCTGCCCGAAGGTGTCGACCATGCCTGGGTTCAGGTGTACGGTTCGGATCGTCTTGTCAAGACGGACGCTCAGGGTTTCTATGCGATGGATTCGTTGCCACCATTTGAATATGAGTTGCGTTACATTGTAGGCAATAGCGTGGTGGAGGGGGCGGCTACGGTCGATGCCGCCGAAGAAACTTCGGCCTATGTTTATGCGTTCGAGCCGGATTCCGTCAAGATTCTTGATTTCGAGTCGGACAGCGAGGAATTTTTCATTACCGATTTGGGAATCTCGGTGGAAGGCTATATGCGCGTCACCGACACGAACGTGGTGACGACGCCGGATGTGGATGCAGGTGTCGCAAGCTTTATCGAAGATGCGGGCGCTGGACGCGAAGGCCGAGCGTTGCATTGGAAATCGTCGGCTGCAGTGGGCAAGTGGTCTTTCTTTGGTACCTGGATTTGCAAGGAGGAGTCTCCCTGCGATATTTCGGCGACGGATTCCATCGTGTTTTATGCTCGCGGAGCTGGTGTCATCTCGATTGCCTTTGAAACTCTGGGAAGTTCAAATGTCGAAGGTAAAACCTTGGCGTACGACACCCTTGCCACAGATGGTGAATGGAGCCGCCGCGTGATAAAGCCTTCGAACTTTAAGCCACGCGATGACCTTTACGGAAATCTTGGCTGGGATGTCATCAGCAAGGCTGTAACGACGATTTCGATTGCCGCTTACGATGATACCGAATTCTGGATAGACGATATCGTGCTTTACGGAGTCAAACCCAGTTCCTTCGCTGAGCGTTAGTTCTTGAACCCCCGTTGAAATTTTGACAAAACTAAATCCCCGAATAGGGAATTTTTCTGTATTGCGGGATTTAATTTTAGATTGGTTGGCTTGTGCTGGAAAAAGGATGGTACGAGATGTTTGGAATCAAAATCAATCGCATGGCTTGCGTTGCCCTTGCTGCAATGGGATGTTGGTATGCTCAGGGGCATACGCAAGACCTGCTTTACCCCGACATGTTCGCGCTTGGCGATGTGCAGCTGCTCGATGGTCCGCTGAAGGAGCGCCAAGACCTGAATGTTGAAACGCTGCTCGCCTACGATACGGATAAACTAATTGCGCCGTTTTACGAAGAGGCGGGGATGAAGCCGAAGGCCAGCAAGTTTTCGAACTGGGCGGGGCTTGATGGCCACGTGCTGGGGCATTACCTGAGTGCCTTGGCAATGCAGTATGCGGCAACCGGCGATGAACTCATCAAGGAACGGCTGGAGTATGTGCTGGGCGAACTCAAGACGATTCAGGACTACAATTCCAGGGACAACAATTTCAAGGGTTACCTGAGCGGTGTTCCGAATGGAAAGCAAATGTGGCTCAAGTTCAAGAATGGAAACGCGGGCGCACAGAACGGCTATTGGGTGCCGTGGTACAACATTCACAAGACTTTTGCGGGCCTCCGCGATGCCTATATCTATGGTGGCTATGAACAGGCGAAGACGATGTTCCTTGCCCTTTGCGACTGGGGCCTTACGATTACGGGCGGCCTCAACGACAACGCCATGGAATCGATGCTTGGTACGGAACATGGCGGCATGGATGAGGTCTACGCTGATGCATACGCACTGACGAAAAACGAAAAGTACCTGAAGGAGGCCAAGCGCTGGTCGCACAAGTGGCTTTTGAATGCAATGGCGGCAGGGAATGATAACTTGACGAACATCCACGCGAATACGCAGGTGCCGAAAGTCGTGGGTTTTGCACGTATCGCGGAACTCACGAACGATGCGACTTATGTAAAGGGCTCCGAGTTCTTCTGGGACCGTGTGGTGAACAAGAGGAGCATTGCAATTGGCGGCAACAGCATCTCGGAACATTTCCCGGCGCTCGACAATCACAAGAAATATGTGGAGGAACGCGAAGGACCGGAATCGTGCAATACGTACAATATGCTCAAGTTGACGGAACGCCTGTTCAATATGGATCACGACGCCAAACAGGCGGATTTCTACGAACGCGCCCTCTTTAACCATATTTTATCTACAATACATCCAAAACATGGCGGGTACGTGTACTTCACTCCTGCACGTCCCCGCCATTACCGGGTGTATTCCAAGGTGAATGCGGCTATGTGGTGCTGCGTGGGTTCGGGCATGGAAAACCCGACCAAGTATTCGCAGTTTATTTATACGAAGGACGGCGACGACCTTTATGTAAATTTGTTTGCTGCGTCGCTGCTAAATTGGAAAAATAAGAAGGTAACTATTAAGCAGGAAACGGCTTTCCCGAAGGGTGAATCGGCAAAGTTTACGGTGACAGGCTCGGGCTCGTTCGACATGAAGATTCGCCACCCCTACTGGGTAAAGGAAGGCGAATTCAAGGTTGTCGTGAACGGCGATACCGTCGTGAAAAAGTCAGAGCCCTCCAGCTATGTTTCTGCGGGAAAATCGTGGAAGTCGGGTGATGTAATCGAGGTGCTGTTCCCGATGTACACGCACACTGAAGATTTGCCGGGCGTGAGCGACTATGTGGCGCTTTTGCACGGGCCGATTGTACTTTCTGCAAAGACTGGAACCGAAAACCTGAACGGCCTTGTTGCCGATGATGGCCGCTGGAGCCATATTGCGTCGGGCGCGTTGCAATCGCTGGATCAGGCGCCGATGCTTGCGAGTAAGAAAGAAGAAATCCCGTCGAAGGTGGAACCAGTGAAGGGCGAACCGATGCACTTTAAGGCACCGTACCTATTTGCAAACAAGAAGGATGCAAACCTGTTGCTAGAGCCGTTCTACGAAGTGCACGATGCACGCTACATGATGTACTGGATGGTGCTTACGGACCCCTCGATTCTCGAACGCCTGAAGAAGGAACAGGAAGAGGCTTTGGCGCTCGACGAAAAGACTGTGGATAAAGTGGCGCCCGGCGAGCAACAGCCCGAAGTGGACCACAAGATGAAAACGGAAAATTCTTCGACGGGAACGCATCAGGGTGAATTCTACCGCGATGCGGGCAAGTGCAGCGGCGGTGATGGTGGACTCATCAGCTATGAATTCGAGACGAACAGCGAAGATTCGCTGAGCCTCATGGTTCGCTACTGGGGCAACGAGGGCTGCACCCGCGAATTCGACATCAAGATTGACGATGAAAAGCTCGTGACCGAAAACATCTCGGGCAAGTGGAACAAGGACGAATTCGTGAACGTGACTTACCCGATTCAGGACAACATGGTGAAGGGCAAGAAGATTGTGCGCATCTCGTTTACGGCAAGTTCGGGAATGGTTGGCGGCATCTACAGTGTGCGTCTGCTGCGCAACAAGCCCAAGCCTGAGGAACCTCCGCAGGTAATTGCCGCGAAGCCGGTCGCTCGCCCTGATTTGAAGGCCCGCATCATGGGCGACGAATTGCAGATTGCGGTAGACAAACCGCTTTCGCTGGGCTATACCGCACGAATCTACGGCGTGAACGGTCGCTTGGTAAAATCGCAGGCGCTTGCTGCGGGGCAATCCGCCTTCAGCATCGGCATCGCCGATATGAAAAGCGGAATGTACATCCTGAAAATCCAGCGCGAAGGCTTTAGTTACGCCAGTACAATCTTCCGCAAAGATCGCTGATAAGGGCCCTGAGCCTGCCGATATACGAAACTTGAAACTTTAGTTTCTTAGTTGAGTTAGGTTCGTAGGAGCAGGGCCAAACCGCAGAAGTGTCATCCTGTGCAAAGTCGAAGGATTTCTAGTGGCATTGTCATCCTGGAACGTAGTGACGGGATCCATCCCCCTTGAAAAATTATACCATTTGGTATTATACCAAATGGTATAATGCCAAGTAGTATAAAAAACTTCTATAGAAAAATTGAATTCATGTTGAGAAGCCCGGCTAGATTGGGCTTTTCCTGTTTTTACGTTCGTACGGTTAAACTTGATTGAATAACACTTTTTCTTCTCAAAAAAGGCCGAAAATCTCATAAACACTTGACTTTTTTTCCTTTTTGGTTACATTTGGTCTAAGATCAAATAAAAATTCCCGTTCTCGTTGGATATGTGGAAAAGGCTGTCGATGACTATGAAAAATAATGTTCTTCTTGCGTCCTGTGGTCTACTTGCTGTTACCCTTGTAGCTTGTGGTGGTGAATCGGGTGGTTCTCCGACGCAGTCAAATTCTGAAGGCATTCAGAATGGATATAATTCTTTCGGAAATACTTTGACTGATTCTCGTGACGGTCAGGTTTATAGAACTGTAACCATTGGTGAACAAACCTGGATGGCTGAAAACCTGAACTATGCAATGGATGGTAGCTATTGCTATGATGACGATCCTGCAAATTGTGCTAAATATGGAAGACTTTATACATGGTCGGTTTCAAAAACTGCTTGCCCTACAGGATGGCATCTGCCTACAAAAGATGATTGGTGGACTCTGTTCGATTTGGTGAATGAGGCCTATCCTGATAGTGCCAAATGGGCTTTACTTGCGAAGGGGTATGATCACTGGCCCAAGGCGTTTGACGCCTATGGTTTTTCCGCCTTGCCTGCGGGTGAGGGTGGCTTTTATGGAGAATTAACTAGGAACTTTGGGTACAAGTGGCTGAACCATACGGCTTTTTTTCAGATATCGACTTCATCTTGCTCGGTTTCGTGTGATCTTGTGTGCTTGGATGATGACTGCGCAGCAGTGTTTTTGCCAAACAATAGTCCTACTAGCGCGCTTTCGATTCGTTGCCTAAAAGATGATGAGCCTCTGCCATCAGAATCAAAACTAGATTCGTCGGAAAGTAATTCCAATGTCAAAAATGGAGTTTTGAATGATGTTCGTGATGGAAAAACATATAAAACAGTGAAGATTGGTGACCAGATTTGGATGGCGGAGAATTTAAATTTTGAAACGGGTTCTAGTTCTTGCTTCAAGGATTCTTTAGAGTATTGTGAAAAATATGGTAGACTTTATAAATGGACTGATGCAATGGACAGTGCTGGTGCTTATTCTGCAAATGGAATGGGGTGTGGTTTGAAAACTGTGTGTTCTCCCAAATATCCTATGCAGGGAATATGTCCTGAAGGTTGGCATATCCCTGTTAGTAGTGAGTGGGAGGAACTCTTTTTTTCTGTGGGCGCTTCACCAAAGGCTCTGCAAGCAAAGGGCTTTGGTGAATGGAAAAATGCGACAGATGAATACGGCTTTTCTGCTCTTCCTGTAATCGCTCGTAGTAAGTCTTCGTATGAAGCTGTTTTTTGGAGTGCTACGCAAATTGATGCTGGTGGTGACTACTGGATTTTGATGGAGAATAATGCTGTTTTTGGTTATGGTGATGATGGTTTTTATTCGGATGAAACAGTTAGTATTCGCTGCCTTAAAGATGATGGTCGCATATCTGGGGGCTCGAATACGTTGATTGATGAGCGTGATGGACAAATTTATAAGACTGTTACTATAGGACCTTTAACTTGGATGGCTGAAGATTTGAGATATTCTGACAGTATAATGAAAAGTCCAGATGTGATTAAAAACTTTGATGTATACTTGTATACATGGTCTGTCGCTATAGATTCTGTTGGTGCGTTTTCTTCAAATGGTAAGGGTTGTGGTAACAACACGAGTTGCAAAACGGTAGGATTTGTGCGAGGAATATGTCCTGAAGGCTGGCATTTGCCATCAGAAACAGAATTGAATACTGTCTATTCGTTTTTAGGCCAGTCCATTGAAAATCTTTTGCAAAATGGTCTCGTCGGGAATAATGATTATTGGGTATTTAGATATAACTCTATATATGGCTCGGGTTCTGAAATCTATTCATCGAGTTTTTTTGGTGGTTCGAATAGTTCAGTTAACGCTATTCGATGCGTAAAGGACTAGATGTTAAATTGATATTTCTCAAGAAGCAACTAAAAAAGGAGAATTCTATGACAACAAAAGAGAGACTTAAGCCGATTGTTAACAATGATTCTGAAATCCTGATTTTGGGCTCGCTTCCGGGTGATAAAACACTCGAAGAAAATAAGAAAATAGAGAATGGTGAAAATAATATGCCAAAATACTATTGTAAATCAAGTAATAGGTTTTGGAAAATAATAGCGTCTTTGCAAAATCAAGATAGTGAATCTGTTTTTTCTGATGCTGGAAAATTAAATTTGCTAAAAATGGCTCGTATAGCTCTTTGGGATGTTTGTAAAACTGCTGTTCGCAAAAATAGCGATGATAAAAATATAAAGAATGCAACTTTTGACTATGAATCAATAAAGAATTTTGTACAAAATAATCCTAATATTAAGACTATTGCTTTTAATGGAAAAAAGGCTTCAAAGATCTTTTCTAAAAAATATCAAGAGAAAATGAAGACGGAGTTGTTCCCACGTCAGATAAATTTTCTTCCGTATTTGCCAAGTTCCTCTGGATTGAATAGGGAAAAGTTGGATCGGTTGATTGATGATTGGAAAGAAATCCTGTATCAATCCAAGGGATAAAATGCTGAACCGAATTGCATTTCTGCCTATCGCCACATACGCATTCTTGGCCCTGAATGCGTGTAGCGGCTATGGTGATGGGGGGACGGGTGCTAGTTATGGAACTGGCGACACTGAATGGGACTATCAGGAGCAGAATAATTCCGAAGAGGCTGCTTCGGGAAAAATATGTACGGTAAGTACGGATTACCGAACCTATATTCGATCAAATTTTAAGAAAGCTTATGTTGATGGTCGTCTTATAGATGGATGTAGCGGAGATTCCTACCTCAAAAAAAGTGGAAGCCGTATATCGATATCAATGTCATACAAAGGTTGTCCATCAAGCTATATCAATTCTCAATGTAATGGATTGACGTCCGCTGCCAAAGAAGATTCAGAATATGAAGTTACTGTTTCGTGTACGAGTAACACAATTGAAGCTGTTGTTCCGACAGCGGCTGTGGTTGGTGACGAGACTTTTAGTGATTATGCTGAATATTTAGTGGATGTCTGTAAGCAAGCTAATGAAAAATTATGAAAATATAACGAACCCCCTTTGACAAGTTGTCAATAGAATCTCCTTTTAGGGGGTTCTTTTTTTTCGCCCAAAAGGTAATTTATAGCTAGGTTAGTTTGGTGGGAGGAAAGGAAGGTGTCATGATGTTTGGTTTTAAGGTCAGGCAGGTTGCCTGTGGTATTTTGGCTGCAATGGCCATTTCGACGGTGAATTCTTTTGCCGTTACGAGTCAGTTCCGCGGTGTCAACTGGGCGGATAAACGCGACAATTTCGTGTCTGACGTGCTGGTGCTTTCGGGCTTAAGCCTTTCGGACAATTACCAGTCGGCGTCGGTGGCTGCCGAACGCGTCATAGGACAGTTCCAGGAGCTGTTCGGTACGAACAGCGTGCGCATGCCGGTGAACGAACCGACGGTTCTCAAAGCGTTCGATATGTATTCCGGTGCCTTGGATGTGGCTCTCAAGCATGGTCGCCTGGTGATGGGCTACTGGGGCCCTGCACAGCCCTCTGGCCCGAAAAACATGGATGACTGGTGGAAAATGTGGGCGAAAATCATCGAAAAGTATGGCGATCATCCGAACGCCTACTTTGAAATTTTCAACGAACCGCACATGTACAGCAAGGACGAACTGCACAACTTGTATGCAACATGGCTTGAAAAGTTCCCAAATGTGCCTCGCGACCATATTCTGCTTGACGGTTCGGGCCTTGCCTGGAATGTGCCCGACATTGCCGATGACCCGCGTTTCGAAGGCTGCCTTTTTGCGGTGCACGAATACACCTTCTGGAACATGAGCATTACCACCGAACAGGGCTGGAAAAACAGCTTCAAGGGCAAGGTGGGCAAGTACATAGACCGCACGGTGTGTACGGAATGGGGCGGTGCCATGAGCCCTGGCGACAAGGCTGGCGTGCATTACGACTACATGGACTATAATTCTACTCCGACGAACTACTTCATGGCCTACATTCGCGGCATGAGCGACCAGTTGCGCGAATGGGAAATGGGCAGCTTCTACTGGCCGGGGCTTCGCGATGGCGACTGGTACAGCATGACCAAGCGCACCGGCGAAGGGGCGAACATCAAGCTTGAAATCGTGAATCAGTCGGGCGTGGACCGCATGAAGATGGCCTGGGCCGACACGGTCGAGACCGATCCGCCGGAACGCGAAGCTTATGAGGGAAAAATGGCCGTAATTCCGGGCAAGATCGAGGCGGAAAATTACGACGTAGGTGGAAACCGCTTTACCTTCTACGATAAGGACTCCGAAAATCAGGGCAAGGCCTACCGCGAAGATGCTGTAGATATCGAATCAATTGACGATGCGGCTTGCGGGACGGTCTCCTGCAAGGGCTATGCCTTGGGTTACACGCAGTCGGGCGAATGGCTGGAATACAGCGTGAATGTGGAATCTGATGCTGAACTTACGTTGACGGCGAACGTCGCGACAGCTTCCGAAACGGCGGGCTTTCAGCTGTTTATGGATGGAAAGGCAATTACCGATTCGATCAAGGTGGCAAAAATCGATACGACCTGGAAGGTCTATAAGGAAATTGAAATCGGTACCGTCAAGCTGGAGAAGGGCGAACATGTTCTCCGCATTTTGATTACGGGGGCCTACGTGAACATCGATTGGCTGCAGTTTACGGATCCGAATACGACGCGTGTTGAATCGCGCCCAATCTCTCGTGAAGTGCATCTTTCTCGCCTAGGTTCCGAAACCCTCAAGGTGTTCAGTATGACGGGCAGGTTTCTGGGGAATGTGAACCCGCAAGGGCCGGCCGCTGCATCTATCGAAGCATCCCTCAAGGCGGCGGGCTTTGCAAACGGCGTATACCTGGTGCGCGGTGCGGGCGTTACCCGCCGAATCCAGGTGCGCTAAGCCATTGACAACTTGTCAACACGAACTCCCTTCCCGGGAGTTCCTTTTTTGCTTTTAAAAGATAATTTTGTAAACGGATGCGAGGTTTTTCTATGGATACAAGGATTCTTTCAATTGCTTTTGGCTGCTCCCTGGCTTTTGCCGGGGCTGCTGTGGCTGCCACCCAGGCGACTTTCTATGTGTCTCCGAGCGGAAGCGACTCTAACAAGGGTACAAAGGACGCTCCCTTCAAGACGATTACGCAGGCCCAGAAGGCCGTTCGCGCGATTAACGGTTCCATGACGGGCGACATCGAAGTGATTCTTCGCGAAGGAACTTATGTGCTCCCTGCAACGATTGGCTTTGACGAACGCGATGGCGGTAAGGATGGCCATTATGTGCGTTATAAGGCGGCCGATGGCGAAAAGCCCCTGATTACCGGTGGTATGGGCATTACCGGCTGGACCATTCACGACGAGGCGAACAACATCTGGAAAGCCGAAGGCGTAGAAGGCAGTTTCCGCCAGCTTTACGTGAACAACCGTAAGGCTGTTCGCGCATGTTTCCCTAATGTAATTGCCGCGAATGAAAAAGGCAATGGCGGCTTTGACCACGACTTTGTGCGTCTCACGAAGGTGGACTCTACGGGGCGCGCCTTCGATGTCTCTGCCGACTACGTCAAGAATATCAAGAACATCGAAGATGTTGAAATTCACCTGATGATTGCCTGGTCCGAAAACATCCTGCGTCTTGAAAAGGCTCAAGTAAACGGCGGTACGGCAAAGCTCATCCCCAAGGATCCTGAACGCACCAAACTGTTCCACCGCGCTTACCCGATGCTTGGCGAAGCCTTCGCGAGCAATCCGCCCAAGCAGCAGGTCTTCTATCTCGAAAATTCCTACGACTTGATTGACGCTCCGGGTGAATGGTACTTGGACGAAAAGGAACACGTACTTTACTATAAGCCTCGTTCCGGTGAAAGCATGTCGACGGCCCATGTGGTTGCTCCTCGACTCAATACCTTGTTCAGCGTCTTGGGTAAGGATACCAAGAACAAGGTGGGTTACATGTCTTTCGAAGGCTTGACCTTCGCCCATTCCAACTATACCCGCCCCAGCGAAGAAGGTTTTTTGGATTTGCAGGCGGCAAACTTCAATGTTGATGTTCTTCCGGATCCTGGCCGCGGAAACTGGGAAAAGCTGAACAGCAACAAGTATTTGCTGTGGCGCCCCGATGCGGCGTTCCGCGTCGAAAATGCGCATCATTTTTTGGTACAGGGTAACGTATTCTCGCAGATTGCGGCTACGGGCCTCGACTTTGTCTCGGGCACCAACGACGACATGATCCAGGGCAATGCCTTCTTCGAAATCGGTGCAGCGGGCATTATGCTCGGCAAGTTCTATCAGGATTCTACAACCGAAATCCATATCGCCTACAATCCGAGTGACAAGGATGAAATCAGCACCCGCGACACGGTCAAGAACAACCTGATCACCAACGTGACGAATGAGCATCAGGGTGCCGTGGGTATTGGCGCCGGTTACCCGCGCTATGTGGTGATCGAACATAACGAAGTTTCTTACACTTATTACTCCGGTATTTCCATTGGTTTTGGCTGGACCAAGCAGCAAACCGCCATGACCAATAACCATGTGAACTGGAACGAGATTCACCATATTGCCCGCTTGCTTTGCGACTCCGGCCCGATCTACACGCTCTCTAACCAGGGCACCGGTAGCGAAATCCAGCACAACTATATCCACGATAACGGAACGTCCAAGTGGGCCGACTACTGGAACGTGCCCATTTACCTGGACGAAGGCTCCAGCGGCTTTACCGTGAAAGAAAACGTGTTCAAGAATTCCCCTGCAGGCGTGGGTCAGAATCAGGCGGGGCAGAATACCTTGCAGCAGTCCAATAACTATTACAGCGATGACGTCGTGAACAACGCCGGTATCGAGAAGGAATTCCGCTACATCCGCGACATTAAGGAAATTCCGCTCGCTGACTTTAACGGCGCCATGGAACAGACTCCGTACAAGGTTCAGCTCACCCTCCCGGGAATCGTGCAGCTCGAAGATTACGATGAAGGCGGCCAGAGCGTTTCGTTCTACGACAAGGACTTTGTGAATGAAGGCGGCTCCTACCGCGAAGATGGTGTCGACATTGTGCAGGTGGATTCTGCCGACGCTAGCAAGGGTTACGCCATCGGTTATACCCAGGCCGGCGAATGGCTCGAATACTCCGTGAACGTAGTGACTGCAAGTAAGTTCGTGTTCCGCGCGAACGTGGCAGACGGCCTCGAAGGCGGTAGCATTCGCCTGTTTATCGATGGCAAGGCCGTGACCGATACCGTAGCGGTGCCGCAAACCGAAGATTGGAACACTTATACGCTCATGGACGGCGAAACCTCCGAAATTGAAAAAGGCGACCATGTATTGCGCGTGCAGTTTACCGGCAGCTACGTGAATATCGACTGGATCCAGTTCGCGCTCACCAAGGAAGAACTCGCGACCAACTCAATTCGCACCTACAGCATGAACTTCTTGCCGAATGCGGAACGCTCCCTGAAGGTGTTCAACGCAAGCGGTCGCCTTGTGGCAACCCTCGTTAACTGCGCGGGGCTCTCCCTTTCCGAAACCTTGAAACAGGCTGGCCTTGCCAAGGGAATCTACCTGGTGCGTGGCGCGGGCAAGACCCTCCGCGTACAGGTGAAATAGTTCTTGATAAAATGTCAATGCAAAGTGGCCGCAAATGCGGTCACTTTTGCGTATATGGGTTTAATTTTATAATGGTTGGTTGCAAATTTTTAGGAGTCCTTATGAAGACGCTGGGCTTAGTGTTTTGTACTTTGGCGTGTGTTGCTGTGTTTACGGCCGCGGCCGAAAATCCCTTGAAATTGTGGTACAATAGCGATGCTGGTACCGAATTCACAAATGCCTTGCCCATTGGCAACGGTTATATGGGAGGCATTGTCTACGGTGGTGTTACAAAAGACATTATCGGCCTGAACGAAGGTACTGTGTGGTCGGGCGGCCCGGGTGACAACAACAAGCAGGGGGCGGCAAGCCACCTGAAAGAAGCCCGCGATGCCCTGTGGCGCGGAGATTACAGGACTGCCGAATCCATCGTGTCGAACTACATGATTGGCCCCGGTCCGGCAAGTTTCCAGCCGGTGGGCGACTTGGTGATTACGACATCGCATAGCGGCGCTACCAATTACCGCCGCGAACTGGACCTCAAGACGGCTATTGCAAAGACGACTTATACGGCAGGCGGCGTTAATTATACCCGCGAATATTTTGCGAGTTTCCCGGACCATGTAATCGTGGTGCACCTCACGGCAAGCGAAAAGGGCAAGGTGAGTTTCGGTGCCACGATGACGACTCCGCACCGTAGCAACAGCATGTCCAGCAATGGCAACACGCTCGTTTACGATGTGACGGTGAATTCCATCAAGTTCCAGAATCGCTTGAATGTGGTGGCAGACGGCGGTACGGTATCGGTTGCGAACGGGAACATCTCTGTGCAGGGCGCAAACTCGGCAATGCTCGTGCTCACCACGGCTACGAATTTCAAGTCGTACAACGATGTCTCGGGCAACCCGGGCGCGATCGCCTCTGATATTATGTCGAAGGTGGCCAAAAAATCTTACGACGACTTGCTCGCGGATCACCTCAAGGATTACCAGGCAATTTTCAACCGTGTTACGCTGAACCTGGGCACAGCCGACGCAAGCGCGAGCGACATCACCTCTACCCGCGTGAAGAACTTCAATTCCACCAACGACCCTTCTCTTGTGGAACTTCATTATCAGTATGGCCGTTACTTGCTCATCGCAAGCTCCCGTAAGGGTGGCCAGCCCGCGAACTTGCAGGGTATCTGGAACAAGGACACGAGCCCGATTTGGGGAAGTAAGTACACCACCAACATCAACCTCGAAATGAACTACTGGCTGGCCGAATCGGCGAACCTCGGCGAATGTGCATGGCCGCTGATTGACAAGGTAAAGTCCATGGTCAAGCAGGGCGAAAAGACCGCCAAGGTGCATTGGGGTGTTGACGAAGGCTGGGTGGAACACCACAATACCGACCTTTGGAATCGTTCTGCTCCGATCGATGGCACCTGGGGCATGTGGCCGACAGGTTCGGGCTGGCTCACGACGCACCTCTGGGAACATTACCTTTATAATCCCGATAAGGAATACCTCAAGGATGTTTACCCGACCATGAAGGGTGCCGCGTTATTTTATCTGAACAGCCTCGTCGAAGAACCGGTGAGCGGCAATAAGTACCTGGTGACAGCCCCGAGCGATTCTCCTGAAAATGACCACAGCGGCTATCATGTGTGCTTTGGTCCGACGATGGACAACCAGATTATCCGCGACGTGTTCAACTACACGACCGAGGCCGCGAAGGTTCTTGGCGTCGATGCCGATTTGCAGGCGCAGATGCAGGCTGCGGTCAAGCGCCTTCCGCCGACAAGGACGGGTAAGTACGGACAAATTATGGAATGGTTTGATGACTGGGACGATCCGACCAACCACAACCGCCATATTTCTCACCTGTATGGTCTTTTCCCGAGCGCCCAGATTAACCACGAAGATACTCCTGACCTGATCAAGGGCGCAGGCGTTACGCTGGAACAGCGCGGCGACGATGCGACGGGTTGGTCCCTTGCCTGGAAAATCAACTTCTGGGCTCGTATGAACGATGGCGATCATGCCTACAAGATGATCCGTATGCTCCTGACTCCGAGTAAGACTTACAACAACCTTTTCGATGCGCATCCGCCGTTCCAGATTGACGGTAACTTCGGTGCAGTTTCTGGCGTGAATGAAATGCTCATGCAGAGCCACAACGGAAAGATCCGGATTCTCCCGGCGCTTCCGTCGCAGTGGAAGGACGGCTCCATTACGGGCATCCGCGCCCGTGGCGGCTTCACTATCGATTCCATGGCGTGGAAGGGTGGCGCACTCACTTACCTTGCTATTAGCGCTACGAACAAGGAACTCCTGAATGTGGAATACAAGGGCAACACTGCAAGCTTTGTTTCTGCAGCGGGAGCCAAGTACGAATTCGATGCGAACCTGAAAATCACGAATCAGCCGTTTGAAGCGATGACACTTCCTGCAAAGATCGAAGCCGAAGACTACTCCGGAATGGACGGCGTGCAAGTGGAACCCGACGAAAACGGCATCCCGAATGTGGGCTGGATCAACGACGGTGACTTCACCGAATACCGTGTGAAGGTTCCTGCGGCGGGCACCTATACGCTCACGGCACGCGTCGCTTCCGAAGCAGAAGAGAAGTCGACGATTACGGTGGTTGATTCTACGGGCAAGGCGCTTGCGACCCTTACGGTGGATCCTGCCAAGACGAACGGCTGGAACGACTGGTACGAAACCTCTACGACGATCAAGCTTGACAAGGGCGAACAGACGCTCCGCTTCAAATACTCCGGCGAAAGCGACTTCCTCATGAACGTAGACTGGTTCGATTTCGAAGGCGACCCGTCGGATATTCCGACTGCGGTTCCGGTGGTAAGCCGTGCGCTCGATGTTCACGCCGTGTCGATGTCCCGCGCCTCGGTCGCTCTCATGGTTCACGCCGAAAGCGATTTCGAAGCACGCCTCTACAATGCGAACGGTCACCTAGTCGATATTCGCCGCGGTTCGGGCAACGCCCTCGTGGAATTCGGCCGTAACGGAAACCTCCCGCAGGGTAACTACATTGCGGTGGTCATGAGCGGCAAGCAGCAGAAGACACTCCGCCTCCGCGCGTTCTAGTATTCTATCCCGGACTTGTCCGGGATGACATTATAAAAAAGGCGGCCATTTCGGTCGCCTCTTTTCATATAAACTGAATGGATTACTTAATAGCGTATAAGTGCCATTTCCATTGGATGTCGGCACTTTCCAGGGAAGTCTTTTCGCTCTTGGATTTGTCTTCCTCGACCCATCCGAGGTTCTTGACTTCGATGCAGTTCTTTTCGTCCAGCAGGTCCTCGTCATCGTAGTATTCGTCCTGCGTGATCTTGTCGCGCAGCACGGGGCAAATCTTCATGCCGTCAATACCGCGGGGCAGCTGGACGGCGATGTTCTTTTCGCCCTTCCATTCTTTGATGTCAGTCGTGTCGAGGGCGAGTGCCGAGAGCGGCTCGTATTCCGAGGGTTCCTGCTCGATGAAGGTCTTGATCAAGAAACGGACTTCAGGCTCGATGGACTTGGCGGTACGCTTGTAGTTGGTCAGCGTAACGGAAAGCATCTTGTTGGTCCGCAGGTAGTTGATCTTCGGATCGTCGCCATCGCCGATATAGGAGCCCTTGTCGTTGTAGTTGATGCTGTCACGGACCATCGTGATGATGGTTTTCATGCTGAGGGCGTCATCGCCGGCATTCTTGGCGTACTGGTTGATAAAGGTGTCGCAGCGTTCCTTGTTGTTCTGCACAAAACCACGGGTGTTGTCGTAACATTCGTAGTAGCTAGAATCGTCCACTCTCTGGGCGATGCTGTCGAGTGCAATCTTATAGTCCCATTTAAACTTGGCGTCGGCCTTGTTCTCAATTTCGATGGGGTTCTCGCCGCATGCGCTAAAATAGAACGCAGCGGTCGCGGCTAACGGTAATACGATTTTTTTCAACATGTTCTGTGTCATAAAAATACCCCGATTACCTTATGCTAAAGTCGACGAACAGACGCCAGGTGAAGTTGGAGTCGTGACCAATATGATGATACCTGTGGTTGTCGCTAGTAGAAGTTCCGATTCCGTAGACCTGGAATTCCACCGAGACAAGGCGGCTTTCGACGCCGAGACCGAGCCATCCGCTGGTTTCCCAGTCCTTGATGCCGAAGCTCTTGTTGGTCTGGTGGCTTTCGTACAGGGGGAACGGGTTGTCGCCGTACTTGGTGATTCTTTCCAGTTCCTCTTCGGAAGCGTCGCCGAACGATTCAAGATACAGGCGGTTCTCGGTATCGACCATTTCGTAGATAGGCTTGGTGATGTCGAGTGTCGCGCTCATGAAGATGAATGCGGTCGTCTTCTTGATATGGTGACCGAGCTTCAGGGTGAGCGGAAGGTCTGCGGCAAAGTTGTGGTACTTGCGGTCAATGTTGTGGACCATCTCGTAGGATACGCCGTCGGAGGTCTTCCCATCGATATGCTTCAGGTCAAAGTTCCAGCGGGAGTAGCGGTAGTTGACGCCGAGCCTTCCCTGGAATCCGAGATAGTGGCCGTAGTAGCGGCGGTAGAAATAGTACAGACCGATACCGGAACCCCATTCGGCGTCTTCCTTCATGTTGCCGTAACGGCTATCCTGGAAGTTTGCGTCCATGATGGTCAGACCGTGGTGGAGTGTCCTGGAACGCTTCTTGGCGGTTGCCTTGACTTTCGCCTGGTATTCGGCGTAGGTAATCTTGTTGCGGGGCTTGACCCAGGCCGTATCGGCTTCTTCGGTCGCGGTAGAATCGGCGACCTGTGCGCTATCGGTAGCGGCGCTGTCGGCTACGGCAGTCGTGTCGGTGGACCATGCCTCTTCAGTGGAGTCCTGTGCAGGGGTGGCCGTGGCGTTCGGGTCGACCGTCGTCGGGGTAGAATCCCAGTCAAGTGCATCCGCGGTGGCCGCGTCCTGGGTCGCCGGCACAGATTCCGGTGCGGCTTGCTGTGCAAAACCGATGACCGCAAACAGGCTACAGGTTGTCAAAATTTTGCGAAAAATGCTCATAATCGTATACCAACTCCTGTAAAAGAGTTCCAATCACAAAAAATAAGTAAAAAATAGGCGTTGCGCAAAAAAATTTTAAAAAAAATGAACTTTGTGTAAAAAAATAGTTAGTTTTATGCGAAGAAGGAGATTCTGTGTCTTCCTTGTTTTTGTTGAACGGAAAAATGAGTGCAAGAGGATGATTATGAAAACCGGCAAGATTTCTCTCGTTAGAGTACTTTCGCTGCTTGTCTTTTTATTGGGTTTTCAGTCCGTGTGGGCCGATGTCTGGGATGGTGTAACCAAGACTCCTGCCAAAAAGGAAAAAATCGATGGCAAGGACTTTTTCCTGATTGAATCGGCTGCCAACTTGGTGTGGTTCTCCGACACGGTGAATAAGATTGGCGGAAATGTTGGGCTGAATGCCAAGGTGGTTGCCGAGTATATCGACTTGGATAATCACCCGTTCACCCCGATTGCGGCGGGTAAGGGTGGTACTCTGTTGACGGGTGTCTTTGATGGAAACGGGGTCACGATAGCGAATGTCTATATAGATAGTTTGTCCCTAGGGGTGAAAGACTGTTCCTATGAACAAAATGTTGGGCTCATAGGAGTCTTGGGTCCTTCTGGTACAGTCAAGAACGTCGTGTTGGAAAATGTTCATTTGGGAGCCAACGCAGACCGAGGTTACCAATGCGGAGCCGGTAAGGATAACCAGATTAGCGTGGGCCCTATAGTTGGCTGGGTCAATGGGGGCACGGTTTCGGGCTGCTATGCATCGGGTATCATCTATTCCAAAGGTAAGGGGCAGGGCGTCGGCGGTATTGTTGGAACCCTGACCAATGGCAAGGTGATTGACTGCTTAAGCATTGTCTCTGTGAACGCTTCTGGCGAAGATGGCTACATCGGTGGCATTGCCGGCTATTCGAACAATGGAACGATTATTACGTCCGTCTACGATGGCAACAGCCTTGTGAATACGCAAAACGACATGATTGGTGGCATTGTTGGTAAGGACAAGAGTGCAACGCAGGAGGTTACCATTGAACTCTGCTACTACGATTCCGATGTGGCTGCAAATGGCGTTGCCGATGCGGTCGTTGTGGGTCAAACCCCCATTGGAGTGAGTGACGCTAATAAGGAAGAATATGTTTGCAAGTTGAACGGGGGCACCTGGATATCCAATGCATGCAGCGAAGATTTGGGTGTATGGTCCAATGAGCAGCACATCACAAACCAGGGCGTGTCAAAGGATTCCGATGGCGAAACGGTATTCGTCGTGAAGTTTGAGGCGAATGGTGGTGTATTTCCTGCGGGCGCCAAGACGCACAAGGTCCAGAGGTACAAAACGAAGCTGACTGCCGATGAAATTTCCACTCCGACTTACGAGAACAAGGTTTTTCTCGGATGGTCGCTGAAGGCGAATTCGAAAAAGGCGGACGACGATTTAGGTTATGTCTATGGGACGAAGTCTGTATACGCCGTATGGCGCGACCAGGTTGTCTACACGGTGACTTTTGACCATAACACGGGTGAAGATGCCGAGAAGGTCTCGAAACAGGTTGTTGAAGGCGAAACCATTACGACAGACGGAATAGACTTGAGTGACTTGCCGACGGTGTTTACGGTGGGCACGCAGAAGTATTATTTCGATGGTTGGTCCACTTCTAAGAATGGTGGCAAGATTGAATCCTTCGGGGTGGCGGCTGGTGATGCGACCTTCTATGCGCGCTGGACTCTTTATCCCCAGTTTACCGTGTCCTTTAACATGAATGGTCACGGCGAGGCTCCTGCCGCAGTGGTTGTTTCGGAAGGCGATGCTGTGGATGCTCCCGTCGCGCCAACTGCCGAAGGCTATGTCTTTGGAGGTTGGTTCAAGGAAGCAGCTTGCAAGAATGTTTATAACTTCAAGAGCGAAGTGACGGAAAATGTGACTTTGTATGCAAAATGGACTCTTGTTGTATATAAGATTCTTTATAACTTGGGTGGCGGAACGAATGATGCGGATAACCCGTCCTCCTACACGATAGAAACGTCGTCTATCGTTTTGAAGGCTCCGGTCAAGGAAGGTTACGAGTTTAAGGGCTGGTTCTATGATGGAGCTTATACGAACCAGGCGGCACAGATTACGCAAGGCTCTACGGGTGACAAGACGCTCTATGCGAAGTGGGCTGTCAAGACCTATAAGGTTGTGTACAATGGAGGCTCCAAGAGCCAGGACTATGGTTTTGAAACCGAAAAGATTCATGGTGTCGACTTGACCTTGCAGGGGGCGGTCTTTACGGCAGCCGGGTATACTCAAGACGGATGGGCAACCCAAAACGATGGTGCCAAGGTTTATGAGCTGGGAGCGCTCTATTCCACGGATGCTCCTATCGTTCTTTATCCGTACTGGACTGTTACAGAATATACTGTTACATACCATCTGGATGGAGGCGTCAACCATGTGGATAACCCCGTGTCTTACAATCTGAATACGGCTGCGGTTAACCTGAAGAATCCGACTAAGGTTGGCTACGATTTTGGCGGTTGGTATGCTGCGGAAGACTTTGGCGGAAGTAAGGTCACGAAGCTAGAAGCGAAGTCTCCTTATGGCAACAAGGATTTCTATGCGAAGTGGACTCAGAAAACGGTGACGGTCAAGGTCGAAGCAAAGTCCTGCGAGTACAATGGCAAGAGTTGTGGTGCCAAGGTGACGGTATCGGGTGTTCCGAGTGGATACAAGGCTGTTGCTGTGACGGATTCTATCAAGAATGTGAATGATGGTCCGATTGAAGCTAAAATTGTGGGCTTCGTCATTACGGACAATGCGACGGGTGATACGGTGACAACAAGCTTCAATGTCGTCTATCAGGAAAGCGGGTCGGTGACGGTTACTCCTAGGAATGTAAGCTTTGAAGGTAAGGATGTCACAAAGACCTATACGGGAAGTGAAATCCATGTTGAAAGCAAGGCTACTCCTACGGGTCTGCTGTCTGGACATACCCATAATGTGGGTTACGAAATTACTGCGACGGACGCTGGTTCTTATCCGGCTGCGATGACCGCTCCTGCCGATGTGAAAATTCTGGATGCCGAAGGCCATGACGTGACGGCGAACTACAATGTAACCGATATTAAATCCCCGACGAATGGTCTTGTGATTAACCCGAAGAGCGGCTCGTTCACCATTAAATTGGCTGACGAAAATGTGCCGGTCGGCGGATCGATTCAGGGAACTCCGACGAGTACGGCGGCTAGTGGCACGACGACTTTCAGGTACCAGGTTGACGGTGATGGCAACGTATGGAAGGAAAGCTTGAGCGATTTGACGTTGCCGACAACGCCGGGCACATACACGATCAATATCAAGGCTTCTAACCCGAACTATACCGGAGTGCCGACAACGACTTCGAAAATAACTGTTACGGCATTGCCGATTATCAAGGTGGTTGCAGCAAGTGAATCCAAAGTATACGACGGATCAGCGTTGGTTAAAGCGGATTACTCCTGTCCGGAATGTGCGACAGCGCTGAGTTCGGGAGATGTGTTGTCTGTAACGATGAATGATGTCTCCATTACGAATGTGGGCTCTGTTGCTAATACTGTGAAGACGGTAAAGGTTACCAATGGTGGTACTGATGTTACGGCCAACTATGCAATCAACAAGGTCGCGGGTACACTTACAGTGACCAAGGCTCCGCTGACCATTACGACGGCAAGTGACTCAAAGGTTTATGATGGAACACCGCTTACGGCTGGCGTAACGGCGGTCTTTGTCAATGGCGAAACGGCGACCGTAACGGCGACGGGAAGCCAGACCTTGTTTGGTTCTTCTAAGAATACGTATACCATTACTTGGGATGGTTCTGCAGCGCAGGGTAACTACCAAATTGTTGAAAACCTTGGTTCCCTGACGGTGACCAAGGCGGCGGCGACCATTACCGTTACAGATGCTTCTAAACTGTACGGCGAAGCCGATCCGGTGTTCAGCGGTAATGTAACGGGACTTGTCAACGAAAACGATCTTGGCTCGGTGACCTATTTCCGCACCAACCTTGCGGACAAGGATGCGGGAACCTATGCCAATGCGATTTCGGCAAGTTACACCGCGAATCCGAACTACAATGTGAATATTGTGAAGGGTAAGCTCACGATTACCAAGCGCAGCGTCTCGCTGACCTCGGCGACTCTTTCCAAGGTATACGATGGTACGGCTCTTACCGCCCCGACGGTGACTGTGGGCGGCGACGGCTTTGCCCCGAACGAAGGCGCCTACTTTACGGTTACCGGTTCGCAGACCGATGCAGGTGTTAGCGACAACGCATTTACCTATGAGCTGAAGGCGGGAACCGATACATCTAAGAATTATACGGTTGCGGCTCCTGTGTATGGAACACTTACAGTCACAAAGGCTCCTGTGACAGTAACTGTTGTCGGCCACAGCGGTACCTATGCCTATAACGGCGCAACGCAGGTGGTGTCTGGTTACGATATCTCTATCGACAACGCCCTTTACTCTGTAGGCGATATCGCGTTCAGCGGAGATTCCGTGATTCAGAAGTCCAAGAGCGGAACTTATGCGATGGGACTTTCTGGTGCGAAGTTTGCGAACAAGAACAGCAACTTTAACGTGACCTTCGATGTGACCGACGGCTCTTTGACCATTACCTCGCCTGTTGTGGTGGTGTCCTACAATGACGCCGGCGATACGCTGCATGTGGTGGTGAATGAAGATGATTCAGATTCCCTGATTAGCGAAAAGATTAACGCCGCCCTTGCAAGTCATGTGCCGCCTATTCCGCTGCCGACCAAGGCAGAAGATGCGGATTCTACATACGACTTTGACGGATGGAAGCTCAATCCCGGAACGGGAATGTACGAGCCTGACTTTGAGGCTTCTGTCAAGCTGGATACCATCAAGGTGAAGTATCAGGATAATCCTGAAAAATTTATCGATGTGACGATTCACGCAACCGACGTTCACAAGGATATTGTTCAAAAGATTAATAAAGCTCTTGAAGATAATGAAATTGCGCTCCCGAGCAAGGAAAGCGACGGTGATTCCACCTATGTTTTGGATTGGAAGCAAAATCCCAATACAGGCGTCTATGAACCAGATTTCAAGGGCGAGTTGATTGTAGAAAAAATTGTGGTTAAGTACGGCGATAACGATTCGGATACACTTTATGTCGATATCCGCGCAAAGGATACGAAGTCGCAGATTAACCAAAAAATCAACGAAGCTTTGGACAACCACTTGCCGCCTATCAAGGTGGAAGGTCCGAGCTCTGCCCATAAGCTCGTGGACTGGGAAAAGAACAAGAAGACCGGCTACTACGAGCCTGTATTTGCAGAGGGCGATCTGGTGTTCAAGATTAATTTCCATCTGCCGGAAGGCGCCGAACTGACTGCGGAGTTTGAAGGCTACGTATATGGTCAGGTGACGAAGTTGCCTACGGCCGTCATGAAGTCGGATACGACCTGGGTGTTCAAGGGCTGGTATACAAAGCCCAAGGGACGCGGTGACCGTATAAGGTCGATGCGTGAAACGGATTCCGGCAACAAGAGCCTGTATCCGCTGTTCCAGAAGACCATCCGTTATGATGCCAATGGCGTTAAGGGTGAAATTGAGGTGATTTATACGGATCGCGCCGAGGTGACGATCACCCGTGCGCTAGACGATGTGATTCCGGCGAACTACACCAAGGGCAAGTCTACCTTTGCCTTTGACAAGTGGGTGCTGAAGGATGGTGTGTATACGGCGACCTTCAAGAAAGTCGGAACCAGCTTCAACGTGTATGCAAGTGCCCGTGGATTTACCATCGAAGAGGCGAAGCTTGGCGCTCGCCTGATGGTGCTCGATTTGAACGGTAAGGTTGTGAAGCGCGGCGTGATTTCGAATGAGTCGCAGCGCGTGGAAGTTCCCAAGTCTGGCAGCTACACGGTGCGCGTGGGCAAGGACGCTGCTCAGGTGAATGTGAAGTAAGATATCATTCCGAGATATTGATGTTCAATCGGTGCACCTTGTAGTGCATGACTCTCGGCGAAATACTTAAATCGCGTGCGGCAGCAGACATGTTGCCGCCGTTTCTTTTTAGCGCTTCGCTCAGGATTTCTTTTTCGTAGGTGTCCATGAGCGTCGAGAGCGGTGCGATTTTATTCGGAAGCATGGGCTTGCGGGCCGATTCATCGGTCTGCAAGGTGGGCGGCAGGTTGTGCGAATGAATGCAGTCGTCGCTCGTGGCGAGGGCTGCGCGCTCGATGCAGTTCTCGAGTTCTTGTACGTTTCCGGGCCAGTGGTAGCTCATGAGCATGTCGATTGCGGGCGTCGAGAGTCGCACCACGTGCGTGCCGTACTTGAGGTTCACTTGCGAAATGAAATGCTCCGCCAAAAGCAAAATGTCGCTCTTGCGCTGCGCCAAGTCGGGGAGCGAAATTTGTACGATGTTCAGACGGTAGAACAGGTCTTCGCGGAAAAGTTTTTGCTGCATCAGGCTTTCGAGGTTCTTGCTTGAAGCCGCAATCAGGCGCACGTCGCTATGCAAGTGAATGTTGCCCCCTTGGCGGTAAAAGCTCTGGTCTTGCATGAACCGCAGCAGAATCTCCTGGTTCTTCGGGCTCAGTGCCGAGACGTCGTCCAGAAAGAGTGTGCCGCCATTTGCAATTTCGGCTTTGCCCAGGTGTCGGCTGTTTGCGCCAATGAATGCGCCGCGTTCGTAGCCGAAAAGTTCGCTTTCAAAGGTGTTTGCAGGGTTTCCGAATCCTTCGCTCAAGTTTGTGCAGCCCATCACGACAAAGGGGTGTTCCTTGCGGGCGGAAAGTTCTGCGATGGTGTGGGCCGTGAGTTCCTTGCCCGTGCCGTCGTTGCCGTAGATAAGCACCTGTGCGTCGTTCTTAGCGCACTTCTTAATTTGCTTGTAGACCTCGCGCATTTCGCCGCTGTTGCCGACCATTTTGCCGGGCTTTTCGTCGATGATATTGCGCAATTCATGGATTTCCGCTTTCAGCCTCTTTATTTCTTCTGCTTCGTTCAAATTGTCATCCTGAGCATAGAGGCGTAGCCTCGGAGTCGAAGGATCTCCCTTTGCTCATACAACGCCTTACGAGTTTTACAATAATGTAATAATATACCTTAATTTTACAATATTGTAAAACATTTTGTTTCAAAACCTGTAAAATTTGGGTGCCAACCCCAGTTTTTATTCCTAATTTCTTCCGAAAACGGTGATCGCGCAACAAGTGCGCGATGACAATGCATAAAAAATGAGGTTCAAAATGAGCGTAAGCTACCGCAAGAAGACCATCAACGAAATCGCAAAGGCCCCTACCGCGCCCGTCAAGCCGGCCGGTCCGGTGAATGTGGATTTCTACGGCGAAGACGTGTTCAACATCGACGCCATGCGCGAATACTTGCCCAAGGATGTCTGCGAAAAGCTGATTGCAACCATTAACGAAGGTGCCGCCCTCGATCCGAGTATCGCAGGCGATGTGGCCCACGCCATGAAGAAGTGGGCGATGGACCGCGGAGCCACGCACTTTACGCACTGGTTCCAGCCGCTCACCGGTTCTACCGCCGAAAAGCATGACTCCTTCCTTGAACCCGACGGTTGCCGCGCCATTATGGCTTTCAGCGGCAAGAACTTGATTGTTGGCGAACCGGACGCATCATCTTTCCCGAGCGGCGGACTCCGTTCCACGTTTGAAGCCCGCGGCTATACCGCCTGGGATCCGACCTCTCCGGCATTCCTCAAGCGTCACGGCAACGGGGCTACGCTCTGCATTCCGACGGCGTTCTGCAGCTACACCGGAGAAGCGCTCGACAAGAAGACTCCGCTTCTGCGCAGCTTGCAAGCTCTTTCCAAGTCCACGCAACGCCTCATGACCTGCTTCAAGGCTGGTCCCAAAAAGACGACGGTCACGCTCGGTGCTGAACAAGAATATTTCTTGATTGACAAGCGTTTCTATCTGCAACGCCCGGACCTGTACCAGGCAGGCCGCACGCTGTTCGGTGCCGCTCCCGCCAAGCACCAACAGATGGATGACCACTACTTCGGTAGTATTCCGGCTCGCATTCTGAACTTCATGAACGAAGTAGAAATCGAACTTTGGAAGCTCGGCATTCCGGCGAAGACCCGCCACAACGAAGTGGCGCCTGCCCAGTTCGAACTCGCCCCGATGTTCGAAGAAGTGAACCTCGCTTGCGACCATAACATGCAAATCATGGAAGTGCTCCGCAACGTGGCCGACAAGAATGGCCTCGTTTGCTTGCTCCACGAAAAGCCTTTCGCCGGCGTGAACGGTTCCGGTAAGCACAACAACTGGTCCGTGTCTTACGGCAAGGGTAACTTGCTCAATCCGGGTAAGGACCCGCATCAGAACGCTGTGTTCCTCACCACGCTCTGCGCTATCATTTACGCCGTCGACACTCATGCTGATTTGCTCCGCATGACGACTGCTGGCGCCGGCAACGATCACCGCCTCGGTGCAAACGAAGCTCCTCCGGCCATTGTCTCCATGTTCCTCGGCGACCAGCTTATGGACGTCATCGAACAGATTGAACAAGGCGTGCCTAAATCCAGCAAGCAAGCTGGCGCACTCCGCATCGGAGCTGACATGCTCCCGCCGCTCCCGCGCGATGCCACCGACCGCAACAGAACTTCTCCGTTCGCTTTCACCGGCAACAAGTTCGAATTCCGTGCTCCGGGTTCCAGCCAGAGCTGCTCCGAACCGAACGTGGTTCTGAACACCATCGTTGCTGAAGCCTTCGACATGATTTCTGAACAGCTCGAAAAGCTCGACGAAAAGAACTTCCACACGGGCCTGCAAAAGATCCTGCAGAAGATTGTGAAGGAACACAAGCGCGTCATCTTCAACGGTAACGGCTATACCGATGAATGGGTTGCCGAAGCCGAACGCCGCGGTCTCCCGAACATCCGCACTTCCGTGGAAGCCCTCAAGGCTCTCACCAAGGAAGAAAATATTCAGTTGTTCGAAAAGTACGGCGTGATGAACCGCCGCGAAATGGAATCCCGCTACGAAATCAATGTCGAAGATTTCCACAAGCGCATCCACATCGAAGGCGAAGTCTGCCGCGACATGGCCAAGAACATTATCTTGCCGAAGGTCGTCGAAGCTTACTCCAGCGCCCTTAAGACCAACGAAATGGCTCTCAACCAGGGCTTCCCCGGTGTCGATGCCTACGTGAAGTCTCTCGGCGAAGGCGTCAAGAACCTGAGTGCCGCCATCGCTACGATGGAAGAAAGCCTGAATGGGCTGCACGAAGGAATCCTCGATGCAATGGCTAGCCTCCGCAAGGTTGTCGATGGCCTCGAAAAGGTTGTCCCCGACGAAATGTGGCCTCTGCCGAAGTATCGTGAGATGTTGTTCATCTATTGATGAAAAGCATGGGCTTCCCAAGCCTGTGCTGAGCTTGTTGAAGCAAAAGTGAAAATTTTAAAGAAAACGGGCGGCTGTACAAAAGTCGCCCGTTTTAGAATTTTGCTAAGGGTTTGTTTTAGGAAAGCGTTGCCTTGATGGTGAGAATGTCTGATTCGGTCAAACCGGTGAATTCGATGATTTCTTCGATAGGCTTGTCTTTTATAAGCATTTTCTTTGCCATTTCGCGAGCTTTGGCGTCGGCACCTTCAGCGCGGCCCTCCGCACGTCCCTCTTCACGACCTTCAGCGCGCCCTTCAGCGCGGCCCTCGGCGCGACCTTCCTCAAGGCCTTCGGCACGACCTTCCTCAAGGCCCTCCGCACGGGCATGCTTCTTTTCCACGTAGAGTTCGTATTCACGGTCGCTCATCTTCATAGCCTCGCTTACAAGAAATTCTTCCGTAAATTTACTCAATTCGGCCTTCTTCTGCAAGAGGGCGAACTGCGACCCCTCCGGAACGGGGACAGGCCGCTCGTTGTTCAGTCCGTCGAACACGCGCAGCCACTGGGCAAAGCGGCTGTTGTCGGATTCGAATCCGCCCTTCAGGAACTTGGGAACCTCTACCAGGGTGATGGTCTGCTTCTTGTAGAACTCCTCGTTGTCCTGGTTCTTGAGGCGGATCGTGTGCAGGTAGTTCTCCCATTCCGGGAAACCGACGAACATCTGGAGGCTGATCAGGTTCAGGTTCTTCAGGTTGTAGGGACGCCCCCTAGAAAGGCTTGCGACCGTGTGCTTCGAGGTGTAGTACACCAGGCGGCTGTTGAACGACTCGTCCTCGATGTGCTGGACCTCCAGCACGATGCGGTCCGTGCGCTGGTCCTCGGCCACGATATCCGAGACGGTGCTCTTGGTGAACGTCCCGGGAAGTTCCTTGTTCACGAAGGTGAGGTGCTCGATGCAGTTGCTCCCGTAAAGGTGGAGCGCCGCGTTGAAGAAGTCTACCGCGATCGACTCGTTCTCGGGAATCC